>Ga0268298_10000646_pt1 | contig 44492 bp, 38 predicted proteins | sample WWTPWeurt_MetaG_FD_194462 | JGI IMG/M metagenome (GOLD analysis project Ga0268298, IMG submission 194462) | Activated sludge microbial communities from WWTP in Nijmegen, Gelderland, Netherland - WWTP Weurt | ecosystem: Engineered > WWTP > Aerobic digester > Activated sludge | place...
CAAGTTCCACCCCAGGGGGCTATCGTCTAGGGGTCAGGACACCGCCCTTTCACGGCGGTAACACGGGTTCAAATCCCGTTAGCCCTACCAGAAAAGAGCCTAGAGAAATCTAGGCTCTACTTGTATCAAAACGGCATGGTGATGTGCAAAAATCGATCGCGCTCCCCAAAACGCTCCAATTCGCCCCCTCAAGACATCTGAGAACAGCCATTTCCGGTATCCATTAATCGGTACCATTCTCTAAATTTCTGTTTATTTTTCTCCATACTGGTCCCCTTGAGGTTTCCTCGATGGACCATGTCTCAGCCACTCACCCAGAGCTGCGTCGGCACCTCCGAATCATCCTGGCTCGTTACCGGCACCTGCCACAGATGCCAGCCGCAGTCGCAGCCCTGGATGAGTTGGAGATGGCACTCAAGCTTCTTCAGCAATCCGTCCTTCACCTGCCTGACGGCTGCCCGGAAGCCGGTCGGATAAGGGCCTTCCTTGCGGGGCGCATCCTAGACTTGAGGCGCGAAGAGTGATTGGGTTGGGGAATGTCGATAGCGATCCGACTTCGCATCACTGCGCCTGTCGACATTCATGGATCTGCCGACCCGGCAATCTCACGGCTGAAGATTGGGCAAGCATATACTAGGCAATGATCGGGTATTTTTGTTGACGGGCTGATGACCTGGACCCTTTCACCTTGGCCTGGAGTCTTTGGGAATCAGCCACGACATCTTTCCCGACTTCCTTCAGTTGCTCCAGGATGCATTCACCGAGTGCTCGGGCCAGCAGCGGCGGAACAGCATTCCCGATCTGCCTGTACATGTCACCTGCATTCCCCTGGAAGCTGAACGAGTCCGGGAAGCTCTGAAGGCGGGCAGCTTCCCTTGGTGTAATCGCCCGCGCCTGGGTGGAGTCGTAATGGATATGGCTATAGGTGTCCTTCCCCAGATGCGCAGTAAGGGTCCATGAAGGTCGGTCACGGTATAGCTTCCGCCATTTCTCATGGAAACCTTCATCGCTATAAGGTGGGATGAATTCCTTCGGAATTGGTTTGCGGCCCAGCTCACCATTTGCAAATGCCTTCTTAGCAACCTGATACCGCTTCTCGGCCACCTTCAATGCATCAAGGTAGTTGTGGCCACTCTCCATCCAGGCGAACGTCCAGAAGTCCCTCGGGACCCACCGGCAGAAATGATCAGTAACAAGTCCGGGGGTGGGCGCCTCGAACCAGGTTCTCATGAGCTCCTGATAGGCCGTTGGCCTGCCACGACGGTATGCCACTGGGGGGTGAAGGGCACGTAGGGACTTGTAGCCCTTCAGGATCGTGTTGCCCCAGGGATCGACATGCTCGAGGTGCTTCCGGAAGTGTGGTAGGTCCGAAATGGCTTCAGCCACTGTGATGGGGGGGAGGAGATTCCGATCACTTCCACCGATGCCGGAAAGGGGCAAATAATATCGCCACCCATCATTCGCTAGGTCGGAAGAGGTCAGCCCTCCACGAGGTGCCTGTACACGATGTCGAATTTCCGGGAATCGGGGTCCGTGTGGAAGAACAAGGCCCCGATGGAACCCGAGGATAAAGACGCGTTCCCGAGTCTGGGGCACTCCGTACCAGGCGGCATTTAGGATCGTGTACCGGACCCGGTACCCGAGGTCCTCCAGAGCCTTTGAAATAACCTCCGCCATGTTGTTGCCCTTGAGGTGGAGGATCCCTGGGACATTCTCGAGCAAGACCACCTTGGGCCTGACGGCCTCCACGATTTCGAGGGCCCGCCGGTACAACTGATTCCGCGGATCATGCCGGAAGGCGTCCACGCGTCCAGCCAAGTTGTTCAGCTTCCCACGGCCAACACGCGAAAATCCCTGGCAAGGTGGGCCCGCAGCGATCAGATCCACGTCCCCTGGCACATGGCGATCACCCGACTTATATCCTTTATCTTGCAACTGCTTGGCCAATTTATAAGGGTGGATCTTTGAGATGTCCCCCTCTCCAGGACCGAAACCAGATACCACAAGATCCTTCGCCAAGTTGACGTTGTAGGTGGCGGCAGCCTCGGGATTCCACTCAAACGCGCCGATGGCCTTGAACCCGGATTTCTCAAGGCCCAGAGACATACCCCCCGCCCCAGCGAAGAGGTCGATCATTACGGGCTTGTGGGCTAGTGTCCTGGCTTTACGCATGCTCATCTAATCCTACACGGGAAGGGATCTGGCAATTTCCCTGACACGCGGTCCGAGTGCCATTTCAATCCGGAAGATGACGGCATCAAGGTCCTCTTCGATCTCATGTTCCCAGAAACGCAGGAGCTGCCATCCGGAATTCTTGAGGATCTCCGCCTGACGCTGATCACGCTTAATGTTCGCCTCGAGCTTGGCGTCCCAGAAGGATTGGTTCGATTTCGGCTTGGTGCAATGAACCGGGCACCCATGCCAGAAGCAACCATCGATCTGGATGGCAACCCGCCACCTGGTGAAGGCGATGTCGATTCTGCCAGCCCCAGTAATTGGATAATCGACCCTGTAGCGGTGACCTCGCCTATGCAGGAGGTCGCGAACAACCAGCTCGGGATGAGTGTCTCGGCGCTTGATCCGTGCCATTACCTGAGAGCGGCTTAGTGGTTTGTTGGCCAAACCGCCCTCCTACTGGAAACATGCTAGATCGCTGCTCAGAGAGAATCTCGAGAGGTTCCATTTTTATTGATAGAACTACCGTGGATGTGACCTCTCATAGATTTCAAGCATCGCGACAGCATGCTTAGCTTGTTTTTCACTTGGATTCCTCTTCCATCCTTGCGCGGCATATCCAGACAATGTGTTTGCAATACCGATCTGCCAGTCCACAAGCTCTCCTGATTCAGTTCCCCACAGTTGAATTTTAAGCCATTGTTGCGCATCAACCTGAAGGCACCTGGCAATGTTGCTTTGTACTTCATGAGAGACGTCCTCGTATCCCTCTCCAACCGCAACCAGCTCCCGGCCAAGGGTCTTGGAAATTTCCCAGGAGACCGAAGCCTCCCGCAGATTGCGCCAGCAATTCTCAGATTTGAACCATTCTCCCGGATTTTTATCTCCAACGGTTGAGTTGAGAACATTTTCAACTTTGGGGAGCCATTGTTTCATCTGAGCGGTCAGAGCGGTTGACAGGCCTTGTCGATCCCAGATTGAAATCAGGTCAATTCTACGGGATGTTCGATCCGCCAGAAGCGCAATGGTGTAGGTGACAATATTGATGGTCCATGGCTTTATCTTAAGTTCTTTGGCAATTTGCTGGGTCTTTCGATACAAGATGGCTTTCCCGATGAGCGCTTTGAAATATTCCTGGTCTGGCTCCCAACCTTTCTCAACCTTTTTGATTCCGCTCATGAATCGTTCAAAATTTTTCTGCCCACCTCTGCTCACCAAATGTGGAAGGGAATCCCATGTGTTCGAGTACCTTGCAAGATCCTCCTTCAGAATCCGCTGAGTAGTTGGGTATTGAAGATCAAACTTGGCTCGCTTGGCTGTAGATGTTCCCGAGTACTTACTTCTCTCTGTCTGAAATCCACCTCGAGCTCTTTCGTAGAACCACATGGATTGTTCCCCTGGTGCCCACGTCTTCTTAGCCACGCGCTCCACTCCGACGTGGAAGGCGTTGTTTGCACCAAGATCGATTGTGGTCACTTTATTTTGGGTATTTGAAAGTCTGGATATTTCCGGAACCATGAATTCGAATTGATCCGCAGGGACGACTGTAATTTTGGCCTGCACGAACACATGTGAAAGGTCTGCCTGGTTGTCCTTTTTTGCCCTGTGAATAGATGCTGTCGTTTGTCCTCCATTCACAATTTGTAGCCCTTTAATGCCAGTCAGGATTGTTCCAGTGGCATCCACGACAATTTCTTCCGCGACTATCGTAATTCCATTGTTAAATGCCAGAAATTGTTTAGGTTTTGTCAACAATGTTTCAAGAATTTCCTTGTTGATTTTTCCCTTAGCTTGGAGATATGAACGAACATTCAGCTCTAGGAGTCGGGTCCCATAAGTATCGTACCAGTCGTGTAGAACCGCGCCTGGAAGTATCGAAACGCATGTCTGGTAGCCGAGTTGGTCATCCGAGACCGGCACACAAGGAAGCCCACCACCCTTCAACTCAGATAAATCCAGCATCACCGGTTCATGAGTCGACCCACTTGATCGGAACCTGCGCAACCTCTCCAAGTCCCATATTTCATAACTGACCTTGTAACGCCCAACCTCTTCCTTCCTCTCCTTTTCCTTTCTCTGAACCACTTGGGCGTTGGTAATAAGGATTAGCTGCACCCGGTCGAAGGATTCCCGTCTCGAATAAATTTCCTCGAGCATTGCGTGCTCTTCATGCCCTGAGTCAGGGCTTGAATGTTTCCCCTCTACCGCAAGGGTCATGAATCTGAGTGCCAGCTTGAAATTCCGATCAATTTCACTCCCGACCAACTTGTATGGCTGGACGCCTGTCCTGAAATCGGTGATGACCAAATCCAGACGTGAATCTTCCTCGGGGAAAGCGAAGGCATTGATCTTGAATGGCATCCTTGAGACTGTATTCGCAAAATAGCATGCAGTCGGTGATTCCAGGACACCTGCCGTCTCGAGATCCTCCAACATGATGTTTGTAAAGGCGTTCTCCTTGAACGCATTTTCTGGACTGACACCGTCATCTGCACTTGCCCCGACACTTGAGGCTTCCGCAATGATGTCGGCCATAAACTCGGCGTGAAACCGCTGAAGATCAGTCATTTGTGCTCACCATCAATCGTCGAATTACATCAGTCTGTGATTGTCGGAAGGAATCCAATCCGGCTAAATCAATTGAATATGCAACCTCTTCCACACCCGAGCGGAGCTCACTACCACGGACGCGGGGAAATTCGCCATCCACATTGAAATATTTACGATCCCGCTCAACATATGTGAATTCATCATAAATGGTCTTGTGTACATCGTGATATCCGGCCTGAATCAGCAAATCCACAAAGTCATTTGCACCAGATTCACTAAGGCTGGCACGAATACGGTCTACCAGCCGAGCGAGTGATAGACCGCTCCCCACCTGCTCGCCCAACCATAAATGGAAAAGAGCAAGTGAATCAAAGGTGCTCTCGTCAAGCTGCAGCTCGTTTGAGATCCTGACGCGGTTCGGAGAATTCCTGGTCGTGGTCTTGACTTCGACTGCATGGCCGTTTGCCTGGAAATCTTGATTGGCACTTGATGGCCCCTTCCAGGCGCCGAGTACATCTACAGCCGGGAAGCCTGCTTGAAGCATCGTCTCAAGGAATGTCAGTTCACCAAATAGGCCAATCTGGTCTTCTTTGTCAAGCCCTTCCGGCCCCGTTGTCTGCATGAACTTCTGCCAGTGATCCAGTCGTCCATGCATCGCTGAAATAGCACCTGCCTCGCTGTTGGCATCAAGGACACTATGAGCGACATCTGCAGCAACCACTTTGAACAGCTCTTTGAATGTAGCCTTATTGAGTTCAAGACAAACAGAAGTCCTTTTCTCCTTCGGATTGAATTGACGATGAACCTTGTAGCCCTTGGTTTCACGTTCCAGGCCCTCGGTTGAAATCAAGGAGTCCACCGAAAGCGCAAGACGAATTGATGTCGATGGCAACGACATTCCCGCGAATAGTGCCAGCCATGTCTGGGATGGAATCCGCCTTTCATATATGCCGGGTAATTTATTCGCCTCGGATTCAACGGCTTTCCAGGCAGCATTCAGAAGATCAAAGGTCGTCATAGTCACCCAGCTTTGTGAAAAGGTTGGTGACAACGTAATCTATTTCACGTGCCGTATCGCTCGCGGGGAAGCTGATAGCAATCCCCACCACAGGCTTTCCCTCTTCCGTCTTGGCCACAACCCCATCCAACGGGTAGATCATGAGAAGGGCACGCTCCTTCGGCCTGGCTCGTCGAATCCCCTGGCCAGATGGAGTGACCGGCGGATCTGTGGATTTGTCCTTTCGGGTGCTCGCAATCCAGGCATCATTTGAATAGGCGAGCGCGGCAGCACGTTCATCATGTGTTAGATCGCGAATCTCGTCAGATGGACTAACCAGACGCCGGATCGTATACCGATCCGTGATCTGTTCCCCGTGATAGGCTCGTTCGATACTTCCGACCTGCAGTCCATCAAAGTGACCGGACAGATCAGAAGCACCCTCACGTCCGTCTGCCCCCTTCTTCCGATCAGAGGACACCAGGAGAACTGACCAATCGATCAGCTCTCCACCAGTATTCTGCCTAAGGATGTAGCTGCTCAACAGGCGGGTATCAGCCCGCCTTGAATCAGGATGCGTTTCGTAAAATCTCAGGAATTCAAGAATATTTCTGACATCCACATTCTTCCAGAGGTAGCCTCCGGCCTTCTTCCCAACTGGCACCTGGGGGGCAAGGCCCCGAAGTAGGAGGTTGGTTGCATCGAGGTTCTTCTTTGTGGATTTGGGAATATCGAAAACAATGGTTTCGCTGATATCACCTGCGTATGACAGGCTGAGCTTGGTGCCTGATCGCATCTTGACGGCAGAGGTCACCAACATTACGGGGTGGGCCCTTACTTTAAGCCCGAATTGTCTTGGTGTGGCTCCAACCGCAACCATCTCCTCAAAAAGGAGACGCAACTCTTCCGTGGCTGCAGCAATATGCTGGAACCAGCTATACAAATCTTCTGTTGTGAACAAACGGCAAACGTCAAGATAGCGTTCCTTATATCCGAACCATCGCCCCATCTGCATGAGAGTGTCGTACATACGAGAGCTACGTAGGAAGTAACTCACAGTAAGCCCTTCCAGGGTCAATCCACGGGATAGTTTGTCTCCACCGATGGCCACGATGTTGAGCCCTGTTTCACGATTTTCCTCGTAGGCCAAGGCATCGCGTGCCGAACCATTAATTTCACTAATGACGATACTGGAGACTATCTTTGGAAGGATCTTGGCAATCTCATCCCATGTCGGGAGGGCAAATCCATCTCCGAAGGAGCTCGTAGTTGGGATGTAGTCCTGATCCCACAATTCTTTGAACTCTTCGATGATGGACGGAGTTTTGTCCCCATCACCGTATTGCAATCGCTTCAAGAGGGCGGCAATTTCCTTTTCCACTTCCTCCTTCACTATCGCCTGCACTTTGGTGAATCGGACCACGTGAATCAGCATCGAATTGAATAATGGCCCAGTCTCCCGAATCCTCCTGGTTGCGGTCGAGAGGAGGAAACTCATTAGAGCCTTGCGCAGGGACGGGGGAATAGATCGCTGACCGCCATACAGGGGAATATGATCTGTCCGCAACTCCAACTTTGGTGGAATCCAACCACCTGTCTCATCAGGGGCATCCGAGTCTGCGTGATCATCCACAACTCGGACAATGGGAAGTGACTTTGCTTCCTCAAGACCGACGTCCTCATCCGCTTCAATCCCGAATATTCTGGACGCACCAGCGTAATTGCTGGGGGCCGGAAGATTGACTATGAAGCTACGAGGGAAGAGATCGTCACCCAGCTCCTTTGTTTTTGCTTGTTCGTGGATATAGATATTGGCAAACGGTGTCGCGGTGAATCCCACATAGGCTGATTTTTCGAAGGAAAATAGTAGGCTACGAATCAATTTGTTTGTTTTTGTCGGGTCGTGATCCTCATCGATCGCCCCGTTCTCGTCCGTCACCCCCTTCTTGGTATCCACACTTGCCTGATCCGCCTCGTCATCGATGACCAGCAGGGGGATATGTCGGTGAAATTTTCGGCCGGTCTCAGGATCAGTCGAATCTGCTGAGGAATGAATCCAACCGAGAAGATTCAGAAGGACGCTGACATTTTTTTTGACCACGAAGAGCAGGGGATTTCCACCGGGGTGAATAGCAAAATGTCGTGCCACACGGCGACTGAAATCCCCAAGCTCGGATCGATTTGTAACTGAATCGGCCCTGGCATTGGTGCCGTATTCAGCTACACCGGTCGGTTCAAACAATGCTGCTCCATCCTCGCTGGGTGGAGCGGCCTTGTAACCCAGGAAGCCCTCATCAAGCCTGATTTGTGTCTGACTTCTCAGGTTGTTGTGCATGCCTGCCAAGACGATGACAACCTTATAGCCTACGTCCGCCGCCTTGCAGATCAATCCAGTGTAAGTGCCCGTCTTGCCGGATTGGACGTTTCCCATGACCAGTCCACGTCTATCCCATGACCCATCTCTCTCCGGGTCCTCAATCCGTCCAAGGACTTCATCAATGACTTTTTCCACATTTTCAATCGCCGCCGGCACCATCTTCTGATTGCCAGCCATGTATAACTTGTACCTCGCCCAAAATTTCCAATCAATTTCCCCTCGTCGCTGAGACAACCACGGCACATGGTCGTCATCACTTCCCATGGCGGTTGGCGGGTTGGACCAAACAGTGAAAATCTGTTCCAGATCAGCGATCAGAAAATCACGATCGATAGATTCCGCGAACATGGGTATCGACCGTATCTGATCAACGCCTTCGACAATCTGGTCGCGAGTGAGCGGCAATCCAGTCTGCTTCTTCTTCTCCGCCAGGGCGATTTGACACATGGTTAAGGCAGTCTGATAGACAGACATCACGAACCTACCTTTCCTTGAGGACTTTATCCACAGCTTTCGGATAACGGTTGAATGGCTCGGTTGCAAGTAGATAGGCACGCAGTGTTTCAGTATTTGTAATGGATTGAGACAGAAAATCGCACGTCATCCTGATGTCATTGAGAACAGTTTTTTCGTCATAACCCTCGTATGGGATTGCATGGTCTTCAGATGCTTCGGCCGTATCTAGCCAAATTTTTTGAACCGGAACAGTCTCCTCGATCAGACGAAGCATGGCCTCTGCGTACTCCGAAAGTGGGCCCATCCGCTTCAAGGTCGATTCGATGAGCGGATGCTTCTTGTTGATCTGATAGACAATCCGCCCGGATCTGTTTTTTGCGCACCAAGGTCTTTCCATGACGACACTTGGTTTTCCTGGTTTTGTACCGTATTCTCCCCGATGAGCAAAAACACGACGGGCATCATTACGAATTGCTTCCGCAAGATCTGTAAGCCTCTCCCGTATTGCTGCAGGAGGCCTAGCGGTTGACTTCTTGATGTCCAAGGACCATTCGTGGTCCATCGCATTAGGGATATCCAGGCTCAATCGGGCCAATTTGTATTGCTCCTCCTTGAGCCAATTCCTACTTCGCCCGAGTCTGGCCAATCACCAGAAACCAGGATCCGGTCATTCCTGTAGATATAGAATCCCTGCTGTGCGATCCATCCATTCGGACCGCCACCCATGCGGTACTGCTCCTCACTCAGCCTGTCCTTATGAGGTAGTACGAATCCACGCACAAGCACGTTGTGGATTCCCATCTGGATTGACTCTGATGGAGATTCCTTGGGGTTCGGCGCACCTTCGATGATGAACGGGTTCCAAGGCCGGACCAGGTTGCCCTTCTCGTATCCATTCAGAAATATCTGGAGCGGCACGCGGGAAGTAGTGGCCTCCCCTTCAATGAACCGGTGGAAGATCATGGCCAAGTGGGTGTGAACGTCCTGGACCATGTTCAGGAATCTGGTCTGGGCTTCAGTTGAACTGGAAAGTGAACCGTCTACCGTTCTATCCAGATCTTCCCAAAGAACCAGTGTTCCACTCTTGAGAGACTTGAACTTATTGAATGCTTCAAGTGCCTTCGGAGTCCCAGCTTTCTTCAATCGCCACTCATCATGCTTGGCAACATAATCAAGATCCCAACAGCGACCGAGGATTTCCGCCGAATTTTTTGTCCAGACCGTCAATTTCCGGCACTGTGAGAAGGATGCTGTTTTCAGTCCTAGTCCAAACCTTCCCAGATCATCCGCACCCCTTTGGTCAAGCGGGTTCGCACTTCCGGGGCGCATTGCGTTGATGAGTTCAGCCTCACTCATCCCATCCCCATCGTCGAGGATGGACACATGTGATTCCTGTCCGGACCAATGGAAATTGACCCAGATGGACGATGCATGTGCCGTAATGCTGTTGTCCAGGATATCGGCGACGGCTGTCGGGAGGGTGTAGCCCACAGACCGAAGGGACTCGACCAAGGCGCATGGCTTTGGCGCGATTATTTCAAACTCAGTCTTCATCCCTGCTCCAACGGCGAATCGAAATCACTTGTGTCCTAGAAATGAGTGTATAGAACCTGACGCCTAGTTGACATATAGGTAATCATAGTTTATGTCGACCGAGAACAATCGATTGTTGGGGTCCATTTACACGATCTAAACTTATTCAAACGTAGACTTCGATGATCTAGTCTTATCTCAGTCAGGCATCTTCCTTCCCTGAAGGAATGAATATCCGCCGAGTCCCCCGTGTAGGTATGTCTGGAACAGAGATGGGACTGAATCAGTTGCCTCCTCATCCCGTGTTCTCCACTTGACTCGAAAATGGACGCTGGGATGGTCCATACCGGCATTCCTGACGAAGCATTGGAAACAATGGATTGAAGAATTCACACAGAACCTCATGACCTACTAACTCCAGACACCATAATCTACGTAGTGATTCGCCAATAGATGTCAATTTCACGATTTCGCATTTCGTCGTTTATTCGTTTTTAACTTATTAAAATCGTTACGCTTGACAGCTACCGACTCGATACTTTCAGTCGAACCAAACTAAATCAGGGCATACGACCAAAATTGAAAAACCGGGTACTACCAAACGCTCAATAGCTTCCCGTGTGCCAACGACATGCGTTTCATGGCCAATCCGCGGAAGACCCCATCAAGGACCAAGCCTCCTTCCTCTGGGATGGCAAGACTCAAGTGCGCTTCCAGCCTGAACCGGTCTTCCAATGACTTGGGCCCTCGGATGTAAGCCATGTCCCACCACTCGAGGAGACGTTCCCGGGCATCATCAAGACGCTCCGCTGTCACCAACTTGTCGCCCTTGGCCCGGTTCACCGTGGAGGAAGACGGCAAGAGGTTCCAAAGGTCCTGGCAGGGCCATGCTGCCAGGGGCAGACAATGATCGATGTCCACCTCATCCTGCAGACGACGACCCGACCACACACAATGTATGGATCGCCCCCCTGCTCTTAGCTCCTCCACCAGACCACGAACCTCCCGTGTGTCACGTTGAGGATCCAACCAGGCGAGCGCGCGCCATAGATCCTTTGAATCACTGGAATCGATCAGGGACTCCATGTAGGCGGCCCACTCCTGCCGCAACAGCGGCTCGATCCAGGGCCCCCATTTCCGGAAGGCCCGCCACAGATGGAATGGCACCGTCAGGGTCCCATAGCTCCATAACGTCGCTTCATCCAGCTTCAGGATGCCGTCTGTCATGACCACGCCAGCACGCCGAGGTTGAACACCAAAAATCGGCAACTGAGTTCCAGGGTGCGTCAGATAGGTCGCGGGCATCTTGCGGATGGTCTGTGCGGCCTCCAAGAGGGAACGATGAAGGTCCGCCGCCAACTGGCCCTGGAACGCAACGCCCGGGCGAAGCTGTGGCGCATCCAGTTCTTTAAGCCGTGCCAGCGTGGTCTGGAAGCCGGAGGCAGCTTGGGGATGTTGGGGCAGCCCAAGCCGCTCGAGAGGGAGGTAGGCGCGCAGCCAGAACAGCGCCACCAGGCCCAGCGGCAACTCGATCGCCTCTCCCTCCTCGTCCCTTGCAACGCCTGGATGATCCTCGGCGATGCGTCCCAGCACACGCAACAGGGCGAGTTTGTACGAGGAGGACTTTCTATCCCGCAAGATCAGGCTTCGGACCAGGGACAAGGCACCAGTGCCATCTTCGGGAAGCTCCATTACCACTGAAGTCCAGGTGACGCCGTCACGGCCCAGAGCATCGTCGACATGCGTTCGAAGCACGATGGATAATCCGTGGTGACCGGCCCAGCCTTCCAGTTCGTCCGCGGAGGTGGGATAGAAGATCCTGCCAGGCGGCGTGGGGCCCTGCCGGACCGAGAAGACCAGCCGACCGCCCGGATTCAGGAGGGCAGCAAGCTTTCTGAAGGCACGCGCCCGGTCAGCCGGGGCCACGTGCATCCAGACACCGGCTAACCAAACCAAATCAAATGTAAGGCCGCTGCGGTAGACACCTTCCAGCCCCGGCAGACTGTCCGCCATCCATTGGATCCGGGGGCTGGGATGGGCTGAACGACCAAGAGATCGCAGAGCTTCGGCCGGTTCCACGGCCACCACATCGAAACCAGCATCGGCGAACCAGGCTGCATCACGGCCAGTTCCCGCCCCGACATCCAGTACGGTGCCAGGTGACGAAGGGAGGCATTCCAGCAGGTCTGCATGGATCCTTTCGAACGGCATTGACTCGTATTGATGGAAGAATGAATCCGCCTGCTGGTGATAGATGTCCCACGGTTTGGTCATCCAATCATATTGCCCAACCAGATGCCCCTACCTGTGCTGAATGGTGTTTCATTTTTATATCGGGGACATTGAATGTCTTCACCGGTTCAATGACCGGCAAGTCACCATCTGGACCGGATTTGGTGCCTTCTTGGGGGTGGTCTACACCTTCATCGCTACGGGACACCTGCTCCGGCGAGCAGCACCTAGCAGTGAGCCTTGCCGCCTGCTTCGAATCGAAATGGTCCGAAGGAGGCGATTAAATCACCCGGTTCCCCAAGTGAACTTGTGCTTAAGTAATTAATTAATCAATCAGATATTCACAAATAGACCTGCAAAGTCCGATTTGGCAGGAAACCACACCTGTGGCCACACCTCTTCTGGGTGACTGGGCATCGCTTTCGTGTGGACTGATCAGCACTACATCCATGTGCGTGCTGACATCGTCTTTGCCGGTGAACATGGCCGCCCCAACAGGACCAAACAATCTGCACCCAATGCAATGCGCGCCGGCCTTGGTCTTTGACATGGGAAACCCACCAGCCCAACACGCCCATGGCGCATAGGGTTGGGCTTGAAATATCGGGGCGAACATAGTCAGGTGCCGGGTGATGACCGCAACTGGTCGGCTTGAGTGGCACTTAACCATATGGGCCCCATATGGCAAGTGGTGCTGCGCACGCCCCACACGCGCCTAGACATAACAGTTTGTTCATGTCTCCCATTCGCGACCACCACCGAACCACCTGATTCGCCCTGCTTCGGACCAGCCTTCTTCTTAGATGGGTTCACGGGTCCAAGACATGCCCCCGGTTGCTCGCGGCCAGTCAGGCATTGGAAGCAACATCACTACTGATTTGCGCTGGATTCCGCCAAACGCAGGTGAACCAGCCTTTGGTTCAGTCCCCTGCCTGGAAACATGTCGAAATGGGGTTTGCATCAGGCCCCCCCTTCCCGAAAGTCAGGAATTACAAACAGGCCAGGATTGACAACAGGAAGGTTAAGTCGAAAAAAATTGGCACATGAAGGGGCGGGAAGTTTGCAGTCCCTAAAACGACAAAACGGATCATCTGATCCTGTTTCAAGGCCAATATGCCAGAACGACCCCCAGATTTGTTGACACTTGCCGAAATCCAAGTCATGGCATAACAACGCTTACTTTCATGACCATACCCATTCTAGTTGGCACTGGAACTTTGCATCAAAATTTGCAGTTGGTTGCCGCAGCCCGGAAGGGCCATTTCTGAATTTCACCCGTTCCGACCCCCCCCTTTTGCGCCCCTTTCGGCCTCGGCCGAAAGTGCCAAATTTTCGGGGCTAGACGGGCCCGGAAGATCCCCCTGGACCGGGAAATGGGACCTTCCCGGACCCCGATTGAACACCTGCGACCTTTGGGTCATGACAAGCACGTTGGGAAAGCCGCCCCTGGGATTGAAGAACCACGTTTGCCCTGCTCGTTGTTTCACGCCAAGGTCCCTATCGAAGGCCGTAACCATGCCTTGGGCGGGGACCATTCTTCATGCGGGACCAGCCCCTGGTATCCGCCCCAACCGGCCAGCAAGGAATCATCCGTTGGGCCTGCCGGCCCCTGGGATGTGTGTCCCGCCCGCCCACCCTGCGGCACGGTGACTGGAGGTCACACGGCCTGAAACCGCATGGAAAGAACCAGGGTCATTTTGGGGGTGGGCGGGCCTTCGCGTTGAGGTTTCCGGCCTGATCGAAGCCTAGGTGCGGTGGCTCACCATGCTGCTGATCCTTCCGCGCGGACGAGGCCTACAGGCTGCCTTGTTCGTGCCTGAATCCTGCGTCAATCTCCGCGTGTTTTCTGTCTGCCCGGATGGGTCGGAATGGCCGATTCGGTAGGTCATGACGATGGTTCTGGACGCCCCTTCTGGGGCATTTGATGCTGATCCCTGAATTTCGGCGTCCTCCACCGCAATTGGCTATACAGCTGCTGGCAGTTGCGCCCGTATCTCATTTACAGGTCTGCGGCTTCGGGAGGGGCTTTCTGTCCGGCCCTACCCGACCGGTGATCTATTCTCTAGTGCCTATCCCCTGGCTACCAGTCGCCCCAGACGGGCCTACTGGACATGCCTATCGCTGAAACCGATACATCGCCGCCGGCCGGTGCCCCACACCCTCCTGCATGTGACCGGTGGCCTCCAGCAATCCTGTCGCCAGCATCCGCCGCCGGAAGGAATCCTTATTCACTGGCCTCCCTAGAACCGCCTCGTGGATCCGCTGCAGCTGCAGGAGGGTGAACGCCTTTGGCAGGAGCTGGAAGGCCAGCGGGCTGTAATCGATCTTGCCGCGCAGGCGCTTGATCGCCATGGAGAGGATCTGGTCGTGGTCGAATGCCATGGGGAGGTGCTTTCCATCCGGACTCAGTAGGGCCACAGGACCACCAACCTCGCCCTCCCATGGAACAACCACACGGGCGACCTGCCCAGCTTCCGCTTTAAGGTCCAGGAACTTCTCCCGTGGAACCAGCGCCATGTGCGCCACGCTCAAAATGCGCATACGCGGATCCCGTTTGGGATCACCGAAGGTGTATAGCTGTTCCAGGAAGATGCCCTTCAAGCCTGTCTTTTCCTTCAACACCCGCTGGGCCGCAGCCTCAAGCGATTCCGTGATGCCGACGAATCCCCCAGGCAGCGCCCAACGCCCGCGGTGGGGATGATCGGGGCGGCGGATGGCCAGGGTCTCCAGGCCATCCTCGGCCGGCGCCAGGAGAACCAGATCAACCGTCACACTCGGACGGTCGAACTCACCCGGGTCATAGGTTTTCAGGAAGGCCTGCTCGTCGCTGGCTGGGGGAATGGGTCGATTCATGGCTGCATCCACGTTGCCATGACAGGCGTCCCAACGGAACCAGGGACCCACCCCTGCCCTCCTGACAGGGCCGTGGCGGCCGCAGTCCGCTGTGCTGGAGGTGCCCAGAAGGCAGGCACCAGGGTCATGGATGGGCAGGTACCTGGGAATTTTGGCGGAGGGGGTTGCACGGTCACCTTCTATGCGTTAAACATATATGCGCCTGGCATATTTGTCAATCCGGCCAGGTATCCTTCTTCAAGGAACCCCCAATGATGGAACTCCCTGAGGACTACCCGGCACGCTGGCTCGGTCGTTACCAGCGACGGAACGTCCGCGCCATCCAGGTGAATCGCGTGGCCCTGCTCACCGCACCACCTCCGCCTTACTACAGCTTTCACGTGGCACGGGAAGACCTGCGCATTCCCGAGATTCGCCCATGTCAATCTACAGAGGGCGGGGATGGTGTTCGTGTATTCCCGCGATTGGGTTCGGCGATTGAGTTGCTCGGTCCCGCGGAGGAAATCCACGCGGTGTATCTCGCCGGCTACGGATTCAAGGCCCTGGACCTTCGTCGGGAGCGCAGCTACACCTGTGCCCAGGTTGAAGCCCTTGGGATCGAAGGGAACGAGCTGGGCGTGTCCGGTCAGGAAGTTCATCAGGCCCTGGTCAACCGGTTTCCCGATGGCAGGTCATTCGCCGAGGCTATCCGTGCTCTGGGATTCCTGGGCGTCTGCGGAGGCACGGAAGAGCATCCCTGGTGGGTGCTGGCGGGCCCCCACTGCATCAAGTGGACAAAGGTCGTCGATCCGGCAGATGTGGCCGAGACAGCCCGCATGGAAGCCTTCGATCCTGAGCCCATGCGGAGCCCCGAGAACCTGGCCCTCCAACCTGGCCTGCGCCATCCCAAGGCTGGCTGCCTTCTCAGTCCCACGGACCTAGGCATCACGCCGTCTGCATCGAATCCCTCCGATCCATGGTCCCGGATCCATATCGTGGAAGGCGACATCACCCAGATGGAGACCGAGGCCATCGTCAACGCCGCCAACAAACTGCTTCGTCCAGGCGGGGGTGTCTGTGGTGCCATCCATCGCGCGGCCGGACCAGAGCTTGCCGAAGCCTGCCTCGCCTATGGGGGATGCAACCCCGGGGAGGCCCGTCTCACACCTGGTTTCGATCTCAAGGCCAAGTGGGTGATCCACACGGTGGGACCAGTCTGGGCATACGGGAAGCAGAATGAGGCCGAGATCCTCACCAGTGCCTATCGAGCCGGCCTCGCCCTATGCGAAGAACACCAGATTTCATCGGTAGCATTCCCGCTCATCAGCACCGGTTCGTACGGCTACCCGATGAATAAGGCCTTCGAGATCGCCCTGTCTACGATCACCTCCTGGCTGGAGTCCAACTCCGTCCCGAAGACCGTAACGCTCGTCGCATTCGATGCGGACGTGGCCGCCCTTCTCAAAGAATCCCGGTCCAACCTTCTAGCAAAATTCTAGCCCTTCACGCCGAAGCCACAGTCCAGTTGCGATTGCGATTTTCGCTTTTATTACGCTTTTAAGTATATGAAACCAGACGGCTTGTAGCTGCTGTTTTGGACACTCGTTGTCAATCTGACCCACCGATATTGAAGTGTCGCACCACTTCTTCCACGAGGAACCATGACAAATCTCAACCTCATCCTTCAGCCGCTTCAGCATGGTCTCGCCGCTTCTGGATCGTTCGACCTTCACGTGCTGCTTCGCGTGCAGGCTCCTGGGCGTCCGGCGGATTCGGTTCAGAAGCGCACTCCTCTCCACATCGCCGTGGTCCTGGACCGGTCGGGCTCCATGTCTGGCCAGCCCCTCCATGAAGCCTGCCGCTGCGCATCGGCTATCGCCGAGCGACTGGTCGCCGACGATCAGCTTGCCCTGGTGACCTACGACAATCGGGTCAACCTCATGCGGCCCTGTGGACCAGTTCTGGACCTCCCTGCGCTACAGAGCCAGATTCACTCCATTTCATCGGGCGGGTCCACCAACCTTCATGGTGGCTGGGCCGCTGGAATCGAAGCGCTCCGCAAGGCCCACCAGCCAGACGTCATCAGCCGAGTGCTGCTCTTGTCAGATGGAGCCGCCAACGACGGGATCACCGACGTCGAGACACTCTCCTCAGCGGCCAAGGCCGCCGCTGCCGAGGGCGTCAGCACCTCGACCTACGGACTCGGACGGGGGTTCGAGGAGGGCCTCATGACAGCCATGGCCAAGCAGGGCTCCGGTCGCTCCTACTACGGCGACCTGGCTGAGGATTTGCTAGATCCCTTCATGGAGGAATTTGACCTGCTGTCGAACCTGGTCGCCCGGAAGCTGACGGTTTCGTTCGATACCCAGGCTGGGTTCACACTGACCCAACTGAATGGCTACCCCGTTCTGGAATCAGGTCAGTGGCTCCTGCCCGACCTCGCCTACCAGGCTGAAGCCTGGGCTCTGTTCCGGATCCAGGGAACCGCTGCAGGCACGCCTGGTGGCACCCTCGACCTAGGCCAGATCAAGGTCACCTGGCAGGACACCAAGGGACACCCCGCCGATGCCCTGATGGCCACCTTCTCTCTCCCCACCCTGTCCGACATGGATGCGCTCGCCCTGCCAAAGGATCCCCTGGTGGCGAGCCGGCTCTCCGAGCTCCGGATCGGGAAACTGCAGGAGCTCGCCTATCAGGCGGCGGCGGCGGGAGATTGGGAACTGGTCAGAACCTACATCGATGAGATGAAGGCACTGGCTGCCGAACATCCCTGGTCCAGGTCCGTGGTCGATGAGCTCTCGGCCCTCATGGAACGACGGGAACATGGGTCGCTCACCAAGGAGCTCATGTATGGATTCACCAGCAGCAGTGGACGGCTGGCGGACCTCAATGAGGATGTCGACTGCCTTCGCCCTTCTTCCAGCTCTTACACCCGTCGAAAGCCCCGTCAGGGGAAGGCCATGCCCCGCCCTGAATCCAAACCTCCCAAGGACGACGAGTGAAACCAACCAGAAAGCATTCCGAGGAACCTGAGATCGTACGTCCCCGCTGCAAAGCCCGCTTTCGAGGACGTGCCGGCCTGCGGGGCTGGTGCCCTGGGTGCGGGCGCAGATTGGTGGAATACCAGGTTCTTGGCACCTGGCCCGATTGGTTCAGGTTCCCGGAATCAGCGACCCACTACTACCGATGTCCGGGCCTGTTGAACCTCATGCCAGCCCGCGTTGAATCCCAACCCGAACCTATTCCAGGGAAGGCCTCATGACCATAGTTGATTTGACGCTTCATGCCCTCGAAGACCGTGCCCTCGGCTGCCTGGCGGGCCTTGCCGTTGGCAACGTCCTTGGCCTGTCCGTGGAGTCCCGATCCCGCGAGGAAGTCCACCCCCGCCTTGGCTCCAAAGGGCCTTTAACCCGCTTGCCGACGGAGGAGCGGAACCGCGAATGGGATGACGACCTCGCCATGACCATGGCCCTTTCTGAATCCTTGGCCCATCTCGCCCCGGAGGCCGACCACCTTGATACCACGGTCATTCTGGAGGCCTATCTGGCTTGGCTGCGGACAGGTTCGCGGGGTATCGGTTCGCTCACCCGCGAGGTGTTGCTGAAGAGCCTCACCGGTGAAACTGACGCTGCCGAGCGGGTCTGGAAGATCCGCTGTGCCCGGGGCCAACCACCACTTGGCAATGGCGCCGCCATGCGCATCGCTCCCCTGGGCGTGGCCTTCGCCAGCGAGCCTCACAGGATCCCTCAGCTTGCTGGCGAGGATGCCGCCATCACCCACTTCGATCCGATCTGCCGGCAGTCGGCAGCCCTCGTGGCGCTGCTCGCGGCCGCCCTGGTCCGAGGCGAACGGGCGCCCATGACCTTTGCCAGGTCCCATGCAGAGCCGCTGCTTCCTGAGGTCGCCAAGGCCTACAATCCACTTTCCCTGGATCAGCTTGCCGAGCAGCGTATTGATGGCTGGGACATGGGTTCCACCCTGGTCGCGCTTCAGGTTGCCGTGTCCGTCCTGGCCTCGGGACTCCCCTATCTCGACGCACTACCCTGGGTCATCCGTCAGGGTGGCGACACAGACACCAACGGGGCCATCGTGGGCGCACTCATCGGCGCCAGGGACGGAGTTTCCGCCATCCCCAAAGAGTGGCGGGAATGCGTCTCCCAAGGGGATCGGATCCTCCAGGCTGGCCGACAACTCTTCCAACGCTCCGGGATGGTCCCAGCAACGGGGCGCAGATAACGCAGGGAGGATTTCTCATCGTGGAGTATCGCCTCCCGTTATTGACAAGGTTCACCCAGGAGTAGCCCATGCCATTGGATGTAGGTCAACCGCAGGTTCTCTTTGTAGACAGTCAGGAGAAGCTGAGCGGGATCGGATCACGGTTATCCCGAATGGGGTTCTCCGTTCGGACCAGGAAGCTTCCTGTCGGGGACTATGCCCTCCCGGGTTCCTTCGTCATTGAACGCAAGGAAGCCAACGATTTCGTCACCAGCATCATGAACGGACACCTGTTCCATCAGGCTGAATTGCTCGCCTCGCAAGGCGACCGTTCTCTCATGATCCTTGAAGGCAATATGGACGAGATCTATTCAGCCATGGACCCGGAATCCATCGCGGGTGCCGTGTCGGCACTTTTCCTGTTCTACGGAATCGCCATCCTGCCTTCGTCGGATGTCGATGGGACCGCGAGACTGATCGGACGCCTGCTCCGCCACGCAACGAGGGGGCTCGGTTATGAGATTCCCATGCGGACTGACAAGCCGAGGTATGACAGCGGGGCAGCTCTCTTCCTGGTCGAAGGATTGCCGGGCGTCGGGCCTGGCATGGCCCGGAAGCTACTCCAGCACTTCGGTACACCTGCCAAGGTCTTTGCAGCCAGTGCAAGAGAACTCCGAGCGGTGAGGGGTGTTGGCCCGACAACCTCCGCTTCCATCGTCGGAGCACTCAACACCGCCCCCACGGCTTTCAGGTCGACTAGGTCCGCACCTCAGTAGCCCGAGCACCTTCCGCCCATGGAATTAAATGGGGCCCAACTTCCACCTTCGACTGGAGACCGATTGGACACGGCGTGTCCATAACCAACGGGAGTCCCTTGACATTCTTTCAATCAGCCTCAACCTAGTAGATGCATGACGAGCGGCTCCATCGTGGAGCCCGGCAACCGAGCAAGATGCCACGGTGCCTGGATCGCAAGATCCCATGCGCGGGAAACAACCTGAAAAACCTGGAGGCAACCATGGCCCGTAGGGTCCCTCTCTCTTCCAAGTCCAGCACCAAGTCGCCTGGTCCTGACCTCGACTTCCGGCCTGCCACCTACTGGCCGAAGGATTCCATTCGCCTGGCGATTCTGGGCAACATCCAGGGCGAGACTCGCCGTCGGATCCTGGAGCAGGCGTTGGAGTCCGGTTCTGATGATTTCCCTCCAGAAGGACTGCTCAGTCCTGTCCTTGAACCCGGGCTCCGAGATCTGCTTGGGAAGATCCACCCCATGTTCATGGGGGGCGAATACCTGCCGGTCTACCTCCCTGAGGAGGTGGAGATCGCCCGGGTGGCCATGCGGTCGACCACAGGGGATGTCATCAGTGTGCGGGCCTTCCTGGGAACGGATGGCCTCATCCACTACCGGGTGCTGGATGAATACGACAGGGAGTTCACGCTCCCCAAGGCGGAATCCGAGCTCCCCCTGACCACCGGGGAGATGATCCAGCTTCTCGATGAAACCTCCTGGGATGCCAAAGGACTGGTGATGCCATTCCTGGAAATGAACTGCGAATGGAATGGCGGGGATGGCATGCGGGGGTTCATCTGGGTCAGCTCCGACTTCTATCCCGAGTTGGCTGGCCATTACCGACGAAAGTGCGATGCGTTTCTGGATGCATTGGAACCCCAAGAGGAAGAGGAGCCCGAATGACTCCCGGCCAGAAGTCCCAGTTGCCCACCGATCCCTCAACCCAGGCTCTGAGCCCCGAGGAAGCACTTCGCCGCCACCAGGGTGGTGACCGGAGCCCTGAGGTCCTGAAAATCCTGAACCAGGCAGCCTGGGAGGCCTTTCATTCCCCCTGGGAGCCTTCCGTGGAGACCCGAATCATGACCGACGAGAACAGCGAACTTCCGGCGCCGGACCGCGGCCTTGTACCACTGACACAAGAGATGATCGGTGCCTGGATTGCCCAGGAGGGTTACACCGCCTTCAGCCACCCCGGCCGGGGGTTCCTCATCAACTACAAGTTCGGACTGAGGTCCGATCGCTGTGTCCAGTTCCGCCTCTATGTCAGCGGCAAGGACGCCGACATCCTGGTTCTCAACTGGAGCTGCGACAAACGGGTGCCGCCTGACCAGTTCGTGCGCGCCCTCCGGCTCTGCAACTGGTGGAACAACGAATACCGGTGGCCCAGGGCCATGGTGGAACAGGACTACCGCTATACCGATGCTGACGAGGATCCTCCACCCTCCAAGGAGGAGGTTGAAGCACGGGAGGCCACCCATGCCACCCATCTGGTCCTCGACTACCAGGTCTGCCTTCCAAAGGGCGTCCACCAGGTAACGCTGAATGCACTTATCGACTCGGCCATCGAGACGTCCTGGACCTTCTGGCGACGTGCACATGAGGACTGGGGACTCTGATTCCATCTTCCAGCCAGAGCCTGAAGCGGCCCTGGATGTTAAGGGATTTAACATGAGCATTGAAGTCCAGTACTACACGCTCGTCATCCGGCAGGAAGCCCTGAAGCGCCTGTCTCCGGCAGCCCGTAAAGCCTGCCTCGACCGTTGTGGCCAAGGTGGCGAGATCTTCCGGCAGGACGATCACCTGGTCGCAACCGGCTTCATGGGTCCGCGAGACTTGGAGGATTGCATCTCGGACCTCCAGGGCCATGGCCTCCGTTTGGCGGATGAGCGGGGCGCCTTCATGGACATGGCCGTCGTGCAGGAAGGTTTTGGCATACCAAGGCCCTGCTCCTGGCTCGAACTGAGCTGGACTTCCCGCTCAATGGAGGCATGCCAGAAGGAGATCGAAAACATGATCGGAACCGGGACCCAGATCATCCAGGTCGGGGGTGGGGAGATCCCTGACCACTGCTGGCTTGCGGGTTTCCCACCCGGCGATCTGGCTGAGGTTCCGTTCCTCAAGGCCGAACCAACCATGCGGGGCTCCAAGAACTACGTGATGTTCCCAAGCAAGGCTACACAGACCTGAGCATGCCCCCTGCTTGTCACTCGCCTCCACTCAACGCGTTAGGAGATCTCCGATGTCTGAATCCCGAAAGACCGGCCCCATCGGCCTGCTGAGTGGTCCGTGGACTGCCGTATGGCAGCAAGGACCCAACCAAGGCAAGGAACTCCTGGACCTCATTTTCCAGGAGAGCCAAGTCCTCGGATTTGGCTCAGATCGGGACGGTGAATTCCAATATGCAGGGACCTTTTCGCCAACCGGTAATGTGAATCTCGGGAAGGTCTATACCCGTCCATCGGGACCCGTGCCGGCCCGGATGACCTATCTCGGCCAGTGGAACGGCCGGCGCATTCTAGGGCGATGGCTGGATGACTGGGATTCCAGCAATGCAGGCCCATTCAGGATGTGGCCGGGGCATGGACCCGATCCCGGAGAGGTCCTGGAGACTGAGGCCGAGCCGGGGATTGAGGCGGAGTTGGTTGCCGTGCAGACCCTGAACCATCCCCTTCGAAGGAAGCAGAATGACTGAACAAACTACAGCATCGATCCCACCCATGAACCCGGGACCACGCCTCTCGGAGGACTTCGAGTTCGCACGGCGCATCCACGATGGCCAGCTCCGCAAGGGAACCTCCATTGCCTACCTCACGCACCCCATGGCGGTCTGTGCCTTGGCCATGGCCTTTGGCGCCAGTGAGGATGAAGCCATCGCCGCCCTGCTCCATGACACCGCCGAAGACGGGGGTGGGGAAGCCGTCCTCGTAGACATCCACGAGACTTTCGGCCCCGGGGTAGAGGCCATCGTCCGCGCCTGCAGTGACAGCCTTACCGACAACCCGGAACAGAAGGCGCCCTGGCATGAACGCAAGCAGCGTCACATTGAACACCTCGCGTCCGCCGACAGATCAGTACGCCTAGTGGCAGCCAGTGACAAGCTCCACAACCTTCAATCCATCCTCACTGACTTGAAAACCGAGGGCCCGAGCCTCTGGAATCGCTTCAAAGCAGGTCCCAAGGATCAGCTTTGGTACTACACCTCATGCCTCGCCCTGCTTGGGAGTGATCCCTCAGATCCATGGTCTCGCCCGCTAGGTGAAGCAGTCGAGGCACTCCGGTCCCTGAATGAGGGAAAGGCGTAGCCGTTCACTTGCGTACGCAAGCCATCAGGTGGTTGGAATCATTCCTCTCACTCCTTCCCCTACCGATTGATGCACTCAACAGGAGCAACCCGTGGCCATCGAGATCAAACGCTTCAAAGCCGAAGATGGGCGAGAAGGCACGTATGCCTCGATGGGCAATGGCTTCATCAAATTGCTTTACGACGATGGGGACATGGCCATGCTCATCGACCCTGATTTCAAGAGAGAGGACAACCCCGAAGAGGGGAGGAATACCAGGCATCCCCAGATGGAGCCAAGTCTCCCCCTGGTCGTGGTCGGCGATGTCCCTTCCATCATCGAAAAACTGAGCCATGGAACGGGGGATCCCAGGTATGCCGTGCTGATGTTCATTCCCAAGGATTCGGCTGACCGGGAGTATGTGAACCTCCAATATTCCCTGGAGAACGGAGTGGTTGGCCTGGATTGGGTTCTCCTCGGAGGAAGGAACATTGAGGATGTCGAGGCAATCAAGACCTTCGCTGCAAGCCGTGGTCATGAACTCAAGCACCACGTGATGAACGATGTCGAATTCCTTCGCACGGAAGGCCCCGGAATCGCCGAGCTGGGGATGAGCCTGATCAGCGAGTTCTATGACTCCACACCATCAGAAAGGATCAAGCTACTGGTCGAAGGCTTCGAATGGTAGGTGACATGGGCAAGCCAGGCACTGCGGAAGGGGTTCTGTGCGTCCTTCCGTAGTCCTTCATATACCCCATAGTTCCAGCCTCATTCCTGCCGACCTTCGACCCGGTCTTTCCCTGGGCGACGGTGAACTCCATCAGGAACTGCTGGCCATGACCGACTGGTTCACGGATGAACTGTTTGTCCTGCCTGGGACCGATCGCATCGTCTTCCCAGTCAGCCGTCTGGCCGTCGATCCCGAGCGGTTCCTGGATGACTCCATGGAGATCATGGCTGAACAAGGCATGGGTGTGGTTTACACCCGCACGTCCCAGGGCAGGGAACTGCGTCCTGAGCCAAGCCGTGAGTCCCGCCTGGATCTGATCGAGCGGTTCTATGTGCCTCATCACGTGGCCTTGACCAGGGCTGTGGACGATCTGCTTGATACCAACCCCTGGTGCCTAGTCATCGACTGCCATAGCTTCCCGTCACGACCACTCCCGCATGAACCTGATCAGGGACCGGACCGGCCCGAGATCTGCCTTGGCACAGATCCCTTCCATACACCCGCCTGGCTGGCCTCCGGGGCGCTCAAGTCGTTCACTGAGCTTGGATTCAGCGTTGAATTAAATCGCCCGTTTGCAGGTGCTCTCGTGCCTGGAAAGCATTTCCAGACAGATTCGAGAGTGCTGGCACTCATGATCGAGGTCAACCGCTCAACCTACATGGATGAAAGTTCTGGCCGCCCCTTGCCGTCCTTTGGCCTGCTTCGTTCCAGGCTGGGAGAAGTCCTCCTGAAATTGTCGTCTCTCTGCGGCAGCCAACCATCGGCTTGACGCCGAACCGCGCCGCTTCCTTTTCGAGCCTTTCTAATCTCTACCGCTGACCTTGAGTTCCCCGAGGGAGACGACCCATGTGGCCCAAATGTCCTGAGTTCATCCTCGAAGATGGCCGTAAGATCCGTCTGGTGAGGATGCTCAGGGAAAACATCTATCACAGCCTGCTTGAGGGCTCTCCCTATCGGGGGCACAACTACAACATCATTCAGGGTCTCCTTTCTCGGGAGAATTTGTTGATGAAATGGGCGACGGAAGGCCATCCGCCGGCCCTGCTGCCGACACGGTTGTGGAATCTGAAGGAACGCACCTGGGACCTGGTCGACTGGTACGACTTCAAGGGACACCCAACTGAACCCCCTCGAATGAGGCCCGAGAAGTTCGACGAGTGGATGCCAGGCATCGGGACGGTAGCCCTCTTCATCTCTGATCCAATCAGGAACGATCCCGAAGATGGCGATGCCTCCTACCTGTCCGTGATCTGGTTCCAGAATGGGTTCGAGGACTTGATCGAGGAGCAACCTCTCGATGGACTCCGGAAGGTTCCATGGGATGCCATGGCACGCAGTTGGATCTTCTGAGACAGTGATAGAGATCCCACCCTTACCTGTCCATATTGACACCCTCCCTGTCAGGTAGTCTTTTCATTGCGGCGCAATCCACATACGGCAACAAGGCTTTTCAACCTAGGCCCGGGCGTGTCTTCAGCCCAACCTGTCTATTCCCCCCCCCCCCCCCCTTGGGATTAAACGGAAGCTCTATAGCCAGCATGATGGCCCCCATGAAGTCTCTTGGGGGTGGCATCGATACCTACTTTCCAGTGTCAGCCGCCTCGGTCCTTTTCCGCCCGAATGCCAGCCTCCATGGGAGTTCCTGCGGCCACCTCTCCGGAATCGCGCCAGGAAGACCACCTGGCACGCTGCCGGATGACGAGGTGTCGTGCATGGTCCCTACCTACACGATCTTCACTGAACACAAGACCCGTCGTCGCGTATGCGCCCGGTCATGAGCCCCTCCATTAGTGGGGGGCTCACGACCGGGACACACGGCAGGCCATTCAAATTAAAAGGGGGATCCCTTTTCAACCACTGCCCAAGGAAGGGGGTCTTCTCTCGAACCCTGGCAGACCGGCCAAGTGGAACTGACGCCCTCTAAAGCTTAAAATGATTCAGGGTTCAAGCCGATGATCCGGACTCCCTGGCGACACCCATAGGCATTCCATAGATGCCTGGGGTCAGACATCTGAAGCGGTCTCGTTCCAACCGCGCTGGCTCTGCCGATCCGTGTCGGCTAGTTGGTGAGTCTGGAGGCGTCCTGAGCCCCAACGTCGTGAAGTCTCCACCAAGGCATGACTCCTGTCAGCCTCGACTCCCACCTCATCAGGATTGGGTGGGGCGGGGTGTCTCGTTGTTCCTTCAGGTCACCAGCGCAGCACCGTTCCACTTTTGCCGGCACCGCGCTGGTGACCTGAAGGAACATATGAACGCGAACACCCCACATATCCCCACCTGCATCGCTCTCGACGAGGTGGCCGATCCCCAGGTTCTCTGGGACTTGGTCTTTGAAGGGGAGGCCATGCCTGAGGACGAGCCTTCCCAGGAGGCCTAGGAGCATGACTTCCCGGCAGCATCCTCTGGCCCTCAAGGGCCTGGTTACGCGGGGCCCTCCCCTCTAGACCAGGATGGTCCTTGTCCACAGACGTGAATGATTCAAGCCCGATCAGTCTGAAGCCCGAACTCGCGGGCCATCTTCCCTTGGTCCGAATGCCAAAGTCACCTCGGCAAGGCGCGCCAGTTCCCCTAGCACCTTGAGCCAGGGGCGTGAAGACTGACTTCCTCGCTCAAGGTCGATGGTATAGCTCCGGGAATCGCACTTCTCGTAGTAGTTCTCGTCCATGGTCATCCCTTCGGAATGCGCTGCCCTCCGAGCCGTCGCGAAGGCACGATTGAACTTCTTCCAAGCCTCTGAAGGGATTCCGCTCCGATCCCCCTCGACCAGACCTTCCTTCCCTGAATCGCGACACCACCAGTGAAGGTGTCGACCATCCCAAATGAACTCCACCCCGCCCGAGGAATGGTTCGCCCGAATGGAGAAGCCCGCCGGGAGCCCAGGGGCCTTCCGTCCACTGCCGAGTTTCTCAAGAAGACGCTCGACCCTACGGAACTCCTGGGGAGCATTGTTGCTTCCTGATCCAGACCACTTCTGCGGGCCCCAGACCAATCCAAGGTCCCATTGCCACCCGTCCATGATGCCCGGGTCTGACCATTTGCGCCGCCATCTCCAGGCCTTGAGTTCATCCAGAACCCGCCTTAATTCAAACCAGGCCTGAGCGGTGGGAGGGAGGAGGCAGACCCAGGGGCAATTGCGGGAATTTGACCCGCCGGAATGCTGCCTCTTTCGATACAGATTGGAACCGTCCCACTCCAACCACAGGGATGAGCCGAAGAATCCTCCGCTATAGAACTTCAGGGACATCGGAATCTGGGGCGGGAGGTAACCTGTCGATGAAGGCTGTGCCATAGCCCATCATCCCCCTGACTGCCTGACAATGTCTGTCTATTCAGTGATTGGCCCAGGCCTCTTCTGCGGGCCTAGGATTTCACTCAGGCCGCTCCAGGTTAGATCCGACACTCTTTCGTCGCGGTGAACCCAAACGCCTGCGTGCCGTATGTTGCTTTGACGCCCAGCAGACTGGGCAACTTGGCCCGTGATGAGAACCGCAAGGCTGAAGCCCGCAATCAGGACGAGGAAGCGTTTAGCCACGATCGAAGGTTGGCTAATCAGAACCCTGATCCCTACTCGCCTGATGCCGCCAAGACACTCAACCAACTAGGTATCTTGGGCCACTAGGAGAACCGCATAGCGGAGGCTCGAGAGCAGTTGGAGGAGGAGTTGGGCAGGATCAGTTGTTGGGAGGGTAGATGGTCTGCGGGTAGAGGGCGGTATCAGCGATCCAGCCAAAACTTTGCTTGCGATAACCGCTCGTCTGAAGGCTGGCCCTATCGTTGGCTCTGACTTCCTCAAGGGCATCTTGGTAACGGGCAAGGGTGTCCAACAGACTGAGCAGTTCCCAGTTCCCAACTTCCACGGTTCCGGTGCTTTCTTCCGCCCGTCTTCTCAGGTCTTCGCTATCGAACATGGTTACTCCAGATGGACATCCGCCCCTCATTGGCAATATCGTCACACAGAATGTTCAGGTAGCCGTTTTCTGAATCATCTTGATCCAAACCTGGCTTTCCCTGCACCGTCCTAATTCATGTGGGTTTCTGGATCAGGTTGAATTTCATGTGGCACCAGTGGTTGGTCACTGCGTCAGTCCGGGACACGCCTAGGTGAATTTTTTTGCCCCTGCCCGCTGCTCGGTTCGGAACAAATAAATCCCCCGAAGGAGCTTTGGCCTTCGCTCTTCAGCGCACCAACCACAGGTGCCACAGGAGCCTTCAAGCCATGACCCAGCCTAACGAACACAATCCCAGAACAGAGCAAGAGCCGGAAAACCTGCTCCTGGCCACGATCCTGCGTGGCACCGAACACCTCTCCGACGCTCAACTCCTATCGAGCCTGCTCCGGAAGCAGGACATCCATCGGGCCGAGGAGGTCCTCCGATCGGAAAACCTCAACACACTGGTCCACGCCGGGCCAGTGGAACTGAAAGCCCTCGGCTTCCACTCCGACGAAATCACCCGCTTCCTGGTCGTGCTTGAACTCACAGCCCGCGTGATTCAGCAGCGGCGGCGCAGCCATCTCGCCTCAATCGACGAAACCGTCCGGTGGATCCGGATCTGCGGTGAGCAGCACCAGCGTCCGAGCATCGGCCTCATTGCCATCGATTCCCACGACCGGATCCTGGTGGATCGCATCCTGTTCCAAGGCCTGACCGACTTCTGCTCCATTGACATCGGTGAGATCTTCCGGGAAGCACTGCGTGTGGGTGCCGAATCCCTGGTTGTTTACCGTTTCCAGCCCTGCCCTGATGCCGTACCGACCGTTTCTGACCGGACCCTCGGAGATCGGCTGCGAATCGCAGCCACTGTGCTCAGCCTACACATCCTTGACGTCGTGGTAGTCGCTGAACGCTCGTACTGGTCCGCCCGCATCTGCGATGACTGGCGGGAAGACTAATCCAATCCTAAGGAGGGTCATCATGACTCAGGAACTCAATCCCCGCTGCATCCAGATCGACGAAGTCGTCGATCCGGAAACCTACGTTGACCTCATCCTGGAGGGGCACCTGCCCCTCCAGGATGTCCCTCCCGCCGAGTGCTGCGAAGCATCTGCCGAGGACTGACCGAATCCGGATTCCCAGAGAGTCGAGGCGCTGACCCGTCTCGACTCTCTGAATCTACCTGCAACCCCTCCTGCCAGTGGCGATGGAGGGGTTGGGCGACGTAAAGCATCTGGCTACCCTTGTCCTTGAACTGGTTTCTGGGGTTGGCGCCGTCCCACCGCCCACCCACTTACATCACTCAAAGGAATAATCGATGATCGCTGCCCAAGCAATCCAGGCCAGGCTGAAAACATTTCATGGATCGCAATCGTATTTCGAGTGCCCCAACCCCAACTGCCTCATGTCGGAAGGAGTCAATTACCTTGTCCAGGCGGCGGAATGCAACTGGCTAATTGACGCCCTCACCCTCCAGATCAGTAAGTTCGGAAAACGCCCGGCCTTTCTGGACCTCAAGAAGGCTGACAACCGATGGACGCTTACCATCACTGACGTTGATGGCAAAGTTATGGTTACCGAACCAATCAGTTACTGCACGTTCCCCCTGCCGGAAATCAAACTGATCATCGAATGGTCAGAACAGCCCCGCAACGCATGGGTGATCTACCTCCCATGTGAATACTAGAGGCGTCGCCGCTTGGCCACCGCAAGAGCCTGCTAGGCAGAATCATCGCGCCTGGCACCAAGGCGTTCCAACAGGTTCTTCACCGCAGGCCAAGCTATTGAATTTCTGTGGTCCCCATCTCTGTTCAAGAGAGGTTCCAACAGGCCCCCCAACGCTTCATCGGAGTCACTCAGCAGGCCCTTGAAGCGGCGGTCCAGAAGGTGCGAAGGCTGGGCAGCTTCGCAGCATAGGCGGTCCAGGAAAATGTCGAAGGCCCGTTCATCAGCCACCTTAATCAGATTGATCTCATCCTTCCAGAGGTCCTCAAGGTGACTGTTGCATTTGCCCTCGATCATGGTTGCCTGGCCAAGGACACCGCTTCCGGGCTTGTCCGGGTCTGGATGGATCGCGCGACGGACTGCATCCGCGATCCTGTGGAAATTGTCATCCTTGAGGGAGAACCCCAGGAAGAGCATCTTCCGCGTGATGAGCATGGCCTGGACGATGCCTGCAAGCGCAGCATTCTGGTCCGCGTACCGAAGGTAACTCTCCCGTGTGAGCACGATGCTATCGGGATGCGTCACGCATCCATGCATCTTGAGGAGCCACCTGTCTCCAGGCTTTGCCGGCTCGAATGGCAGTACCCTTACTGGTCTCTTTACATCATTCGACGCCAATTCGAAGAGCTCGTCGTAGTTGGTGGTGATGAATTCCTTCACGGGCAACGAGGCAAGAAGGGTATGTCCAAGGCCACGGCGATGGAATTGGCTGAATGCCTTCCTGACGACCTCGCCCAGGCTGGATTTCCCTCGGTAGTGCTTGGCCAGCAGCTGCGCCCTGTCCAGGAAGTCCAGGACTTCTAGTTCCTTCCTGGAGTTGGAATCGAGATCGACGTCTGCTTCCATCTCAAGCAGCAGAGATCCCCAGGATGGCAGTCCGGCCCCGCAGCTCACACCTGCACCGAGGAACACCACGAGGTTACCCTCTGCGGCCACTTTCCCTAGTTCCATGGCCCGTGAAACCAACTTGTGGTCCAACCCCGGCCAACAGTTGTTCGCATGCTTTTTGCGGTATGCCTGAACAGCGGCCCAATGGACCTCATTGATGATTACAAGGGCCAGATCGACATCGTGCTCCTGCGCGAGTTCCATCAGTCTTGGGAGAAGTCGGGCGATGAGGTCACCAGCAACAGGCGCTGAACCACCTTTACCGGTACCCACCAAGGGGAGTGCCATGAGAGTGCGGCACCCTTCAGCTTTCGAGGAACCCTTCTCACCTTCGGAGGCCGCTTTTACGAAGGCTTCTACCCCGGCCAAGGCCTCCTCGATCTCACCGGCGGATCTGATCAACCAGGGCCGTGGCCCTTTGGCATCCTTCCCTGTTAGGGGAATCGCAAGGCGCTCCTTCCAGTCCATGCCAGGCGTCCCATAGTCGCCAACATCTCGTCGGGCTCCCACATTCTCAAGAGCTGTTTGTTCGCTCTCCCAGAATGCTGAGGTCACATTGCCAATCGAATCGGACGGGATCATCCATGCATCGCATGCGAATTTCGTCAGGTCACCTTGGACAACAAAGACATGGCCACGCACCAATGCTCCTGCTCATTCATGTTTGCGGTTGATTCATGCTCATCAAGGTATCCGCTTCGGCCTCATCGATGCACTGGTTGATCGAAATATCATGCGCCAAAAGTGATCACGCAGAATGACCGACCTCAACCACAAGGGGACGGTGGTCACTCAGAGAACCCCAGTCAAGAAAGGTCCCGATGGTGACCCCACCAAGCGATGGCAGCCAAGCCTCGGGAATGAAGCAGTAATCGATGTGGAACGGCTTGTCTTCCTTCCAATAGTAGTGGTAGGTGTGATCGGATTCGGCACCATGTTCCTCGCTGTGGAAGTGGTGGTACGCGCTGACCATACCCAGGCCCCGCAGCCTGTTTACCAGTGCTGAATGGTTGAGGGTTGCCGGATGTTCTTTGTCCCAAATCGAGTTCGAGTTGAGATCGCCGGCAACCACGCAGGGGCCAGCCTGGAAGAGTCCCTCATAGAGTTGGACGCAGCGCATGATCCCTTGAACGTACTTGAACCCCTGATTGTTCTTCGCCCATACGGCGAAAAGGACAAAGTCCCTTGGACCGGTTACCTTCACCGGGATGACAAACTTGGGCGCATCCGGCTCCTGGGGGAGCGCCTCCAGTTGGTATTCACCATATGCCTTGATGAGAATCCCCTGTCTCGGGTTGTCACCGAACCAGAGACATTGATGGTTCCTCGTCTTCGGTTCTGGACACTCCTGAATGATCGCGATATCAGGGACCACCCCCTCGAGAGCGGCTGTCTTCTGATCAACAGGGCCTCGGCAACAATTCCAGGTGGCGATGCGCATTGGCGGGATGCCTGTTGAATTCAGGGTGTTTCCCCTGCATGGGTAGGAGGAGAGTCTACCTGGGTCCATCGGACACGGATTGTCATACCGACTAGCCCAGAATCTCTGTGGCAGGATGATCTAGGACTAGACGGTTTTCGAGATGCTTCATGAGCTACGACCCATTTGATGGCGTGCTGCTGAACGACCCCCGGCCACCGGTCTCGGGGGCAGTCAGCCTCATGCTGCACCTGCGGGTGGCCCGAAGGCTGAGGAAGTCCCAGGGCCGTGCCACGGGCCCCAGTCTGGAGGCGCTGAAGGCACGCGCACAGGCTTGTCGCGAACTGCTGGCTCAGGGGCTCCACCCAGCCACCCTTCGGAACCTTCAGAAGCATGGGCTTGAAATGGGAGACACCGGATCCTCCCATAGCCTAGCCAGCCTCGTCGCCCACCTTGAGGCCTACCTCAAGGAAGTGGAAGCGGGCGGCTACCTGGAACCGGACCTGGCACTCTGGCAGGCCGTGGACCTGGAACTCGCCGGCAAACGCGGACTTTGGATCGAGCGGACTGATGCGGACGGTCCCCTTGAGGTCGGACTTCGCGATCTGGTGCCCTCTCGCCTGCGGGCCCTTGCCTGTGTGCCGAGCCTGGAAGGTGCCACCTTCAGCCTCGCTGCCCGGAAGGGTGGTGAAGATTCAGGCCTGTTCGGCAGCGCCCAGCCACTGGTTGCATGGTTCCTCGATGGCCTCGAGGCCCACGGCCATAGCCTTCCCAATGAACTCTCCCTGACCGAACCGGAGGGCTGGGGTTCGGCCCCCTGGGCTCCCGCCCTGGAGACCCTTTTCGAGGGACCGCTGGATCTCAGGGAGCATGTAGGCACCTTTCAACGGGACCTGGTTGAAGGGCCACTCGACCTGCTGCGCCATTCCATTGAGCAGGTCTGCACGTGGCTGGACGAAGGCATTCCCCCAAGTGAGATCACCCTCATCCATCCCGAGCCTCAGACTGTGGCCGCCTTCCTCGCACCCCTGCTTGCGGAGGAGGGCGTGGCCCTTCACGTGCGCGGCGGGCTCCTGCCCCTCCTCGCCAGCGAAGCCTGGAGCCCGCTCTGGACCTTGCTCGCGGGCCTTAAGCGGCTTGACCCTTGCGCCGTCTCAGCCGGGCTTCGCGCATCGAAACGCGATGACCTGCGCCACTGGGCCGACGCACTGGCACTTGCCGACCAGGATGGGCCGCTGGCCTTCGAGGGCAGCTTCATGCACTTGAGCGATCGCGCAAAGGCCTATGCCCAGGACATCTGGCAGGAGTTGGCTGCGCTGCGGGACCTCACCCTGACTGCCCATCGCTGGACCGATCGCCTGGAATCACTGGCGACCACCCTCCGGCTGCCCATGGATCCCGACGACTTCTATTCGCCCCTGGGTCTCCTCAAGGAGGCCTGGGCCAACGAGACCTGGACCTTCCCGGACATGCTCATGGCGCTGGAGGCCTTCCTGGAAGCAGCCCGCAGCAGCGAGATCCCCCGGGACGCAGAGGGGGTGCGGATCGTCACACCCGGCACGATCCTCGATGACTGGAATGGCTCCCGCGCCACGCTGATCCTCGACCTCTCCGAGGGTGCATGGCCCAGCCGCCCTCCGGAGAACCCTGACCTGGACGGTGACCGCAAGGCCGCCATCAACCAGGCTCTCTTGGCATGGACACAGGCGGAGCCGGATGCCGTCTTCCCCCCTGCCCTGCAGCGCTTCTGGCTGCCCCGCAGCGAGCATGGCGATCAGATCCCACGTGCCTTCCAGCGGGAGGCCTACGCCTTCAACAAGGTCCTGGCCATGACCCGCGAGCGACTGGTGGTGCTCAGTCCCGCACAGGACGAGGATGGCCGAATGAAGGCCCAGGGCCCCTTCTGGACCGCGCTGGAGGGTGCGGAGACGTGGCGTCCCGACACCGTGCTGCACAGCCGCCTGCGCTGGCGCTGGGATGGCCATGATCCTGAACCGCGCCATCAGGCCAGGGCCGCCGCCGCCCAGGCCCGCCCGGCCCCCGAGGCGCTACTCGCCGTGGCCCCCGACTTCGACCACGCCCCGAACCTCCGCGCTGCCTGGCTCAAGGGCCAGGAAAGTGCCAGCCCCACGGCACTCGAGGGCCTGGCCAAGTGCCCCTTCCGCTCGGTGGCCGAACGGGTATGGGGCCTGCAGACCTTCGATGCGCGCTCCCGGATGTCCATGGCCGTGGGCATCCTGGTCCACCACGTCATGGAGGAGACCTTGAAGCCCTTCGTGGGCATGGAGGACTGGCCCGCCGCCTTCCAGACTGCATTGGGCCTTGGCGACGGAGCAGGCGCCGAGGACCTCCTCCCCCAACTGCAGACGCTTTGGATGGACCACCAGTCCCAATGGCTGGCAGCGCTGGACAGACACATCCCACAGGAACAGTGGCCGCAGGCAGTGCTGCGTCTGGAATCCATCCTGCCCAACCTCGCCGCAGCCCTGATCAGGGACGTCCAGTCGGAAACCCCCGAAAAGGGGGAGTACGCTCTTCTCGATCCGACGCGCCTCTCCATTCCGAAGGGAAAGAAGAACGCGACCCCTCAGCCAGAGCACTGGTGCAGGACCCTGCTGGCCCTTGAGGGCACCCTGGGCCCGGTGAACCTGGATCTTGGTGATGGCCGCAAGCTGGCCGTCAGCGGAAATGTGGACCGCATCGAGCGCTGGGCCAGTGACGATCTTTCCTTCCTCCGGGTGGTGGACTACAAGACCTCCAAGGAGTCCTACCTGAAGGAGTACGCAGAGGATGAGGCACCTTTCTCCTCTCACCTCCAGACCCCGCTCTACATGCTTCTAGCCGAGCAGGTCTATCCGGACGTGCGGGCCACTGCGGTCCTCTTCCCACTGCGTGACGAGGCTCCGAAGCCCTTCACAAAACACCTCATCTCCCTTGCCGATGCCGGGCCAGACCAAGCTTGGCGGGGGAAGCTGCTGGCGAACCTCGCCCGCTTCGACACACGGCTTGAGACGGGGGATTTCCCCCCCACGCCGGGCGAACATTGCAGCCAGTGCCAACTGTCTGCCCTGTGCGGAAGGCCGGTGGACGTGACCGTCGAGACCGATGGGGAGGGCGACTGACATGCGCACCCTCGTCCTGGGCGATCATTGCATCCTCGATCAATCATTGGTGGTGAGCGCCAGCGCAGGGTCTGGCAAGACCTACACGCTGACGGTTCTGGTCACCGCCCGGTTGGGTCGTGGCGACATCCGCCCTTGGGAGATCCTGGCCACCACCTTCAGCGAGGCCTCTGCCGCGGATCTGCGCCAGCGGTTGCTGCGCCCTCTGGACCTGCTGGCCGCGCTGGACGAGACCGAATGGAAGACTCTGCTGCCCCATCTGGGCGCCCCTGTGGCTGACGAACTGGCGTTGCTTCTCAAGGGGCTGCCTGCCATCCAGCACCTGAGTAAATACGCATCCGAGGTGGCCCAGGCCTCCGTGCATTGGCAGGGTGCACCCTGGCTGGATTCGCCAGCGAAGGCCCGTGCCTTCTGGCGCCGCCTCCGGCGGGAGGCGGAGCTTCTACAGGTATCCACCATCCACAGTTTGGCCATGCGGGTGCTGAGCCGGGGTGAAGGAAGCGGCGACAACATCCTGGACGTGACTCATCCCTCCCTGCTGCGCCTGCTCCGACAGACGATCCGAGAATCGCTGACCCTGCCCGATGGCCATCCCGACGAGGTGCCCGCCCGTGTACTGCTGGCCTGGGCTGAGCAGAACTGGGAGGAGTTGTCCCGGGGCTTTGACAACCACCTCGACGCCCTGGGGCACCTTAATCCCGAAGATCCCGCCCGCCACCGCGCCGCACTGGCCCAGGCCCTGGGCGCAGCCCGGTCCGCACTGGCGCCCTTCGCGGCCAATACCGAGCTTGCCAAGAACCACGGCGGCAAGGGCCTCCATCACTTCAAGAAGGAGAACATCCTCACCGTTCCGGCCGATGGCCTGGATATGCAGGCAAACCTGCGCTGGGCCCAGGCCCAGAGCGGGCGCATCCCGCACCCGCACCCTGGCTACTACTCTGAGGCTTTCCATGCGGCGATGGGTTCCTTCCAGCCCGTGGCCGATGCCCTCGAGGCGTGGCTTCGCTGCCTGCTGGTGAACGCACTGCAACGTTTCGAGGCTCAGAAGCTGACCCAGGGACTGTCCACCTTTGGCGACCTGGTCCGTCAGGCCTGGGATAGCCTCAAGGACCATCCATTGGAGACCCCACCACCAAGGCTTCTCCTGGTGGACGAGTATCAGGACACCTCCAAGGTGCAGGATGCCTTCCTGGAGGCACTCTGCGCTGAGCGCATCGTGCGCGTGGGTGACGTGAAACAGGCCATCTATGGCTTCCGTGGCGGCGATCCCGACCTGCTGCGGGATCGGCTCGCTGATGCGGGTGAAGGCGCTTTCCGCCTGCCTTCCAACTTCCGTTCCACTCCAGAAGTGGTGGCATTGGCCAATGCCTATGTAGAGCAAGTCTGGCCACAGCTTGATCCGGCCGCAGGGGAGCTCGACGGCGCCCAGAAGGCCGAGGCGGATTCGGGACGACCTGTGGGACTCGTTCGCACAACCTCGAATTCCAGTTCAGCCGACCTGCCTGCCTTGGCCGACTGGATCTCGGCCCTTTCCGGCGAGTCCGGATGGACCGAGACCCTCGGTGCCCCGACCAAGACTGGAACTCGAACCCGAACCCGGGCCCTCCTGCTCAAGCAGCGCACCCGCCTTCCCGGACTCCTCCAGCGACTCAAGGCAAAGGGCATCCAGCCCTACGTCGTGGCCAAGGCCGGCTTCTGGGACAGCCCGGGCGTCCGACTCATCCTGTCGGCACTGGAGGCCGTGGCTCACCCTGAGCGCCCCATCCCCTGTGCCTCGCTGCTACGTCAGGTAGCAGGTTTCACCGATTCAGAGCTCGCGGCCTTGGCCCAGAGTCGCAGCGGACGCCCAGGTCTACCGGGCCTCGGTCAGTTGGACGTCGAGCAGGTGCCTGGTGCCTACCGCGATGCTGTTCGTTTTCTCCAGGACCTGCGGCAGGCTTCCACTCAGGCCATCGCCGGCCGCCTCCTGAGGCACGGGGCCCTCCTGCAGGCCATCACGGCGCTGGAAGTTCACGGAGCGCTTGAGCCCCTTCGGGCCCGGCGCAACCTGGCCGGGTTGCTCGCCCGCCTGTTCACGCTGCCCGCCAGCCCCTCCGTGGCCTACGCCTTGCTCGACGACGAACGGAATGGCCTGGAACGGGGCGATCTGCCTGCTTCTGTGGAGGACGCAGACCTGCTCATCCAGACGGTCCATGGCAGCAAAGGCCTGGAATACGACGACGTGATCCTGCCCCTGCTGAACGCCCAGCCCCGTTCCTTCAGGAAGGGGGACATGTTCACCCAGGCGGGGAGCCACGAACTCCTCTTCGCCTGGAAGCTGGGGAACCATACCGGAAGGGCGTATGACGATCTCAAGCCCCTGGTGGAATCCCGCCAGAAGCGCGACGAGCTCAACCTGCTCTACGTGGCGCTCACACGTTCCAAGGAGCGGCTCTGCGTTCTTCTCCAGGAGCCGAAAGAGGCAAAGGATCCCAAGGAGCCCAAGCCTCCCAGTGACTTCAAGACCTGGGCGAAGTGGGGGCAGCTTCTTGCCGACACCCATCAGGCCTGGCAGTCCCTCACTGAGGCACCCACCACAGTGCCCCTGCCTGTCAGGACGAACGCGGTAAAGGACCAACCACCCACGCGCACGGCCCGGCCTGAGACAGCATTACCTGTCGATGCCCTTGACGACATTCCCGGCGACACCCGCAGCAAGGCACGCCAAGACGGTGAGGCTATGCATACCTTCCTGCGTGATCTTCTCGTACGGTGGGAAGATTCCGAAGCCTTCCAGGCCTGTCTTGCCGCCGCCCCTCCTGTGGCCAACGCCAAGGAGAATGCCCTGCGCTTCCTGGAACAGTTCGAAGCCAGGGGTTGGCGCCACCTGCGTCGGCGTACGGAATTGCCCCTTGAAGCCGCCGCCGGCAGCGGCGGACTCGGACGCGCCGACCTCGTCGTCTGGGGCGAGGAGCGCATCCACCTCCTGGATTTCAAGCACTCCAAGACCTTCGCCCAAGAAGAATTGTCGGGCTACCGGGACCAGCTTGATCGATATTCTGGGGCATTGGCTAAACGGGAGCATATGCAAGTGGAAGCTTGGCTCATACCTCTGCGTGGCAGTACCTGGGTCAACCTGACTGAATGAAGGTGGCAGTCTTTGACCAAAAGTAAGATGCTGAGTAGCAGCTCGCCAAGGATTGTGGCGCGGAACCATTTCCAGGATCCCGGCAGCAGACACTGTGGATTCGGCCATGGTAGATGCACTGGGAAGTATTGAAGGGCTACAATCCCTAAAGTGGGTAATTCAACAAGCAGTCATATCCCTTGCCATTGGCGCAGGTATTCCTTTGGGCAGTCTTGATATAGAGGGGGGCAGATTCATGGTGTCACTTCTAGAGGTGGTCTCGAGTGAGGCTATCGAATCTAAAACTGTTGCCCAGATAATCGCCTTTTCCGGGAACGGCAACCTTAAGGACGGGAATCAGACCTCTAGCGAATTCAGGCAACTGCTTGCAAATCTGCCTCCCTCTAAGCTGACCAACTACGTCAACGAGTGCCTCACAAGCCCATTCGATCAAAGCCCTCAAGCCCTCCAAGATGTCGTGAATGAGATCGGACGGCGAATCGGGTTTTCAGTCGAGCCTGGTCTCTACAGGGGGAAGAAAACGGAGATCGGGTTTGATGGCATCTGGCGAACGGAGGATGGATATGGGTTCGTAATCGAGGTTAAAACTACAACCGCCTACCAAATTGACCTGAATGTTCATGCCACATACAGGTCAAAGCTAATCGGCGAAAACCGGTTATCTAAAGATAAATCGTCGATTCTCATAGTGGTTGGAAGGAACGATACGGGAGGCCTTGAATCGCAAACCAGGGGGTCCCGTCATGCCTGGGACATCAGAATTATCTCGACTGATGCTCTAATCAAGCTGATGAACCTGAAGTTAGAAATTACCGAAGAAACCACCCTAAAAAAAATACAGAATGTCCTCAAGCCACTTGAATACACTCGGGTTGATACTTTAATTGATTTCATATTTACCACTACATCTGATTTGAAAATGGCCGTAGATACAACTGAAACACAAGAACTACAGGCTGTAATGACCACGGACGTAGCCGATCAAGTCACGTCTCCAGCGAATTATCAAGAAAATTGCATTGCTTTAATTCAAAAAAAACTTGGCCTTCCATTGATCAAGCAAGGTCGAGTTAAATTTAGCAATGATGACCAATCTACAAGAGTAATATGCGTCGTATCTAAGGAATACCAACGCTTAGGAGTTAGTCGGTACTGGTACGCCTTCCACCCAGCCCAACAAAAGTATCTAGCGGCCGGCACCACATCCTTTGTCGCTCTTGGATGCGGAAGTGCTGATAATATAATTCTTATTCCAATTGCAAAATTTTTTCAATTATTACCCAAGATGAGAACCACGCAGAATACTGAAAGAACTTATTGGCATGTAGAGATTTTTAAGGATGGAGACATATTCAAGCTACTTAGCCCTGGGGCAGATGGTGTAGATGTTTCGAATTATAAGATTTAACAACAATGCGCCAAGCACCCCAATAGCCGAGCCTTGCTTTGGCACTTGGAAGGACAAATCAGTCCGAAAACAAAAGACCAAATGCGACCTTCCACGCACGCTAGGGCCTTCTCGGGGTTGCCATTGCTTTAGTGGCGCTGTCAAATCCCTTAATCCTAGTCCCCACGACGAAGCCCCACCGGCAGATGCCTTCTGAGAGAAGTGATCCGAACCTAGCACTGCTGAAATGATTGCCAGAACGCGGGCGAGGAGAATACCAGGGCTGATTGACCTAGTCGCTTGCAACGGGATTCGACTCGCGCAGAGGATTCGGCATCGAGAAAACCTGGATCGAAGGTAACTAGAGCCAAGGCTTGATTGATAGATTCTTGGAGTCACAGGATACGATCTCCCACGCCATTGCCTGAAACTCGACAGTGCCAAGCTTTGATTGAATCGGATGAAGCTCATTTGCGCGCACCACAAATGAAGCTGGTACAATTATCTTGGCATCGTTCAACTCTAGAATCGCATCACGAAATACTTTTCTATGTGACAGATTTGACGAGTCTAGTTTCAGCCTCTTTTCAGATCCAGAGCTACCGATCCCGACATTGATTTTATCTGGCGATTGGAATGGCATCCCATCCAGCCTTTTCGATAACAACTTTGCCGGCCCAGCAAGTAGGAAAAGACAAGTTGATTTCGGATCGAAGCGCTTCAGTGATGCCAATCGTAAAAAATCAGAAAATATATTTTCGGGCTTGCAGTGAGAGGAGGCGGCCCACTTAGCCTCGATCAAGACCTCTGCGTTGGTTTTTGGAACTCCGGGAGCAGAGACTACCAATGCAAAATCAACAGCCCGCTTTTTCCCCCGTTTGGCGATTGGGTTCAACCCATCATGTGGAAAGTCGGAGTAGACTCTAGATCCATAGCTTGCTACAGGAAAAGTGCTCATCATTTGGCCAACTGCCGCCTTTAATGCGCTTTCAGAAAGCAATCCTGCGCGATAACAGCAGAATTCAAGATGTAACCAACTCCCAACTGCTTCTGAGAGTCTACGTGCTGGATGCATTTTCATTATCGGCCTCGGCTATTAAATTATTTGGGTATTGGCTAACGATTTAAGCTGAACGGCCCCACCTGCACTGAGGCACGGAGCTATAGGGACATTTTGGGTTATCAAAGGGCAGTCTAGCCGAAGTGGATCAAACGCTATGTCCATTATTAGGGCCAGTCCTGTCACTTGGCCGCGTTCCCATCTCAACACCAATGCCGGTGATCGATTCGGTTGGTTTTGCCCCAGCGCACCGGTAGCAAACACAGGTGGCTACTTCATCCATATTGAACCAGTCTTGGGACCCCAATCCCATTTGCTAAGGTTCGTTATTGTCTTCGTCCATGCTATGAAAACGTTCGTGGAATCCATCTTCAAAGTAGTCAACCGGGTCCACCGTTGATTTAGACGTGTATGTTCCCCCTAGGCCGCAGGCACTCAATTTCGAGTGGCCAACAATTTTTAAACCGCATGCCTTGCACTCGAAATGCGATGGCAGCATTGGTCGGCGAAGAATGATTAAGTCGTTCTCAAAGGTGGACGACTCGGTCCCAGCAGGATTGCCTTGCACTAGTGCGATACTCCCACATGATGGGCAATTCACGAGGTGACCGTCAGCTCGTGTGGACCGCTCCTCGGCTAGTTTCGATAGCTTTGCTTGATCTGCTGGGGAGAACCCCCTCCAGATCGTTTTGTAGGCGCTGATCGTTCCGTTCACAGACTTTGCAGCCTCGTCCTGGAGGGCTTTTATCAATGTGTCGGCTGTGGTGGCCTCCTCCTCACCAAAAATTGACTTCAAAGAGGAACCCTGAGAGGAAAGCAACGCGCTACAGGCTGCGTAGAACTGAGACAACCAGACAGAGGTGTCGAGGCCGTCAAATGGAAGTGATCCTGAATGAAGCTCGCTATTCCGGCGTTTGATATGCAGGGTGCAAAAATTGGCATGCTCGCGTGTGAAGGCTGGGTATAGGGCTGTGGCTCGGGAAATGACCTCTGAGGATGCGATCGATTTGGGGTTCAGTTCCCCGGCAGAACCCTTTATCTCGAGGGCAAAGAGGAGGTTGTTCCAGTCTTTAGTTTCAGCCAGAAGTGTTTGCGATGTGTGCGACACGGCAGCTCGCAGGATCATCTCTAGGCAGAGTACAGACCAGAATCCGAACTGCCAATCGTCGCGCGATTGCTCAAGCATACGATCTGCATAACGCTCTGCCTTCATGAGTAAGGCGGCACTCGACCATTCATGCGGTGTCTTCGTGGCCATCTGTGACGCCCTCCAAGTAAACTCGTTCAAGACGGCGACTGATTTCTGAGTCAGGGACCGAGCTTCTGCCATGCAATGCATGCCAGTTATCAATAACCAGTGTCTGACCAACTTGGTCAAGAACTATCCTGGTGACGTTAATGCCTGATAGAACATCAAGCATACGCTGCCGCACCTCAATTGCAGGCTGGTTCTTCGGAACCAGGAATAGTTCGTCCCACCTGAAAATTTCATCTGTAAGTAAGTGAAGCAAGTACATCTTGCCTTCGAGTCTTCGACGAGGACTGAAGATTGCCCTTTTCATCAGAGGCATTGGAATCATCGGTAATAGGGCCCCGTGATGGACAACCGTCGTTGAGACAATAGGCGAACCTAGGATGCAGCGAAGCATCACGTACCGAGGCGGGCGATACCAATGTGCGAGATCGGTATGTAGGGGAAGCGCGCCAAGACCGTAGTTGCCGCCATAAGTGTTAAGACCTTTGGTCTCGGGAAGGCTTACTTGAAGAACCTCAGGTGCAGAAATTACAGCCGCACCAATCATTCGCGCGACAGCCATAGCTGTTACATCGGACGGCAGAGAAGGGTCAAGTTGCCCCAAGTCCACGAAACCGTCTGATTGGAGACATCGCATGATCGTTCTCATTGTTTGCTATACAACCTACCGGAAATTTCAATCGGGGCTGAACGTCATTCATTTAGTCAGATAGCCAGGAAATTCCTTCCAAGGCCATCCATTATGATCAACGGTTCTCAAGAGACTCTCTTCTAGCTATGACACCCCTTCATCCCTCACGATCAACCCCGCAGCGAGCTTCTTCTTCAACCGCGGATCGAGTTCGACAACCGGCCTGGGATGCAGGTTGATTTCCCGCTCCCCGGCGGCATCCTCGAGACCCAGGTGCGGGGCCTTGGAATCGATTTCCTGCCCCGCCCATCCAGGCAGCAAATGTCCGTAATGTTTCTCGACCATCCGGGTGTCTTTGTGAGAAAGGGCCCTTGCCAATGCAACCGGGTTTACTCCTGCCATTAGCAGGGTCGACGCCATCGTATGGCGAAGCTCATGAAAGCAGACTTTCTCGATGCCCGCCTTCTTGACGGCATCCTCCAGCGGACGAACGTGATGGTTCTTTTCCCAGGGGGTCCCGTCCGGACGCAGGAAAACCAGTGAATCCGGCCGCCTGCCCTTGATCATCCTTGCGAAGAATTCCGCAGCTTCACTGGTGATGGGAATGTTCATGTTCAACCCCCCTTTGCTCTTCGGGAGCAGGATGGACCGAACTGGGACAAAGACGTCCCGCACCTTCATGCGGCTGAGGCTGCCGATTCGCAATCCTGTGTAGAGCGCCGCCTGCACCAACTCGCAGATGCCGGGCTCGCAGGCGGCCACAAGCAACTGCTGCTCATCGAGACTGAGGAACCGGGTCCGGATGCCATCCACACCCCTAAATGACCCCACGAGGCGCCAGGCGTTCGCGCCGCCATCTGCCCCTTGCCGGACGGCCCGGTTCAGCGCCGCCCTCAGGATGTTGAGCACACGATTCGCGGTCGACTTGCGCTTGCGCAACGCCTCCTCTCGCTCCTCCTCATTCTTGAAGGCCTTTGGCTTCTTCGGCGCCTTGCCGGACCGGTTCCCGCGCGGGGACTGCGCGATGCCGTTTCGCCACTGCTCGACGATCGGCACGGTGAGCGCGAACAGGGGCAGCTTTGCGATGGGGTGGTCGAGGATGTGGCACTTGATGGTGCCGGCCACCGACACAGCCGACTTCCGCTCCAGCTCAATAAAGGCGGAGTACTCGTGCACAGCCTGCGCCACCGTCTGTACGGGCTTGCGGACCTTCGCATCCTCCAGGGAGACCAGCACACCCTGCACCCACTTCCGGGCCTTCTCGCAGGCCTGGTCGAAGGAGAGGATCTCAATGGCGTCCGCTTCTTGCAAATCGTCGGCGATGCCGATGCTCGCCTGCACGCGGCCGCTCTTGAGGCCAGGGACAGTGAGGCGCACCAACCAGTGGCCGGACTTGTCGCGGCCCGTCCGGTAGCCGATCTGCGAGCGCTCTTCTAGCCGTACCCAGTAGGGCGACTTCCGACGCCGGAGCAGTTCACGGGCGCTCGGCGAGGCGAGGGATGCTTCCCGACGTTTTCGTGCCATTGACACCCCCACAGCAGGAATGACCGCGCTCCAATTTCGCTCCAATTGTGGGGTGAAACATTGGTATAATCAAGGCACAACTTTTGGTCAATTTTTCGTAAATTATTAACAATACAATTATTTGAAAAAGCTGAAAAAGCCATTCTAGAAATTCTTTCACGGCGGTAACACGGGTTCAAATCCCGTTAGCTAATGAACGTAGGAACGAGTGGAAGTTTACAGAAACGTTGAACTCTCATAAGGAGAAGACATC
>Ga0268298_10000647_pt1 | contig 44450 bp, 34 predicted proteins | sample WWTPWeurt_MetaG_FD_194462 | JGI IMG/M metagenome (GOLD analysis project Ga0268298, IMG submission 194462) | Activated sludge microbial communities from WWTP in Nijmegen, Gelderland, Netherland - WWTP Weurt | ecosystem: Engineered > WWTP > Aerobic digester > Activated sludge | place...
TTCTCGGCATCTTATTCAGCAATGCACTTCCTGTTTGCACCATTATGGGGCAGGCTTTCGGACAAAATGGGTCGCCGACCAGTAATGTTGATAGGATTGGCGGGATCGGCGCTGGCATTCTTGATGTTTGGCTTGTCGAAAACACTGCCGATGTTGTTCGCCTCGCGGATCCTGGCGGGAATACTCTCGAGCGCGACTTTGCCTACGGCTCAGGCCTATATTGCCGACACGACTTCGCCTGAGGATAGGGCAAAGGGCATGGGACTCATCGGCGCCGCTTTTGGATTGGGGTTTATCTTCGGTCCGGCGGTGGGCGGCGTACTGACACAGTTCGGCTACGGCTTTCCGGCGCTCGTGGCTTCGGGAATGTCCGCGCTGAATTTCGTGTGGGCCTGGTGGAAATTGCCTGAGACCCATACTGATCGCAGTGATACTGAGCACCGTAAACTACTCTCGCTTGACTCACTGCGTGAAGTGATGTCCGTGCGTGAGTTGGCGGTGTTGATTGTCATCTTCTTCGTGCAAGTGTTCGCGTTCTCGCAGATGGAAGGCACTTTCGCGCTCTTCGGTGAGCATCGTCTGGGATTGGATGCTGTGCACGTCGGTTGGGTGTTAGCGGAAGTCGGGGTGATTTCGGCGATCATACAAGGTGGCTTGATGGGCAAGTTGGTGCGCATATTTGGCGAAGTGAAGCTCACGCGCGCAGGATTGGTTCTAATGGCCATCGGGTTGATCGCGATGGGGCAAGTAAAGACGACGATGCAGCTCGTATTGGTAACGCCCTTCCTGGCGGTAGGTTCGGCGATCATGAGTCCGAGTATCTCGGCGTTAATTTCGAAGTCGGCGCCGCCGAACAAGCAGGGTTTGACGATGGGCACTGCGCAGTCACTCGCCGCTCTCGGTCGCGTGTTCGGCCCTCCAAGCGGAACGGCGCTTTTTCAGTATGTCGGACTTGCCGCGCCGTATTGGTGCAGTGGAATTCTGATTGCGCTTGCGAGCTTGGTACGGATTGGGAAGAAGGCGGATTAGCGCACTTTTGGAACTTGAAAGAAAGGCCCGGGTTGTCCGGGCCTTCTTTTTTTGCAGACTTTATGTTGTCTCAGCCGTCGTATTTGCGCAAGAAGTCGAGCAACTCGGCCAGGTTGTCCTGTGATCCAACGAACAGAGGTACGCGGTCGTGCAGACCTTTGGGCTGAACATCGAGAATCGAACGGTGACCGTCTGAGGATGCGCCTCCCGCCTGCTCAATGACCATGGACATCGGCGACGCTTCATAGAGCAGTCGCAGCTTGCCTTTCGGCTTCTGCGGCTCTTTGAAATCGAGCGGGTACATAAACAGTCCGCCATAGAGTAACGTGCGGTGCACGTCAGCGATCATCGAACCGATGTATCTCAGCGAATACGGCGTGCCGTGTTCTTTGTTCGGCATCATGATATGGTCAATGTATTTGCGCACGCCTTCGCTCCAATAGTGGTAATTGCCCATATTGATGCTGAAGTACTTACCGTGTTTCGGGATGCGCATATCGGGATGCGAGAGCAGAAATTCGCCAATAGACGGCTCAAGCGTGAAGCCATTGACACCGTGTCCAGTGGTGTAAACCATCATCGTCGAACTTCCATAGACGATATAACCCGCCACGACAAGTTGGCGGCCCGGTTGCAATAGGTCTTCCACGATGCCCGGAGTGCCGTCCGGAGAGATACGCTTGTGAATGGCGAAGATGGTGCCGACGTTGATGTTAGCATCAATATTCGAGCTGCCGTCGAGCGGGTCAAACGACAACGTATATTTGCCGTATTGGAACTCGGCGGGAATCGAGATCATTTCGGCGCGTTCTTCTGAAGCCATGCAGCACAAAACGCCCGCATGATCCATGGCGCGGTAGATGACGTCGTTGGTGATTTCGTCGAGCTTCTGGACGACTTCACCTTGCACGTTGGTATGGCCGGCGACTCCGAGGATGTCGGAGAGACCGGCGCTACGGACTTCTTTGGTGATTTGCTTTGCGGCAAAGGCAAGTTGGTGCATCAGGCGCGTGAGTTCGCCGGTCGCTTCCGGGTGCAGCGCTTGCTGCTCGACGAAGTGGCGCTCGATGCTGCATGTGCGAAGATGGCTCATCGGATACCTCAGAGTTCCAACAATGGAAGAAAATCAGCGAAGCGGTGAATCACATGATCGGCTTCGCTTAAATAGCTTGCGGGGAGAGTCGTGGTTACCGCCACGGTGCGGATGCCTGCGGCTTTACCGGATTGCACACCAAGTGGTGCGTTTTCGAGGACAAGGCATTCTGATCTATCGAGCCCACTGGCTTTCAGTGCAGCGAGATAAGGCTCGGGCGCAGGCTTGCCGCGTGTGTATTCTGCAGGAGTGAAAATCGAACGAAACAGCGCGAATTCTACGGCGGACATGACCGCGTCCATGTTGCTGCGGATGGAACCAGTAACGATGTCACAGGCGATGTTGCGGGTATTCAACTCCCGGAGCAGTTCGGCTGCTTCCGGAATCAAGCCAGACGGCGCGGTGGAACGATAGAGCAACCGCTTGCGCTCGATTAATGCGGCCTGTTCTTCCGGCCCGTAAGGCACTCCATGTTCGGCGACCAGCCGGGAAATAGTGTCTTCAGCCTTTTCGCCTTCGTGCAATTGAAAATAGAGATCGTCCAGTTGAATGCCCACCTCGCCGAGGATCTTCTCCCAGGCCATAACGTGCGCGGGCATCGAGTCAATCAGCGTACCATCAAAATCGAAGAATACAGCTTTAATCATGCGTTGCGGTTGGAAAGTAGTGACGATGCGCCATAGGCGCGGAGAATGAAACGATCCCACAGGCTGTCGGGCAGGAGTTTCCGCAAGATCATGGCGGCTCGCGCTGTGCCGCCAGTAACGTAGCGAGTGCGCGGATGGGAAACCGTGGCAATACGGAAGAGCAATTCAGCGACACGCTCGCTTGACCAGGCATTCGGGCGAGCGCGCGTGCGGCGTTCCTGCGCGAAAGCGTGAATCTTGTGATAGAGTTCCGGCGCATCCGCAAGCGGAGCGCTCATGTGAACATTGGTTACAAACTGCGTGTCAACCGGCCCTGCGAGGACGGAGACCACTTTGATACCGAAGGGCGCGAGTTCAATGCGCATAGCGTCGGCAAGCGCTTCGAGGGCGAATTTTGACGCGGAGTACCAGCCGTTCCACGGCAGGACGACGCGGCCGGCCACGGAAGAAATGTTGATGATCCGTCCCGAGCGTTGCGCTCGCATGTGCGGAATCACAAGCTGCGCAAGACGCGCAGGAGCCATGGTGTTGACTTCAAGCTGGCGTCTTGCTTCATCAGCAGTGACCAATTCGATCGCACCGCTTTGGCCGAAGCCCGCATTGTTGATTAACACATCCACTCTTCCGAAGCGCTCGATCGTGTGCGCAACAACTTGTTGCAGAGCCTCGTCGTGCGAAACATCACACAACTCGACGGCGGTGTGCAACGATATTTGATGCAGCTCTGGCATCAGCACATGTGCTTGATATTGCTTGCGCACCGTGGCGACGACATTCCAACCCTGCCGGGCAAAATGAAAAGCAGCCGCGCGGCCGATCCCGCTCGAGCAACCGGTAATCAGGACAGTTTTGCGGGACTCAGTCAATCTCTTCCAAACGGGCCGTGAAATGCCGCAAGACAGGAGCTTCGTAGGTTAGGCGCATGCCTTTGATCGCATGGCGGTTCTTGAACAGTTCGGCGATGGATTCGGCGACATAGGTCATATGCGCCGTCGTATAGACGCGGCGCGGAATTGCGAGCCGAACGAGTTCAAGATGCGGTCCGACATGTTTTCCTGTCTTAGGATCGGTGTGACCAAACATCAAAGAACCGATTTCCACACCTCGAATACCGGCCTCGCGATAAAGCGAGCAGGTCAATGACACACCGGGGAATTGCTCCGGTGGAATGTGATCACAAAACGCCTTAGCGTCAATGAAGACCGCGTGGCCACCGACCGGGCGCACGATAGAGACACCGGCATCTAACAGCATTTCACCGAGATAGCGGACTTGCGCCGTGCGGTATTGGAGGTAGTCGAGTTCCATGCCTTCGTAGAGACCGATTGCCACAGCTTCAAGGTCGCGCCCGGCCAAACCGCCGTATGTTGGAAAGCCCTCGATGAGAATGAGTTTCTGTTGCAGCTTGCGCGCCAACTCGACATCGTTCATGGCGATGAAACCGCCGATATTGACGAGCGCATCTTTCTTGGCGGACATCCAGCAGCCGTCGGCATGACTGAAGAGTTCACGGGCAATTTCGATGATGCTCTTGCCTTTGTAACCCGGTTCGAACTCGTGGATGAACCAACAATTTTCGGCAAAACGCGCGCAATCAATGAAGAAGGGGACGCCGTAATTCTTGCAGATTCTCGAAGTGGCGCGCACATTTTCCATGGAGACCGGCTGACCGCCCGCAGAATTGTTGGTGACCGTCATCACGACGAGCGGCACGCTGTCGCGGTCGGCTTTCAAACGCGCTTCCAGCTTAGCAACATCCATATTGCCTTTCCACAGCTTGCCGAGCTGCGGGTCGTAGGCTTCTTTGACAGGTAGGTCAAGCGCTTCGGCATGATTCATCTCGACGTTGGCGCGTGTGGTGTCAAAGTGTGTATTGGCGATAACAGTCTTGCCGTCCTGACAAATTGTCGAGAACAACAGGTTTTCAGCAACGCGGCCCTGATGCGTCGGCGTGACGAACGGGAAGCCGGTGATGTCGCGCACGGCGGACTCGAACTTGAAGAAACTCTTCGATCCCGCATAGCTCTCGTCACCAATCATCAGACCAGCCCATTGCTGGTCGCTCATGGCGCCGGTGCCGCTGTCGGTTAGCAAGTCAACATAGATGGCTTCGGCGGGCAACAGAAAAACGTTCAGTCCGGCGCGATGCAGAAGTTCAACACGTTCATCGCGCGTGGTGCGACGGATCTTTTCTACGACTTTAATACGAAACGGTTCGGCAGGAAAGCGCATAGTCAGCTAATCTCAGTTGGATGGGAACAGTTACCTTATAAGCGCGTATACGGCCACAGACCCGACCTGTGCAGTAGGTTGGTAGTTTGTGCGCACGAAGGCAGCCAGTTCAGGATATTTGGTGATGGGGTAATCGAGGAAGGAGTAGGGATAGAACTCGACGGCGGAGATGTCGAAGATCAGAGCGGGACGGTTCTCACGCAAGTCTTCGATGAGCATCTGCTCGGCGCCCGGCATGGCGTTCTGTCGAGGGTTTTGCGAACCCGCAGAGTAGCCTGTTGTGTAGTGGCACAGAAAGTCGCGCGCGCCCGGCAGCCGTTGCGCGTGAAAATAGATTTGCGGGCAATAGCCCCAGACGAAGATGCGTTCATCGGGGCTGCTTTGCTCGCGGGCGAATCTTCCCAATTCGATTTCGAGCGAACCGACTTCCAACGATTCGGGCGATGCTCCATTCGAGGGCGCGTGGTCATCCCAGAAGCGCCAAAACGGAAAGTGCAGCAGTGCAAGGATGCAGCCGACGGTGAATAGGGTGCGGACGGTGAGATTCCAGCGTGGGCCTAAGGCAAGGAGCAGGTGCGCGCCGAGCGCCGCGACGATCGCAAAAAGGGAAAGTGCCTGAATGTAATAGTGCGGCCAGAAGCGCGAACCTGCGGCAATCGCTGCTACACCTGCGGTCAACAGGATAAGCGTAGAAACGTCACGGCGCTTGACGAGCGCAATCGTGCCCACGATTGCGAACAACCACGGGATGGGGTTGTCTCTAAGAATCTCGAACGTGTTGTAACGTGCTGCTTGAAAGAAGCCGAAGAGGCCTGTGTCGCCTGCATAGACAAATGGATAGCGGAACCATGAGTCCATAGCTATGCCGATTCGACCTGTGACCCCATAGGCGGCAAATAGCGCCAGCCACGGAGTCAAAGCGCCAGCGAGCAAGAGCGGTGCGCTACGTTTGAGGGGCTTGGTAACAAAGATGAACGCGGGGATGAGATAGAGCACGAAACTCTGTCGGAACATTACCGCGATGCCAAGCGCCAGTCCGCTTAGAAAGATGTCTTGCTTTGAGCCTCTCCATAGCGACAAGAACGCCAAGAGAATACAGATGACGCCGGGAAGTTCCACGTTGAGCGCTTGCAGGTCACGCGGATGTCCGAACGAGTTGCCGAGCAGGAAGAATGTTAATGCGGCGGTCCACGGCGGAATCTCCGGCAGGAGGCGGGCGGCAACTTTCATCGTCAACCATAGGGCAACAATCCACAGTACGACGCTGGCGATTTGTACAACGTACAAACTTTGTCCAAAAACGGCGAACAAGCCTGCGTACAAAAAAACAATCGCCGGAGGTTTCGTCGAACCCAGCAATTCCGCGCCGGGCCACAGTCCGTGCGGCAGCGCTTGGGCGGCGACAGCGTATTCGGCTTCGTCAATGTTGTAAAAGATCGGGTCAATCAGGGCGAAGCGGCAAATCAGGAATCCCAGCGCCGCCGCGAGAAACGGGTACCAAAACGCAAAACGCCCCTGCGGGCGTATCGTTGAGTTCACCGTATTCAAACGCCGCGAATTCCGGAGCAAGCAACCATCACGGTTTGGTCCGGGTATTGAATTTGGACTTCAAGGCCACACCGACATGCGCGGGAACGAAGCTTTCGACATTACCGCCCAAACGCGCGACTTCGCGCACGATAGAGCTATTCAAGTAGGTGTATTGCTCGCCGGGCAGCAAGAAGACCGTGGCCACACCGGGCGCGAGCACGCGGTTCGCGAGGGCAATTTGAAATTCATAGTCAAAGTCTGACACGGCACGCAATCCGCGAATGATGGCAATCGCGCCGCGCTTTTCGGCGAACTCGACTAATAATCCGTCGCACGTTTCGACGCTAATGGTCGGCAGGTGCGCGGTGGCTTGTTCAATCAGCGCTTTTCGCTCGGTGGTCGTGAAAAGCGGAGTCTTCTGCGAGTGCTTGGCCAGTGTGATGACCACTTCATCAAACAAGGCGACCGCGCGTTCGATTACATCAAGGTGACCATAAGTTATCGGGTCGAACGTGCCGGGATAGAGCGCAATTCTCATGCGTGGGAGTTTAATCGCTTAAATATCTCGATGCACATGCCGTCGTTGTGGCGGATGACCTGCACATCGTCCATCATGGCACGCACAATAAGAATACCGCGGCCATGGTCTTCAAAAATATGTTCGGGCGAAGTCGGATCGGGAACAGTTTTCGTATCGAAGCCGGGGCCATAGTCGCGGACGCAAACGACTAAGCCGTCGCTGCGGCACTCGACCTTGATTTCCACCGGAATCTCGACTTGTTCTTTGTGCGCATGAACGATGGCGTTCATCACCAGCTCAGTCACACATATACCGATGTCGGCGAGCGCATCATGTCCGAATCCCATGCCGCTGGCAAGCGACTCGACGAATTCGTCCACTTTTTCAATTTGATCCACCGAAGAGGGGATATTCAGGAACTCAGTGCGATTCGGTGCCGTCATACTTGATCACAGAGATTGTAAGGTCATCCATTGCAACATCCGGCGCATAGAAAGACAGCACGTCGTGACTGATGCGCCGGGCCAATTCATTCGCGGGAATCGCCTGATACTTTTGCGTGAGCTCGGCCAACCGCTCGACGCCGAACTCGTCGCCGCTTTCATTGCGGGCTTCAGTCACGCCGTCAGTGTAAAGCACGAGCATGTCACCCGGCTCAAAATTCAACTGTGTCTGTTCAAACGTCGCTCCCGGCAACACGCCCAGAATTGGGCCGCCGTCGCTCAGAAGCAACGGGGGTTGCCCGGCACGCAAGAGCAGCGGCGGATTGTGCCCCGCATTGGAGTACGTCAGAACGTTGTGTTCACGGTTCAGAACACCGTAGAACGCAGTTACAAAACTGTCCGGTGGATTTGTTTCGACCAGGAACTCATTGACGCGCTGCAGGATTGTAGGAATGGCATAATGCGCGCGCGATTCAATGCGGATACAGGCGCGGAAATTCGCCATTAACAGCGCAGCAGCGACGCCGTGCCCCGCCACGTCACTCATGATGACACCGAGATCATGCTCGGTGATTGGCATGAAATCGTAATAGTCGCCGCCTACTTCGCTGGAGGGAAAGTTCATCCCACCGAGGTCGAAGGGAGCGAAGTTGGGGAAGTTCTTAGGAAGAAAACTCGAGTGAATTCGGCGCGCGAGCGCGAGTTCTTCGTTGATGCGTTGCGTATGCTGCCGTTGGCGGTCTGAGCGCGCGCGTTCGAGCGCCACTCCGGCGTGACTGGCAAACGCGAGTAACAGTCTTAGGTCGCGTTCATTAAAGGCGTCGAGCTTATCCGATTCGAGATTGAACGCGCCGATGATTTCATCGCGAACGAAGATCGGCACGGCCAATTCGGATTTTGTCGTGGGCCGGACTTCTACGTAACGCGGGTCGTTGTGAACGTCCGGCACGTAGAGCGGCTTGCGGGTAAAAACCACGGTGGCGACAATCCCTTCGCCCTGTTTCACACCTTCCTGGAATTTGGTATAGACGCGCCGTTTTTGCGCGCCGCCGTAACCCGCGAGCATGTCCACTTCAATCTGGCCAAGCTGTGCGTTATAGACGAAAATTCCGGCGGCATCAAATTCGACGACCTGCCGGAGGGATTCCAAGATGGCCCGCAAGACGTCGCGAATGTCGGCGGCGCTGGAGAGCCTCAGGCTGACTTCCTGCAGAATGGCATTTTCCTGCCGTTCTCTGTCCAGCTCTCCTTGCAGGCGCAGGTTTTGATCGGCGGCACCGATTTTAGAGAGCAGTTCCTCAAGCAACCGTTTCTGGTCAGCATCACTCTTTCGCGTGCCGGAAGCGGCGAGGTGCGCTTGCACTTGCCGTTCCAGATCTTCGAGGAGAGACAGCGCTCGATCGCGGCGGCGATGACCGTCACTCACGGGCGAACTAACCATGTCGGTTGCAAAGGGGTCGGCCAAACTTAGTTGAAGCTCTTGATGGCGGAATCCACGGAGTCGTGACTGTCAAACACCGAGTTGAGCTTGGTGATGACGAGCAGCGACTGAATTTTCTCCGTCGTGCGGGCGAGCTTCATTTCTGAGCCGGAATTCTTCAGTGTCGTATAAGCGGAAACCAACAGGCCGATTCCGGAGCTGTTCATCCATTCGACAGCGCCGAGGTCAATGACGACCTTCTTGTGGCTTGAGCTGATGGCATGCTTAATGGCGTCGTGGAACTGGGCCGACTCAGGGCCGCCCATTATCTTGCCCGAGAGTTCGACCAGGAAAACGCCGTTTTGTTCAGTTGACTTGAGCTTCATGTAGAGGTTCGCTCCTTCAGTGCGCGAGATGAGTGATTATGTGAATGTAAAAAGTCAATTTCAAGGGGCCGCGAGAGTGTGGACCGCAGTGGGAACATCGTTGTCAAACGAAAATACCGAATCAAAGTGCGTCATGCGGAGTACGGTCATCACTTTGGGCATGCAACCGACGAGGATCATACGGCCACCACTGCTGCGAAGCGTTGTGAACGCTGACACGAGCAGACCAACTCCCCAACTGTTCAGCCAGTCCACCTCGTTCATGTCAATTACGAGTTTACGGCAACCGTCATTCACGACGGACTTGACGTCGTCGTGAAAAGTCGTATTGTCCGGGCCGCCCATGAGCTTACCGGAAAGTTTGATGATGTAGGTGTCGTTGTCCCAACGAGAATGTTGCTGCATGGCTTTTGAGGTTTGAAGCCGGGAATTCAGGCGCGTGTTCGGCGCAAGTCAAGCAAGGCATCCACGAAGAACCGCTTGGTCGGGTCATGGTCGGGATGTAATTGAATAGACTTTAGGATTTCAATCTCTTCGGGCGACGGGTTCATCAACAGCATCTGCTCCTGGTCTTCCAGTAACTCGTGAAGACCTCTGTAAACGTAACCATGGCGCTCGGACAGACTCAGATAGCGGAAAGCAGCGGATCCGAGAATCAGCTCTTCGACCCGCATATTGAGTCCGGCTGCGACTTTCTCGAGGAATTCGATGGTCGGTGACGACCGTCCGTTTTCGACGAGCGACAGATAGGACCTGTTCACGCGCACTTCGCGCGCGAGAGTGTCTTGGGACAAGTCGGCGGCCCGACGGGCCTCGTGCAGGCGTTGGCCGATGTCCAGCGGTGTGTTTTTGTTCACGACCATCCCCCTAAGATACGGACGGCTTGCCAGATTGTCAACAACTCGAAAAACTGTTTCATTTCTCGTCGCACATAACGTTCAATAGCCAAGTGCGGCACCGATTCCACGGCTGTCTGCGGCACCGAACCAACCTCCGCGCAGGGAATCGGCCTGGATAGCCTGAATCCGGGAGCGGGCGGAGCCGACCTCGACGGTGTGCCCCATCGCCTCGAGAGAGCGGCGCACATCAAACGGGTGTTCAGGTTCGACAAACACGCGGTTGGGCTTCCACTGCTGGTGCAGGCGCGGATAGTCCACGGCGGCCTGGACGTTCATGCCGAAATCGAGGGCATTCACGATGGCCAGCACCGACGCGGTGATAATGCGCGGCCCACCCGCCCCACCGACGATGAAGTAGGGCTTTCCGTCACGCAGTAGAATTGTGGGCGACATGGAGGAAAGCGGCTTCTTGCCCGGTTCAATTTCGTTGACTGCTTTGCCGACCAGCCCGAAGAAATTCGGTTTGCCGGGCTCGGTGACAAAATCGTCCATTTCGTTGTTCAAGAGGATGCCTGTTCCCGGTACCGTAATGCACGTGGCAAAGGGCGTGTTGACCGTGGCAGTTACCGATGCCGCATTACCCATTTCATCCACGACGCAGAAGTGCGTGGTGTGGTGGTCAATGCTGGACAGAAATGCCCACGGGTCCCCGGCAGCAGGTTCGTCAAGATGACGCGAACGGGAGATCTTCTTGCGCAGCGTATCGGCGTAAGCCTTGTTGATCAGGGCCTCAGTAGGAACCGGAGTAAACGCCGGGTCTCCCAGAAACTCTGCACGATCCGCGAAAGCGAGGTTCATGCTTTCGGCGAGCAGGTGCATGGACTCAGATGAGCCCGCGCCGAGATACGAGAGCGGATAGTCCTCAAGCAGATTGAGGATTTGAATCAAGTGAATGCCGCCCGAGCTTGGCGGCGGCATGGAGATGATATCATAGCCGCGATAAGATCCGCGGACGGGTTCGAGGGCCTGCGGTTTGTATGCCGCGAGATCGCTCTCGTTGATAATTCCGCCGTTTGCGCGCATGAAGGCCGCGATTTGCTTGGCCGTTTCCCCGGTGTAAAACTCGGCGGCACCATTTTCCTGCATGCGGCGGAATGTGGCGGCCAGATCGGATTGAATCAAGCGCGCATTGGCAGCCAGCGGAGCGCCGCTCGCATCGAAATAGACTGCGCGTGACGCAGGATCGGTGGCGAATTTATCTTTGTAGAGCGCGATCGTGCTCGCGTAGTATTCATCCAGCACGAAGCCGGTGTCAGCGAGTGCGCGCGCGGGTTCAAGCAATTCGGCAAACGGCATCGTGCCGTATTCCCGCACGGCCAAATCGAACGCCGCAACTTCCCCTGGTACACCAGCGGCTAAGGGCGAATAGAGCGACAGATCAGTACGGTCCGTCGGCTTACGCGGGACAAACATTAGGCGCGACGACTTCGCCGGTGCAACCTCGCGGCCGTCAATAGCCACTTGTCGTCCATCGGCCATGTGCAACAGAATGAAGCATCCGCCGCCGATGCCGCTTGAATAGCCTTCGGTGACACCCAGCGCCATGGCTACTGCGCAGGCTGCATCCACGGCATTGCCGCCGCGTTCGAGAATTTGCATTCCGGCTTGAGTGGCCAGGGAATCCGCCGAGGCGATCATCGCGTGCGGTGCATAAGCAGGTCGGCGCGTCGCGGCTTCGGCAATTGAACTAATCGCAAGCGCAAACGCGAGGATTGTCGAGAAGGCAAGTCGTTGAGTCACGAGTCGTAAGTCGGATTAGGGCAGCGCGACAACCTGATAGAAACCCTTGTTGATCAGGTTGACGGCGTTGACGTGCGTGAAGGTGTTCGATGTCGGTGTGCCGACAATCGTCGGCAGGCCGCCGAGTTCGTAAAGATACTCGACGAAATAGCGCGATGCACCGGGTACTGCATCCCAGTGGAAGACCAAGTCGTTGCCATCGGAGAGAATCGTCAATCCTTGCGGCGCCGGCAGCTGCATCAACGGCGTTGCAGAAATGGGAACTTCGACTTCCGGATTCAAAACATCGTTCGAGCGGATTAGCAAAACGGCTTCGCTGGGGTCACCACACAATTCGCGGCCCAGGAAATTTAGCCATACAGTATCCATGTCCTCGGGTGCCACGACTCCGGTAACCGAAAGCGGTGCCACCCAACGCGGGCCGATGGCAAAGCGGCGCGACTCAAAGCTGGCGACTCCGGCTTGGTTGTTCAGGACAGTCAAACCAACGGTCTTGGTGGCATTCTGTACGCCGATCGTAGCGCTCGCAAGGCGAATCGTGCCCATATCGCCATACATCACGCGGGCTTCACCGCGTGCGGTCATGAGAATCTGGAAATTGTACGTCCCCTGATTGGGCGAGGTTCCGGCGCGAATATTCTCGAAGTGCACGGCTGCCGAATCGCTGCCATTGTTCCAATAGCGGACATTGGTTCCCGCCAGTTGCGGCTTCAGATCGTCCCACCATGCGAAAATTGCGGCGGCGGCGGCATCCGTGGAAGGCAACCGTTCGTTTACCGCAAGTTCATTGAACTCATCCGTGAAGCTGATCCAGCCGTTCGCACTGACAAAAATCTGAGTATAGACTTGGCCGTAGAACAGAAACTCAAATGGCAAGGTAAACGGCCCGCGAGTCTGATCGCCTTCACCGGTCAGCCAAATCAACTGTTCGCCTTGGTCACTTATCGGCAACCAGCTGTAGAGCGGCGGGCATTCGTCCTGCGAGTCTTGCCAGATGTAGCCGCCCGCATCAGGGCCGCCATGATCCACGGAATCAGCAGCATGCTGAAATGCGATGGAATAAACTAAGTCCGAACCACCCGTATTGGAGATGACGATTTGGTCAAGCTCTTGCGTCGAAGTATCTACGTTGACTGAAACTGAAGCGGGCGCCACACCGATATGCGGCGGCGGGCCGACGTAGATATCATCCACGTACCAGCCCTCTTGCACTAACGAGCCATCGCTGGTCTGGCGGAAGCGGACGTGAATCGTTGAGCCCGCAGGGAATTGCGCCAGCGGCACGCTGACCGTTTGCCACGTTCCACTGGCCCCGGTGAACGGCCCTGCCACCTGCTGAATGCCGTTACCCGCATCAATCTCGACGAAACCGAAATCGGCATTCGCTTCGAGTTGGAAGAAATGCGAAAACGTCAGGACAGCGTTATTCCCGAGCAGGATTTCAGGGGAAATCAACACGGCATTCTGGTTCGAGCTGTATTGCCCGGCTGCTTCGAGGCCGCAATACCATGAGTGTCCGGGCGAATCGTAGCGGCGCGTTGAGACATGCCATTGATCTACATCGCCATTGTGGGTCCAACCGTTGGTGCCGTTCTCAACAGTGTCGAAGAAAACCGGATTGCCCACGACAGCAGTTACAGAGATGGTGGTGTCGAGCCCCTCCACGGAACTAAGCGCAAGCGAGCATTGAATGGGCGCGGGCGCATTGAAACCTGCACCGACACTCAAGACAAACGCCGTGGCATTCGCGGAAGAATCTTGCGGCGCAAGATTGCCCCACACGGCATTGCCATTCACAACCGTGACATTGGGCGTCGAAGTCGTAAGCACGCCAGTGAGGTTCGTCAGGTCGAGGAAGCCGATATTGCGCAAATAGATTTGCAGCGCGACCTGTTCACCGGGATCCACGGTACCGTCGCCGTTGCCATTCTGTTCGGTTTGCACCAGGCGCGCGCGGCGCACCATCAGGTCAGGCGGTACGAGGTTGGCGGCATAACGCGCCACGAAGAGATTTGAAGGAAGATTTTCTTCGGCCAGAGGTTGAATCCGGTTGGGCGCAGGCCAGAAGCCGTCAAAATCACCTCCGACTTCGGTGGTGAAAGCAAAGATGCGCCCTTTCGTGGTCTGCTCGCCGTAGCACCAATCGTTGCAGTCGCCGTTCACGTCGTACAGCACCGACCACGGCGGACCAATCGTGTAAGTTGCTCCGTTGACCTGCTGGATATAGTGCTGCATCGAATCAGCCATCAAGGCAAAGACTTCGTTTTCCGGAGTGTATCCTCCCTGATATGTGGAAGTTCCCCACGGATACAGCACGAGGTTCGAGTAGGTGTGGTAGTTCATCGCCACGACGAATTGGCGTGAGTTGATGAAATCACGCATACTCGCGGTTTCCGGCTCGGAAAACGGGCCGCTCCCGCGATAGGTCTCGGAATTGGGCGTCGGCGAAGAGCCGTTGTTGTCATAACCCCAGTTGAAACCCCAGTTGCGGTTCAAATCCACACCCATACTGCCATCACCATTGGTGCGGCGGTTTTTGCGCCACATGCCGCCGCCGTTGGGATTCGTCTGCTGGTTATAGAGGTAGCCATCCACGTTGATACAGGGGACAAAATAGAACTCGCGGTTGTTCACGAGATCAGTAATTTCATCATCCACGCCGTATTGCGAAGTCAGATGCTGCATGAACAGGAACAGCACCTCCATTGCGCCGGGCTCGCGTGCATGTATCAGCGAATTGTAAAGCAGCTCGATCTCGTTTTCGTCTTCTTCGGGGTTGTCGCTGATTTTCATCGCGTGAATTTCGTTGCCTAATATGGTCGTGCCAACGACGAATCGTGCGGTTGTTATGGTAGGATAGGCCGCGTGCAGCGAATCCATTGCCGCGAGAATTTCGGCATGGGTCTTGAAACCTCCCATCAGGTCAAGCGAACCGCCTTCGCGCGCGCGGCGGGCGTAGTACTCTTCGAGGTCTTGGTGCACGACATCCCAACGGTAACCATTCGACTCCAGATAGGCGAAATCTTCAGGCAGAGCGGCAACAAGTTGCCCGGGCAGCGCGTCCACGGGCAAGACATCAAGCTGATCATCGCGAAGAAGAGCTTTCTCGTGCGCTTCGTCCTTGCCAAAGACGCGGATCAAGGAATGGCGGACAACATCAGCCAGCGAAATCTGTACAAAGACTACAAAGATAAGTGCGGGAATCAGACGTAACATAACGGACACCTCAAGTGGGCAGATCAGTGCGCGAGTGTTTGGGTGGGTTTAGCGGACGGGTCGAAAGCGTTTTCGCCGTAGGTCGGAACCGGAGCGCCGGTCAGTGTCACAACGTAGAAGCGCATCTCTTCGCCGGGCAGCGGAAGTGCATAGTGTGTGTCGGCGATGGCCGGAACGACCCGCGTAAATAGTGAATCGCCGGGCAGCGCGGACCAGACCGTAAAGCTGTTCATGGGGTGCCGCCGCCAGTGCAACGCCAGAGAGTTATTGTCGAATCGAATGACGGTTGCGGGGTCAAACGGCGTACCGGCCTCGACATTCACGCTGAATGCGACAGACGTTTCGTCGGGGTCAGACGATGAGACATAGAGCGGCAACGGGAAATTGCCCTGGCTCGCACCGTTATTACGGATTCTTATGGCCACAGGCGCCTCGCCCGCCGGGGCAACCACACCGGAAAATCCGCTCAACACACGAACAGAAGCTTGTGCCGTGTCGGGCCGGGCAATGCGCAGCGTCATGGAGCTATCCACAAGCGTGCCGTTGTAAGATAGTTGCAGCAGTTCGCCGGGCAAACCGCCTTTGATGCCCACTGTCTTCAACGATACTACCGCCGACATGTTCTCATAAACCAAATCAATACCGCCGTTGCGGTAAAGTACGACTTGAAACGTCAAAGTCTCCCACGGGAAATGGCCATACGGGACGATGTCATTCCACTGAACAATGAAGCGGTCGCGGGTGGCGTCGTAATAATCGAATATCTGCCCACCTGACGGCGGATAGAGGTCAGTCCAGAACGGCGCGATGACGTAGTAGGGGTCACGCGCCAGCGTCAAAGGGTCGTTGATATAGCTTCGTGCTTGCGACCAGAAGCTCAAGAAGCCGTTCGAGCACGCGCCGTAACTGCTAAACACGCGACCATAAAACGGAAACTGAAACGGCAGAGGCCGGGGCATCGAGATGGTGTCATCACGCGCGAGACCGAGATTCGCGCCGAGTGTCGAGATATCGAAGAACTCATGATGAACAGAGGTGTCGCTAAGTGAGTTTCTCCACGCGTAGCCATTGGAGTCGGGCACCCACTCATCGAAAATCTGATCGTGTGATTGCCAGCGCGAGGGCGGTTCGCCCTTTGCCCAATCGAGTGGCGGTTCCAACGACATCGGCGGCCAAACTGCGGTGGGGGCTGGCAGGCTTGTTTGGACGGCGTAGGACATTGGCACACTGCCGAGGTTGCGGACGACGATGGTGGTATCTACACTGTCCCCTACGGCGAGAGAGAGCAACAAGCTTGGCGGATCCAACGCGAGCGATGCCGCGCCGCTTTGCAAGTCTTGATCGGCGATGCGAACGGAGACATTTTGGGCAACGGGGACAGCGTGAGTTTCCCATACGCCGTTAAATCCGTATCGCACAAAGTTACCGGCGGCCTGGTCAATCCCGATGGTTGCGGACGTATTGTGACCGATGCGGCCATAGCGGAATTCGACGACGGAGTTGCCGCTTGCTGTTGGCAGCAAGTCTTGGTCGTAGAATACGACTTGATAGCTCAAGCTGTCGGTGGGCGGCGGTACGCTGACAAAGTACGGCACATTGGACCATTCGAGGGTGAAGGTGCCGCGAGCTGGATCATAGTCAGAGAGTATGCTGCCACCCAAGTTATCGCTCTGGTCATCCCAAAACGGAAAGAGCGCCGGAGCCTGATTGTAGGGCAATTGAATGTTGTTGAACGAAGTCAATTGCCGGACAAAGCTGACAATGCCATTGGCGTTCAGATACACACGGGAGTAGTCCACGCCGTAAAACCGCACGGGGAAAGGCAATTGCAGCGGTGCCGTGCCGTCGTCCGCAAGGTTGTGCACGACGCCCCGGCCTCCAGCAACTGGATCAGTTGATAGATAGGCATCTGTCGGACCACCGGGATCAAAATTATCGCAGAGGTGATAGCCAAAGTTGTCCGCGCCCGAACAAAGGAAGGCAGGATTCAGCGGAAGAACGATCTCAATATCGGTAATCGCGCCAGCGACTATCTGGATTCCTGGCAGTGTCGTCTGATCACAAACTGAACTCGAACAGGCAACGGTATAAGTGCCGGGGTTGAGAGTCAGCAGGAATCGGCCGTTAGCATCGGTCAGGGTCGGTGGGTCTGGCAATTCCAGGATTCGGACGAATGCGCCATTGGCAGGCTGCCCCCGGCAATCAATGACATTGCCCGTGAGCAGCCCTTGCTGCGTTGGCTGAAGAATGATATCAAGGAGCGTGGTGTCGTGCGGCAGGGTACTTACTGAAAGGACCTGGGGCTGAAAGCCCGTCGCGACAATCTGCAAATCAAAGGGCTCAAAAGCGGGCAGGCAGTTGTAGAATTCCCCTTGATTATTCGTTACAGTTGAGTGCGGGTGGTCAAGCACATTGATGGTAGCATTTAGGACTCCGCCCCACGGGTCGTGGACGTAACCTTCCACCCAGCCTAATCCGGTTAACGCGGCGCGACAAGCGAAGAGCGCATCAATGCGGCCATATCCCGAGTTGTTGTCCAGCCCCGGCTCAGCGATATCCACCGTAGTCAGCATCAGCAATTCCAACAATGAATCCGGCGGGAGCAGCGGATTGGCTTCGATCATCAGCGCCAACACACCCGCTGACAGGGGAGCCGAAAATGATGTTCCGCTGCTGCTGGCGAACGCGCTGCCGAGATAGGTCGAGCGCACGTCCCGCGAGGGAGCCACAATTTCGGGTTTGATGCGCAGAATTGAATCGGTTGTACAGGGCGTGGGGCCGCGACTTGACGAAATCCACACGGAGTCGGTAACAGTGTCCCAGCCGCCGACGGAAAAACCCGATACGGGACTGTCTGCCCGCACTGCCGGACTGCGCATCGTGCTGGCTGCGGGGCCTTCGTTACCGGCGGACCAGACGATTGCCATTCCTGCGGCCTGACAAAGATCGAGCGCTGGATATAGAACCGAAGCGCAAATGTCCTGACCACCGCTGCTTCCCCATGAGTTGGACAGCACACGGGGCATGTCCTCGAATGTCGCGGGATTACCGTCAGGATCTATCACCCATTCGAAGGCTGCCAGCGCGTTCATGATGGTCAAGCCACCTTCGGCCACAGCTGCCGCGATGAACTGAGCGTTCCACGCTACGCCGACGGTGTCACCGGGGATCATGCCGCATTGCAAACCCATGGTCAGGCTTCCGTGGCCATCATTATCGCCCGGGGTTGAGGTAATTGGCTCAACCAAGTCGAACCAGCACTGTCCTGCCGGATAGCCGCTATTGCCGCGCCAGCGCGGCGCGAGTCCGGGGTGATTTGCGTTCACGCCCGAATCGAAATTCCCAACCAGAACTCCCACGCCGGTCAATCCGAGTGACCAAGCCTCTGGTGCTCGGATATCAATCAACGCTTGAGACGCTCCGTCATCCAGTGGATTCCGACCATCTTCGATGGGACGTGAAAACGGCAGGGTCGCAATAATATCATCTGCCAGCACGGCCTCAACTTCCGGCCAGATCCCGATGAGCTGCGCGGTCGCCTCGTCGCAGCGAATCGCAATCGTGTTGGCTACCCAGAAAGACCTAAGAATCTCAACGGTTCCCTGATTCTCGAGGTTCTTCAGCCGATTTACGACGGGCTCTTGGGTGAATTTGGCGTGATCTTGGGCGGCCTCGATAGCAGCCCTGTGAGCCGCACGAAGGGGAATTTCACGACCAAATAGGGCAAGCAGCTGGGAAGTCGTCTCGAACTCGGGGGTCAAGGCAACAAAATAGACGTCACGAGGAGCCAAGTCACCAGCTCTGACCACTTGGCCAAGCGGAAACAGACACAGCCCAACCACGGCCCACAGTAGGGCCAGAAAATGCCTCGCAACGGTCACGTTCATCCTTTTCGAAATCATCCCAAGAAATCCCTAAAATATAGTAAATTCGAGCGCGGAACTCCACCAGAATCGGTGCAATGGATAAGCTTCCGACGTGAGCCGGGGATTTGTTTTTTGCTGGAATTGTTGTACCTTCAGACTGTGAAAAGTATTGAATTCTTTGTGTATAGCGAATCCCGAACCGCTTGGTGGCGCCCGATAGCACTGCTGGCCTGCCTCTTTTGGCTTGTAGCGCCTGCGAAATGCGGCGATTTTGAACCGGACAATGCCTCGCCGCTTGCCGCATTTTCGGCGATTTTTGACACGTTGATGGGGCACCATTATGCGGCGGCGGATTCGCTTTGCTTGGACATGGAAGTCCAATTCTCTGACCATGCTGCGGTCCCTTACGCCCGGGCCAGTGTGATTTACGCGCAGCTTTGTGACTTGGAGGATACGTTGGGGACGGGAAAGCTGGAGTCGGAAGTTGAGCGCTGTTTGGCCTTGTGCGACGAGTGGGAAGCCGATGCGCCGGACAGCGCAGCTGCCGAGCGGGAATTTCTGGTTGGCTCGGCTTACTCGTTGTCCGGACTTACTCGCCATCGTCAAGGCAAGGTCGTGGACGGTATCAGCCGACTGATGACTTCGCGAAGGCACTTCGATCGGGCGATCAAACTGGACCCGGAATTCTATGATGCCTACGTAGGGCGCGGCGCCTACCGCTATGCGGCCGCCTCAAATCTTGGCATTCTCCGCTGGCTGCCGGGAGTGCCGACCAAGCGGGCCGGATGGGCAGATTTGAAACTTGGGCTGGATAGCTCAGAGTTTTCGAGCTACTCGGCTATGAGCGCGATGGTCTGGTTAGCAATTGGCGAGGAAAACTGGGTGACGGTTGACAGCATGACTTCTGCCGGACTGTCCCGATTTCCGAATAGCCGGACATTCCTGATGCCAAAATTGGCACGGGAGAAGCGCACGGCTCAGTGGGCCGCCGCACGGGAGACTGCGCTCAAACTGCTCGACTCCTACTTGAATTTGAAAGTGCAAAACGGATACGAAGTGATTGGACTCTATCGAAGCTTGATGGACTGTTCGGATATGTTGGGTGATTCCGCCGCCGCAGAGGATTATGCGCGGCTCGGACTTTCGGCAGCCGCAACTCCGTATGCTCTCGAACGACGGGCGGCAACGCTCGCGGCCATGAGAGAGCGCCTTGACGGAGAAACTCCGCGATGACAAGTCAAAAACTGAACGCCAATCACAAGATTCTGAAGCGAAGTGACTCGGCAGTGCTGGAGCGGTTGGGCAAGCTCGCCGACGCGCAGGGGATTGAGCTCTACGCGGTGGGCGGCTTCGTGCGCGACCGGCTTTTGGGCAAGAAGGTCAAGGATATTGACTTCACGGTGATTGGCGATGCCGTGGCCTTTGCAAAGTTAGTGGCACAAGAGTTCGGCGCGCATTCGCCGGTGCTGTTTGAACGGTTCGGAACGGCGATGGTCCCTTATCGGGGCTATCAACTGGACTTTGTGACGGCGCGGGCCGAATCTTACGAATCACAATCGCGCAAGCCGAAAGTTTGGGAAGGCGCGCTCGAAGATGATCTCGCGCGACGGGACTTTACGGTTAACGCGCTCGCGGCGAGTCTGAACGGTGAGCAGTTCGGCGAACTGGTAGATTTGTACGATGGCATTGGCGATCTTGACCGGAAGATCCTGCGTACGCCCAAAGAGCCGGAGCAGACATTTTCCGAAGACCCGTTGCGGATCATGCGGGCGTTGCGGTTTGCGGCCCAACTTGAATTTGAGCTGCACCCAGACACCCGCGCGGCCTGTGAAAAGATGGCGTCCCGACTGGAAATTGTCAGCCAGGAGCGAATCACGGACGAGCTGCTGAAGCTGATGTCTTCCCGGAAACCCTCAATCGGATTGCAATTGATGCAGGAAACGGGGGTTATGAAGCTCGTGTTCAAAGAGATCGCCGACCTTGCCGGTGTCGAACAGATTGGACAGCATCACCACAAGGATGTCTTTGACCATACGCTTTTGGTGGTGGACAAGATGGCCGAACTGACCGACGACCCCACCCTGCGGCTGGCCGCGCTGGTGCACGATATCGCCAAGCCCCGGACAAAGCGATTCTTCCCCGGACAGGGCTGGACCTTCCACGGTCACGAAGACGTCGGGAGCCGAATGCTGAAGCCAATCAGCCGTCGGCTCAAGCTGCCCGAGAAGACAGCAGCACGGCTCATGAAGATGACACTTCTGCATATGCGGCCAATCAATCTGACCCGGGAAGAGGTGACGGACTCGGCAGTTCGGCGGTTGATTGTGGATGCGGGTGAGGAGCTGGACGATCTGTTGCTGTTGTGTAAGGCCGATATTACTTCGGCAAATCCCCGAAAAGTCAAGCGCTACCTTAATCAATTTGAAGAGCTTAAGGCGCGAATTGCCGAGGTGATTGAGGGGGATGCGCTGCGGGCATTTCAGAGTCCCGTGCGTGGGGAGGAAATCATGCAGATTTGCAACCTTACCCCGGGTCCGATGGTCGGAAAGATTAAGACCGCTCTTGAAGAGGCCATCCTCGACGGGCGGGTTGCCAATGAGCATGATGCCGTGCTCGTGTATCTGTTGGAAATCAAAGATCAGTACTTGGAGAATTAGGCGTGCAGAAGGCCATTTGGTGGGTCGTTGTTTGGGGTATTTTGGCAGGAGCAGCGCGAGCCGAGGGGCCGCTGATACAGAGTTCGGAGCCGTTGTCGCTCGACTCTCTGGTACGGATCGGCCTGGCGAACAATCCACAGGTACGGCAGTCCGAATTGAATTTGCGACTGAACCGCATTGGGGATTTGGCCGCGATCGGCCGGTTTCTGCCGACCGTGTCTCTGGGACTCGATTTCTCGGAATCGAAGTTTGAGAACCGCACGTTCCGAAATCCGGACGGCAGCGTATCCACGCTGCCTGTGACGTTTGAAGAAACAGTGATCGTGCAGGATAGCGTCACGGGGGAATTGCGGTTGGAGACGATCACGGTGACGCAGGAGCCGAGCGAAGGCAAGTCGCGTTCGAGTTCGTGGTCGGTGAACGCGAATCTGTCGCTCTTTGAAGGCGGTCAGCGGATATTCTTGTACAGAATTGCACAGGCGCAGAAGAAGATCAACACGCTGTCGGTTGAAGAGGCGCATAAGTCCATGACGCGGGCATTGGCGCAACAGATGGTTGGCGTGCTGACCTTTGAGAAAGTTGTCGCTTTGAACAAGCGACTGCGGGACCAGCGGCAGGATGCCTTCGATTTGGCGAAGGCGCGGTTTGAAGTCGGCGCTGTGACCGAACTCGACGTTTTGCAGGCGGAAATTGAGCTGGGCACGGCCGTGAACGCAATTGCCAGCTCGGAGCGCGAATTGGAAAAGCGCCGCGAAGAGTTAAATGCGACGCTGGGCATTGACCTGCGCAGCCGTTTCCCGTTGGCCGAAAGCGGACCGCTGTCGCCTTACCGCTTTGAAGTCGAGTCTCTGCTGGAGCAGGCGTGGCAGAACCGGACGGACTTAGAGATTGCCATGCTGCGGGCGAAGCAGGCAAAGGACAATGTTCAATACTCGAAGGGCGCGTACTTGCCGAGAGTCAGCATTGGCGCATCGCGGGCCGCAAGCGAGCAGTCGGGCGCAGACCAAGCATTTACACTCGATCCGCGCAACCGCAACACAACTTACTACGGCACGCTGAATTGGAATCTATTTGACGGGTTCGCGCGCGAATACGACGTGCAGTCGAAGCGCGTGGATCTGATGCGCGCCAAGGAATCCGAACGGGAGTTGCGGCTTTCGATTGACAAAGATGTCCGCAACGCGTACCGCAATTTGCAGACGGTGTTTGACCAGATGCAGACGACGAACCGCAACCGTGAGTTGGCTAACCGCACATTGGAATTGGAACGCGAGCGCTACCGGTTGGGTGCGACCTCGGCGCTGTCGTTGCGCGATGCGCAGGTGACGTACGAACGCGCAGAAACGGATCATCTTTCCAAGGAACTCGAATACCAATCAAGTCTGATTGCCCTTGAATTGGCCGTTGGGAAGAGCCTACGTTGAAGAGGATGAATGTTCCGCACATCAACGCCGGGGATTTCCATAAGAATGTGATTTGCTTGAGTAGATCCCTAACGGGATGACAAGCCAAGATCTGTCCGCGAGGGCTTAAACAAAAGACGGTGCATCACATGCACCTTGCAAGTTGTTGGAATTTAGCGTATTATATAGGCTTGGGTATTTCCCAAGCCTATGTTTTTTTGTAGAATGTGATTATCCATGGAGAAATCGGGTGTCGGATCGGCTGTTTCGGGCAATTGAAGAGCGGGTTGGCTGGGTGCAGGATTACGTGCTGTCGCCTCGGTACGTGGACTTATTTTCACCCGAGGATATTCGAGAGGCGGTGACTTGCTACTTTGAGTCGGGGGGCAAGCGCCTGCGTCCGGCGGTGATGCTGTTTTGTTGCGGGGCGGTGGGCGGCGACGAGCGCAAGGCCATCAGCGCGGCGGCAGCAGTGGAGATATTCCACACATGGACGCTGGTGCACGATGATATTATAGACCGCGACCCGATCCGGCGTGGCGCGCCGACAGTGCATGAGCGTTTTGCCAAGAAGCCCTCAACGATAGCGCGGTTTGGCGACAACGGCGACGCGGCGCACTATGGGATCTCAATTGCGGTGCTGACGGGCGATGTGCAGCACGGCTGGGGAATCAGTCTGATGACCGAGCTGACGCGCAAGTTTGGCATTTCGGCGGATGTTACGCTTACCCTGATCAACGAACTCGACACGAGGGTGTTGTGTACGCTGGTTGAAGGGGAAGTCCTCGACGTGCAGTACTCGAAGGAGCCGATTGGCAATCTGACGAGTGCGCAGATCGAGGAAATGCTCTGGAAGAAAACCGGCGCACTATACGAATTTGCGGGCGCATCGGGTGCGGCGATTGGACTAAACAATCCTGATCTTCAGCATCCGCTGGTGCGGACATTGGAGAAGTTCACGAGCGCGTGCGGCGCGGCGTTTCAGTTACAGGATGATATTCTCGGTATCATCGGGGATGAGAAGCTGTTGGGCAAGCCGGTTGGCGCGGACATTCGCGAAGGCAAGCGTACAATCATCGCGCGTGAGTCGTGGGTGCGGGCCGATGCCAAACAACGGAAGCTGATAGATGAGACGTTGGGAAATTTGGAAGCGTCGCACGATCAGATTGAAGCAGTGAGCAAGCTATTCCTCGAATTGGGTGGCATTGAGGAAACAGCGCGCCGCGCGCGGGCGCATATTGAACGGGGCATGCAGCATCTGGAACCGCTGCCAGCAACACAGTACCGCGATTGGCTGGCGGATTGGGCACAGTATATGGTGGACAGGAAGTTCTAACCGATGTGGCTGCCGGCGCTTGCGGGCGTGGTCGTCTATCTGGATACGTCGGTCATTGGCCAGACGTTGCTGGGACAGCCTATCGTTGCGTGCGTGCTGTATGGATTGTTGGTTGATCGTCCGGAAGTCGGCTTATTTTTCGGTGTGCTGTTTGAGTTGATCTGGCTTGCGAACTTGCAAATCGGCGCGGCGAAGTTCAGCGAAGGAAGTCTCGGGACGCTGATTGCCACGGCTACCGCAGCTCGCGTCGCTCCATCGGAAGTGACGGGCGAACCGGCGTGGATCGTGCTGCTACTGTGTACTGGACTGGGATTGATCTTCGCGCATTTGGGTCGTGAGGTTGCGCCATTGGTGCGGCGCACGATGAACGGTGTGGCGGAGAAATACGTGCAGACGTTTTCGGAAGGAGGATCCGGAGGGCGCTGGATATTCACGGCTCTTGGTGTGCATGTGTTGGCGGGTGGAGCGTTCACTCTGCTGGGCGTCGCAGCAGGACATTTTTTGCTGCGCCTTTATTTTGGGGAGTTTTACGCGCTTGGGCCAGGAGAAGCTGTAGTAAACAGCACCGACCTACTCTGCTCGGGCGTTTGGCCAAGCCTGCTGGGAGTTGGCTCAGCGGCGGCGATGATCCAGCTTGTGGCCCGCAAGGATTGGTTGTGGGTGATGGTCGGCGGGGGAATCCTGGGAGCGTTGCTGTTATGAACGACGCGCCGCGCATGACAAATATCCTGTTGCGCTCACTGGCTGTGCAGTTGTTCTTGAACTACAAGACGATGCAGGGGCCAGGTTACTTGATGTCGCTGGGCAGCGATTTGCGCGAACGCAATGAGCACAAGGTTCGCGCGGCGGGAAGTTTTATCAATGGTCATCCGGCATTTTCGAGTATTGCACTCGGCGCGTTGACAAAGCGGCTGCGCGGAGAAGTGACAGCCGAAACCGCCAAAGATATTAGCGAGTGGAAACGGCAGATATCAACTCCACTGGGAGCGATTGGCGACAGTATTATTTGGGAGCGCTGGAAACCGGCTCTGCTCGCTCTTTGCGTGGCGGCAATGTTATTCAGCCGGGAGTTTGCGGCAACCGCATGGGTATGGGCGGTGTCTGCTATGCTTTTGATTTACAATCTGTCGCTGTGGTCGTTTCGTGTGTGGGGTTTCCGTCATGGTTATCAGTTGGGTGAGCGGGTTGCGGAATTGGCGCTCCACCCTGCTCTGCCGGCTGCACGGCGCGTTCTGCGAATTTTGGGAATTGCGGCGGCGATAGCAGTGGTTTGCGCGGCGCTTTGGACAGCATTCGCACCCGGAACCACGAGTGCGCTGCAATTTGGTGCGGGGTTTTTGATTATGCTTGGCGCAGCGCTGTTGCGCACGAGCACGTTGACTGCTTGCTTTCTGACGATATTAAGTTCGTTTGCCATCGCCTATTTCTCTACTTCAACCTCCCTCCTGCCGTGATCCAGAAAGAAGTCACTTTGCTAAACCGGTTGGGCCTCCACATTCGGCCCGCCGCTCAGTTAACAAAGATTGCCGCGAAGTATAAGGCGGATGTTTATCTGCTCAAGGACGGCATGCGCGTCAACGGCAAGAGCATTATGGGCGTGATGATGCTGGCGGCGGCGCGCGGGAGCACGCTGGTATTGGAAGCGATCGGCGATGATGAAGAGCAGTTGGTCGAAGACTTGGTGAAGTTGTTCGAGAACAAATTCTACGAGGACTAACCATCATGCCTGGGGCGGAAAAGAAAGAACAGATATTGCGCGGTATTCCGGCATCGCCGGGCATCGCAATTGGCGTTGTGCACCGGATGGTGTACGATGAACCGAACGTTCTCCCGCGCAAGCTTGCGCCATCGGAGATTCCGCAGGAATTGGCGCAGTTTGACCGGGCGATAGAGGAGACTCGTGGGGCGATTGAGCGCTCACGCGACCGCGCACTCGATGTGGCAGGTGTTGCAGTCGGTAAGATTTTTGACGCGCACTTGCTGATTCTTGCTGACGAAGTCTTTCTGGATCAGGTGCGCGGGCGCATAACGCGCGAACAATTCGACTCGGAGTACATAGTCTTCGATTCGTTTGCCCAGATGATTGAGGTTATCGGCCGGTCGCAGGGCGAAGTGTTTCGCGAGCGCGTGGCCGATTTGCGCGACGTGCGCACGCGTCTGCTGCGGTTCTTGCGCGGTGAGGGCGACATTATTCCCGACCATCCGACGCATCAGGTGATATTAGTCGCCGAAGACCTATCGCCGACACAGGCGCTCAATCTCGACCGCGAATTGGTTCACGGCATTGCCACAGATATTGGCGGCTTGACATCGCATACGGCAATTCTCGCTCGCAGCATGGATATTCCGACGATTGTAGGAATTGGCGATATTTCGAGCAAGGCGCAAGACGGCGACTCGATCATTATAAACGGAAACAGCGGCAAAGTGATCTTGCATCCGACACCGCAGTCCATGGAAGAGTACGAGGACAAGCGCGAGCGGTTCAGGAGTTTCCAACGATACCTTGACGATATTAAGTTTCAACCTGCGATGACACTCGACGGCCGAGAAATCCGGTTGTGGGGGAATATTGAATTGCCGCGCGAGGCAGAATCGGTTCTTTCACACGGTGGCACGGGCATCGGGCTGTTTCGCAGCGAGTTTCTATTCTTGACACGCGAGACGACGCCGACAGAAGACGAGCAGTTTGAGGTGTATGACAAAGCCGCCGAAATTATGGCACCGCATCCTGTCGTGATTCGGACGTTCGATTTGGGCGGGGACAAATATCACGCGGGGATCAACATTCGCGACGAGAAGAATCCGTTTCTGGGCTATCGTGCGATTCGAGTGTCGTTGTCGCGCCGTGATTTGTTCAAAGTTCAATTGCGCGCAATATTGCGGGCTTCGGCGCGTGGGAACGTGCAAGTAATGTTTCCGTTTGTGTCGGGATTTGAAGAGCTGCGCGAGTCGCTGGCCGTTTTAGAAGAGGCCAAGCACGAGTTGAATCAGCGCAAGCTGGCGCACGATCCAAAGATGAAGGCCGGTATCATGATCGAGATTCCGTCGGCGGCGATCATGGCCGACCGTCTGGCGCTCGAATGCGATTTCTTTTCGATTGGGACAAATGACCTTGTGCAATACACGGTTGCGACGGACCGTGCCAATGAGCAGGTCGCGGCCTATTACCGTTCGTACAATCCGGGCGTTCTGCGGCTGATAGAAATGACCGTCAAGGCAGGGGCCAAACACAATGTGGACGTGGCGATTTGCGGAGAAATGGGCGGCAGTCCGATTGCAGCGCCGTTACTGGTCGGATTGGGTCTTGAAGAACTCTCGATGACCGCTTCGATGATCCCCGAGATAAAGAAAATTATCCGCAGCATGACGTATGACGAGTGCAAGCGGATTGCGCGCAAGGCGCTAAAGATGGACACGTCGCAGGAAGTGCAAAGCTACCTGCGCAACGAACTCAAAACGCGGTTTGCCGATTTGCCGATTTGGTTCAGTTAGACACAACACGATTTAGAACACATGGCACCTACGATAAATTTGACTGCGCAGCGTCTGGCGCAGCTTGATCCCAGCGACATGCTGGGAAAGACACTTGAACTGGCCGATCAATTGGTTCGCGGCGCAGCGCTGGCGGACGCGTTTCTCGCGCAGCAATCTCTCAGCGTAGAGCCGCTGTTGGATTGGTGCGGCCTGGGCGGCAGCGCCGTTGCCGGAGATTTGCTGAAAGGCTTCGGCCTTGAGCCGCCCGGCCTGAGCACGCGGGTCAATATGCGGCGTTGCGAGTTCACTTCGGATCTCCCGCGGTTGGTTTGCAGCTACTCAGGGAATACTATTGAGACGGTATATGCTCTGACGGAAGTCGCCCCGTCGAAGATTTGGCTGTCGCTTTCAAGCGGCGGCACGATTGAGCAGTACGCAGCAGCGCAGAGCGTCCCGCACCTCAAGCTCCCCGGCGGCTATCCGCCGCGCGCGGCAGTTGGATTCTCACTCGGCGCGATGCACCGGATTTTTCAGAAGGTGTATGGCTTCAATGATGCCAGTTTGAATGCGTGGCCGTTGAATGAACTGCAGGCCGATGCGATTGTCTATGCCGGTTTGAATCCGGCGGCAAATCCCGCGCTGAGTATTGCCGCAAAGTTAATTGACCGGACTCCGGTGATCTACACATGTGACGGCCAATGCGATCCGGCGTTGGCGTTCCGTTTTCGGGCGCAATTGGCCGAGAACAGTAAGGTGTGGGCACGCGCTTCGGACTTGCCCGAATTGATGCACAACGAAGTCGAGAGCTTCCCGCATATGACGCAAGTTCTGCCGCCGGTGATGGTGCTGTTTGTCGGGAAATGGCATAAGCGCAATGCCATTACCGATCCGCGTCCGGCGCTTGAACAGCTATTGCAGGGAATGGGCGTCTCGACGATGCGGCTCGACCCGACGGTCTTGTTCCCCACGACTCCGAGCCGGATGGCGCAGGGCATTCGCATGATGCTGCTCTTGGATGCGATCACCATCTACCTTGCGGTGCTCCGCGCCGAGGATCCGATGGAAATCCCGAAGATTACGGCTCTTAAGAATTTGCTGACTGGGGCTTGATTCTTTCGGGGGAAATCCGTAGATTACAAGACTTTAAGAATCTCAGAGCCGCTTCGTGAAAGCCATTATTCCGGTTGCAGGAGTTGGCTCCCGCCTTCGTCCTCACACCTATACCCGGCCGAAAGTTCTCCTCAATGTGGCCGGGAAACCCATCCTTGGACACATCCTCGATCATTTGATCGCATCCGGTATCAATCAGGTAACACTGGTTGTCGGTGCGATGGGGGATTTGATTGAGCGTTACGTGCGTGAAAACTACTCGATTCCCGCTGAGTTCGTTGTGCAGCAGGAAGCGCGTGGTTTGGCGCATGCCGTGCATTTGGGATTGACGCCGGACGACCAGGAAGTTCTGGTGATTCTGGGTGACACGATTTTTGAGTTTGACTTGGAGCGCGTGATGCGCGAGAGTGCGACTTCGGCGATTGGCGTTAAGACCGTCGAAGATCCGCGGCGCTTTGGTGTCGTGGAAACGCGTGATGACATGGTCTCGCGTCTGGTGGAAAAGCCGGAGAATCCGCGGTCGAATCTGGTCATCGTGGGAATTTACCTGATTCGTCAGGCGCAGGCGCTGAAGTCGGCAATTGAGATGCTGTTCGAGCGGAACCTGACGACGCGCGGCGAGTTTCAACTGACAGATGCATTGCAGTTGATGCTGGAACATGACGTGCCGATCTCGACGTTTTTCGTGGACAACTGGTTTGACTGCGGGAAGCCCGAGACGCTGTTGACGACGAATCAGCATTTGCTGAATTCGCGCGGCGGAAACGGCGCGGTCGCGACGCCGGGCACGGTGATTATTCCGCCGGTGTTCGTGCATCCGGACGCGAAGTTGGAGAATGCGATTGTCGGTCCGCATGCAACGATCGGCGCAGGCGCAACAGTGCGTAATGCGATGGTGCGTGATGCGATTTTGGGCGACGGCGCCTTGGTGGAAGACGCACTGGTCGAAGGTTCGCTGGTCGGCAATGGCGCGATGGTGAAAGGCAGCTTTCACCGCTACAATCTCGGCGATTCGAGTGCGATCATCGAAGGCGGCCGGGAAGACGAAGAACTGTAAGAGAATTTAACATATCACGACGGAGAACAACACCCAAGCATGAGCACGTTTGTCTTTTCCAGCGAGTCGGTCAGCGAAGGGCATCCCGACAAGATCGCCGATCAGATTTCGGACGCGGTTCTCGATGCGATGCTGAAAGACGACTCGATGGCCCGAGTGGCTTGCGAGACGTTTGTCACGACAGGCATGGCGCTGGTGGGCGGCGAGATTACGACGCACACCTACGTGGATATTCCGGCGCTGGTGCGCAGCGTCATTAAGGACATCGGATATACGAATGCGGCTTATGGTTTCGACTATGAGACCTGCGCCGTGATTACGACGATTGACAAACAAAGTCCTGATATTTCGCAGGCTGTGGATGCGGACGGCGCCGGAGACCAGGGTATGATGTTCGGCTACGCCTCGAATGAGACGCCCGAAATGATGCCGCTGCCGATCGTGCTGTCGCACAAGCTGGTGCACGAACTGGCCAAGATGCGTCGCGCGGGCAAGTTGAGCTACTTGCGTCCGGACGCTAAGTCGCAGGTTTCGGTGCGTTACGTGGACAACAAGGCGACGGAAATCACGGCTGTGGTCGTTTCGACACAGCATGATCCCAGTGCGGATCAGAAGACGATTGAAGCTGACCTGAAGCGCGAGTTGTTGCCGCTGGTGTTGTCAGGCTACAAAATGGCCGCCGACTGCAAGATCTATATCAATCCATCGGGCCGTTTCGTGGTCGGTGGACCGCAGGGTGACGCCGGCTTGACAGGCCGTAAGATCATCGTTGATACTTACGGTGGCTGGGCTCCGCATGGTGGCGGCGCGTTTTCGGGCAAGGATCCGACAAAGGTTGACCGCAGCGGCGCTTATGCGGCTCGCTGGATTGCCAAGAACGTCGTAGCGGCAGGTTTGGCCGAGCGCTGCATGATTCAAGTGGCATACGCAATTGGTGTGGCACAGCCTGTTTCGCTGATGGTGAACACCTACGGCACGGGCAAGGCGACAGACGAAGAGATCGAAGCGAAGATTCGCAAGAACTTCGATCTGTCGGTCCGAGGCATCATCACGGCACTGGATTTGCGCCGTCCGATCTACCGCAAGACAGCTGCCTACGGTCACTTCGGACGCAACGAAGAGACGTTTACGTGGGAGAAGACTGATAAAGTGAATTCTTTAGCATAACAAGGACGCAAGACTACATGGCTTCAACAGCATCGAAGGCCAAGAAGGGTACGGCACCGACAGGGATGAACTTCCACGTCGCCGACGAGAGCTTGGCCGCCAAGGGGAAAAACCGCATCTTGTGGGCCGATCAGGATATGCCTGTTCTGGCCGAAATTCGCGCCCGTTTTGAGAAGGAAAAGCCGCTCAAGGGCCATCGCATGTCGGCATGCTTGCATGTGACGGCAGAGACTGCGAATTTGGCGCGCACACTGAAAGCCGGCGGCGCAGACCTTGTGTTGGTGGCGAGCAATCCGCTCTCAACGCAAGACGACGTAGCGGCCTCGCTTGTGAAAGATTTCGGTATTCGCACCTACGCCATTAAGGGCGAAGACAACAAGACCTACTATCAGCATCTTGACGCGGCCATGCGCCACAATCCTTCGATTACGATGGACGACGGCGCGGACCTCGTTCACGGCCTGCACACGAGCCATATCGAATATGGCGAGCAGATCATCGCTTCGCTGGAAGAGACGACGACAGGCGTTATTCGCTTGCAGGCGCTGCATAAAGAAGGCAAGTTGCGCTTCCCGGTGTTTGCAGTAAATAACGCCGACACGAAGCACCTGTTCGACAACCGATACGGCACGGGTCAGTCCACGCTGGACGGCATTATTCGCGCCACGGACGGCTTGATCGCCGGGCGAACTGTTGTCGTGGCGGGTTACGGCTGGTGCGGTAAGGGCTTTGCGATGCGATGCAAGGGCCACGGCGCAGAAGTCGTGGTAACGGAAATCAACCCGATTCGCGCGCTGGAAGCCAAGATGGACGGATTCCGCGTGATGCAGATGGCGGATGCGTGCAAGATCGGTGATATTTTCTGCACCGTGACGGGCAACATGCACGTCATTCGTCCCGAGCATTTCTCGAAGATGAAAAGCGGCGCGTTTGTTTGCAACAGCGGCCACTTTGATATCGAACTCGATCTGAAGGGTCTGGGCGAAATGGCGACGCGTGTCGAGAAGAACGTGGTGCCGTTCGTAGATCGCTATACGCTCAAGGGCGGTGTTCATATCAACGTGATCGCCGAAGGCCGTCTGGTAAATCTTGGCGCGGCGCACGGTCACCCGGCATCGGTAATGGATATGAGCTTTGCGACGCAGGCACTCACGACGGAGCACGCGATTAAGAAGGCGAAGAAGTTGACGGTGGATGTGCACGACGTGCCCAAGGAAATAGAAGACTACATTTCAACCTTGAAGCTCAAGACGATGGGCGTCAAGATTGACAAGCTGACTCCTGAGCAGAAGAAGTACTTAGCCGCCTGGGAGATGGGCACCTGATGTTGTCCTTCATGGATAATTCACGCAGAAGACGGAGGTTTCTCCGTCTTTTGTGTTTGGGGCTGTTGACAATTGTGGCAGCATGCGAACTGCCGCAGCAGCCTGGTGAGCTGTGGTGGGATGTTGATCTCAACATGCCGTTCGGCGTGCGCACTTACGGTATGTGGGAACTCGCCGAACCCGACAGTGTGTTGCGTGAAGCGGGTTCGGGAGTCGGCATGAACGAAGACAGTTCGCTGTACTTCAGCGCGTGGGCAGACTTGAGCGCAGCGCTTGAAGAGAGTCTCTATGTTGATCCGATTGACGTGAGCATTGACCGCTACGTCACGGCGATAGAAGCTCCACTGGACTACGACACTCTGCTGTCCTACTCGCTTGGGCGCTTGAATCCAGAGATTGCTGCGCTGCACGGAACGACACTGGACATTTCGGAGCATGAGCTAGACGGGCTCATCACGCTTCCCCTTCCTGCCGGGTATGACAGCTTTGCGGTGGATACTGGCACGGTCGCTTTAGTGATTGCCAACCGTCTGCCCTACACTGTGCGCGACATTGTACTGCGAGCAGGCCATGTTATTGTGGCCAATGTCGCCGAACTGAACGCCGAGCAGCAGTATGTCGCGACAGCATCGCTTGAGGGCATGACTCAATACTCGGTGTTCGCTTTGTCTCTCAGCGGCACAGGAATTGGTGGATCGCAGATCGCTGTTGACTCGACAGACCGAATCGCAGTCACCGCGCGAATTGACACGGTAACGGCGTCACAATTCTACGGCATTGTACCGGAGCAAACAGTCACTCGCGACAGCGCATTGGCGATTGAGCAACGGCATGTGATAGATTTGGCGATAGTCTCTGGCGGCAATATGACGGTCACGCTGGCCAATCACACACAGTTTGCGGACACGGTTGCCTTGCGCATTCCGAATATGGTCAGCCGACTGAACGATACATTGCGCGTGACGCAGTTTTTGCAGCCCGGCGATTCGAACGTGGTGGTGGTGCCGCTCGCGCAGTGGCGGATTCGGCCAGACGGCGACGATGTACAAACCATTCGCGGAGAGTTGATCTCGCATACGCCTTCTCCTGCGGAGCGCCGGGCATTCGTAGGCAATGGCGAGCGCGTGTATGCGTCGGTAGCCTTTGACCGATTGCCGATTGAGTTCTTCTCCGGCAGGTTGAACAACTTGCAACTCGATTTCGATTCGCTCTCGGTAGAGATTGAGCGGCCCCCGCAGGGCTGGGAGGTTGTGCGGCCCCTAGAAGTCGAGGCGCGTATTCACGTGGACGACGGCATCGGCGGAGAATTAGACGCGACGCTTGATGCGCACACATGGCTGAACGGCGCGCAAGTCGGTGCGTCAACGATTGCCCTTGAGAATCTGCCGCTTGCGGATGATACTTTTGCAGTGATTCCCGGCTTGGCCGACCTGTTGTCAGAATATCCCAACTTACTGACGGCATCGGGAAGTTCAACGCTGTCCGGTGAAGTTTCGGTGTACAGCAACTCAGTCATCAAACTCGGATTGGAGCTGCGCGCGGCGATGTCTGTCGTGTTAACGGACACGCTTGAACCTGTTGGCGATGTGGAACGAGTTTCGCCGCGCGACTTAGAAGACATTGCGAGCGGCACCGCGACGATCAAGATATGGAACCGGCTGCCGTTGGGAGGACGTTGTTATCTTGTGGCCGACCCAGAAAGTCTTGCTGTCTTGGACGCATCCGGCGCTGATGTTGACACGCTGTTTGACGTCGCGATTCCGCGTCCATCTGTTTCTGGCGGGCGCGCTACGGACGTGGCGGAGTACGAGTTTGCTATTGAATTGACAGATCACTGGCTCAACTATTTCCAATCCGGTGATTTCTTCGTGCGGACGCAGATAGAGGCGGCAACTTCAGTGGGTGATACATTGGTGTTGCACGGCGGAGACTTCATCAAAGTGCAGCCGTTTGCGAAACTGGTTTACACGGTGCGGCCCGGAGATATCGAATGACACGCATCCTCCTCATCTTGATACTGGCAACTTCAGTGTGCGCACAAACTCCCTCGGGGCGTTCGTTGGGATTCGGCGGATCTGTTGATCTCTATGAACAGTCGTCGGATGTGCTAACGGGAAACCCAGCGCAACTGGCGCGTTTGTCAACTCAAAAGTGGCGGATTGACCTACCGCGTTTTTCCGCGGGAGCTGCGAATAACGCGTTCAGCGTAAATTATTGGAACGACCAGATTGCCCGCGACCACTATTTGACGGCGCAGGACAAACGCGAAATCATTGACCGCATTCCTGACGATGGCTTACAGGTGCAGGGCATGGCCTCGGCACCGATCTTGGGCGCAGTGTATAAGCAGGCGGCGTTGCAATTCTCGGAGCAAACGGCGGTCAATGTCACGGCGGATCGCGAGCTGTTTGAGCTTGCGCTCTACGGCAACCAGCTCAATCGCGGTTACAAATTGGAAGACCTCGGCGGTGAGCAATATACGCTCTTCGACGCCGGTGTCGCGGTGGGCTACCGGTTTGAGCAGGAGTACATCAAAGGTCTATACGGTGGCATCGGATTTCACTTCTATCTTGGCAGTTATTACGACAAGATTACGGATTCATCCGGAGAACTCTTGGCGACGGATTCGCTGATTACGGGCTACGGCGTGATTCAGCGCGTGCATGCTGAGCAAGGCGACGGCATTGGTTTTGACTTAGGTTTATTAGCGGAGATCAACAGCAAGTGGTCAGTCGGGGCGTCGTTGCGGCAGATCGGCAGTAGTGTCACGTGGGTTGTGAATGAGGCAACGCTTGACGCATTTGAAATTGACTCGAGCGGTTTGATTGTGGATTCGCTGGATGACGAGAATTACGTTGAGCGCGCGTTCAAGTCTTCGTCGAGCGTCCTGACGGGCGGGAGCATTGAATCGAAGCTGCCAGCGACCTTGGAACTCGCGGGGCGTTACGCGTATTCACCGCGAGCGCTGTTCGTTTCGACATTGCGGGCGCGAATGGATAATACGGCGCAAGGTGATCGCGGCGTAGAAGCGTCGTTAGGAGGTGAATATACGGTTCACGGGCCATTTGTGGCGCGCGCAGGCATGGGGGCTGGCGGCCCACTGGGGACTCGGTTCGCAATTGGCTGCGGCATGCTTACGAAGCACTACTCGCTTGATATCGGTTGCTCGTGGCACGGAGGCATGTTTAGTTCCGCGCGCGGCGTATCCATCGGCTTCTCGCATTCTTTGCATTGGTGAGTTCAAGACGACAAGAAATGCAAAAGGCCACGCGGTTGCGTGGCCTTTACTTTGAAGTAACGTGCAGCTATTTGGGCGCTCGCCAGACGAGCACCATTCCCAGAAATCCGAAGACAATATTGCCGATCCACGCGGCCATCAGCGGAGTCAACGTGCTGCCATAACCGAGAATCTTCCCCACTTGCTGAAACCCGAAATAGACAAAGCAAACAAGCAAGGATAAGCCGAAACCGAGCACGAGTCCTCCGCGCCGCCTGAAAGCCGCGAACGGGACACCGAAGAGTACGATGATGAATGTCGCGAATGGCTGCGAGAATTTGAACGCCAGATCCACCGACCAGCGAGCGGCGCGAATGCCTGCAGCATGCAGGCGGTTGACAAGGCTCTGGATGTCCTTGTAGCTCATCTCCTCCGGTTCGATATTAAGCCGGATGAGATCATCGGGGACAAACTGGAAGTCCGTGCGCACCACGGTATCGCGCAGCGTTTGTGTGACGCTGCGCTCGGCAAACTCCGTCACAGTCGCGGGCATGAATACCCAGCCGCTGAAGATGTAGCGCAAGCTGTCGGCCTCGACGCGCGATACGACGCTGCCGTCGTGAATGGTTTGCAATTGGACTTTGTAGCCTGTGGCGCGGCTGGGGTCATAGCTCTCCATCCGCAGGAACTCGGTTGGCGACGTTTGCAAATAGATGCGCCCCTGCCGCGATGTAACCGAACCTTTGCCTTTGCGGACATGCACGCGGTACATCTCTTTTCGCTCAAAGTTATAGCCAGGCACGACATTTTCGCCGAGGAACCAGACGGACGACGCGAGCGGAATAGCAGCGAACATGAGTAATCCAAGAACTCGCCAAAGACTGACGCCCGACGCCTGCATCGCGGTGAGTTCATTGCGATAGACGAAGCCGCCAATCGTGAACAGCGTCGCCAGCAGGACTCCGACCGGAATGGTCAGATAGACAATGAACGGCACGTAGAGCAAATAGTAGCGCCCCACGAGACCAAACCCGACTCCGGCGTCCACGAATTTATCGAGATGTTCAACGAGATCAATCGTGACAAAGATAACCGCCGCCGCGAGCATCGCGAAGAAAAAACTCCGCGCGAAGGCGGAGAGGATGTAGCGGTCGAGTAAGGTCATGCAGTCCGGAACTGCCGCAGCAGGCGGTTCAACCTACGGAGGACGGTGTCTTGACCGAGCGCGACCATCATGTCAAACAAGCTTGGGCTGACGGTTTTGCCCGTAAGTGCGAGCCGGACAGGGTGAATCAACTGCGCGGCTTTGAGTCCGGCAGATTCGGCACGTTCGCGCAGCTTGGCCTCAAGAGATACTGCATCAAACGAAACGGAACTTAAGTCGCTAACAAATTGCGCGACGTGTCCGAGTACGGTTGCGTCCGCAAGATGTTTTTCAACTCCTTTAGGATCGTATTCTTCAGGATCGTTGAACAAATAGGACTGCTCGGCAAACACATCGCGTGGCATTCGCACGCGATCGCGCACGAGCGGCCAGGCGGCGGCCATCTGTTCAGGAGTTACATTTGCTCCATCGGCATGTGCGAGCATATAAGCCACTGCGTCACTTTCAGACAACAAGCGAAGGTGCTCGCCGTTCATCCATTCGAGTTTGGCTTCATCGAAGACGGCGGACTTTCCCTGTATGCCGTCTGTATTAAAGGCCTGCACGAGTTCGTCGCGCGAGAAAATTTCGCGGTCACCTTTGCCAGGTGACCAGCCAAGCAATGTGAGGAAGTTGAACAGCGCTTGCGGCAGGAAGCCTTTTTCCATGAACTCGCCGACGGACGTTGCGCCTGTGCGTTTAGAGAGTCGCTTTTTGTCTGGACCGAGAATCAGCGGCACATGGCCGAAGCGTGGAACATCCCAGCCCATCGCGCGATAAAGCGCAATCTGTTTGGGTGTGTTGGAGATGTGATCATCACCGCGCAAGACGTGTGAGATGCGCATGTCGTGGTCGTCGCACACCACGGAGAGATGATAGGTGGGCGAACCGTCTGAGCGCAGCAGGACAAAGTCTTCCAGCTCCTCGCCGCGATAGTTGACGGGGCCATGCACGAGATCGTCCCAGCCGATATCTTCATTTGGCGCGGCAAAACGCACGGCGTAGGGTTTGCCGCTGGCCAACTGCCCGGGCGCCGCAGCGCGAACTTTTTCGAGGTCAGTTTTGAATCTGAACGACGCTTCTCCGCGGGCTTGCGATGCGGCGCGCAGAGCTTCAAGTTCTTCCAGTGAAGTGAAGTCGTAATACGCGCGACCACGCTCGACCAATTCATGCGCAACGGCAACAAAGCGGTCTTTCCGGTCGGATTGATAGACGATTTCCTCATCGGAGTGCAAACCGAGCCAGGCGAGGCCATCGAGAATGACTTGCGCCAATTCGCCGCGTGAGCGCACGGGATCAGTGTCCTCGATGCGCACGAGGAACTTACCGCCGACATTGCGCGCATAGAGCCAGTTGAAGATCGCGGTGCGCGCGCCGCCGACGTGCAGGTAGCCCGTGGGACTGGGGGCGAAGCGTACGCGGATGTCAGTCATTCATTTCTCCAGACGTGCTCGGCAGCGAGTCTTCGGTCTCCTGCACGTGATACTCGATGCCGCCAAACCAGCGCGCGGCGAGATTATAAACTACGGCACACAGGCCGGCAATGAGGGAATGCAGCAGCGCGCCCATCAGTCCCATGAAAACTGCAAGCAGTATCGTCGAGACTCCGGCGAGTTCCTTGATCTGTGCGGCTTCGGCGGACCCGAGTAATTGTGCGCCCTGTTCGCCCATGCCTTTGAGCACGAGTGAGCTATAGAGCCCGAGCAAGACGCCAAACAGCAGTCCGAGGAAGAAACCGACGCGCACGGCGCTGCGCGGTTCGATGCGGGTGATTTCGCGGCGCATTAGTCCTCAGGCTTGATGTAGGTGGCCGAACGAAACAGCACGTCCGGCTGCGTGGACGACGGCTCGATGATGAGGTTCTTGTATGACTTGGCACCGTTAGGCCATTCTGCGCGTAGGTGGTGCAAGCCGCGATCAAAGACGAAATTGGCGGGCGTCATCAGTCCTGTGGGCACATCATCAATGATGACTTCGGCACCAGGCGGATCGGAATTCATGGCGACGTATTTCCATTGCCATTTATAGGGAGTCCCATGTGCTCGCGGCAGGTCGCGTGTGTCACCGCGCTCGATCGGGCGCATGAAGAACGCGAGGCGTGTCGTATCACCAGCCTGAAGGCGGATGTATTGCTCCGGCGGCACGGGCCGGAATCCATCGCGGCGCAAGGAGACGATGAACGAATCTGCTGGCAAATCAGAAATATACGCATTTGTGCGCGCGCCGCACGGGCGGAAGTTCAACACGACTTCGCCGCCCATGGGTGACGAGGTGACAATCAATACAGCCGATTCGTCGCGCGTCCACGACATCACGCCTACAACCACGGCGGCAAGCATCAGCACACCGGCCATCCACATGCGGATGGCGGCACGGCGGCGCGTTGCGATAGCGGTTGATTCTGTGTCGTGAGTCATGCGATGCGCAGTTAGAAAAAATCCCCTAAGTCACGGCCGGACGGTAGGGGATTTTGAAATCGTTTCATCTGGCCGGAAGCGGCAAATCGAATCAGATGTCTTTGGCACAGGGAGATTCCCGAAGGACTTCGCCGACATTTGCTATGTTTAATCTTCACGCCATTGAATTCATTCCAACATTCTTAGCGGAGAGGGGGGGATTCGAACCCCCGGTACGGGTTTACCCCATACAACGGTTTAGCAAACCGCCGCCTTCAGCCACTCGGCCACCTCTCCGGGGTGCGTTTTGTAACGCTATAAGAAACAGGATTTTGCGGAGGACGGGAGACTCGAACTCCCAAGGGCTTTCACCCGGCGGTTTTCAAGACCGCTGCCTTACCAATTAGGTCTAGTCCTCCTGGGGGGAGGTCCGTCCGTCCCCGAATCAGCAAGTATATCCGATTTCGGGGAAAAAAGCAAGCGGGGGAGTTGGGAAATGTTCTTCAATTTTATTAACTTGCGGCTGAAAACGACCGCCCATGACCCTCTTCCGCTACTTAGTCCGGGAGTTCATCCCTCCGTTTTTCTTCAGCCTGTCGCTGATCGTCTTCCTGTTTGTCCTCAATCTGGTGTTCACGATGCTGGGCCGGATTGTGGGCAAAGGGCTGCCGTGGCTGACGGTACTGGAGTTTTTCGGGCTAAATTTGGCCTGGATGCTGGCGCTGGCCGTGCCAATGGCAGTGCTGGTGGCAGTGCTTTCGGCCTACGGACGCCTCTCTGCGGACAACGAGGTAACGGCGCTGCGCTCGTCAGGCGTGGGACCGTGGAAGATGATCACTCCCGCCGTACTGTTCGGCCTGATTGCGGCGGTTGGCCTCGCGCACTTCAACAACAACATTCTGCCGGACCTGAATTACCGCTCGCGGCAATTGCAGTCGGATATCAAGCGGCTGAAACCAGCGATGGTGCTAGAGCCGGGGGTGTTTCTGTCGGATATCCCCGGTAACGTGCTGTACGCGCGCGACGTGAACAATGAGACCTCGGTGATTCATGAGGTGATGGTCTATCAAGATGATGACCCACGTTTCGGCGGCACAGTGATCGCGGATTCTGGGAAGCTGAAATATGAGGAGTGGTTCGAAGGTTTCGAGTTCACGCTGCAAAACGGTGAGATTCTGCGCAGTGACCGCGCGCGGCCCGGTGAACACCACCGCATCGAGTTTCAAAGCGCCGTTTTCCGGATTCACGCACCGGACATGTCGCTTCGCCGCACGACGAGTGAATGGCGCGGCGACCGCGAAATGGATGTGTCGCAGCTAAGGCAACGAATTGAGACCTACCGTTCACAGGATGGAGACAAGAATGCCAAGAACATCTTGCGGCTTCAAGTCGAAATTCACAAGAAATTTTCGATTCCTGCGGCATGTTTGATTTTCGCGGCGTTGGGTGGATTACTGGGGCAAATGGTGCGGCGCAGCGGCATCGGTGTGTCCGCAGGCTACAGCATGGCATTCTTCCTGATCTACTGGGTGTTTCTGATTGCAGGGGAAGACCTTGCCGACCGCGGCACTGTTAGCCCGGGCGCGGCAATGTGGGCACCCAATGTGCTGTTCCTGCTGGTGGCGATGTACCTATGGTGGCGACAGCGACGATCGGGGCAAGGGCTATTTGGATAAACAAAAAAGACCGCGACAGGCGGTCTTTTTTGTGGGGTATCGCCAAACTGAAGAACATAGAAATTGATATGCGGTGCTCGAGGATGCCCGGCGTCATTGTTCGGCTCTGGTTCCTTAGGCGCAAGACGCAGAAACAAGCAGTGCCACAGGATGAATATATCCACATTCTTGGGCTACGATTGGCGCAAGATTTGCGGACATGCTATGTATTAAGCTCTAAATAGCATGAAATCCAACGCACCACTTCACAGCAGCCCGGAGTTTCAACGAGTCGTACGCGTATTCGGTGCAACGCTCGTTGTTCTTGGAGCGGTTGTCTTGATCGGCTGGGCGCTGTCGCTTCCGTTGCTGACGAGTGTTTCACCGACATTCCATCCGATGGCGCAGAACACGGCGGTTTTGTTCATCATTTTCGGTGTGATACTCTTGGAGATATGCCGCAGCAAGACGGTGCGGCGCACGCGGATTGAACTGGCGGTCACGGCAGCGCTGATTTCGCTCTATGGCCTCTTTGTGGTACTTGAGGCCACGAACAATATCTCAGTATTGCTCACCAACGCATTGCTTTCGCCCCGGGAATTCACCGGTTTCAGGCATGCTAATCTGATGTCACCGTTGTCCGGAGTGTTCTTTTTCGTTGCGGGTTTGAGCATACTACCGTTTCTGCTTTCCGGAACGCCCAACATCTTGTGGACGTTTGCGGGCTATTCCGGTGCAATCATCCTGTCCGGCTCGTTCCTAATCACATACGGCTATCTGCTCGGCGAGCCGTTCTTGTACGGCGAGTTTGATGATCCGATGGCCTTCTTGACTTCGATTGCATTTTCATTGGTCGGCTTTTCCGTAATGCTCCTTGCAGGTTCATCGTCTCTGCTCGAGCCATTGATAGGAACGGATAACCGCAGCAGGGCCTTGCGGCTGTTCATTCCGCTCGCGATTGTCACATGCTTCGTGCAAGGAGCGGTACATCACTGGTTCAGCGCGACGGACTTGAACAAGTTCCTTATCTATACGTTGGTGCCGGCCGGGGCGGCACTTGCGGCGGCGCTGGCCAGCGGAAAAATGTCGAAGTTCTTGTCTGCCCAATTAGAAACATCAGCTGCTCAAGTGGCCGCGAGCCAGTCCATGTACCAGTCGGCTATCGAGAATTTTCACGATCTTTACTGGACACTCGATACCTCAGGACAATTTACTTATGTCAATCGCCGCGCAGCGGAAGTGACGGGTCACAAGGTGGAAGACTGGATTGGCAACAACTTCGCACCGCTCGTGCATCCGGAAGACTTGCAGGATGTCATTGGCCGATTTCATGGTGCCTTGAGCGGCAAACCGCAGGAGTACGAGCTTAAGGTACTGGGATCGGGCGGGAGGATCGTGTTTCTTGAGGTGACGACATTGCCGGAGTATGAGGCAGGGCGAATTGTCCGCGTGGCAAGCTACGGCAAGGACATAACCGAACGTCGCGCGAGTGAACTTGAACTCCGCAAGAGCGCCGAAACGCTGAGAGAGTCACAACGTATCGCCAGATTGGGCAGCTATGATCTTGACATTCGTTCAGGCCGCTGGACAAACTCAGGACAGCTTGACGAAGTATTTGGAATAGGTGTTGATTTCGACAGAACTCCGGTCGGGTGGCTCACACTGATCCACCCCGAATGGCGCGACATGATGCAACGCCATCTGTTTGAGGACGTATTCCAAAGCCGCCAGCAGTTCAATAAGGAATACAAGATAGTACGCCAGTCTGACGGTGTGGAGCGTTGGGTCCACGGACTCGGCAATTTGGAATTCGACGAATCTGGCGCTCCGGTCAGAATGGTCGGGACGATTCAAGACATTACAGAACGCAAGGCGCTGGAGCAGGAGCGCGAGGCGCTCTCCGCGCAGTTGCGCCAAGCGCAGAAGCTCGAAACCATCGGAACGCTTGCCGGTGGAGTGGCGCACGACTTCAACAACATCCTGACACCAATCATGGTGTATTCCGAAATGGCGGCTCTGGGGTTGGAGGAGAAGCACCCGTCCCGTCAGGACATCGAACACGTCATTGCGGGTGCACATCGCGCCAAGGATCTCGTAAAACAGATACTGACATTTAGTCGGCAGGGCGAAAACGAGCGCATCCCGATGGACATGTCCCCCATCGTCAAGGAAGCCACAAAGTTTCTTAGCGCATCGCTTCCCGCAACGATTAGCATTGGCGTCAGCGTTAGTCCGAACGGCGCCAAGGTGCTCGCCGACCCCTCGCAAATTCACCAAGTGCTGATGAATCTCTGCACCAATGCCTATCATGCGATGCGGGATAAAGGCGGCAAGATGAAAGTCGAATTGACCTCGGCGGAGTTTGAACAGGAATTTTCCGTATCGACTGGCACACTTCCAGCGGGGAAATACGTTTGCCTATCGGTCACGGATACCGGCTGCGGCATGGATGAAAGAACTCGCGATCGAATTTTTGAGCCGTTTTTCACGACGAAGCCTGTTGGCGAAGGAACAGGCCTTGGACTCTCTGTTGTTCACGGCATCATCAAGAACCACGATGGCGGCATTGATGTCACGTCAACTCCCGATGTCGGCACATGTTTCAAGGCATACCTCCCGCAAATCGCCGATAACAAGGCTTCAGAACCCGCTGTCCCAGCTCGTATCCTTGGCGGTGGCGAGCGCATCCTCGTTGTTGATGATGAGCAAAACATCGTAAATGCGCTGCGTGATGTCTTGGAGAAGGCTTTTGGCTATTCTGTAACCGCGTTCACGGACAGCGATGCGGCACTGAACCACATTACGGACAACATATCCCGGTACGATCTTGTCATCGTGGACCACACGATGCCCGGTAAGTCTGGCACGGATGTCGCGACCCGCCTCAAGGAACTAAGACCAGAGCTGCCGATCCTACTTCTAACCGGCTACAATCAGGCAGGCGCGGACGACGATATGGCAAGCGGCATGTTCGATCGAGTCGTTATGAAACCACTTCGAGCGTCCGACATCGCAAATGTCGTCCGACAGACGCTCGACGTCCGCAAAGTATAACCTGACTCTGTTACATCTCAACAAAAAAGGACCGTCGCCGGTCCTTTTTCAGTTTGAGTGCGCGCCTCTATTATCCGACTGCAATTACCAGCCGCGAGAGATTGAATTTCGCGGGCTTCTCGAGTACGATTGTGGCGGAAGTATGGTCGGGTGACAACTCGACGCGGTAGTCTTTGTCTTCGTCAAAGAACCGCGGGAAGACAAGAATTTTGTCAACCTTGGACAGGCCAAGCGACGCGGCATTCACGACGATACGCGCATCCTTGCGCAAATCGAGCGAGCCGGTGTGCTGCACAGCCTCGATGTCACCGGTGTTCCATTTGCCCAATGCGGGCTTGCGAATCGCGCCGCTGCGCTCAAGATCGCGGAAGGTACCGATGTGGTATTTCACTGAATTCAGTTCGCGTGCCAGGCTGTCATTGCTCGTGGCC
>Ga0268298_10000648_pt1 | contig 44438 bp, 43 predicted proteins | sample WWTPWeurt_MetaG_FD_194462 | JGI IMG/M metagenome (GOLD analysis project Ga0268298, IMG submission 194462) | Activated sludge microbial communities from WWTP in Nijmegen, Gelderland, Netherland - WWTP Weurt | ecosystem: Engineered > WWTP > Aerobic digester > Activated sludge | place...
CGGCGCTGTCGGTGTAGCGGCTCGAATTTCCCGCCGCGCTCAGTCCCCCAGCCACGATCACCCGCTCTTGCCCCAGGGCCACGGCGACATGACTGGCCCGCGCCGCCATCATGGCTCCGGTAGCGGCGAAGCGACCGGTGGCCGGATCGTAGATTTCCGCGCCGGCAAGAATATGTTCCGGAGCGCCGTCCTGGAAGACCGTTCCCCCGGTGATCAACACCCGCCGCGGGGGAAAGAGGTTGCGCAGCCCATCGATCTGCTTGCGATCTTCCAGCCAGGGCACCTGCCGCCGATCAGTCAGTTTCGTCGCCATGTCTTGATCTCCTTGTGTAGGTTGGGAACGCGCACCGCGGGGGCGGTCCGCAGACGATGCCAAAAAGATAGCGCCCGCGCAAGGCGGATCGCCGTCTTCCCCTCTCCCGCAGCAAGCCGAACCGGCCCGGGCTTTCGGTGGGCTTACCCCGGTTCGGCACCGCGCTCAGGCCGGACGCCGCAATCCGGGAGTGAGGTAAAGAACCGCCGCGGCGAGGGCGCCGATCGCTGCCGCGCAGGCGAAGGCGAAGCCGCCGCCGGCCCACTGCCACAGGCCGCCGATCAAAAGGCCGCTGGGCAGGGCGGCGGCGCCGGTGACCAGGTTGTACCAGCCGAAGGCGGTGCCCCGTTGCGCGCTGCCGGCCAACTGGCCGATGAGGGCACGCTCGGCGCCCTCGCCCACGCCGGCGAGAATGCCGTAGGCGATACCGGCGATCCACAGGCTGGTGAGGCTGCCGACGGTGGCCAGCCCGGCGAAGCCCGCGGCGAAGGCGAACCAGGCGAAGATCGTCATGGTGCGATGGCCCAGGCGGTCGGAGAGGCCGCCTCCCAGCCAGGCGGTCAGCGCCTTCATGGCGCTCATGGCAGCCCACAGGAGCAGCAGCCCGGCGACGCCGACTCCCAGTTCGTGGCCACGCAGGACGATGAAGGTCTCCGAGGCCCGGGCCAGGGTGAACAGGCCGATCACCGGCAGCACCCGGCGCAGGTCCGGCGACAGACCCCGCCACAGGAGCGGCGGTGCGACTGCCGCCGGGACGGTGGCATGGGGCGGGTCTTGCAGGCCGAAGAGCACCAGCAGGGCAACCAGGGTCCCAGGGATGGCGGAATAGAGAATCACCTCAGCCAGGGAAAGCGGCGTCCAGGCCAGACAGGCGGCGGCCAGCAGGGCGCCCGCCATGGCGCCGCCGTTATCCATGGCCCGGTGGAAGCCGTAGGCCAGGCCCCGCAGTTCGGCCGGCGTGGCGTCGGCCAGCAGGGCGTCCCGGGGGGCGGTGCGCAGGCCCTTGCCGATGCGGTCCACCCCGCGCAGGGCGGCCACCACGGGCCAACTGCCGGCGAGGCCGAAGAGCGGGCGCACGGCATTGGAGAGCAGGTAGCCCCCCACCACGTAGGGTTTGCGCCGCCCGCCCCAGAGGTCGGAATGGCGGCCGGCCCAGAGCTTGAGCAGGGCGGCGAGGGTTTCCGCCGTGCCTTCGATGATGCCCAGGGCCACCGGCCCGGCGCCGAGAACGGCGGCCAGCAGCACCGGGATGAGGGGTGTCACCATCTCGGAAGCCAGGTCATTGCAGAAGCTGATGGCCCCGAGGACCAGGACGGCCCGGGGCAGGCGGCGGGGATTCATGGGCGGCGCCCCGCGCCCCGCGCCTGCCACGCGGGAGGGGGGCCGGGGGAGGGGGCTCCGGAGCGGGGCGTGGCGATCACCGGGAGCCTGCCCGTCAAGCCCTTAGCGTTGCGCCATCAAGGCGCTCCAGCAGGCCTCGCAGGGCGTGGCGCACGGACTGGGCCCGCACCGCCTCGCGGTCACCCACGAAAAGGCAGGTCTGGGCTTCGCAGCCGCCGTCCTTTTGTGCCCAGGCGAAGCACACGGTGCCCACGGGCTTGTCTGGCGAGCCGCCACCGGGGCCGGCGATGCCGGTGATGGCCAGGGACCAGTCGGCGCCGCTTTTGTGCAGCACCCCCTGGGCCATGGCCCGGGCAGTGGCTTCCGACACGGCGCCATGGCGTTCCAGGGTGGTGGGCGGCACCCCCAGTTGCTCTTCCTTGGCGGCGTTGGAGTAGGTGACGAAGCCCCGGTCGAACCAGGCGGAACTGCCGGCGATGGCCGTCACCGCCTGGGCCACCCAGCCGCCGGTGCAGGATTCGGCGGTGGCCAGCCATTCGCCCCGTTGCAGCAGGCGGCGGCCGGCCTCGGCGGCCAGGGCTTCCAGGTCCGCCTGGGCGGCCATTCAAGACAAGCGACGCAAGGCGTCGCTGATAGCGCCCCTCGCCCCTCCTGCGAGAGAGGGGCTGGGGGTGAGGGTAAGGGGCATGGCGAATTCCTTCATGATTTGGGGCTGCCGTGGTCCGTGCCCGCTACAGCAGCCCCTCGAACAACTGCACCTCCACCGTATCCCCCGGCGCGACGTTGCCGGATTCCTCGGGCAGGACGATGAAGCAGTTGGCTTCCGACATGGAGCGCAGGACGCCGGACCCCTGGTAGGAGAAGGGCTTCACCTGCCAGCCGCCGTCCACCAGCGCCGCCCGTCCGCGCAGGAATTCGCGCCGCCCCGGAGCCTTCCTGATGGCTTCGCTGCAGGCCACCTTGAGCAGGGGGCGCTCGGGGAGCGGGTCCAGCCCGGCGAGACGCAACAGGGCGTCGAGGGCGAACTGGGTGTAGCTCACCATCACCGCCACCGGGTTGCCGGGGAGGCCGAAGAGCCAGGCGTCGCCCACCTTGCCGAAGGCCATGGGGCGGCCGGGCTTGATGTCCAGCTTCCAGAACTTCACTTCCCCCAGGCGGGCGAGAATTTCCCGCACGAAATCGGCCTCGCCCACCGAAACGCCGCCGCTGGTGATGATGGCGTCCGCCGCGCCGGCGGCTTCGCGCAGGGCGGCCTCCAGGTCTTCCGGCCGGTCGCGCACCACGCCCAGGTCGATGATTTCCGCCCCCAGTGCGCTGAGCAGCCCGAAGATCGTATAGCGGTTGCTGTCGTAAATCTGCCCCGGCGCCAGGGGCTGGCCGATGGAAGCGATTTCGTCGCCGGTGGAAAAGAAGGCCACCTTCAGGCGCCGGCGCACGGTCACCTCGGCAAAGCCCAGGGAGCCGATGAGGCCCAGTTCCGCTGCGCCGATGCGCTTGCCCGCCGCCACCGCCACCTGGCCCCGGGCCAGATCCTCGCCGGCGCGGCGGGTGTTGTTGCCCTTCTTCTGGCCGGCGGGGATGACCACCCGGCCGCCTTCGACCCGCACCGCTTCCTGCACTGCCACGGTGTCGGCCCCGGCCGGCAGCACCGCCCCGGTCATGATGCGCACCGCCTGCCCGGCGCCGACGATGCCGGAGAAGGCGTTCCCGGCGAAGGCCGTACCAACCACGGTGAGCGTGGTCTCGCCACTCGCTTCCAGGCAGTCGTGGCGCAGGGCGTAGCCGTCCATGGCCGAATTGTCGTGGGCCGGCACGTCGTGGGGGGCGACGATGTCCACGGCCAGGATGCGCCCCAGGGCCTCCCGCAGGGGCAGCACCTCGCGGCCGGTGACGGGGGCGACGGCGGCAAGCAGTTGGGCGCGGGCCTGGGCCGTGGTGAGGGAAACGGAGGGAGATGGCGTCATGGGGCTTCCTTGCGGGTGCACACCCGGCCGGCTTGCGGGCGAAGCGGGCTTAGAGGGTGGGGGAATCGTAAACAATCCTGGGGGGGTCGTGGGGGCGCAGAGGGGATCATAGCGGCTCGAAGTCGGCCTGAATGGCGGCACTGGCCCGCTCGCCCAGGCCGGCTTGGCGGGCAAAGCCGGACCACTGGTCGAGGGCGGCGCGGATATCGGTCAGCGCATCCCGGGGGCGGCGGACGCCGAAGCGGTCGGCTTCCGCCAGCAGATCGGCGCGGGTGATGCCGGCGAAGCGGCCATTGACGCTCATCAGGTGCTGGTAGGTCCATTCCCCTCGCGGGTTGTAGGCGTGGGTCACGTCGTAGGCGGGCGCCAGCTCCCAGTCACCGCCTTGGCGGAGGAGGAAGGCGAAGTTCTTGCTGTGGTCGTCGCAATTTCTCGCCATGACGTTGAAGGCCATGCGGCGGAAGACCTGGCCGACGGCCTCGTCGCCCAGACCGAGCCGGGCGACGGTCATGAAGAGCTGGGCGTAGGCATGGGTGGCGCGCTGCCGGTAATCGAGGTGGCGCAGGGCGCAGAGCGTCTGCACATGGTGCTTGAGGGTCTGGCCGTCGGCCCCGTCACGGTCGAAGCGGCGGGTCATGAAGTGGGCGCGCCCGCCCTCCAGGAGCAGCCGGCAGGGGGACATGTGGATGCCAGCGGCCTGCGCCATGAGGTGATAGGCGTATTCGATGCGGCCGTAGTCGGCACCGGCGCCCAGTTCGGCGTCCTGGCCCACGCCATCGAACTTGAGGAGCCAGTGCTCGAAGCCGGGGGCGGCGTCGAACTGGCCGCTGCGAATTTCCTCGCTCTGCGGGTTCCAGGCGACGACGGCCTTGGCGCGGGCCCCCCCGGCGCTGGTGCCGACCCGGATGATGTTGGCGAGGGCGGCCTGGGCCTGGACATCGCCGGAGAGTTCGCCCTGCACGATGCGGCGGGCGGCTTCGACCAGGTGTTTCATCTCCAGCGGTTCGGCGCTCTCGCGATGGGCTCCCCGGGACGGCTTGAACTCCAGCGCGCCCATGCCGCGCTTGCCCATGTAGGCCAGGCGATCGAGCGGGGTGATGGCCGATTTGTCCACGCCCCGGGCGCTCATCCAGGCGTCGATCAGGGCATTGCCGAAATCATCCGGGAGGGCATCGGCAAGCAGCCCCGGCAGGCGTTTGTAGCTGGGCTCGGCCAGCTCCGGGAAGGCGAAGCTCTGGCGGGTGTCGTCCAGGGGCATGGTCAGCGGAGCCACCTCGATGCCGCTTTTCGTCCAGGCCGGTTCGTAGGCGAACACGTAGCAGCCCAGGCGCGGATCGGGCGCCACGGCACCGACCCGCTGGCCCCAGAGCCGCACCTCGATGACCGGAGTGTCCATGGCTCAGCGCGGCAGGCGCGGGGTTGCCCGGAGGCGCGCCTTGGGCTTGCGCAGCAGGTCGAGAGGATTGACGCTGATTTCGGGGGCGAGCATGTCCAGTCCCTGCAAGTGATCGAGGGCCTTCAAGACGCGCAGCAGCGTCTCGACCGTGGACCCGCGGCCGGATTCCAGGTTGCGCAGGGCCTTCTCGGAAACGCCGGCCTTCTCTGCGGTGCTGCGCTGATCCAGGTTGCGGTTCAGGCGAAGGCGCCTGAGGCGCTCCCCCAGGAGTTCCTGAAGTTCCTTCGGGGCGAGGAAAGAGGAGGCTTTCATATAATCCATAAAACGGTACAAATAAGCCTATTGATCAGACAAACGATACTAATCGGTCAGTTTGTGCCGTTATAGCACACCAAAACAAGTAGGGCTCGCCCGGGGACGCTCTTCAGCGGTCGAAAGCGATGCGCCAAGGCAGTTCGCCTTCCAGGTAGGCCCGGGCCGCCGCCGAGCGGGGGCGGGCGAAGAAGGCGTTGGCGGCTTCGTGCTCCTGCACCCGGCCCTCGGCGATGAAGACGATGTCGTCGGCCAGCCGCGTGGCCTGTCCCAGGTTGTGGGTGGTCATGAGAATCTTGGTTCCGTCGGTGCGGATTTCGCGAATGATGCGCTCCACCGCCTCGGTGGCGCCGGGATCGAGGCTGGCGGTGGGTTCGTCGAGCATCAGGAAGCGCGGCCGGGTGGCCCAGGCCCGGGCCAGGGCCAGGCGCTGGCGCTCGCCGCCGGAGAGCAGACGGGCACTATCCCCCGCCCGCCCGCCGAGGCCGACCCGCTCCAGGACCGCCGTGGTGCGGCGGCGGATTTCCGCCTCCGGCAGGGCCTGGGGGCCCAGGGCGAAGGCGACGTTGGCGAAGACGGAGAGGCGCAACACCATGGGCTGCTGGAAGACCATGGCCAGACGCTCCGGCGGCCGCGCCGCGCCGCCCCAGTCGATGCGCCCGGTGCTGGGGGGCAGCAGCCCGGCCAGGAGGCGCAGGAGGACGGTCTTGCCGGCCCCGTTGGGGCCCAGGATGACGGTGATGCCTTCCCCCGCGAGATCGAGGTCGAGTCCTTCCAGGACCGTCTTCCCGTTGCTGCCGAAGCCGAGACCGTGCAGGGCGAGGGGAAACATCAGCCGTACCTCCGGGCCGCCCAGGAGCGCAGCCCGTGCGCCAGGGCGTTGAGCACCAGGATGAGGGTCATCAGGACGAGGCCCAGGGCGATGGACAGGGCGAGGTCACCCTTGCTGGTCTCCAGGGCGATGGCCGTGGTCATGACCCGGGTGAAACCGTCGATATTGCCGCCGACGATCATCACCGCCCCCACTTCCGACATGGCCCGCCCCACCCCGGCCAGGGTGGCGACGACCAGCGAGAAGCGGCAGTCGAGCAGCAGCAGCCGGGCCGAGGCCCAGCGCGAAAGCCCGATGAGGCGCATTTCCGGCGCGTACTCACGCCAGGCATCCTCGACGATCTGGCGGCTCACCGCGGCCACCAGGGGCATGACCAGGACGGTCTGGGCGACGATCATGGCCGGCGGTGAAAAGAGCAGCCCGAGGCTGCCGAAGGGCCCGGAACGGGAAAGCAGCAGATAGACGATCACCCCCACCACCACCGAGGGCAGGCCCATCAGGGCGTTGATGCCGACGATGACGGCCCCCCGGCCGGGAAAGCGGGACACCGCGAGCCAGGCCCCCAGAGGAAGCCCCAGCAGGGTACCGACGAGCACGGCGGAAAGGCTGACGCGCAGCGACAGCCCGACGATCCGCAGGAGTTGGGAATCGAGGGTGCCGAGGAGGGAAAACGCTTCGAGCAGGGTGGAGCCCATGGGGCGGGGAGGATAGCATCGGCGAGGGAGTGCGTCAGCGGGCGGCCGTTTGCCCGACCCGCGGATTGGGCTAGGATGCGGGCATGGAACGCTTCACCTTTTCCCTCGACGAATCCCTGGCCTCCCAGTTCGACGAACTGATCGCCCGCCGCGGCTACGGCAACCGCTCCGAAGCGGTGCGCGATCTGATCCGCGGCGCCATCGAAGCCGAGCACGGGAACAAGCCCGAGGGAACCTGCGTGGCCTGCCTGTCCTACGTCTATAACCACCACGAGCGGGAACTGGCCGAGCGCCTCACCGCGCTGCAACACGACCACCACGACCTCACCGTGGCTGCCATGCACAGCCATCTCGATCACGAAAACTGCCTGGAGACCTTGATCCTGCGCGGCCCCGCCGCCGAGGTGCGCACCTTCGCCGACCGCCTGATCGCCGAGCGGGGCGTGCGCCACGGCCGCCTCAACGTCATCGCCCTGGAAGCCGACCACGGCCACACCCACGGCGCCGGCCACCGCCATGTCCACTACCGTCCCGCCCGCTGACCGGCCGCCGCCTCCGGGCGGGGAGGAACTCGGGGAGCAGGCCTGGATCGAGGTCATCCGCAAGATGGACGAGGTCTATAACGACCTCCTCCAGTACGAAGTGGCCCTGGAAGAAAAGAACGCCGCCCTGGAGGAATCGCACCAGTTCATCGAGAGCGTCCTGGCTTCCATGTCGGACATCCTCATCGTCTGCGACCGCAACGGCACCATCGAGGAGGTCAATGCCTCCCTGCAGCACTTTTGCGGCAAACCCGCCGCCCATCTGGAGCGCACCCCCCTCTTCGACCTCTTCGCCGACGAGGGCGAACGGACCAAGGCCAAGGCCCTCTTCGCCCGCCAGGGGCAGGACGGCGTCCACGACGCCGAACTCTACCTGCGCTCCGGCGACGGCTCTTCGGTGCCCGTGTCGATCAATTGCACGCCGCGCATTTCCCAGACCGGCAAGCTCATGGGCATGGTGGTCACGGGGCGGCCGGTGGGGGAATTGCGCCGGGCCTATCAAGCCCTGCGCCAGGCCCACGAGGATCTCAAGCGCACCCAGAGCCAGCTCCTGCACGCCGAGAAGATGGTCTCCCTGGGCCGTCTGGTGGCCGGCGTGGCCCACGAGCTCAACAACCCCATCAGCTTCGTGCTGGGCAATGTGCTCTCCCTGCAACGCTACGCCGGGCGTCTGGCCCGCTATCTCGACGCCGTCCATGCTTCCCCCGCCGCCGCCGACCCCGCTCTGGCGGCGCAGCGCGCGGAACTGCGCATCGACCGCATCGCGCTCGACCTCGCCCCCCTCATCACCGGCATGATCGAAGGGGCCGAACGCACCCGGGACATCGTCGATGCCCTCAAGCGCTTTTCCGCCCTGGACAAATCGACCCCCGAGCGCGTCAGCCTCAACGACGTCGTCGAACGCTCGGTGCGCTGGGTGGCCCAGAGCGCCCCCACCCGCTTCACGGTCAGCGTCGACCTGCCCCCGGACCTCGGCTGCTCCGGCCACTCCGGCCAGTTGCAGCAGGTGGTCATGAATCTGGTGCAGAACGCCTGCGACGCCACCGCCGCCCGCAGCGCCGGACACCTGGCCGTGAGCGGCGAGCAGGACGGCCGCCAGGTGCGCCTCTGCTTCGCCGACGACGGCCCCGGCATTGCGGCGGAGCACCTGCCCCGCCTCTTTGAGCCCTTTTTCACCACCAAGCCCGTCGGCCAGGGCACCGGCCTGGGCCTTTCCATCAGTTACGGCATCGTCGAGCGCCACGGCGGCCACCTCGAAGCGGGCAATCGGCCCGAGGGCGGCGCGCTGTTCACCCTGACCCTGCCGGTGGAAACTCCCTGAGCATTGCGCAAAGGGAGTGATCGCCAGTTTCTGCCGTCATCCCGCTGTGCCGGACAGCGGATCCCCGATTGGCAAGGGTTTGGCTTTCTGGCACGCTCCTTGTATGAAGAGATTTCCCATTCTTCCTACAACGCCATGGAAACCCTGCCCAGCGACTGGCTGTCCCTGCTCATCCTGACCTTCGTGCTGGGCATGAAGCACGGCTTCGACGCCGACCACCTGGCCACCATCGACGGGCTCACCCGCCACAACAGCCGTGCCAACCCGGCCATGGCGCGCTATTGCGGCACCTTCTTTTCCCTGGGCCACGGCGCCGTGGTCGTCGCCATCGCCCTGGGCGTTTCCGCCCTGGCCGGCCGCTGGGAGGTGCCGCAGTGGTTCGGCACCCTGGGCGCGGTCATTTCCATCGCTTTCCTCTTCGCCCTGGGCAGCCTCAACCTGGCCGCCGTGTTGCAAGCCGAACCCCACGAAGTCGTCCAGCCGGTGGGTCTGAAGGGCCGCCTCCTGGGCCGCCTGCGCCACGCCGGCCATCCGCTCCTCATCGCCGGCGTGGGCGCCCTCTTCGCCCTTTCCTTCGACACGCTTTCGCAGGCGGCTTTCTTCGCGCTCACCGCCACCCAATTCGGCGGCTGGCAGCACGCGCTGGTCCTGGCGCTCCTCTTCCTCCTCGGCATGCTGATCACCGACGGCATCAACGGCCTGTGGATCGCCCGCCTCATCGCCCGGGCCGACCAGGTCGCCCTGGTCGCCTCCCGCGTCATGGGGCTCGTCGTTTCCGGCGTCAGCCTGCTGGTGGCGGCCTTCGGCCTGGCCAAACTGGCCCTGCCAGCGGTGGATGCCTGGAGCGACGGCAAGGAACTGATGTTCGGGGCCGCCCTGATGGCCATCATCGCCAGCAGTTTCTTGCTGGCGATCCGGCTGACCCGCCCTCCCCTCGCCCAGGGCCTCTGAGCGCCTGCGGAATCCGGTCGGTGTCGGCGGGTTAGCGCGAGGCGGCCAAGTTCGCTTAGACTTCCCCCACTGCCCAACACCGGGATTTTCGGCGGGGGAACCGCGTGGCAAGCGAAGACAGCCTGCAGGAAGACGCGACGGCGCGCTGGGTCGGGGCCTTTGCCGACCTCGCCCGCACGGTTTTCGTGCCCACCGATACCCAGTTGCGCATCCTCCACTGGCCCCCCGCGGCGGAGGCCCTGCTGGGCTGGTCCGCCGAGCGGGCCGTCGGCTTCGGCCTGCCCTCGGTCCTCAGCCTGGCCCGCAGCACCCAGATCGACCTGCGCGCCGCCCTCGATGCCGGGGCCAATCTGGACGACATCCTGCTCCCGGCGCGCCGTCAGGGCGGCGGCCTCTGCCCGCTGCGGGCGGCGGCCCGGGTGGTGCGGGACGAGAACGGCAGCGTGCAGGGCATCGCCTGGTCCTTGCGCCCCGAGGCGTCCCGGGCGCAGGAACCCGAGCATGATCGCGCCGTCCTCGACCTGGCCCTGGCCCGCTGGAGCGCCGCGTTCGACAAACTCCCCTTCCCCGTCGCCCTGGTCGATACGGTGGGCAGCGTGCGCATGGCCAACCGCCAGGCCCACGACCTGCTGGGCATGAAGGTCGGCCGTCCCTGCTGCTCCACCCTGTGCGGCCCAGCCGGCGCCAACTGCCGCAACAGCCGGGCGACGCGCACCCTGGTTCCGGCCTACTGGGAGCTGGAATCCCGGGGCCGCCGCCTGGACATGAGCGCCCTCCCCCTGGCGGTCAATGACGAGAAGCCGGATTTCGTCGTCTGCTTCGGCACGCCGGCCGACCCCAACCTTTCCGCCGAGTTGCGCAAGTTCTACCGGGCGGTGGACGAGAACCTCGTCGGGGTGGTCATCACCGACCGCGATGCCCGCGTCGAGTACGCCAACCCCCGGGCCTGCGAAATCCTGGGCTGCTCTCCCGTGCAACTGGTCAACCGGGACGTGCGCAGCTTCTATGCCCCCCCCGCCCACGGCGTACCGGCCGAGGCCGGCCCCCTGCTCCAGGGCACCCTGGAAGTCCATATCCAGCGACAGGATGGAGAGATCCGCGCGGTACGGGCGGCGATTTCCGACATTCCGGGCGACGACGGCCATATCGCCAACTGGGTCATCCTTCTGGACGACATTTCCGAACGCCGCGCCCTGGAAGCGCGGGAACGCAATCTGCGCGAGCAGGTCGCCCATGTGGCCCGCCTGGCGGCGGTGGGCGAAATCGCCACCATGATCGCCCACGAGATCAACCAGCCCCTGTCCAATATCGCCAATTTCAGCCGGGGCCTGCTGCATCGCCTGGCCCGCGGCAAGGTCGAGGAGGAGGCGCTGACCGAAACCCTGGAGGAGGTGGTACGCCAGGTGGAGCGGGCCGATACCGTGGTACGCAACGTGCGCACCCTGGCCCGCCCGCGGGGCGCCCGCGCGGCACCGACGGACCTCAACCACCTGGTCAGCGCCAGCCTGCCGACCTTCCATCTGCTCGCCCGCAGCGCCGGTGTGCGCGTGCTTCTCGACCTGGCTCCGGAACTCCCCGGCCTGCGCGCCAACTGGAGCCAGATCGAGCAGGTGCTGGTCAATCTGGTCAAGAATGCGGTGGAGGCCTGCGAAGCCCTGCCGGCCAAGGAGCGTCTGGTGACCATCCGCTCCCGCCCCGGCAGCGGCCAGGGGATCGTGGTCGAAGTGGAAGACCCGGCCCCCATGCTGGCGCCGGAAGTTCTCAAGCGCATCGGCGAACCCTTCTTTACCACCAAGACCGACGGCCTTGGCCTGGGGCTTTCCATCAGCCGCACCCTGCTGGAAAATCACGGCAGCCGTCTTTCCGTCCTCCCTTTGTCCAATGGGGGCAAGGCTTTCCACTTCGAACTCGCTCCGCCCCATGAACTCGATTGAACCGCAAGCAATCCCCCTGCCCGTCCCCGTGGTCTACGTGGTCGATGACGACCCGGTGGCGCGCAAATCCGTGGGCTTCCTGGTCGGCATCCTGGAGGTCGAGGTCTGTGCCCTGGAATCGGCGGAGTCCTTTCTCGCGGCCTACCGCCCGGGCCTGCCGAGCTGCCTCATTCTCGACGTGCGCATGCCCGGCATGAGCGGCATGGAATTGCAGACCGAATTGCAGCGCCGCAATATCGACATCCCCATCATCTTCGTTTCCGGCCACGGCGACATTCCCATGGCCGTCCGCGCCATGCAGGCGGGTGCCCTCGATTTCCTGCCCAAACCCTACGGCGACCAGGATTTGCTCGAGCGCGTGCAGAAGGCCCTGCGCCTGGATCGGGAACGCAAGCAGCGACGCCGCCATCAGGCGGCCCTCCAGGCGCGCATAGCGCTGCTCACCCAGCGGGAACTCGACGTTCTGCGCCTGGTGGTGCGCGGCCAGACCAACAAGGAAATCGCCCAGGCGCTGGAAATCAGCGTCAAGACGGTGGAAACCCACCGGGCACGGGTGATGGAAAAAATGCGCGCCGACAGCCTCGCCGGACTCTGCGCCGCGGTGCAGGCCACCCAGGAAACCCCCCTCTGAGCGTTGCGTCTGCTTCCCGCGGGCAGGCCCGCAAGACGCACCGGCTCTGACTTCGTCAGCCCCCGCGTCCGCCCCGCCCGCTGCCGCGGGCATCCCGGGGGATGCGGATCGCGCCGGCCCCTCCCTGTGCGGAAATCGGGGTTAACCCGTACCCCGCCCCTGTCTTTCCCGAATTTTCCGCCGCATCCCGAGCGACTAGACTCTGGCCAAAATAAGGGATCGTGCCGCACCTCAGACCTTGGGCGCGATCCGAACAGAGGAGTAGCACACCATGGATATTCTCTTACTGGACTCCGATCAGGAGCGGCGCAAGCGCCTCCTGGAGGCCATCGACCTGCTGGGCTGCGTGCGGTCGATCCGCCTGTGCGGCACCCTCGCCGAAACCCGCACCATGGCCCGCCACGGCAGTTTCACCGTCGCTCTGGTCGGTCCCGAGGTGCCCGAGCACTCGCTGGCGGCCATCACCTTTCTGCGCGGCCTTTTGCCCTCGACGCTGCTGATCGCCTACGACGGCTTCGATCGCTACGACGCCAGCAAGCAGCAACGCATCCTGGATGCCGGCGCCAATGCCGTCTTCGACATCCGGTTTTCGGCCATGAAGATCGCCATGCTGCTTCGCCCCCTCTTGCAGGGATCGGTGGACGAAATGGAATCTACGGTGCAGTCCGTGGCTGCCTGAGGCAGTCCACACAGCCCCCACGGTTTGGTGTGCTCGGGCGGGTAGGGAACGCGCTTCCCCCCGCCCGGTTTTTTTGCCCCGACGGCGACGGCCGCGCGGAGGCCCGCCGGTCGCCTCACTCGCCCTGGGGCAGGAACCCGGTCAGCGCGTCGGCCTCCTGCGGGCGACCCAAGAGGTAGCCCTGCACAGAATCACAGCCGAGTTCCGTCAGCGCGGCCAGTTGCCTTTCGGTTTCCACCCCTTCGGCCATGGCCGTCATGTCCAGGGAGTGGGCCATGAGGATCACGGTGCGGGCGATTTCCAGATCGTTCACATTGTCCGGATCGTCCAGACCGTGGATGAAGGAGCGGTCAATCTTCAGGGTGGTGAGGGGCAGGCGCGAGAGGCGGGAGAGTGAGGAATAACCGGTGCCGAAGTCGTCCAGACTGCTGGCGATTCCCATGCCCTTGAGTTGCAGCAGGGTCGCGGCGACGGCATCCGGGCTGTGACCCATGGCGCTCTCGGTGACTTCGACGGTGATGGCCTTGGGGGACAGGTCGTAGTAGTGCAGGAGGCGCATGAGGGCCTCGCCGATGCCGGGGCCGTGGATGTGCAAGGGCGAGACGTTGAGCGCCACCGGCGGGGGCAGGCGCCTGACGGCACGCCAGGCCTTGATCTGGCGCATGGCAGCCTGGAAAACCCACTCGGTCAGGGGCAGGATGAGCCCCGATTCCTCGGCCAGGGGAATGAAGCGGCTGGGCGGCACTTCGCCCAGGACCGGTGAGTTCCAGCGCAGGAGCGCTTCCAGGCCGATGAGACTTCTGTCCGGCAGGCTGTACTGAGGCTGAAAGACGAGGCGCAGTTCATTGCCGTCCGAAAGCGCCTGGCGCAGGCCATTGATGAGCCCCAGGCGCTCCGCGGGGGCGCGGCGGATTTCGGCAGAGGAATAGCAATAGGTGTTGCGGCCGCTCTCCTTGGCCCGATACATGGCGGCATCGGCACTTTGCAGCAGCGCCCCGACGTCCTCGCCGTCGGCGGGATAGAAGGCGATGCCCATGCTCGCCGAGACGCGCTGGCTGAACCCCGTGGTGGAGAGCGGCGTATCGAGGGCCTGCCGGCAACGCTCGACCAGGGGCTCGATTTCGCCATCTCCGAGTTCGTCCACCAGGACGACGAATTCGTCGCCCCCCAGACGGGCCACCGTATCCTGCTCCCGCACGGCATGGGTCAGGCGCTCGGCCACGCTGCGCAGGACGTCGTCTCCGTACTCGTGCCCCAGGCTGTCGTTGATGTCCTTGAATTGTCCAGGTCGATGAAGATGAGCGCAAAGCGGTGCTGATGGCGCTGGGCCCGCACCACCGCCCGCCGCACCCGGTCGTTGAACAGGGCGCGATTGGGGAGCCGGGTCACGAGGTCGTGCATGGCCTGGAATTCCAGATTGCGCCGGGCTTCGCGCAGACTGGTGATGTCGGAGAAGATGGCGACGTAGTTGCACAGATTGCCCTGCTCGTCGCGGATGGCATTGATGGTCAGCCATTCGGTGAAGAGTTGCCCCGCCTTGTTGCGGTTCTCCATCTCGCCCTGCCACAGCCCCGTGCGATTGAGCTGTTCCCACATGGCGCGGTAGAAATCGGCGTCGTTGCGCTCGCTGCGCAGGATACGGGGCGTCTGGCCGACGACTTCCGCCGGGCCGTAGCCGGTGATCTTGGTGAAGGCTTCGTTCACGGTCACGATGCGCTGCTGGGCATCGGTGATCATGACCGCCTCGGCGGCCCCGCTGATAACCCGGGCAGCAAGCCGCAACTGTTCGTCGGCGCGGCGCTTCTCCGTCACGTCCGTGATCTGGATGCACAGGGCGTAAACCTCGCCGGCACTGTCGTTGAGGGGAAAGCGCACCTGGTGCAGCCAGCGGGATCCACGCTGGGTGTCCACCAGTTCTTCGACCTCGACCAGTTCGCTGCGCCGCAGGGCGATGAGTTCCTCGTCCCGGAAGCGCTTGGCCAGGGGTCGCGAGAGTAGCTGAGTATCGCTGCGCCCGGCGCAGTCCTTTTCGCCTTCGGCGAAGAAGTAACTGCGGAACCCGGCATTGGCGTAGAGATACTTGCCCGACACATCCTTGATGGCAATGAGGAAGCGCGTGTGCTCCATGACCGCCCGCAGGCGGCTTTCGCTTTCATTGAGCAGCCGGGTGGCCCGCAGGACCTCGGTCTGTTCCAGGAGGATGACGATGGCCCCGGCCACACGGTCGTCGGGGCCGAAGATCAGGGTGATGCGCAGCAGGTACTCGTGGCCATCGCCGGAGACGTGGACTTCCTTGGGCTGGCGGCGGTCGACCGCCTCCAGCACCAGGGGCCCGAAGGCGGGCATGTCCTTGGGGAGCACGAGATTGCCGATTTCCGTCCCGAGAATGCCGCGGTGCATCTTGAACTGGACTTCGGCGGCGGCGTTGAAGCGGGTGATGCGCATTTCCGCATCCAGGACGATGATGGGCATGCCCACGTTGTTCTGGATGGACTCCAGATCGGAATTGGTCTTGATGAGGTCGCTGGACTTGACCTGCAACTCCTCGTTGATGGTGAGCAGTTCCTCATTGGTGGACTGGAGCTCTTCGTTGGCGGCTTCCAGCTCTTCGTTGGTGGCCTGCAATTCCTCGTTGGCAGCCTGCACTTCCTCATTGAGGGCCTGCATCTCCTCGTTGGAGGTCTCCAGTTCCTCGACCAGGGTCTGCATGTGCTCCCGGGTGGCGACCAGTTCGTCTTCCAGCTCCTTCTGACCCAAGTCGTGCGGGTCGCCGGATTTCGCCACTTCAGGCGGATCTTCGGAGGGGACGAAGGCCACCAGGTAGAGGCGCTCCCCGCCCTCGACCGAAAGCGGATGGACGTTGAGGCGGATCATGGGCCCGCTCTTGCCCCGCAAGGGCAGGCGACGACGCCCCTCGACGCTGGTCTTCTTCTGCTCCGCCGCCCGCAGCAGAGACTGGGCTTCGACCTTCAACTCCCGTACCAGAAGGCTGGAGAGATCGAGGGAAGGACGGCCGGCCGGAATCTGGAGATAGCTGGAAGCGTCCCCCAGCACATGCTGGATCTGCATGTCGGCATTGACCACCACGCTGGGGGGAACATAGAACTGGCTGGCCGCCTTGACGATGGCCTGCTCCCGGGAAGCAGGCCGGGGACCGGCAGGAGCGGCGACGGACTCGACGGAGGGAAAGGCCGTCGCGCTGTTGCCCGCTGCGGCGGGAAGGCTGCGGACGCCCTCGGCCCGCCGCCGGAAGATGCGCGATTCCTTGGCTTCCGGGACGAAGAGCAAATCCTGCTGGGCGACGCTTTCCGATTTGCCCAGAAAAAGATGGCCGTCGGGCAGCAGCGCGTAATGGAAAAGCGAGAGGATGCGGGCCTGGAGCTGGGGCTGAAGGTAGATCAGCACATTGCGGCAACTGATGAGGTCCAGGCGCAGAAAGGGCGGGTCGAGCACCAGATCCTGGCGGGCGAAGATGACCATGTCGCGGATGGTCTTGGAAATCTCGTAGCGGTCGGCGATGGGGCGGAAGTAGCGCTGCATCACGTCAGGACCGAGTTCGCTGAGCAACGAGGCGCTGTAGACACCGCGCCGGGCGACCTGCATGGCCTCCATGTCGACATCGGTGGCGAAAATCTGCACCCGGTACTGGTCGAAACTGCCGCCCAGGAGCTTGTGCAACTGGATGGCGATACTGTAGGCCTCCTCCCCGGTGGCGCAGCCGGGAACCCAGACCCGCACTTCGTCCCCCGGCTCCTTGCGGCGCAGGAGCCTGCGCTGCACTTCTTCGAGGGCCTGGAAAGGTTCCCGGTCGCGGAAGAAGGAGGTGACGGAGATGAGAATGTCCCGCGCCAGCCGCTCCAGCTCATCCGGGTGCTCGTCGACGAATTCCAGGTAGCTGTCCAGGCTGCTCTTGCGATTGGCAAACAGGCGGCGCTCGACGCGGCGCCACAGGGTGGATTCCTTGTAACCGGAGAAATCGAGCTTGGTGCGCGTGCGGACCTTGGCCAACAGCCGCTTGAGGGCCGTGAGAGGGAGTTCCTGGATGTCGGTGGTGGGCAGCACCGGCCGGGCCTCGGCCAGCCGGGCAAGCTCGGCGGCAATTTCCTCGGGGCTCTGGATCCAGTCGACACAGCCGGTGTCGATGGCCGACTGGGGCATGCCGTCGTAGCGGGCGGTCTTGGGATCCTGGGCAAAACTGAAGCCCCCCGACGCCTTGATGGCCCGGATGCCGCTGGAGCCATCGGACCCTGTGCCCGAAAGAATGATGCCGATGGCGTCTTCCTTGCGTTCCTCGGCCAGGGAAGAAAGGAAGAGATTGACCGAGGGTTTGGGGCTGATTTCCCGGGGCGACTGGATGAGTTGCAGGATGCCGTCCCGCAGCACGACGTTGCGGTTGGGGGGGGTGATGTAGATGGTGTCCGGCACCGGCGCCTGACCGTCCACCGCCTCGATGACCGGCAGTTCGGTTTCCCGGGCGAGCAACTGCGGCAGCATGCTCTTGTAGGAGGGCGACAGATGCTGCACCACCACGTAGGACATCCCGGCGCCCTTCCTGAGGTTGGACACCAGGGCGGTCAGGGCTTCCAGCCCCCCCGCCGAGGCGCCGATGCCGACGACGTAGTGGTGGTGGCCGGCGCTCTTCTCGCCGGGCGCTGCAGGTAAGGAGAGCGGAGCCTGAACGGCATCCGGGGTGGCTTTTGTCGTCTTGCTGCCAGGGCGTCTGGGCATGGTGGCGTGGCCTCTAAGCGATGGCGTGCATTGTAGTGTTCCCGCGCGCGAATACCGAACTGCCCCGGCAGTTTACGCCAGACGATGCGCGGTTCGAAGACCGCCGCCGGCGGAAGCCGACCGTCTGCTTCCCGCGCAATTCGGGAGTCCCGGACAAGGCAAAGGCGACGAACCCCAAATGCATGGCGGCCGGATGATAACCCGCAGCGCTGCAAGGAAACAGCGCAAGGCGGCTGGGGTATACCCCGACTGTCCACGCCCCCCGGCGGCGAAGGCACATCGCGCGGGACGGCGTGCGTTCGCGGGCGGTTTGCGGTAGCCTTCCGCCCTTCCCCCACAGTATTTCCAAGGAGTTTTCGTGGAAAAGGATTTGCGCGAAGCCGCGCTCGAGTACCATCGCCTGCCCACCCCCGGCAAGATTTCCGTGCGCCCGACCAAGGGCCTCACCAACCAGCGCGACCTTGCCCTGGCCTATTCCCCCGGCGTCGCCGCGGCCTGCGACGCCATCGTCGAAGACCCGACCAGCGCCGCCGAATTGACCAGCCGGGCCAACCTGGTGGGCGTCGTCACCAACGGCACCGCCGTCCTCGGCCTGGGCAACATCGGCCCCCTGGCCGCCAAGCCGGTGATGGAGGGCAAGGGTTGCCTGTTCAAGAAATTCGCCGGCATCGACGTTTTCGACATCGAACTGGCCGAGAACGACCCCGACAAGCTGATCGACATGATCGCCGCCCTGGAGCCGACCCTGGGCGGGGTGAATCTGGAGGACATCAAGGCGCCGGAGTGCTTCTACATCGAGAAGAAGCTCAAGGAGCGCATGAACATCCCCGTCTTCCACGACGATCAGCATGGCACGGCGATCATTTCCGCCGCCGCCATGCTCAATGGCCTGAAGGTGATCGGCAAGGCCATTGCCGACATCAAGGTGGTCTGCTCCGGCGCGGGAGCCGCGGCCATTTCCTGCCTGGATCTCTGGTGCCAATTGGGCGTCAGGCGCGAAAACGTTCTGGTCTGTGATTCGAAGGGGGTCATCTACGTCGGCCGGGAGGCCAACATGGAAGCCAACAAGGCGCGCTACGCCCGCGACACCTCGGCCCGCACCCTGGGCGAGGCCATCGTCGGCGCCGACGTCTTCCTGGGACTGTCCACCGCCGGGGTGCTCAAGCCCGAAATGGTGAGCGCCATGGCCCCCAGCCCCATGGTCTTCGCCCTCTCGAATCCGATTCCGGAAATCATGCCTGAACTGGCCAAGGCCGCCCGGCCCGACGCCATCATCGCCACCGGGCGCTCGGACTATGCCAATCAGGTCAATAACGTCCTCTGCTTCCCTTTCATCTTCCGCGGTGCCCTGGATGTGGGCGCCACCCGCATCACCGAGGAGATGAAGATGGCCAGCGTGCGCGCCATCGCCGAACTGGCCGAGGCCGAGGTGAGCGACGAGGTCGCCATGGCCTACCCCGGCGAAGAGTTGGCCTTCGGCCGTGACTACCTGATCCCCAAGCCCTTCGACCCCCGCCTGATCGTCAAGATCGCCCCCGCCGTCGCCCAGGCGGCCATGGATTCGGGCGTCGCCACGCGGCCCATCGCCGATTTCGACGCCTACCGCGCCAAGCTGTCGGAATTCGTCTATCACACCGGCGCCGGCATGCGGGTCATCTACAGCGCCGCCCGCAAGGCCCGGGGCAAGCGCATCGTTTACGCTGAAGGCGAGGACGAGCGGGTGCTGCGCGCAGCCCAGATCGTCATCGAGGAGAACATGGCGCGGCCCATCCTCATCGGCCGTCCGCCCGTCATCCAGCATCGGCTCGAAAAGGCCCAGTTGCGCATCCGTGCCGGCGTCGACTTCGACGTGGTGAATCCCGATTCCGACGAGCGCTACCGCGAGTGCTGGACGGCCTACCATCAACTCCTCGTCCGCCGCGGCGTCACGCCCGCCATCGCCAAGAAGGCCCTGCGCCGCAATACCACGGTGATCGGCGCCATGCTGCTGCGCCTGGGCCACGCCGACGGGCTGATCTGCGGCGTGGACGGCCAGTACGGCGAGCACCTCAGGGTGGTGGAAGAAGTGATTGGCAAGCGCGCAGGCGGCAGCATCCTGGCGGCCATGAACTACCTCATGCTGCCGGGCCGCTCGCTGTTCATCAGCGACACCCATGTCAACGAGTGCCCCAGCGCAGAGGAAATCGCCGAAATCGCCCTGATGGGCGCAGAGCAGGTCAAGCGCTTCGGCATCCATCCCAAGATCGCTCTCCTGTCCCACTCCAACTACGGCTCGGGCCAGTCGGCCTCGGCACGCAAGATGAGCGCCGCCACGGCCCTGGTGGCAGAAAGGGTGAAGGATGACATCGAGGTGGACGGCGAAATGCACGGCGACTCGGCGCTGTCGGAGGAGATCCGCAGCGTCGCCAATCCCGGCTCCCAGATGAAGGGCGAGGCCAACCTGCTGGTGATGCCCAATATCGACGCCGCCAACATCGCCTACAACCTGCTCAAGATCACCGGCGGAGAGGGGGTCACCATCGGCCCCATCCTGCTCGGCGCCGCCCGGCCGGTACACGTCATGACCGCGACCTGCACGGTACGCCGGCTGGTCAATATGTCGGCCCTGGCGGTGGTCGAATCCCTGGAGCACTGAGAGGCTGTGGAAATCCGATACACCCCTGCTTTTCGCGCCCAATTGCGCAGGCTCTGAGCGAGGCCGCCCCCCGGGGCGGCTTCGTGCTTTAATGCAGACACAATCACAACACCCGGAGACAACCATGCCCGATGCTCAATACCGCCTGGTCACCCGCAGCGACTTCGATGGACTGGTCTGCGCCGTCCTCCTGAAGGAACTCGACCTCATCGACGACATCAAGTTCGTCCACCCGAAGGACATGCAGGACGGCAAGATCGCCATCGGCGCGCGGGACATCACGACCAACCTGCCCTACGTCGCCAGCGCCCACCTGGCCTTCGATCACCACCTGTCGGAGACGGTGCGCAACACCGGCGAGCGCAGCAACCACATCATCGACGCCAACGCGCCCTCGGCGGCGCGGGTGGTCTATGACTACTACGGCGGCAAGAAGGCTTTCCCGCGGGTTTCAGACGCCATGATGGACGCCGTGGACAAGGCGGATTCAGCCCAGTTCACCCGGGACGAAATTCTCGATCCCCAGGGCTGGGTGCTGCTCAATTACCTGATGGACGCCCGCACCGGCCTGGGACGCTTCCGGGATTTCCGCATCAGCAACTACGCCCTGATGATGGATCTCATCACCTACTGCCGCGACCACGGCATCGAGGACATCCTGGCCCTGCCCGACGTGCGGGAACGCGTCGAGCTTTACCTGGAGCACGCCGAAAAGGCCAAGGAGCAGATCCAGCGGTGCACCACGGTGCGGGGCAATCTGGTCATCCTCGACTTGCGGCGCGAGGAAACCATCTGGGCCACCAACCGCTTCATGATTTACGCCCTCTTCCCCCAGTGCAACATCTCCATCCACATCCTGTGGGGCGTGCAGCAACAGAACACGGTCTTTGCCACCGGCAAGTCCATTCTCGACCGTTCCAGCCGCACCAATGTGGGTGAATTGATGTTGCAGTACGGCGGCGGCGGCCACCAGGCCGCTGGCACCTGCCAGGTGGATAACGACCGGGCGGAAGCGGTCCTGGCCGAACTGACGACACGCATCAACGCCGACGGCTGACGCGCCGCCCGACCACCCCCGGCAGCTTGTGCCCGGGGTGGCCTTGGGCGACACTAAGGACACCCAGGCCTTTCAGGAACACGTCATGGCTCGTCTCCAGCTTCCCCCGCCGGCCCCTGCGCCGGCGCTGCTCTTTTCGGATTCCGCCGGAGCCCGGGACTGGATCGCCGGCCAGCCGCTGGTGACCCCCGAGCAGATGGGCGACCTCCTGGGACAGATTCGGGCCGTGGACGCCGATGCCTCCCTCGCCCTGGGCGAACGCTTTCTCATCCTGGCCGTGCTGCGTTCGGCGGTCATCCGGGCCCAGAGCGGCCTGGAGGCCCGCTATACCCACAAGGCGCTGCCGCCGGGAAGCGACGCCGCAGAATCTTTCGCGCTCTCGCGGGATCTCTGGCGTGCCCTGTCCATCGCCCATCTGCGCATGGTCCCCGGCCTGCCTCCCAACAAGGCCGTCGTTCCGCTGCACCGGGCCGCGGTTACCCTGCGCCTGGAACATTTCGCCCACGTCCTGGCCCGGCACGACATTCCCGCCGCCCTCAACCGCCTGCTCTACGACGTCCTGACCTCCGCCGAAGCGTTCTCGGTTCTGCGCACCCCGGTCAGCGACCCGGATTTCGACTACCTGGGCGAATCCGTCCTGGCCGGGCACGTCGCCTGGGCTTGGCTGCTGGCGGCGGTCGACCCCTACGGACTCAGCCTGCCCCAATTGACCGTCGCCAATCGCGCCTTTTCGCGCTGGAAGGATCTGGCGGGATTCCAGGGCATGCAGGACGACGATCCCAAGGCGCGCATCATCGCCCTGCACAGCCTGCTGCCCGGCGTTCCGCTGGCCGAAGACGGTCCGCGCTGGATCGAGACGCGTGCGGTGGTGCGCAAGATTCGCCGCCGCGTCGAGGCGCTGGAGGGGGGCGAATCGCCGGAATCCCTCAAGCTCGGTCGCGACCTCGCCGCCCCCGCCTGCATCGATCTCCTGCGTCGGCTCGATCTCGGCCTCAAGAAGTCGGGCATCGGCGGCTTCCCGGAGTCCCGCCCGGTCACCCTGGCCTTCGGGCCCGAAAATGTCTACGTGGCCCTGGAGCGGCGGCCCCTCAATCCCTCCGGCCTCGATGCCGGCAGCTCGGCCAAGAACCATGAGCGCATGGCCATCTTCGGTTTCGACAATGTCGCCAACCTGAATGGCGCGGTCGCCCGCGCCGAGGTGGCCGGCGAAACCTGGCAACTGGCCGGCGACCGCGTGGTGCGCCTCCCCGGGGGAGCCTCCCGCCACCAGCCTCCCTGCCTCGTCGCCCTTGCGGCAGACAATCCCGCCGCCGTGCAGATCGGCGTCCTGCATAGCCTCAAGCTGACTGAGGATGGCTGCCTGAGCGGTGCTATCCGCTGGTATCCCGAGCAGGCCTTGGCCGCGCGACTGCGACGGGCGGGCCCCATGGCCGCCAAGGCTCCCCGGGTATCGGCCTTCGTGCTGCCGGACGAGACCTCCGGCACCTTCAGCCTCATCCTGCCCCCCACCGCCGGGGTGCGCAGCGATTCGGCCATCGCCCTGGACGACTCCCCCGTAGAACACGTGCGGGTCGGAGAAGTGCTCGAGCGGGGCAGCGATTTCGTGCGCTACGCCTGCCAGACCAACTGATTGCCGTAGCCGTCCGGTCTTGTTAGCACTCGTGCTAAACGAGTGCTAAAATAAGTTCGAGTCCTTTACCGAGACCCAATCGGCCATGTCCCTTTCCCTGGCGCTTCCCATCCCTGCCGCGGTCGGCAATATCGATGCCTTCATCGCCACCGCAAACCGCTACCCCATGCTTTCGGAAGCGGAGGAGTTCGCCCTCGCCCGCCGCCTGCGGGATGAAGGGGATGTGGACGCGGCGCGGCAATTGGTGTTGAGCCATCTGCGTCTGGTCATTTCCATCGCCCGCGGCTACCTGGGCTACGGGCTGCCCCACGCCGACCTCATTCAGGAAGGCAATATCGGTCTGATGAAGGCCGTGAAGCGCTTCGACCCGGATCGGGGCGTGCGTCTGGTTTCCTTTGCCATGCACTGGATCAAGGCGGAGATTCACGAATACATCCTGAAGAATTGGCGCCTGGTCAAAGTGGCCACCACCAAGGCCCAGAGGAAGCTGTTCTTCAACCTCCGCAGCCTCAAGAGCGACTACGAGGGCAGCGACACCCTGACGGCCACCCAGGCCGGCGAGGTCGCCCGGCGTCTCGACGTCAAGGCGGAAGAAGTCGTCGAGATGGAGACCCGTCTTGCGGGGCGCGATCTGGCCCTGGAAGGCTCCCCCGACGATGGCGAGGACACCTTCGCCCCCATCGACTATCTGGCCGATAGCCGCTACGAACCTACCCGGGTGATCGAAGGCAAGGCCGTCGCGCTCCTGGAGAGCGAGGGCCTCGCATCAGCCCTCGCGGCCCTGGACTCCCGCAGCCGGCGCATCGTCGAGGCCCGCTGGCTGCACGACGGCGATGCCGCCACCCTGCACGAACTGGCTGACGAGTTCCAGGTCTCCGCCGAACGCATCCGGCAGATCGAGGTCAAGGCCCTGCAGAAAATGAAGGGCGTCCTTTCTCTCAGCGCCCCGCCAGCAGCAGCCTGATATCCGCCACCACATCCGGAACGGGTGCGCCGTCCCGCACGTAGAGCCGCAAGCGCCCCGCCGGGTCGAAGACGTAGCTGCCCGCCGAATGGTCCAGAACGTAGCCCAGACCGCCCCCCACCTCTTTCACCACGCTGTGGACCAGAAATTCCTTGGCCACGGCGGCTGTCTGCGCCGCATCGCCGTAGAGCCCGAGAAAAGAGGGGTGAAACCAGGGCACGAAGGCCTTGAGCCGGGCAGCATCGTCCCGCTGCGGATCCAGGGTCACGAAAAGCACCTGCACCTTTTCCGCCTCCGCGCCCAGGGCCTGCATCGCCTCGGCGTAGCGGGCCAAGGTTCCGGGACAGATGTCAGGGCACGAGGTATAGCCGAAGAAAAGCACCACGGCCTTGCCACGAAAATCCTCCAGGCTGCGGGACCGCCCCTCGTGGTCGGTGAGCGCCAGAGACTTTCCGAAACTGGCCCCGCTGATGTCGGTCGCCTTGAAGGCCGGCGGTTCGGGCTGGCACCCCGCCAGCCCGAGGAGCAGAAAAGAGAGCAATACAAAACGGAGCATGGGAAATTTCCAGGAACTTTTTTGGGAACTTAGTGTCAGCAACTGACTCACAAGATCAATTAAAGTTCTCACAAGGGGAGGGAACAACAAATGGCGGGATATGCCATGGATCATCACGCGACCGTTCGCTGGGCCACCCGCCCCGGCGGCTCCGCAGCCGGCAAGGACATCGCGGCGCCATTGTTCCTGGCGGCCCTGGCGGTTTGCAGCCTGATCGCTATCGGCTTCTCCCTTCTGGGCGCCTGGCCGGTGCTGCCTTTCGCCGGCCTTGAACTGGGCGCCCTCGGCTTTGCCCTCGCCTATTTCCGCCGCCACAGCGCCGACCACGAAAAAATCGTTCGCGACGAGCACCGTCTGGTCGTCGAACGCCGCTCCGGATCCCGTCTAGAAACCGTCGAACTCAACCCCCGCTGGGCGCGCCTGCGTCTGGACACGCCGCCGGGGGGCGGCGCGGGGCGTTTGCTCATCGGCTCCCATGGCCGTGAGATCGAGCTCGCGCGGGGTTTGGACGAGGCACAGAAGCGAGCGCTCGCCGCAGAACTGAAAAAGACGCTCGCGCTATAAGCATCTCAGGTAGGTCCATCCAACGGAGGGTTAGTTGAAAGTGTTTGCACGTCATTTACGCAGGCTGCCGCCCTGGCTGCTTGCCTTGCCGGCCATTTGCCGGGCGGATTATTCCTGGAACTTCCCCGAGCCGGTCACCCCGATCGCCCGGGATACCTTGAAGATCCACAACGAGTTCATGCTCATCATCACGGCGCTGTTCGTGGTGGTCTTCGCCATCATGATCTATTCCATGGTGAAGCACCGGAAGAGCATCGGCCACCAGCCGGCCAAGTTCACCGGCCCCAAGGGCGGCCTGCAGTGGTTCTGGGCGATTTTTCCCTTCGGCATCCTGCTCTTCATCGACTTCATCCTCATGGGCATTCCGGCGGTGCACGCCATCATCGACATGGAGGACACCAAGACCAAGGCCGACATGGTGCTCAAGGTCACCGGCATGCAGTGGAAGTGGCAGTATGAATACCCGGATTCCGGGGTGAAATTCATCAGCACCATGTCCACACCGCGGGAGCAGATCGGCAATGCCGAGCAGAAGGGCGAGCACTACCTGCTGGAGGTCGACAACCCGGTGGTCCTGCCGGTGGGCAAGAAGGTACGGGTTCTGCTGACCTCCACCGACGTCATCCACACCTGGTGGGTGCCCCAATTCGGGGTCAAGCGCGACGCCATTCCCGGTTTCCTGCGCGAAACCTGGGTCAAGATCGAGAAGCCCGGCATCTACCGCGGCCAGTGCGCCGAACTGTGCGGCAAGGATCACGGCTTCATGCCCGTAGTGGTCCATGCCGTGCCGGAGACCGAATACCTGGCCTGGCTGGACAAGAAGAAGACCGAGTCGGCCGCAGCCGCTGGCGCGGCAGACCGGACCTGGAGCAAGGACGAACTGATCGCCCACGGCAAACCGGTCTACGAGAAGAATTGCGCCGTGTGCCACCAGGCCGACGGCAAGGGCATTCCCAATGCCTTCCCGGCCCTCTCCGGCAGCAAGCTGTGCAACAGCGAGTGGCTCTCCAAGGACGGCAAGCTGATTCCCGACAGCCACGTGGACCGGGTGATGAACGGCAAGGCCAACACGGCCATGCAGGCCTTCAAGGGCACCCTGTCCGATACCGACATCGCCGCCGTCATCACCTACGAGCGGAACAGTTTCGGCAACACCATGGGCGACATGATCCAACCCGCCCAGATCAAGGCCTTGCGCTAGGAGACGAGACATGAGCATCGCCACCACCCATCCCGCGGAACACCACGGCGAACACCACCCCAGCGGCATCCTGCGCTGGCTGACGACGACGAACCACAAGGACATCGGCACGATGTACCTGACCTTCGCCCTCATCATGTTCTTCGTCGGCGGCATCATGATCCTGGCCGTGCGGGCCGAGCTGTTCTCGCCCGGTCTGCAACTGATGAAGCCGGAATTCTTCAACCAGCTGATCGGGGTTCACGCCCTGGTGATGATCTTCGCCGCCCTCATGCCGGCGGCGACGGGCTTCGCCAACTGGCAGCTTCCGCTCATGATCGGCGCCCCCGACATGGCCCTGCCCCGACTCAACAACTGGGGCTTCTGGCTGCTGCCGCCGGCCGCCATCCTGCTCACCCTGCCCTTCACCCTGGCCCTTTTCGGCATCGGTGACGGGGCCATCGCCACGGGCTGGACCTTCTACGCGCCCCTCTCGGTGCAGGGCGGCATCGGCGTCGATTTCGCCATCTTCGCCGTGCATATCCTGGGCGTCAGCTCGATCATGGGGTCGATCAACATCATCGTCACCATCTTCAACCTGCGCGCCCCGGGCATGACCATGATGAAGCTGCCCCTCTTCGCCTGGGGCTGGCTGATCACGGCCTTCCTGCTCATCGCCACCATCCCGGTGCTGGCCGGCGCGGTCACCATGCTGCTCACCGACCGCCACTTCGGCACCCACTTCTTCGATGCGGCGGGCGGCGGCGACCCCATCCTCTTCCAGCACCTGTTCTGGTTCTTCGGCCACCCCGAGGTCTACATCCTGCTGTTGCCGGTGTGGGGTCTCATGCCGCACGTGCTATCCACCTTCAGCCGCAAGCCCACCTACGGCTACAAGGCCCAGGTCTATAGCTTCATCGCTATCGGCGTGCTGTCAGTGATCGTCTGGGCCCACCACTTCTTCACCGTGGGCATGCCGGTGCCGGCGCTGATCTACTTCATGTTCAGCACCATGTCGATCTCCCTGCCCCTGGCCGTGCTGTTCTTCTGCTGGGTCGCCACCATGTGGCGCGGTGCCATGAGTTTCGAGACGCCCATGCTCTTCGCCCAGGGTTTCATCGTCCTCTTCGGCATGGCCGGCCTCACCGGCCTGGTGCTGGCCGACGTGGCGGCGGACGCCCAGTACCACCACAGCTACTTCGTGGTGGCTCACTTCCATTACGCCCTCTTCGCCGGCGGCATCATGGGGGTGATGACCGGGGTCTATTACTGGCTGCCCAAGTGGACCGGCCACATGTACAGCGAAACCCTGGGCAAGTGGCATTTCTGGCTGACGGTGGTGTCCTTCAACCTGACCTTCATCCCGCAGTTCTTCCTCGGTCTGGCCGGCATGCCGCGGCGCATTCCCGATTACGCCCTGCAATTCTCGGAATTCAACGCCATCTCGACGGTGGGCGCTTTCATCCTGGGCCTCAGCCAGTTGCTCTTCGCCTACAACATCTGGCGTTGCGTGAAGGGTGGCCCCAAGGCCGAAGGCCGCGTCTGGGAAGGTGCCGAGGGCCTGGAATGGGAGCTGCCCTCGCCGCCGCCGCACCATAGCTGGGAAACCCAGCCGGTGGTGAAGTGATGGAAGCCACCCTCACCCCCGCCGAAATGGCCCGCCGCCAGGCCGCCGCCCGCCGGACGGCCTGGGCCCTGGGTGCGGCCGCTCTGGCCCTGTACCTGATCGGCTTTCTGATCCAGCGCTAGCATGGAATCCGTGCATCCCGCCCCTCCCAACCACGGCCGCCTGGTCGGCCGCCTGGTGTTGGTGGTGGCTGCCGCCTTCGCCTTCGGCTTCGCCCTGGTGCCGCTCTACGACGTGCTGTGCGAAGCCACCGGCTTCAACGGCAAGACGGGGGATCGGCGGGTGGTACGCGAAGGCATCGGGGTCGGCGGCCTGGTGGCCTCCTCCGCCGCGCCGTCGCGGGTGGTCACCGGCCGCACGGTGACGGTGGAATTCACCGGAACGGTCATGCCCGGTCTGCCCTGGGACATGCGCCCCCTGACGCTGTCCCTCGACCTCCACCCGGGCGAGCTCCAACAGGTCAAGTACCTGGTGCGCAACACCTCCGACCGCACCATCGTCGGCCAGGCGGTGCCCAGCGTGACGCCGGGTCAAGCGGCCCAGCACTTCGAGAAGCTGGACTGCTTCTGCTTCGCCCAGCAGACCTTTGCCCCCGGCGAAGCGCGGGAATTGCCGCTGACCTTCATCGTCAAGCCCGAACTGGACGAAGACATCCGTCACATCACGCTTTCTTACGCATTTTTCAGCGTCGACGCCCCGCGTGCGGCGCCCAACAATATTCGGGAGGCCCAATGAGTTCTACCGCAGCACACCCCGCCCACGACCACCACTATTTCGTTCCGCAGCCTTCGCTCTACCCCTTCATCCTCGCCACCGGCATGTTCCTGCTGGCCCTGGGCTTCATCCTCAAGATGAACACCTACGCGCTGGGCCCCTGGGTCATGCTGGGGGGCGCGGCGGTCATCATCTACGTGCTCTTCGGCTGGTTCGGCAAAGTGATCGCCGAATCCCAGAGCGGCGCCTACCGGGACTGGGAGGACAAGAGCTTCCGCTACGGCATGATCTGGTTCATCGCTTCCGAGGTCATGTTCTTTGCCGCCTTCTTCGGCGCCCTCTACTACATGCGCATCCTCTCCGTGCCTGAATTGGGCAACATGGTGGCCGAACACGGCGTCACCCTGTACCCGGACTTCACTGGCGCCTGGCCCTCCAGCGGCCCCAAGGGGCCGCAATTCACCCCCATGGGCGCCTGGGGCATCCCGGCCATCAACACCGCCCTGCTGCTCTCCTCGGGCGTGACGGTGACCTGGGCCCACTGGGCGCTGCTCAAGGACAACCGGGCACAGCTCGTCCTGGGCCTCTTCGCCACCGTGGTTCTGGGCTTCACCTTCCTCGGCTTCCAGGCCTACGAATACCACCACGCCTACAGCGAACTCGGCCTGACCCTGGGCGCCGGTGCCTACGGGGCCACCTTCTACATGCTCACCGGCTTCCACGGCTTCCACGTGACCCTGGGCGCCATCATGCTGACCGTGATCCTGCTGCGCTCCATGAAGGGCCATTTCGATTCCAAGCGCCACTTCGCCTTTGAAGGCGTCGCCTGGTACTGGCACTTCGTCGATGTGGTGTGGTTGCTGCTCTTCGTCTTCGTCTACTGGCTGTAACCCGGGATCAAACCCAACCTCAGCCCCAACAAGAGAAGCAGAAAAACCGTGACCGAAAGCCCGATCCGCAGCGTCAGCGCCCGCACCGTGCGGGTGCCGGCGCCGCGGTCGCGGTACAGATAGAAGAGTCCGGAAAACAGGCTGCCGACTATGGCCAACAGCATCAACACCACCAACAGCTTGAACATGGCGACTTCTCCGGAGGGTAGAACCAAGCCCGAGTATGCCCGGCCTGTCGGTGCCGGAGCAATGACCGGCCGGCGGAGCATCCTCATCTGGGGTGGACTGCTGACGGCCGTGCTGGTTTCCCTGTTCGTCAATCTTGGCCTGTGGCAGTGGAACAAATACGACGTCAAGAGCCGCCTCCAGGCCGATCTGGATACCCGCAGCCAGGGCGCCCTGGTGACCCTGCCGGCTGCCCCCGCCGACGCCGAGGCCCTGCGTCACCGGCATTTCGTCGCCCACGGCGAATACGACGCCACGCGCCAGGTACTGATCGACAACCGGGTCCATGAAGACCGCGCCGGTTACCACGTCCTCACCCCCCTGCGGCTCGCCGGCAGCGAACTGTACGTCCTGGTGAACCGGGGCTGGGTGCCGGCCCTTGCCGATCACCAGCAACTCCCGCCGGCGCCGGTTCCCCCTGGGAGCGTCGAGATCACCGGCATCGCCGTCGTCCCCGGCAACCGCTTCTTCACCCTCGGCGAACCGCAAGCCTCTGATGCCTGGGAGCCGGTCTGGCAGAACCCGGACCTGGAGCGTTTCCGCCGGGCCGTGCCCTACCCGCTGCACCCGGTCATCCTCCAGCTCGACCCCGCGGCAGCCGACGGTTTCGTCCGCGCCTGGCCCCGTCCCGACGAACGCGCCGACAAGCATCTTTCCTACGCCCTGCAATGGTTCGGTTTCGCCGCCAGTACCGTCGGCATCTGGGCCTGGTTTCTTTTCCGCCGCCGCCCATGACCGCCGTGACCGCCCCCGCCGAACCCACCCCCGCGCAAATCGCCGCCGGCCGCCGCACCCTGCTGCTGGCCACCGGGGCGCTCATGCTGCCCTTCGTCCTCGGCGCCGGCCTCTACCTTACCGGCTGGCGCCCCGGCCAGACCGGCAACCGGGGCGAGCTGCTGCAACCTCCCGTGCCCTTCCCCGCCGAACAATTCGTGGGTGAGAGCGGCAAGCCCCTGGCCCCCGCCGACCTGGCCGGCAAGTGGACCCTGGTCCTGGCCGGCCACGGCGCCTGTGGGGCCGCCTGCACCGGGCGCATCGACGAGATGCGCCGCGTCCAGGTGTCCCTCAACAAGGAGATGGGGCGTCTGCGCCGCCTGGTGCTGAGCGACGATGCGTCCCAGCCCGCCCTCGCCGCCGCCCGCGCCGCCCAGCCGGACCTGCTCGTCGCCGCCCGCACCGATCCCTGGCCCGCGCCCTTTGCCGCCGGGCCGGACTACCGCCTCTACGTCATCGACCCTCAGGGCAACCTGATGCTGCGCTACGCCCCGGACGCCCCCGGCCAGGACGTGCGCAAAGACCTCGAACGCCTGCTCAAATTCGCCTGGACCGGATAGGAAATCCCATGCACACCGCCATCGCCCAACCGCTGACCCTGGTCCAGCGCCTCAAGGCCTTCTCCCACCTGTGCAAGCCTCGGGTGAACAGCCTCATCGTGTTCACCGCCATGATCGGCATGTTCCTGGCGACGCCGGGATTCCCGCCGCTTCTGCGCTTCCTGGTCGCCTCCCTGGGCATCGCCCTGGTGGCCTTTTCCGCCGCCGCCCTCAACTGCCTGGTCGAACGCACCGTGGACGCCCGCATGGCCCGCACCAGTTGGCGCGCCACCGCCCGGGGCGAGCTTTCCGCTCTGGAAACCATCACTCTGGCCACGCTCCTGGGCGCCGCCGGCCTCTGGCTCCTGCACAGCTTCATCAACGACCTCACCATGTGGCTCACCCTGGCCACCTTCCTCGGTTACGCGGTCATCTACACCCTGGTCCTGAAGCCGGCTACGCCCATGAACATCGTCATCGGCGGCGCTTCCGGTGCCATGCCGCCCCTCCTGGGGTGGACGGCCATGACCGGCCAGATTTCGCCGGAACCCCTGGTGCTCTTCCTCATCATCTTCCTGTGGACGCCGCCCCACTTCTGGTCCCTGGCCTGCTACCGCCGCGACGACTACGCCAAGGCCGGCCTGCCCATGCTTCCTGTCACCCACGGCGTCGAATTCACCTGCCAGCACGTCCTGCTCTATACCGTCATGCTGGCCGCGGCGAGCCTCATCCCCGTCTCCCTGGGCATGAGTGGCTGGTTCTATCTGGCGGCCATCGCCCTGCTGGACGTCGGCTTCCTGGCCTACGCCATCGCCCTCTGCCGGCGTTACAGCGACGAATTGGCCAAGAAGACCTTCCGCTACTCCATCCTCTACCTGACCCTGCTCTTCGCGGCCCTCTTCGCCGACCGCCTGATCGCCTGATGGATTTGCGCCGCCGCCTCATCCTCATCGCCGCCTGTCTGGCCTTCGCCGTCGTCGCCCTGGGCGCTTACGTGCGCCTGTCCGACGCCGGCCTCGGCTGCCCCGACTGGCCCGGCTGCTACGGCCATCTGGTAGGCGTTCCCGACGAAGCCCACGAGCAGGCCGTCGCCGTCCAGGCCTTCCCCGGCAAGCCCGTCGAACCCGCCAAGGCGTGGAAGGAAATGGTCCATCGCTACTTCGCCGGCACCCTGGGCCTCCTGATTCTGGGCATTTGCGCCCTCTCCTGGCGCAAGGCCGCGCGGGCGGTGCGCTCCCCGGTCCTGCCGACAGCCCTGCTGCTCATCGTGGCTTTCCAGGCCCTGCTGGGCATGTGGACGGTCACCCTGCTCCTGAAACCGATGGTGGTCACGGCCCACCTGCTGGGGGGCATGACCACCCTCGCCCTCCTCGTCGCCCTGGCCCTCGGCGAACGGCGCCAAGCGGCGCCCCCCGTTCCCGCGGGAATCAAGCCCCTGGCGCTCCTGGCCCTCCTGGTCGTCGTCGGGCAAATCGCCCTCGGCGGCTGGGTGAGCAGCAATTACGCCGCCCTGGCCTGCCCCGATTTCCCCACCTGCCACGGCGCCTGGCTGCCGCCAGCGGATTTCGCCAACGCCTTCACCCTGCACCGGGAACTGGGGCAAACCGCGAGCGGCGCCCTGCTCTCCCTGGAGGCCTTGACCGCCATCCACTGGAGCCATCGCCTCGGCGCCCTGGCGCTGACCGTTCTGGTCGGCCTGCTGGGATTCCGGCTCGTCAGCGCCCCGGGATGGTCCGTCTGGGGCAAGGGTTTGCTCGGATTGCTGACGCTACAGCTCGGCCTGGGCATCGCCAACGTCCTGCTCTCCCTGCCCCTGCCTCTGGCCGTGGCCCACAACCTGGGGGCGGCGGCACTGCTCACGGCCACCCTGGCCCTCAATCTGCGGCTGGCCGGTGCTCATTCCCGGATGCAGGCGGCCCGTGCCGTTCCGATCACCGGATTCGCGCGCCGGTAGTTGCTGCTCAACTGGTGCAAGGCCCCCTGGAGGGCAGGGCCCGGCGGCCCTGGGCCGCTCATCGCAGGCCCGGCCTGCGTGAGATGAGCGCGTCGAACACCTTTTCCAGCCCCGGATGAACGCCCCGCAATCCGGCCACAACCCGTTCAGCCCAATCGAAATACGCCTGCTTGCGCTCGGCGGGCCAATCTGCGGGCGGTGAGTTCAACAGATCCCGCAGGTTGCTGATCTTGTCGGCAAGCTTGACCAGTTGCGCCGAGGGCGAGGCGGTGGCGGCGTGGACAACCTGCAACTGCTTGCGTTCGGCCTTCTGCAAGGACTTGTCGTCGGTCACTTCCAGCACGATGTCGCAGACCCGCCCGCCAAAAGCGTCGCGAAGCTCATCCGCCGTGGTTTCGGTGTCCTCGAGGGTGTCGTGGAGCAAGGCTGCGCAGAGCACATCCGGATCGGTGACGCCGCCCTCGGCGGCGAGCACGCTGGCCACGGCAATGGGGTGATTGACATAGGGTGAAGCTTCAGCGTCCTTGCGACGTTGGTTCCTGTGCCTTTCCGCCGCAAAGAGCGCCGCGCGCAATACTTTGGAAACCTCTGTGCTCATGAGTCTCACCTCCCGCAGTCATCCACAAACCTTGCCCGCCCCGCGCTACCCCCACCGCTTCCCCGGTGGCGCCACTGCGCCTGGCGTACCGAGTAGTCCGTCAGACAGGTTCAGCAATGTTCGGCACGCCCCGCATCCCCGCTCGTCGCTCATCCTCGCCATAGCTTCGGCTATGGCTGCGGTTCGCTTCGCGCGATCAAGGCGCGGACGCGCGCCTCGGCATCGACGTAAACCTATCTGACTGACCACTAGCCCGCCAGACGTTCGAGGATTTTCCCGTGGATGCCACCAAAACCGCCGTTGCTCATGACGAGAATCTGGTCACCCGAGCGGGCCTCGGCGACGATGCGCGCCACCAGGCGGTCGAGGTCGTCTTCCACCACCGCCTTGGCCCCCAGGGGGGCCAAGGCCTCGGCGGCGTCCCAGCCCAGCTTGGCGCCGTAACAGAAGACGGCGTCGGCGTCGGTCAAGCTACCGGGGAGGGCGGACTTCATCACCCCCAGCTTCATGGTGTTGGAGCGCGGTTCCAGCACGGCCAGGATGCGCGCCCGGCCCACCTTGCGGCGCAGACCGGCGACGGTTGTGGCGATGGCCGTGGGGTGGTGGGCAAAATCGTCGTAGACCGTGACGCCCCTTACTTCACCCCGGACCTCCATGCGGCGCTTGACGTTCACAAAGCGGGAAAGCGCCTCCAATCCCTTGTCGAGGGGCACCCCCACATGGCGGGCGGCGAGCAGGGCGGCGCAGGCGTTGGCCCGGTTATGGTCGCCGGTGAGGGTCCAGGTGCTGCGCCCGATTTCGCCTTCGCCATCAGACAGGAGGAGCGCCCCGTCCGCATCATCGCCGCCGGTGCGGTAGCCCTCGGGGTCGTTGAACCACTCCACGGGGGTCCAGCAGCCCCGGGCCAGCACACGTTTCAAGCTCTCCTCGGCAGCGTTGGCGACAATCAGGCCGGAAGGCGGCAGAGTCCGCACCAGATGATGGAATTGCGTCTCTATGGCGGCGAGATCGGCGAAGATATCCGCATGATCGAACTCCAGGTTGTTCAACACCACGGTGCGCGGCCGGTAATGGATGAACTTGGAACGCTTGTCGCAGAAGGCGGTGTCGTATTCGTCGGCCTCGATGACGAAGAAGGGCGTGCCGCCCAGCCGGGCAGAGACGCCGAAGTTCATGGGCACACCGCCGATGAGGAAGCCCGGGTCCATGCCCGCGTCCTCCAGAATCCAGGCCAGCATCGAACTGGTGGTGGTCTTGCCGTGGGTACCCCCCACCCCCAGCACCCAGCGTCCCTGCAGCACGTTTTCCGCCAGCCACTGCGGGCCGGAAACGTAGCTCAGGCCCTGGTCGAGAACGGCCTCCAAAAGCGCATTGCCGCGGGAAATGGCGTTGCCGACGACGAAGACATCCGGTTTGAGCGCCAACTGATCGACGCCGTAACCTTCGATGAGATCGACGCCCGCCCCCCGCAACTGGTCGCTCATGGGCGGATAGACGTTGGCGTCGCAGCCGGTGACGCGGTGGCCGGCAGCCCGGGCCAGTTGGGCGATGCCGCCCATGAAGGTGCCGCAGATACCGAGAATATGAATGTGCATGTCGGGAAAGGCCATTAGAATGGCCCGGATTCTACTCGACGGAGCGCATCCATGCCCCGCCACGATTCACCCCGTCAGGCCTCTGGCGCCAGAGCCAGCATTGCGGCCGCGGCCGCCCGCCTCATGGCCGAAGACGGCATCACCGACTTCCACCTTGCCAAGAAGAAGGCCGCCCGGCAATTGGGGCTACCCGATAACACCGCTTTTCCCGACAACGCCGAGGTCGAGGAAGAACTCCGGGCCTACCGCAGCCTTTACCAGGACGAAGAACACACCGAACTGCTGCATGGCCTGCGGGAAACCGCCCTGGATCTCATGGAACTCCTGGCCGACTACCGCCCCTATCTGACCGGTTCCGTCCTCGACGGCACCGCTGGCCCCCACTCCCGCATCGACATCCTGCTCTTCGCCGACAGCGCCAAGGAGGTGGAAATCTTCCTCCTCAACCACGGCATCGACTACGACCATGCCGAGCCCCGCAACGAGAAGGCAGAAGCCGTGCTGGTCGTGGGCACCGAGGTGGCGGATGCCAATCTGATCGTTTTCCCCCCCTCCTTCGAGCGCATGAGTTTCAAGACCCGCGACGGACGCCCCCGGCCGCGCGCCCGGGCCGACGAGCTTGCGGTCTTGCTGGGCGGTTCCGCAGCGTGATTTCGCGGCGCGCCTTCCTCACCCTCGGCATTCCGCTGGCCCTGGGGGGTGGTCTGGCGGGCGTTCTCGTGGCACGCCGCCGCCGGGGCCAGCCCGAGGCGAGCCCTGATGCCGCCGCCTTGTTGGCGGCCCAGACCTTTATGGATATGGAAGGCCGCCCCATCCGCATCGCCGACTGGCGGGGCCACCCGGTGCTGGTCAATTTCTGGGCCACCTGGTGCCCGCCTTGCCTGGAAGAAATCCCCGGATTCACCCGGGTGCAGGGGCGCCACCCCGAGGCGAAAATCCTGGGCATCGCCCTTGATCGTGTGGAAAACGTCCGGCAAATGGCGGGTAAATTGGCGATAAATTACCCCCTGGCCGCGGGCGGGACCGAGACCACCGCACTGCTCAAGGCCCTGGGCAATCCGGGCAAGGCCCTCCCCTTCACCGTAGCCCTCGACCCCTCCGGAAACTTGCGCAAGCGGCGCCTGGGAATCCTGAGCGAGCAGGAGGCCGAGACCTGGCTCCTGGGGCTGGCAAACCCCTGAGCGGCCCCGCGGCCACTGGACAAATTGCTGCGATTTGCGGCAAACTTGCTGCCATGAAGAGGGAAAAAAGCGATTCCAAGAAGGCGCAGAACAAGCGGATCCTGGTCCTCCACGGCCCGAATCTCAACCTGCTCGGCACCCGCGAACCCCAACACTACGGTGCCGCCACCCTGAGCGACATCAATCGGGCCCTGGCCCGTCGCGCCGAGTTGGCCGGGATCGATCTGGAAACCTTCCAGAGCAATCACGAGGGCGCTCTGATCGAATGCATCCACGCAGCCCGGGAGCAAGGCGTCCGGGCCATCATCATCAACCCCGCTGCCTACACCCATACCAGCGTCGCCCTGCGGGACGCCCTGGCAGCCGTGGCGATTCCCTTCGTCGAGGTGCACCTGTCCAACGTGCACGCCCGCGAGCCGTTCCGCCACCACTCCTATTTTTCCGACCTGGCCGTGGGCGTCATCTGCGGCCTCGGCCACCAGGGCTATCTGCTCGCCCTGGAGTATCTGCTCAACACGCTCGACAGCGACTGACCGCAGGGCGGCAGTCTTGGCGTCACCATCACGCTTGAGGGGAACCCCATGGATTTGCGCAAATTGAAAAAACTCATCGACCTCGTCCAGGAGTCCGGCATTTCGGAACTCGAGGTGACGGAAGGCGAAGAAAAAGTCCGCATCGCCAAGCATTACGGAGCCGCCCCCGCCCCGGTCCAGCACTACCTTCCGGCCGGCATGCCCGCCGTCGCGGGCACTCCGGCGGCCCCGTCCGGTTCGGTCGATCTGGACGATGAAGACGACCTGGAAGACGGCCATGTGGTCAAGGCGCCCATGGTGGGCACTTTCTACCGCGCCCCGTCGCCGGGGGCCGATCCCCTCGTCGAGGTGGGTCAATCGGTGAAGCAGGGCGATACCCTGTGCATCATCGAGGCCATGAAGCTCCTCAATGAAATCGAGGCCGACGTTTCCGGCACCGTCAAAGCCATCCTGGTGGAAAACGGCCAGCCGGTCGAATTCGGCGAGCCCCTGTTCGTCATCGGCTGACGGGCCGAGCGATGTTCGAGAAGATTCTCATTGCCGACAGGGGCGACCAGCCGCCCCTCGGCGGCGTAGCGGCGAAGCCAAATCGCACCATGGCCGCAGGCCAACAGGGCGATCTCACCCCGGAGACGCTTAGTGTTTGAAAAAATCCTCATTGCCAATCGGGGCGAGATCGCCCTGCGGGTGCAGCGTGCCTGCCGCGAACTGGGTATCAAGACGGTGGTCGTGCACTCCGAGGCCGACCGGGAAGCCAAGTACGTCAAGCTGGCCGACGAGTCGGTCTGCATCGGCCCTGCCCCCTCCGCCCAGAGCTACCTGAACATTCCGGCCATCATCTCGGCCGCCGAAGTGACCGACTCCCAGGCCATCCACCCCGGCTACGGCTTTCTTTCCGAAAACGCCGACTTCGCGGAGCGCGTGGAGTCCTCGGGCTTCGTCTTCATCGGCCCCCGGGCGGAAACCATCCGCCTCATGGGCGACAAGGTTTCCGCCAAGGACACCATGAAGGCGGCCGGCGTCCCCTGCGTCCCAGGGTCCGAGGGCGCCCTGCCGGAAGACCCCAAGGAAGTCGTCCTCATCGCCCGCGCCATTGGCTATCCGGTCATCATCAAGGCGGCCGGGGGCGGGGGCGGACGGGGCATGCGCGTGGTGCATACCGAGGCCGCCCTGGTCAATGCGGTGCAGATGACTCGCCAGGAGGCCCAGACCGCCTTCGGCAACCCCACCGTGTACATGGAAAAGTATCTGGAGAACCCTCGCCACGTCGAGTTCCAGGTGCTCGCGGACACCCACCGCAACGCCATTTACCTGGGCGAGCGCGATTGTTCCATGCAGCGTCGCCACCAGAAGGTGATCGAAGAGGCGCCGGCTCCCCTCATCCCGGCCCGCCTCATCCCCCGTATCGGCGATCGCTGTGCCGACGCCTGCCGCAAGATCGGCTACCGTGGGGCCGGCACCTTCGAATTCCTCTACGAGAACGGCGAGTTCTACTTCATCGAGATGAATACCCGGGTGCAGGTGGAACATCCGGTCACCGAAGCCATCACCGGCGTCGATATCGTCCAGGAGCAGATCCGCATCGCCGCCGGCGAGAAGCTGCGCTACCGCCAGAAGGACATCAGCACCCGGGGGCACGCCATCGAATGCCGCATCAACGCCGAAGATGCCTTCACGTTCACCCCATCTCCCGGCAAGATCACCTTCTACCACCCCCCCGGCGGCCCCGGCATCCGGGTCGATACCCACATTTACCAGGGTTACACCGTTCCGCCCCATTACGATTCCATGGTGGCCAAGGTCATCGCCTACGGCGACACCCGGGAGCAGGCCATCCGCCGCATGCGCATCGCCTTGTCGGAAATGAGCATCGAGGGCATCAAGACCAATATTCCTTTGCATCAGGAACTCATGCAGGACGCGCACTTCATCGAAGGCGGCACCAGCATCCACTATCTGGAGCAGAAGCTGGCCCAGAAGAGCGAGGTCAAGGGCTGACCGGGGTAACCCCCCTGGACAGCCCCTCTTGCGGAAGCCCCCGATGCCTTGGCTGAACGTCAGTTTTGCCGCCGATGCAGCCCATGCCGAGGCGCTCTGCGACGCGCTGCTCGACCTGGGTGCCCTGTCGGCCGGAATCGAGGATGCCGACGCCGGCACCCCCCTGGAAAAGCCCCAGTTCGGCGAGCCGGGTTCCCCCACCACCCCGCTCTGGGAGCACTCCCGCATCACGGCGCTTTTCGAGGCCGATGCCGAGGTGGGCCGACTGCTCGCCGCGGCGGCGGCGCAGGCGGGGCTGACCGATGTTCCCGTGCCGACCGTCACCGCCGTCGCCGAGCAGAACTGGGTTCAGCTCACCCAGGCCCAGTTCGAGCCCATCCGCGTTTCCGGCCGCCTGTGGATCGTGCCCTCCTGGCACGAGGCGCCCGACCCGCAGGCGATCAACCTCATCCTCGACCCGGGCATGGCCTTCGGCACCGGTTCCCACCCCACCACCCGGCTCTGTCTTGAATGGCTGGAGCGGCAGGTGAGTCCCGGCGCCTCGCTCCTCGACTACGGCTGCGGCTCCGGCATCCTGGCCATCGCTGCGGCCCGCCTGGGCGCCGCGCCCGTCGCTGGCGTCGACATCGACCCCCAGGCGGTGGAGGCCGCCCGCGCCAACGCCCAGCGCAACGCCGTCCAGGCCCGCTTCGAGGATTCCGCCGCTCCCATCGCGGGCGAGTATGATCTCGTCGTGGCCAATATCCTCTCCAACCCCCTGCGTGTCCTGGCCCCCGCCATCTGCGCCCACGTGCGCCGCGGCGGGCACCTCGCCCTGTCCGGCATCCTGGCCGAGCAGGCGGCGGAGATCATTGCCCTCTACTCCGCCTGGATTCCCCTCGCCATCGCCGACACCCGTGAAGGCTGGGTCTGCCTCAGCGGAAGCAAGCCATGAAGCCGAGCGCCGCCCTGCGCGCAGCCCCCGTGAGGCCGCCGGCATGATGCGCACCGCCTGCCCGCTGTGCAGTACGGTGTTCCGGGTCACTCCCGAGCAATTGCGCGTTCGGGCGGGCAAAGTGCGCTGCGGCCACTGCCAGGGCGTCTTCAACGCCCTCGAAAGCCTGGTCGACGCTCCGGTCGCCGAACCCGCGCCCTTCTCGGCGGAAGCAGCGGCCGCCCCGGAGACGGAATTCACGCCCGCCCCGCCGAGCGAACATTCGTTTGCGGAGCGCTCGCCGTTTCACCCCCCGGTATACGAACCTCCCCCTCCGGACGAGAAATACCTCCCCGCCGGCAACGAACTCCCCGCGCCAGAACACGAAGCCTCCCCTGCAGGCCCTCAGCCTCCTTCCGCCGACACGGAGGTGGAGCCCCCCGCGGAGCCCCCCGCCGAAACCCCCGAGGAATCCGCCCAGGCCGCCCGCGAAGCGGGCCTCGCCGCCGCCCGGGAACTGGCCGAGACTCCAGGCTATAGCCGCTGGTCGGCTGGCGCCCTGGCCCCAGACCCCCAGGGCGGGCTGGTGTCAGCCACACCCCGGCGGCCGGTATGGCCCTTCGCCCTGGCTGCCCTCGTCCTCGCCACGGCGCTGGCCGCCCAGATCGCCCTGCATTGGCGCACCGAAATCGCCCAGCGCTTGCCGGCCAGCCTCGCCCTCTACGACGCCGCCGATCTGCCGGTACCGCTACCCCGGGTCGCCGACCTGGTCAGCATCGAGGCTTCCGACCTGCAGGCCGACAAGGCCAGCGGCCTGTTGATCCTGGCGGCCACCTTGCGCAATCGTGCTGCCTTTCCCCAATCCTGGCCCGCCCTCGAACTCACCCTGACCGACGCCCAGGATGCCGTCGTTGCCCGCCGCGTGCTCAACGCCGCCGACTATCTCCCGCCCCAGGCGGACCCGCTCGCCTTCGCCCCCGGTGCCGACACCGCGGTCAAGCTCTGGATCGACGCTCGCGAGGCAGGCGCTGCCGGCTACCGTCTTTACGTTTTCTATCCCTGACCCCCCAAACCATGTCCACCCTCATCTGCGGCTCCCTCGCCTTCGACAACATCATGGTCTTTCCGGACCGTTTCAAGAACCACATCCTGCCGGAACAGATCCATATCCTGAACGTCGCCTTCCTGGTGCCCGAGATGCGCCGCGAATTCGGCGGCTGCGCGGGCAACATCGCCTACAACCTGCAACTCCTGGGGGGCGATCCGCTCATCATGGCCACGGTCGGCGACGACGCCACGCCGTACTTCAGCCGCCTGGACAGACTGGGGCTGTCCCGACGCATGATCCGCCACGTTCCAGGCAGTTTCACGGCCCAGGCCTTCATCACCACCGACCTGGACGACAACCAGATCACCGCCTTCCACCCCGGCGCCATGAGTTTTTCGCACCTCAACAAGGTGAGCGCCGCCAGCGACGCCACCCTGGGCATCGTCGCCCCGGACGGCCGGGAGGGCATGCTGCAGCACGCCCGGGACTTCGCCGCGGCGGACATCCCCTTCATCTTCGATCCCGGCCAGGGCATGCCCATGTTCAGCGGCGACGAACTGCTCGATTTCATGCAGCTTGCCGACTACGCCTGCTTCAACGACTACGAGGCCAAGCTGCTCTGCGACCGCACCGGGCGCAGCATCGAGCAACTGGCGGGGGAGGTGCGCGCCCTCATCGTCACCAAGGGCGGGGCCGGCTCCGAAATCCACGCCGACGGCCGGCGCCACGACATTCCCTGCGTCGAGGCCGAGGCCATCGTCGACCCCACCGGCTGCGGCGACGCCTACCGCGCCGGCCTGCTCTACGGTCTCGCCCAGGGCTACGACTGGCCCACCACCGGCCGCCTGGCCGCCGTCATGGGCGCCCTCAAGATCAGCCAGCGAGGTGGCCAGAACCACGCGCCGGCCCGGGAGGAAATCGCCGAGCGCTACGCCCGGGCCTTCGGGTCGCGCCCCTGGCAGAACTGACGCAACAGCCCCGTAACACTCCGTCCACGGCCATGTAACGGCGCTCTCCTACAGTCCTTCCCCAGACAACCAAGGGGAGTGACATGGAACAACTCGAGCAACACCTGCCCAGCCGGGCGCGCAGCGCCCGGCCCCGGCTTTCGGTGGGCCTGGCCCATGGCGAAAGCGAGATTCTCGACGCCCAGCGTTTGCGCTACCGCGTCTTCGCCGGGGAAATGGGAGCCCGCCTGACGACGCGCACGCCGGGCGTCGATAGCGACCTGTACGATCCCTACTGCGCCCATCTCGTGGTGCGCGACGACGACAGCGGCGAGATCGTGGGCACCTACCGCATCCTGACACCGGAAAACGCCCGTCGCATCGGCTATTACTCGGAAAACGAGTTCGACCTCACCCGACTGCAACATCTGCGTCCCCGCCTGGTCGAAATCGGCCGCTCCTGCGTTCATCCGGACTACCGGACCGGTGCGACCATCGCCCTGCTCTGGTCCGGACTCGCCCGCTTCATGACCGACAACGGCTACGACTACCTGATGGGCTGCGCTTCCGTGAGCATGGCCGACGGCGGCCACGGCGCGGCCAGTCTGTATAATCGCCTGGAGAAGCACAGGGGGCCTGCGGAATACCGCGTCTTCCCGCGCTGTCCCTTGCCCCTGGCAGCCCTGAAGCAGGACGTGCCGACCGAGACGCCGCCCCTCATCAAGGGCTACCTGCGGGCCGGCGCCTGGATCTGCGGCGAGCCGGCCTGGGACCCCGACTTCAACACCGCCGATCTGCCCATCCTCATGCCCATGGCCCGGGTGGAAGGTCGGTACGCCAAACACTTTATTGGACAGCAGGACTGAACGCCACTCCGCTCCTCCTACGCCACCTTCGGCTCCTGCACCTTGCCTTGCTCATGGCCCTGGGTATCGCCATGGTCGCCTGCGTCTATCCTCTCAGCGGCGACCGGCTGCGGCAGCGCTTGCGCCGCTGGTGGTCGCGCCGTGTCCTGGACGCCCTCGCCGTCGAAGTCGAAGCGGACCTGAGGCACGGGCGGCCGGGCAGCATGCTGGTGGCCAATCACATTTCCTGGCTGGACATCTTCGTCATCAACGCCAGCCTGCCGGCGGCCTTCGTGTCCAAGGAGGAAGTGCGCCACTGGCCGGTCGCCGGCTGGCTCGCGACCCGCAATGACACCATCTTCCTGAAGCGGGGCAGTCGCGGCCACGCCCGCCTCATCAACCAGGAAATCGCCGCGGTTCTTGCCCGGGACAAACTCGTGGCCGTCTTCCCCGAAGGCACGACCACCGACGGCACCCATCTGCTGCACTTCCACGCCGCCCTGATCCAGCCCGCCCTGGCCGCGGGCCGGCCGGTGGTGCCGACCGCCCTCTCCTACTGGGAGCCCGACGGTGAGCGCAGCCTGGCGCCGCGCTACAACGGGGACATTTCCCTGGGCGAATGCCTGCAGAACATCCTCTCGCGCAAGCGCCTGGTGGCTCGTCTGGTGACGGCGCCGCCCCTGGGCCGGGACGGCGCCGACCGCCGCGTCGTCGCCGCGGCCGCGCGGGAGGCGATCAGCCGAGGGGCTGCGCTTCCCCCGCCGAGCACCCCACCTGGAAGACCTGCCGATCCTCCAGACGCAGCGCCGTCAGATGCCCCCCCCACAGGCAACCCGAGTCCAGCGCCAGAAGATTTGGCAAGAGCCTGAGGCCCAGGGCCGACCAGTGCCCGGTGACCAGAACACTGGCGGCGCTCTGCCTTCCCGGCACCTCGAACCAGGGCAAATGACCGGGCGGCGCAGCAAGCGCCTCGCCCTTGGTATGGAATTCCATGACGCCCTCGGGGGTGCAGAAACGCAGGCGGGTCATCGCATTGACGATCACCCGCAGGCGCGCCCAGCCCGTCAGTTCATCGGACCAGGCGGCGGGCTCACTGCCCCAGAGGTTGAGGATGAAGTCGCGGTAGGAGGGCCCACGCAGAGCGGTCTCGACCTCCGCCGCAAGTTCCAATGCCCGCGCTGCGGTCCATTGCGGCAGCAAGCCGGCGTGGACGAGGCCATACTCCCCCGCGCAATGGAACAAGCGCTGGAAGCGAAGCCAGTGTAGAAGCTCGCCGCAGTCGGGGGCGTCGAGGATCTCCTGCAGGGTATCGTCCTTGCCGCGGAACTTGGCGCCCCCCTCAGCCACCATCAGCAGGTACAGATCGTGGTTGCCGAGCACCGTCACCGCCGCCTCGCCCAGGTCTCTGACGAAGCGCAGGGTCTCCAGGGACCGCGGCCCCCGATTGACCAGATCCCCCACCAGCCACAGGCGGTCGGAGGCGGGGTCGAAGGCACAAAGATCGAGCAGTCGTCGGAAGGAGTCGAAGCACCCCTGGATGTCACCGACGGCGTAGGTGGCCATTACTCGACGGTCACGCTCTTGGCCAGATTGCGCGGTTTGTAGCTCCGGCCGGCCGCTGCCGCGGCCTTAACCTGGCGTTGCCAGCTTAGCCTGCGCTGCAAAACGCGGATTCCCAGGGTGGTCACCGCCGTCACTCCACCGTAACGCTCTTCGCAAGATTGCGCGGTTTGTAGCTCCGGCCGGCCGCTGCCGCGGCCTTAACCTGGCGTTGCCAGGTTAGCCTGCGCTGCAAAACGCGGATTCCCAGGGTGGTCACCACCGTCACTCCA
>Ga0268298_10000649_pt1 | contig 44378 bp, 35 predicted proteins | sample WWTPWeurt_MetaG_FD_194462 | JGI IMG/M metagenome (GOLD analysis project Ga0268298, IMG submission 194462) | Activated sludge microbial communities from WWTP in Nijmegen, Gelderland, Netherland - WWTP Weurt | ecosystem: Engineered > WWTP > Aerobic digester > Activated sludge | place...
GACCAGTCCGCCGCGGGCGTTGTCCGACCGGCAGGCCTGGAACCAGGCCTCGCGCGAACTGTTCCGGATGGCCCGGCGCGAGGACCACCCCTGGAATGCGCCGCTGCTGATCGAGGCGCTGGTCACGCAAGTGGCGCGCCTGTGGCAGGGCGGCGGGTCGGCGGCCCCCCGCCGAGCGGGGGCTTCGCTACACTCCGGCCGATGAACGACCTCGTCGCTCGACAACCCGCCTCGAGCCCGCGACCCAGCGTCATCCAGCTCGTGTTCCGCGAGAACGGGGCGCTGTACGCCGCCTACATCCCTTTGCTCACGGACGGCGGTCTGTTCGTGCCGACCGGGCGCGACTATCGGCTCGGTGAGGACATCTACCTGCTCCTCTCGCTGCCGGATGACCCTCAGCGCTACCCGGTGGCGGGCAAGGTGGCATGGATCACACCGGCCAACGCGTCGGGCGGGCGAACGCAGGGGGTTGGCGTCCGGTTTCCGGCCGACGAGAAGACCCGCCTGCTGAAGCTCAAGATCGAGGAGATCCTGGGCACCTCGATCTCATCGTCCAAGCCCACGCAGACCGTGTGAGTCCCCGATGCCTGCGCGTGCCGAGCGGTGCGCAGGGGCGGTGCGGATGCACCGAGCCGTTGCGGCGCCTGGAATCCGGTGGGTGTCGGAACCGCTGACCGCCCAGAGCCGCGCCTTCTTGTCGAGTTCGCGCAGCGAACACAACCTTGCACCATGTTTGTCGACTCCCATTGCCACCTGACGTTCGAACCGCTGTCCGATCGCATCGACGCCGTGCGCGACGAGATGGCAAGGCTTCGGGTGGATCGGGCGGTGGTGATCAGCACCACGCTGGAGGAGTGCCCACGAGTGCTGGCACTGGCGGGACGTCACGACAACTTCTGGGCCACGGTCGGCGTGCATCCCGACAGCGAAGGCGTCGAGGAGCCGAGCGTCGAGCGCCTGGTATCCCTGGCTGGGGATCCTCGGGTGGTGGCCATCGGCGAGACCGGGCTCGACTACTACCGCCTCAATGGCCGATCGATCGACGACATGGCCTGGCAGCGCGATCGGTTCCGGGTGCACATCCGCGCGGCACGACAACTCGGGCTGCCGCTGGTGGTGCACACGCGCAGCGCGGCGGACGATACGTTGGCGATCCTGCGCGAGGAGGGGGCTTCCCAGGTCGGGGGCGTCTTTCACTGCTTCACCGAGTCGATGCAGGTGGCCCGGGCGGCACTTGACCTGGGCTTTTTCATCTCCTTCTCAGGCATCCTCACCTTCCGCAATGCGCAACAGTTGCGCGAGGTCGCGCAGATGGTGCCGCTGGATCGCTGCCTCATCGAAACCGACAGCCCGTACCTGGCGCCCGTCCCGCATCGCGGGCGCACCAATCAGCCGGCCTGGGTGGCACATGTGGGCGAGGCGTTGGCCCAGTTGAAGGGGCTCGACGTCGACGTCGTGGCCCGTGCCACGACGCGCAACGTCGAGGCCTTGTTTTCTCGCATGCGCGCCGCTGTCGCGACCTGACCCCGGAGCCCGCATGACACGACGCCCGAATGGAGAGTTCTCGATGCTCAGCACAACTGGAGCTGACCGCCGTCGCTTGATCGGGGCTGCCGCCGAGTTGTGGGCCCCGATGGCTTGGGCCGGCGCCTATGACGACTTCATTCGCGCCGTGGCGACGGATGATGTGTCCGCGGTGCAGGCGCTGCTTCGACGCGGCGTCGATGTCAATCTTCGTGACGAGAAGGGACAGCCCGCATTGACCGTGGCGCTGCGCGACGGCCAATTGCGGGTGGCCGATGCGCTGCTGCGTGCCCCGGGACTGGAGGTGGATGCGCCAAACGCCGTCGGCGAGACGCCTCTGATGATGGCTGCGCTGAAGGGACACCTGGATGCGGCCCGGCAGCTGATCGAGCGAGGCGCACGGCTCGAACTGGAGGGTTGGACGCCGCTGCACTATGCCGCCACCGGACCGTCCACCGCGTTGGTACTGCTCCTGCTGGATCGGGGAGCCCGCGTCGATGTCCGCTCGCCCAACGGCTCGACGCCGTTGATGATGGCAGCCCGCTACGGGCAGGAATCGTCGGTCGATGCGCTGTTGTCACGCGGCGCCGATCCGGCCCTGCGCAACGAGCGCGACATGAATGCGAGCGACTTTGCGCGATCGGTGCAGCGTGAGGCACTGGCAGACCGATTGGCGCGCCCGGGCCGGTGACGCGCCTTGCGTGTCGGACAAATTCCGACACGAGTTGTGTCGCCGCGCCGACTTCATTGCATCGATTCCGCAGCCTAGAGTGGGCTCACCGAACAGGAGTACCACCATGGCCAGCGTCCAGCCCTCCAGCAACCCGTTCCTTCTGATGATGGATCCGCAGGCCGTGCTGGACACCATCGAGCACTCCGAGCGGCTCGAGCGGCTGCATCGCCGCATCTGCCGCCCGTTGGACAAGCCGCAGCTGCTGGCCTCAGCCAACTCGGAGCAGGCGCGCCACGACCGGGCCATCGACGAGTCGTCGTTCGACGACGGTCTCCCGCTGGACCTGCCGGGTACGCCGATCTGACGGGTCTCTCATGGGGCCACCTATCGCTTCAGCGGCTCGACACAGTGGGCTGGCGCTCGCGGTGGCCGGTTGCATGGCGGTGTCGGCCTGCGCCACGCGGATGCAGGTGCGAAGCGTCGCCACAGGGGTGGCGACGGCGGCGTACGAACTCCGGGGTGATGACCTGGCGGCACTTCATGCCGAGGCCAAGCGGCTATGCCCAGACGGCGCCGACGTGCTGCGTCAATGGCAGAAGCACGAGCGCAATGAAGCCGAGCCGGGCTTTGTTCGACGCTGGACCACCGAGCTTGTCGACCCGCCGGCGCGACAGGCGCACCTGTTGATTGCCTGCAAGGCCTGATCCCTCCAGCGGCGACCCTGCGCCTGGGCTGGTCGATGGCCCAGGGCCCGCGTGTGCTCCGGCGTCCCGCCCGGCCGCCGCACGGTGCCGAATTACCTTAGTCACCACGACGCCGCCTGCGCGGTGCTTATCCTCGGCCATCACGTTCGAAAGAGGCGGTGCATGGCAGCGGTCATGTCGAAACGGGGCGCCTGGATCATGGTGTGTGCGGTCGGCCTGGCGCTGGCCGGCTGCGCGTCCGCCCCCAAACCCACCACGGTGACAGGCTCGATCGAGGCTGTGGCCCAACTCAATCCGTCGGCAGCCCGGCGACCATCGCCGATGCTGTTGCGCATCTACGAGCTCAAGACCGCGGCAGCGTTCAATGGGGCCGACTTCATGTCGCTGTACCAGTCGGACCAGGCCACGTTGGGCGCGGAGCTGCTCGCGCGCGAAGAGGTGACCCTCAAGCCGTCTGAGTCGCGGCCCTACAGCAAGACGCTGGCACAGGACACGCGATTCATCGGCATCATGGGCGCCTATCGCGATGTCGAGCGCGCCACCTGGCGGGCGGTGGTCCCGGTGCAACCCGGCAAGCCCCAGAAGCTGATCATCAAGGCGGGCGAGCTGGCCATCACCGCGACGATGTCCCAATGATCGGCCGATCGCGGAGACAGGCGCGATGAGCTTGCGCAGCAGAGTCGTGTGGTCGCAGGGCATGTTCCTGCAGCCACATCATTTCCAGCAGGAAGCCCGCTATGTGGAGCACCTGGTGGATGTCAGGGTCAGGGCCGCCCAGCCGCATGGCTGGGGCTTTTCCGAGCTGGTGCTCGACGAGGCCGGGCTGGCGATGGGGCGCTTGGGCCTGCTGCGAGCCAGCGGCACGCTGCCTGATGGATCGCCCTTTGCGTTCCCCAGCCTCGAGGCGGCACCGGCGGCTTTCGAGGTGCCGGCAGATCTCAAGGGCGAGGTGATCTACCTCGCGGCGCCAGTGGCGCGGCCCGGCACCAACGAGTTCGACCTGGGCCTGGACGAGGGCGCGGACATGGCGCGCTATCGGGCGGTGACCGAGGAGGTGCGCGATCAGTCGCATGCCAGCGACGATCCCGAGCCCATCCAGACCGCCGAGCTGTCGCTGCGGCTGCTCAGGGGCCGGGATCGCACCGACGGCTTTGCCGCCGTGGGCGTGGCGCGCGTGCTCGAACGACGCAGCGATGGCCAGCTGGTGCTCGATCGCAACTACATCGCTCCCCAGACGCGCATCGAGGCCAGTGGGCAGCTCTCGGCGCTGGCCGCGCTGCTGCACGGCCTGCTGAGACAGCGGGCGGCGGCACTGGCTGGCCGGATGGGCCAGCTCAGCCACGGCGTGTCGGAGATGGCCGAGTTCCTGATGCTGCTGGCCCTGAATCGGTCGGAGCCTTGGTTCCACCAACTCGCAGGCAGCCCGGGCGCCCATCCGCGCGAGATGTACCTGGCCTGCCTGGGGTTGGCCGGCGAGCTGGCCACCTTCAGCACCGATCAGCGGGTGCCACCGGCCTATCCGATGTACCAGCACGACGACCTGCAGACGGTGTTCGCGCCGGTGGTCGAAGACCTGCGGCGCTACCTGTCGTCGGTGCTCGAGCGGCATGCCCTCCAGATCGAACTGGTCGAACGCAGCCATGGCGTGCGCACCGCGGTGGTCCGCGACCTCGACCTGTTGCGCTCGGCCGGGTTCGTGCTGGCCGTCAGTGCCCAGGTGCCGGGCGAGCAGCTCAGGCAGCGCTTCCCGGCGCAGTCCAAGCTCGGCCCGGTGGATCGCATCCGCGACCTGGTCAACCTGCAACTGCCCGGCGTGGTGATGCGCAGCCTGCCCGCGGTGCCGCGCGAGCTGCCGTTCCATGCCGGTTTCCATTACTTCGAGCTCGAGCGCAGCGGCGAGCTGTGGAAGCAACTCGAGCGCAGCGGCAGCATGGCGCTGCATGTCGCCGGCGATTTTCCGGGCCTCGAGCTGGAGCTCTGGGCCATCCGGCAGCCCTGAACGCACACCCCTGATCTCGCATCGCAGCGACGGTGGCCATGGATCCTTCTTCCCCCAACGACCCGTTCGGTCAACTGGACGGGCAACGCACCTTCATCCGCCCCAAGCCGGGCGGCTGGAGTGCGGGCAAGCCGCCTGAACCCGAAGCCACCGGTGCCTTCCGCGAGGTGGCGGATGCACCGGTGCCCGAGCATGGTCTGAACCCGTTGCTGGCGGTCGCCAACCGCCTGCTGATGCTGGCGCCGCAGATCCGCCAGACACGCCAAGTGGCCGACCCTGCCGCCTTGCGTCAATCGTTGTCACAGGGCATCCGCGACTTCGTCAACGAAGCCCAGGGCCGAGGCATCGCGGCCGAACGTGTGATGGCCGCGCGCTATGTGCTGTGCACGGTGCTCGACGAGGCGGCCGCCGACACGCCCTGGGGCGGCTCCGGCGTGTGGGGCAGCTACAGCCTGCTGGCCAGCTTCCACAACGAGTCGTGGGGCGGCGAGAAGGTGTTCCAGCTGATGGCGCGCCTGGCCGAGAACCCCGAGGCCAATCTCGACCTGCTGGAACTCATCTACGCGGCAACGGCGCTCGGGTTCGAAGGGCGTTATCGCGTCGTCGACAACGGACGGTCCCAGCTCGAGATGGTGCGCGAGAAGCTGGCGCAGATCATCCGCCAGCAGCGCGGTCCCTATCCGCAGGCCCTGGCGCTGCACTGGCCCGTGCAACCGCGCAAGCAAGCCAAGGTGCTGAGCTGGTTGCCACTGGCGGTGATTGCCGTGGTGGCGCTGCTGGCGCTGGCGGCGATCTATGGCGTCTTCCTGGCCGCGCTGGGCCAACGCAGCGAGCCCGTGTACGAGCGCATCCAGAGCCTGCGCCTGTCGCCGCCGGTGGCGCCCGTGGCACAGCCCGCGCCGCAGCCGCGGCTGGCGCAGTTCCTCCAGTCTGAAATCAAGGCGGGCCTGGTGGCCGTGCGCGATGAAGTCGATCGAAGCGTGATCACCATCCGTGGCGAAGGCCTGTTCGCCGGAGGCAGCGCGACGCTGGCGCCTGAGCGCGAGGGCCTGATGATGCGCATCGCCGATGCGCTGGCCAAGCAGCCCGGCCAGGTGCTGGTGACCGGGCATACCGACAACTCACCGATTCGCACGATGCGATTCCCGTCCAACTGGCATCTTTCCGAAGAGCGCGCGCAATCGGTGCAGCGCATCCTGATCAGCGGTGGCGTGCAGGCCGACCGGGTGCGCGCGGAGGGCCGAGCCGACGGCGAACCCGTGGCAGCCAACGACACTCCTGCCAACAAGGCGCTGAATCGTCGCGTCGAGGTGGTGCTGATGATCGCCAAGCCCCAGCCTGTGGGTGGCGGCGGCGCAACGCCACGTCCGGCCACGCCATCGCCGGCTGCACAGGCCGGCACCGGAGCACGGCCATGAAGAAGGTACTTGGCTGGATCTTCAATCGCTGGACGCTCGGCGCCGTCCTGCTGATCGCGTTGCTGTGCCTGGTCTGGTGGGTCGGCCCGGCGGTCTCGATCGGCGAGGCCCGTCCGCTGGACACCGAGCGCTCGCGCTGGATCGTCACGCTGGTGCTGCTGCTGCTCGTGGCGATGTGGATCGGCTGGCGTGCCTGGCGCGCGCGCCGGGGCAATGCCGCGGTGGTGGATCAGCTGATGGCCGCACCCAAGGGCGACGGCAAGCCGGCCGAAAGTGCCGACATGGCGGCCGTGAGGCAACGTTTCGAAGAGGCGCTGGGCACGCTGAAGAAGGCGCGCTTCGGCGCGCAGGGCAGCGGCATTTTCGCCGGCCTGAAAGCGCGCTTCGGTGGGCGCTACCTGTACGAACTGCCGTGGTACGTGATCATCGGGGCACCCGGCTCCGGCAAGACCACCGCGCTGCGCAACTCGGGCCTGCGGTTCCCGCTGGCCGAACGCAATGGCGAGCAATCGGTGCGGGGCGTCGGCGGCACGCGCAACTGCGATTGGTGGTTCACCGACCAGGCAGTGCTGGTCGACACCGCCGGGCGCTTCACCACACAGGACAGCGACCACGAGACCGACAGTGCCTCGTGGGCGGGCTTCCTGGGGCTGCTGAAGAAGGCCCGGCCGCGGCAGCCGCTCAATGGCATCCTGGTCACCGTGTCGGTGGCGGATCTGCTGGCCCGCAGCCCGGCCGATCGGCAGCGCCATGCGGCCACCGTGCGGCAGCGGGTGCAGGAATTGCACGAGAGGCTGCAGATCCGGTTCCCGATCTACCTGATGGTCACCAAGTGCGACCTCATGTCGGGCTTCATGGATGTGTTCAACGGGCTGGACAAGGACACCCGGGCCACGCCCTGGGGCTTCACCTTCCCACTCGACGTGCCGGTCGAGCGCGATGGATTCGCACTGTTCAACACCGAGTTCGATGCGTTGGTGTCGCGGCTGGACGCCGGTCTGGTCGAACGTCTTCAGTCCGAGCACGACGGCCAGCGCCGATCGCGGATCTACGGCTTCCCGGGGCAGTTTGCCGCGCTGCGCGAGGTGCTGCGCGAGTTCGTCGACGTGGTGTTCTCGCCGTCTGCCTTCGAGGCGCACCCCATGCTGCGCGGGGTGTACTTCATCAGCGGCACGCAGGAAGGCACGCCGATCGACCGGGTGCTGGGTGCGATGGCGCGCCGCTATCAGCTCGAGCGACAGGTGCTGCCGCCGCACCAGGCCAGCGGCAAGAGCTTCTTCCTCTCGCGCCTGCTGTCTGAAGTGGTCTTTGCGGAACAGGGACTGGCCGGCACCAACCGCCGCTGGGAGCGCCAGCGTTCCTTGGTGGTTCTAGCCGGTTATGCCGCGCTGGGCGTGCTGGGAGTGGGGGCCATCGTCGCCTGGTTCGTCAGCTACGGCAACAACTCGCGCTATGTGGATTCGGTCTCGGTGCGCGCGGATGCCGTCAAGCGCCAGATCCAGGAAACGCCCAATGCGGCCACGTCCAACCTGGTGCCCATCATTGCCGCGCTCGAAGCCACGCGCAACCTGGCCGAAGCCCAGGGAGGCGATGGCTCCGGCAGCGTGCCCTGGGGCATGGGCTTCGGCCTCTACCAGGGCAAGAAGCTCGATTCGGCGGCCCGAATCGCGTACGAGCGCATGCTGGTGGACGCGGTGCTGCCCCGGCTGGCGCTTCGGGTGTCGGATCAGCTCAGGGCGGTGGACCAGCCCGAATCGCAGTACGAAGCGCTGAAGGCCTACCTGATGATGTACGACCCGCAGCGCTTCGATGCGGCCTCGCTGAAGGCCCACATCGAAGGCGACTGGGATGCGAGCCTCGGGCGCGAGGTCACCCAGGAGCAGCGGGCCCAGTTGTCGCGCCACCTCGATGCATTGCTGGCACTGGGTGCGGCCGTATCGCCGCTGCCCCAGGACAAGGCCCTGGTCGAATCCGTCCGCGCCCGCCTGGCCACCGTGTCGCTGCCGCAGCGTGTGTACAACCGACTGCGCCAGCAGGGGCTGGGCAGCGACTTTCCCGAGTTCACCATCGCCAAGGCCGGCGGTGGCAATGCGCCATTGGCCTTCACCCGGGCCAGCGGCCTGCCGCTCACCAAGGGCGTGCCGGGGCTGTTCTCCTACAACGGCTATCACAAGGGCTTCCAGCAGGTGGTGGGTGACGTCACCAAGCAACTGGCCGACGAGCAGAGCTGGGTGCTGGGCATCAAGCCCGAGACGGGTCGCCCGGTCGAGGCCATTGGCGCCTCGGGCAAGCTGATCGACGATGTGCGACGCATCTACCTCAATGAGTACGCGGCCGCCTGGGAGACCTTCATCAAGGACATCCGGCTGGTGCCGATGACCAGCATCGCGCATTCGGTGCAGACCACGCGGGTGCTCTCGGCGCCCGACACGCCGCTGGTGCCCCTGCTCAAGGCGATGTCGCGCGAGACCACGCTGTTGGCGGGCGGCGGGGTCGTCGACGCCGCCACCAAGCAGGTGCTCCAGGCCACCAAGGACAAGGTGCTGGGCAGCATCGGAGCGCGCCCGTTGACCACCGGCGCGCCCACCCAGCGCATCGAGAGCATCGTCGATGACCGCTTCGAGGCCTTGCGTCGGCTGGTCACCGCTCCGGAGGGCGGCAAGGCGCCGCTGGACGGCGTGATCGCGCGGCTGGCCGAATTGCAGGTCCACCTGACGGGCGTCGATTCGGCCCTGAAGGGTGGGGCAGCGCCGCCACCGTCGCCGCTGCCCACCCAATTGAAGGTCGAGGCCGCATCGTCGCCTGAGCCGGTTCGCTCGCTGCTCGACAACCTCGGCAGTTCCAGCGCCAAGGTGGGCCAGATGCAGTTGCGCGAGGCGCTGTCGCGCGATGTGCGTTCGCTGGTGGGTGAGTTCTGCCAGCAGGCCATTTCCGGTCGCTACCCGTTCGACAAGCAATCCACGCGCGAGGTGACCTTGGCCGACTTTGCAGCCGTCTTCGGGCCCGGAGGCAAGTTCGAGCTGATGCAGCAGAAGCTCGCGCCCTACATCGACACCAGCACCCGACCCACCTGGACCTTCCGCCCGATCGACGGCACTCCGCTGGGCACCGACGTCGGCACGCTGCCGCAGTTCCAACGCGCTGCGGCCATCCGCGAGGTGTTCTTCGGGGCAGGGGCCGCCATGTCGCTGCGGCTGGACTTCAAGCCGATCGAGATGGATCAGGCGCTGCAGAAGTTCGTGCTCGATGTCGATGGCCAGGTGGTGAGCTACGACCATGGTCCGCAGATTCCAAAGACGGTGCAATGGCCGGGGCCGCGCGGCTCTGGGGTGGTACGGGTCAGTGCGACCCCAGCCGGCTCGACCGGCATGGTGCACGACGGACCCTGGGCGCTGTTGCGCCTGTTCGACCGCGTGGGCGTGCAGCCCGGGTCCAGCCCGGAGCGGTTCCGGGCGGTGTTCGACCTCGATGGGCGCAAGGCAACCTTCGATGTCACGGCCAGCAGCGTGCGCAACCCGATCCGCATGCGCGAGCTGGGCGAGTTCTCCTGCCCCAGCGGCCTGTGAGCGGATCTGCCAGTCGCCCGATGCCGATGGCCCTGGACACCGCTTCCGCGCCGGGCTGGTACGGCAAGCTCTCGACCCTGGGCGACTTCGCGTCGCGCAGGCTCGAGCCGGACTGGATTCACGCCTGCGACGAGTGGCTCGCCCACTGCATGCAGGCCAGCCATGCGCAGTTGGGCCCACAGTGGCTGGACACCTACCTGTCCGCACCGGTCTGGCGATTCGCCTGGGCACCTGGCGTGGTCGACCGGCGGTGGTGGTTCGGCGTGCTGATGCCCAGCTGCGACAACGTCGGGCGCTACTTTCCGCTGGTGGTGGTGCAGCCAAGAGACCGGCCGCCGACCGACCGCATCGGCCTGGATCACCTCGAGCTGTGGTGGAACCAGGCGGCGGGGTCGGCGCTGCATACCCTGCAGGAGCACACCAGCCTCGATGAATTCGAAGCCGCGCTGTCCTCGTTGCCACCGTGGCCCGGGGTCCGCGGGCATGCCGAGGTGCAGCGGGCGGCAGTGGACGATCGACTGAAGGTCACAGGCTCCGGCCATGCCAGCGCGCTGGATCTGATGGCAGGCTGGGCGGGCCAGGATCTGCTGGAGAAGCTGGCCGGATGTTCGATCTGGTGGCCCATGGCACAGCCTGGCCACACACCGGCGCTCACGGCGATCCAAGGCTTGCCTGAGCCGCAGCGTTTCGCGGATCTGCTCCAGGGGCACTGGTAGGCCCGCTGGCGCATCCGGCACCGATTTCGCGATCGGTGCGGGCATCGCCCGGGTGCAAGGCCTACGGTCGCATGCGAGGCACGGTGTCTTCAGGCGACAGCGTGATGGTGGCGCATGGGTCGCCCGCCCACAGGGCCACGGCCGAGAAGTTGTCCTGTCGAGGTGATTGGCGCTGCTCGATCCACTCGCCCATGCGCGTGAGCCAGTCGTCCGGAGAGCTCGAACGCTCCAGTGTCGCGGCAATCATGGTCGGTTCGAACGCATCCCACCATCCATCGCTGCACAGCAGGTAGGCGTCGCCAGCCTTCAGTTCGACCGGACGGACCACCGCGTGCGGATCGACCTCGCCCTCGATGCCCAGTGCAGCCACCAACTGGTTCTTGTGGGGGTGGTGGCGGGCCTGTTCGCGCGTGATCAGCCCGGCCTGCACCATCTGCTGCACCACGCTGTCGTCGGTGGTCACCACATCGATCAGGCCATGGCGGATGCGATACAGCCGCGAATCGCCCACATGTGCCCATAGCGCATGGCGGGCAGAGGCGTCGATCCAGAGGGCGACGATGGTGCTGTGCATCGTCGCGGCGGCGTCGCCGGGAACCTGATGACGCTGCAGGTCGGCATGGGCCGCTGTGATCATGCGCGACAGCGTATCGGGGGCGAAGTCACTGGGCTCGACGCTGTGCAGCAGGGTCTCGATGGTGCGAATCGCCCGCTGCGATGCCTCGGCGCCCCGGCTGTGGCCCCCTGCGCCATCCGCCACCACGGCGTACCAGCCGCCGGCACATCGGCCGTGGCAAAGGCTGTCCTCATTGTTGCTGCGTTGCCCCTGAGAGGTCAGTGCGGCGGTGACGATCTCGAGCTCGGGCTGCGGCATTGATTCGCTCACTGGGATCACGGACGGGTCTGCCGCAGGCGCTCTTGTTGCTGTTCATAGGCCGCCAGAAAGGCCTTTCCGAACAGGGTGTGGAAGTCGTCCTGCGCTTCGTCCCGGATCGATCCGAAGTGCTGCAGGTACAGGTCCCACAGCCGCGCCTTGCGGTTCATCGGGAGCAGACTGTCGAGCAGCGACGAGCCGCTCAGCTTGGCTTCAAGCTGGTCAGGCGAGAAGCGATCCAGCACGCCTTCGAGCGCCGCTCGCATGCCCGCCATCGTGCCGATCGAATGGCCGACCAGGTCGTTCATCGCGTCGGTCATGGCCTGCGGACCGGCCATGAAGCCCCGCATGGGCGGGCGCAGCATCTGGTCGATCGCCGTCACCGCATCGGGCGTGAACTTCAAGGGGTTGTTCTCCTGCGGCCGGATGATCGTCACGTCGGCACGCAACTCCTGCTTGGTCGAGGCACGCACAGCGATGAGCTGCAGCGCGCCTGCGGTGGCCGCATGCAGCATCTGGCCCAGTGCCCGCATCGTGGCTTCGTCCAGGCCCTGAGGCAAATCGATGCGGGCACCGAGGCCTTCGCAGAACGCGCGCCACAGCGACTCGGCTGAGGCCACGGCGGCATCTGCAGCCGGTGCCGAAGCTGCCGTGTGCGGCGCAGCCGGGCGGGCCGCAGGGGCCGGCACCACCGGTGCAGGTGCCGCCACGCCGATGGCGGGCGGGATCGGCGGCAATGCCGCCACCGAAGCGGCTGCGGCGGATCCAGCCGGGCGGGCCGGCGCGATCACGCCGGCCTCAGCCTGGATCGGTGGCGCACTCACCAACGCTGGGCGTGCCGTTTCGCCGGCGACAGGCGGCGCCGGATCAAACGGATCCAGCGGCAGATCGATCATCGGTGAGCTGCCGAGCTGCTCACGATCCGTGCCCGCATCGGCTCGAGCCGGGGCAGGTGCGGGCGCAGGCGAAGCGTCGGCACCGAACCCCGAGGGGGATCCGTCGGTGCTGCCGGCGGATCCAGCCACGGGCGCGGGTACAGGCACGAACGCGGGAGCGGGCGCAACTGCAGGCGAGTGGAGTCCGGCAAACGGGTCCGCCGGAGGCGCGACGACCGCGGGCGAGCGCAAGGGCCCCGACAACGTGGGGCGCGGTCGCAGCCAGGTGGCGTCGGGCGGAATCATCGCCTCGGGCGCAGGCGCCGAACTGGCCGGTGCAGGTGCTGGGGCGGCCGGTGCCGTCCACTTCGGAGCGGCGAATGCAGCGTTGAGGTTGGGCGTGTGGTCCGGCCGGCCTGACAACGGTGGCGTCGGTGCCGGTGCAGGGGCGTTGCCGAACATCGCCAGTGGATCGGTGGAGCCCCCTCTGCCAAGAGGTGCCGGCGCTGCGTGGCCGGCGCCGGCAGCAAAACCATCGAGGGCGGAACTGCCCGCGGAGGGATGGCCCAGTCCGAAGAAGGTGTCGATCGATGCCCCATTGCCGGCAGGCATCAGGTCGGCAAAGGGATCCCGAGGCGGGGAAGCCGCTTGCGGGCCGGATGCGGCCGTGGGCTGCTTGAACGGATCAAAGTCGTCCGGCAGGTGTGGCCCTGAAGCCGGGGGAGCCTGTGGCAACGCCGCGGAGGCGGCGGGCACTCCGGTGGGCGGGGGCAACAGATCGCCGAAGGGATCTGTTCCTCGGCCGGGCGGTGGGCGACTCGCCGGGCCGGGCTGCGGCGGCCGGGCCGGCGTGCCCAACAAGTCGGCGAACGGATTGCTGCTGGACAGCGAGCCGCCAACCAGATCGCCAAACGCTCCTCCCGACAGTGGCGGGGAGACCACCGGCGCAGATGGCGCAACTTGAGCCGGAACCGGAACCGGCCGAGGAGGCGTCAATGGGGGGCGAGCGCCAGATGCCGAATCCTGCCCATGCAGGGTGTCATGCACCATCGCCCGACCACGCGTGATCTGGGCGCCGCTCACATCCGCCCCGGCGTCATCGATCACCCGCAGCAGGTATCCGCCGATGCGCACCTCGTCATGGTGCGTGAGGGGGGCGGAGTCGCCTGCCAGCAACTGTCGGCCCGCCACGGTGATCGGGTTGGCGGCCCCGACATTCTTGATGTGGTACGAGGATCCACTGACCAGCACTTCGGCCTGCAGGCGGGAGATGTGGCGCTCGGGATCCGGCAGCGCCATGGTGTTGTGGTCGGCGCGCCCGATCGTGCCGCCGCGCGAGTCGAAGCTTGCCGTGATGGGCTGTGACAGGGGGTTCTCGTTCAGCGAGACCGCCAGCAGCGTGATAGTCATGGGTGTCCAGCACTAGAAATGACAACGACAACCCGTCAGCCGGACGCGTCGCCGCGCGTCGCCGGCCATCCAATGGCGCCGCGAAACCATCCTCGATCCGCATGCAGCCTGCCGCAATGTACGAAAGTCATCCCGGGCACCCGGTGGGGGAGTCAGGTGAGGTGACCGGTGCCCGACGTCAACGCAACGCCGCCTTGGAGCGCACGTCAGGTCGGAGGGGAGCGTGCAGGCCGACAATGTGTGGTCACAACTCGGCCGACTACGCAGTGATATCCTGATCGAGGTGGAGGCGCCGCCGGATCGGTGGGCCCAGAATCGAGACCAATGGACATGTTGAGGGATTCAGACCATCGTCTTCGCGTCGTCGGGGTGCTCTCGGCCTGCGTGGTGCTGCTGGCCGCCTGCGCGGCCCCTGGGACGGGAACCAAGGCCCCTGCCACCGAGCCCCAGAAGCCGGTGCCCAGCGCTGCCCCTGCGCCGGCAGTGGTCGAGCCGTCTCCTGCGGCTGCGCCTGCCCCAGCGATCGTGGTCACGCCCGCCACGATCCAGCTCGCACAGCGATTGGCCCAGTCCGCCGTCGAGATGCTCGAGGGCGGCAACGAAGAGCAGGCCACCGCCGAACTGCAGCGCGCGCTGCAGAATGATCCCAACAACAAGCTGGCCCAGAGCCTGCTTCGTCAGATCCAGAGCGATCCCGTGGGCATGCTCGGTCGCGAGAATTTCAGCTATCGGGTCCAGCCGGGCGAATCGATCTCCAGAATCGCCCAGCGATTCCTGGGCGACGTGCACCTGTTCTACGCGTTGGCCCGCTACAACGACCTGAAGGTGCCTCGAATGCTGCAGGCCGGGCAGACGATCAAGGTGCCGGGCAAGGCGCCGCCGGTGTCGGCGCCGGCAGTCGCAGCACCGGCGCCTGCTGCCCAGCCCGCTGCCGCTCCCGCGGCGCCGGCAGCCGCATCCAGGCCCGCGGCGGATGACCCCAAGGCGGCCGAGCGCGAGCGTCGGGCGCGCATCACGGCGGCCACCCGCGCGGCGCGATCGGCCTTCGCGCGGCAGGATCTGGTCACGGCGATCCAGCAATGGGATCTGGTGCTCGAACTCGACCCGGGCAATGCGCCCGCCACGCTCGAGCGCCAGCGCGCAGTGGATCTGAAGGCCAAGCTCGATCAACTGCCCAAGAAGCCCTGACCCAACTCGTCGTCAAGGCCGGCCGTCACCGCGCAGTTGCCTGAGGCGCAGCCGTGCCGACTCGAGCGCAGGGTTGAACTTCAGCGCCAGCTCGAGGTCGGCCACCGCGGAGGCGCGATCCACGCTCTGGTGGCGTGTGGATCGTTGAACCAGCAGATTGGCCAGCAGCATCCTGGGTGGCTGTTCGGTCGGGGACGCGTGAGTGAAGTCGATCAGCAGGCCGATCGCCGCGTCCAGCTCGCCCTGTCCGGCCAACAGGCTGGCGTGCTCCATCGTGTTTTGCTGCTGCGGCGTGGCCGGCGATGCCAACGGTGCCCCGACCCATCCTGCCGCAGGCGGTGCAGGGCGAGCCGCACCGCGAGGCTTGGGCATGGCGGCCGCCCCGTTGGGTGGCATTCCGGGCACAGAGGCAAACCGCCCGACCACGGCGGCACGGTTGCGGTCGGCCTCGAGTGCGCGCAGAGCATGGCTGGCGCCGGCGTGGTGGGGATCGAGCGCCAGCACCTCGAGCCAGGCCCGCTCGGCCGCGCCTGCGTCGCCGCGTGCCTGGGCGGTTTGCGCACGCCCGACACCACGTGCCACGGCCTGTTCACGCGATGACCGGGTTCGGGCCAGCGCCTCCCGAAAGTCGGGGTGGAGCAGGGTGAGGGCCTCGTAGGCCAGTTCGGCCTCCACCCAGCGGCCCTGGCTGGATGCTGCTTCTGCCCGCAGCCTCTGCGCCGCCACAAAGCGTTCGAGACCGAGGTCTCGCGAGGGCTCCACTGTGGGCGGTGATTCAGGCGCTGACGGAGGTACCTGGGGCGGTGCGGAACAGCCCGCGATGAGGGTGAGCGCCAGGCATGCGCAAAGCCGCGTCGAGTTCACCAAGCCGGCGCCTGGACGCCGAACAGTGGAGAGTGGCACCGCCAAAGCCACGCCGCTCGAGACGGACATCAGGGGCCCATCCTCTGTCATCACGAGCCCACGAACGGTCGGCTGGTCTGCAGCCGGGACTTGAACGCATCCAGATCCATGTCGCCGAAGATCATGGTGCGGCGCAACAGCATCGGTTGGGCGTAGAAGGCATTTCCACCCGGAACGACGGTGAGGCCGAGCGTGAACCCGTGGCGCTGGGCGGCCTCGGTCACCGGGGCGTTGGCGTCCCCGAAGGGATAGGCGATGTGCCGCATCTGCACCCCTGCCAGGCGCCGCTGGATCGACTCACGCGGAATCTGCATCTCTGCGTCGAGGTTGGCACGGTAGCGATCCTCGGTCTCGCCAGGCAGGCGCTCAACCAGGTTTCGATGAGATTTGGAATGCGACTGGATGTCGATCAGGCCGGAACTGACCATCTCCTGCATCTGGGGCCAGCGCAGCGCGTCGCCCGCGCCGATGAAATCGGAGTAGGCGAATACCGTGGCCGGAAAGCCGTACTGCTTGAGCAGCGGAAACGCATGCCGATGCACGGACTCATAGCCATCGTCGATGGTGATCACGACCGACTTCGGGGGCAACGGGCGCTGCCCCGCCAGGAACCCTTCCAGCGCGGACAGGCGGATCACCTGATACCCGTTGCGAGCCAGCCACTCGAGCTGCGCGGCAAAGCGCGCGGGCGCGATGATCATCTTTGAATTGCCCGCGCCAAATCGGTGGTAGCACAGGATCGGCACCGTCTGCACCCGATCGCCGACGACGCCTCCGGGATTCAGGGGCTTGAGCGGCACCACCATCGGGACGCCGGCCTCCAGAGGGGCGCCCCCATTGGCTTCGCTGATCTGCCACGCGTCATCGGACCGCCCGAGAAAGCGCGCCGCGATGGCACCGAGCCGGTCGTCCACCGCGGGGCGGTACAGGAGGAGCCGTTCGTTTCGCGCCAGCACCTGGCCGGCGGCATGTGGCCAGGCGCCCGTGGCCGACACCGGGCTGGGCTGGGGCCTGGGCGGCGGCGTGACCTCCTGGCTCGGCGTCGGCGTCGGCACCGGCGCCTCGACGGTGGCACATGCCGCCAGCCACGCACACACAATGCCCGCAGCGAGGCGATTGCCGATCAGTGTTCGAGGCGAGGAGCGTGGAGCGCCTGACATCGACGTCATCCGGCAACCGGCGGCTGGCCTGCTGGCGTCGCCGGCGCCTGACCGGCCTGCGGAGCTGCGTCGCTGGAGGCCGGCGCCGGTGTTGCGCGGGTGGCTTGCGTCCTGCCGAACACGGTAGGGCTGCCGGTGGCACCATCCGTGCCGCGAAGGGCCTCCTGGCGCGCCTGCAGCGCGGCGGCCATGGCATCGAACATCTCGTACAGCTGGCCGAACTCGTCCTTGCGCTTCTCGCCGATGCGATGGTCGAACCTCCCCTTGGCGATCTCCGCCATCGACTCGCTCAGCAGCCGCACCGGCTTGGCGAACCAGTCGGCCACGAAGTACATCGCAATGGCCACCGCCAGCACGGTGACCAGCGCCAGGATGGCCATCAGCGTCATCGACAACCGCGCCACCTGGGTCAGCGGCTTCTCGGGAATGCCCAGCGCCACCTGGCCCACGCGCTTGTCCTGGAAGGTGATCGGCGCTTCGAATCCGAGCACCGACTCGCCGTTGGCCTCGTAGCGTGTGGCCGAAGTGTTGCCCAGTCGGGCCAGGCTCTCGCTGGTGGCGGCCTTGTAGGGCTGGCCCGCCTGGCCGGCGACGCTGGAGACCCTGACCGTGCCTCCCATGTCGATCACGACCACGCGCTCGAAGTTGCGCGTCTTCATGATCTCGCCCACTGCCACCTCCACGGCATCCCAGTCTTCACCGAGCACGCCGGCGGCATTCTGTGCGGCGATGAACCTCGCCAGTGAGGCCCCATAGTCGCTCACCTGGCTCATCATGGCGGCCTGTTGCCGCTGGATGATGACGGTGGCGGTGATACCCATGACCACCGCCACGATGGCCGCCATGGTCACCGCCCACTTGACGCGCAGCGGAACGATGCGCGGGCGATTCTTCGAGAGGCTGGCTTCGTCGATGTCATGCAGCACCTTGACCAGCGCGGCGGCCATCTCGGCGCCCGACTGAAATCGGTTCTCGGGCTGCTTGGCCAGGCATCTGTCGATCACCCGCCGCAGGGCCGAGGGCACCTCGGGCCTGAGCTTGTCCACCGGAACCGCTTCCTCGTTGGCGATCTTGGTGGCCACCACCACCAGGCTGTCTCCACGGAAGGGCCTCACGCCGGCAAGCATCTGGTAGAGCACGATGCCGGCGGAGAACAGATCCGAGCGGCCGTCGATCTTGTCGCCCCGCGCCTGCTCGGGCGACATGTACTGGGGCGTGCCGAGGATGTCTCCCACCCGCGTTCGGTCGGTCGAGTCGTCGTTCGGGTTGTCGATGTGGGCAATGCCGAAGTCGGTGACCTTGATCGAGCTTCCGTCGGAGGCCCGCATGATGTTCGCCGGCTTGATGTCGCGGTGCACGATGCCCTTGCCGTGCGCGTAGTCCAGCGACTTGGCCAGTTCGATGCCGATCTGCACCACGTCGCGCACCGGCAGCACCTTCTTCTTCTCGAGCTCTTCGGCCAGGGTCTTGCCGGTGAGCAGCTCCATGGCCATGTACGGGCGGCCATCGATCTCGCCGACGTCGTGCACGATGGCAATGTTCGGGTGCGACAGGCGCCCGGCCGCGCCTGCCTCTCGGAGAAAGCGCAGGCGACAGGTCTCGTCCTCGCACAGTGAGGCATGCAGGAACTTGATCGCCACGTCCCGACCGATGCCAGGATCGTGCGCCTTGAACACCGTGGCCATGCCGCCACGCCCAAGCTTCTCGAGGATCTGGTAGCGCCCCACGCGGCGTAGTTGCCCATCGGCTTGGCCCGCCGACGGCGCCGATGACGGCGCATGGGGCAGTGAGGTGAAGCCACTGGGCGGGCCGGCGTCGGACCGGGTCGGGGCGGCTGGCTCGGCACGAGGCGCGGCCTCCGACGCCGGTGCAGCGGCAGACGCGGCGGCACGCCGGGGCGCCAGCGGCTGAGTGATGGTTCGAGGCGTTGCGGCAGGGGCCGCTGCGGTTGCCTCGTCGGAGGGCATGCCGGCCGCGCCGGGTCGCAGCAACATGGTCCGCTCCATGCCGCTGGCGATGCCAGGCGGCAGTTCATTGACGACGCGGGTGGCGTCCTCGTCAAACGCCGGAGCCGAGCCGGAGGCGTCGGTCGGTCCGGGCTTGGGCAACGGTGGGGGCGTCTGCGCTGTCATTGTCTGAGGAGGTCGATGCGGTTCACGGTGCGATGGCACTGAGGACGGTCGGAGCAGGGCGGCACCTGCATCGCAGCCGGGCTTGCCGGTCGAGCTGCAATTGTGCGGCCAATGTGCAGTCCGGAGCCTCCAGCGGCAGGTCGCCCGGCGAGGCGGCACGCACGATCTGTGGCCACCGACGCAGTCAGGGGGCCAGCATCAGCACCAGGGTCTGGCTGGGGACGACCCGCGCCCCCGGGCAGTTGGTGCTGTTCTGCAGCGACATGCTGGTGAGCCGCGAGGCCGGCATGCCGTTGAGCAGGATCGTGAAGGCTCCAGTGACATGCCGGCTGGGGCCCATCACCGTGCCGGAGGCAACACCGAGCGCGATGCCCGGGTTGTCGCCATTGGTCATCGGTATCGTGGTGCCCAGGTTGTGGGCCGGCGCGCCCATGATGAGAATCGTGGGGCAGTTCGGAATCGCCATGGGCCCCATCGCCACGTTGGGGTAGGGGATCGGGATCGGCGATGGCGACGGCGGAGCCGGCGTCAGGCAGACATCCGGAAACCCCATGTCGGTTCCCATCAGCTGGCAATTGGCGAACATCGAAGGCGCTCCTGCGGTCAGCCCATGTGAATCTGCGCGCCTCGCGTCTTCACGAGGCGCTCGCCCTGAACCAGCACATGCTCGGCCTGCACCTGTGCCAGTTGTCGGGCGCGCAGCTCGATGCGACCGGCATGCACCACGTCGTCTTCCTCGGTGAAGCGCTCGTGCCGGCGCGCCGTGGTGGTGATGCGGTCGAGCACGCAGGCCAGCGCCTGCCCGGTGTAACGCAAGGTGCCGACCACCGCTTGCCAGCAGCCGCCCACGAACTCGGCCGTTTCCAGCACCACCACCGCCTGCCTGCCGCGGATAATGGTGCTGGGCGGAAGCTCCAGGGTGGCCTCGGGTGCGTGGCGTGTCAGCACGGCGAGGATCCAGGCCTGCGGCGTCTCGGCGGTGGCATCGCAACACCACCAGACCAGGTCGCCCACCTCGGCCACCAGCAGGCATGAGGCAGCCCGCTGCATGACGATCGGGCCAAAGGCCGTCTCGACCATCCAGCCACTGTCGTCCACCTTGGACAACACGGTCCCTTGGCCCTGGGAGGCGCGGGGGATGGCGGGGTCCAGGCGGGCCACCGGCTCCTGTCGAGACATGGGCTGCGGTCGCTTGGCCACGGTGCTGGTGCTCATCGGATGCTCCTGGACGGTTGGCGGTGAGTGGGTAAGCGGTTGGGTGTCATTGGCCCGGTCTGACTCGGAGATGGCTCATGGTGCTCGCGGTGGCGAGTAGGTCACGCACTCGGTGGCCAACGTTCGGCGCGAGCGAGAACCTCGTCGGTGCCGAGGGCAGGCCCCAGGTCGGGCAGGCGGCTGTCGACGAACTCGGTGCGATGGAACTTCGTGCGTTGCACCGTGCAGGCCTCGAGGTCGCATTGGTGCAGGCTCGCGTGGGAGAAGTCGGCGTAGGTCAATTCCGCGCCATGGACGTTGCAATGCATCAGCCTGGCCTTGGCAAAGTGCGCCTGATACAGATCGGCCTGGGACAGTCGGCAGTTGGTGAGGCTTGCAGCGCTGAACAGCGATTGCCTCAGGGCCGCCCCCTTCAGGTCGCAGTCGACCAGGGTGGACTCGGCAAAGATCGCATGTTGAGCCTTTGCGCCGGCGAAACCACATCGCTCCAGACGAGAGCCCTGGAAGCTGCACTGGAGCAGTTCGGCGTCGGTGAAATCCGCGTCGGTCAGCGAGCCGCCACCGAACTGGCAGCCCACCAGGCGTTGCCCGATGAACGCCCGCCCGCCGACATCGGTCTGGTGGAAGACCACGCGCTCGAATGAGGAGGCCCCGAGCTCAGCGGCGCCGAGCTTGCAGGCCGACAGCGTCACCTGGTGCCATTGGATACCCCTGAGCAGGGCCCGTTGCAGATCACACTCCATCAGCGTGGCACGGTCCAGCTTCGACAGGGAGAGCTCGCTCTCGACCATGCCGCAGCGGTAGAAGGCGGCCAGATTGAAATCTGCCCCGGCCATGTTGGCATGGGCCATCGAACATTCCATGAGCTTCGCGGCATGCCAATTGCCGGCCAATGAACGCGAGTCATCGAGGACACACTTGTTGAACACCGCGGCTCGCACCTGGGCGGTATCGAAGTTGCAGCCCGTGAGGTCGCATTCGTCGAACATCGCCTCACGCAGGTCGGCGTTGCTCAGGTTGGCGCCAGCGAGCCTGACGCGGCTGAACACGGCCCCCTTGAGCGGTGCGCGGGAGAGGTCCAGGCCGCTGAGATCGCACTCCGAGATCGGCTCGCCGACATGGGCGCTCACGACGATCGCTGAAACCCTGGTCTTGTCGTCACCACCGACACGGTTGCCGCCGGTCATGTCGGGGCTCCCTGTTCAGAGGGGCGGCGCCGGGGATGCGTCTTCAGGCGATCGGCGTTGCAGCGCTCCAGGCGCGTATCGGCATCCAGCCACACCTGCGCGAAGTCGGCGCCGTGCAGATTGGCCAGGGTCAGGTCGGCCGCCCGCAGATCGGCCTTGGAGGCCACCGCCTGCATCCAGTTGGAGCGGCGCGCCCTGACGGCCCGAAGCACGGTGCGAATGGCCAACACGCCCTGCAGAGAGGCCTCCTCAAGATCTGCGCCACTCAGATCTGCCTCCGACAGGTCGGACTGATCGATCCGGGCGCCGCGGAGCAGGGCGCCGGTCAGACTTGCACCACGCAGATTGGCCTGCATCAGGTCGGCGCTCTGGAAGTCGCATCCGTCCAGCTTGCAGCCCTGCGCGAAGACCGCGCGCGACAGCTGCGCATTGGCAAAGCGCGTGCCCGCGGAATCGCACTGGATGAAGTTGGCGCCACTCAGACGAGCACCAACGAACGAGGCGCCCACCAATGAGCACTCGATGAAATTGGCGTCGGAGAGGTCGGCACTATCGGCGGTGAGGCCCGCCAGCGATCGTTGCATCAGGATGATCTCGCGAGCCTGGGCGCCACGCCAGTCGCAATGCCCGAAGGTCGTCTCGAGAAACTGTGCGCCAGCCAGCTTGGCCTTGCGGAACGAGACGCCGTCCAGCTTGGCGCATGACAGCAATGCCGCGGAGAGGTCGGCCTCGTCGAAGCGCGCGCCCTTCATGCGCTGGGTGCCGAGGTTGGCCCCGACCAATACCGCACGGCTGAAGTCGGCGCCTTCGAGGCAGGCATGAGCCATCACCGCATGTGAAAGGTTGGCTCCGACCAGCAGCGTGTCGGTCAGGTTGGCGCTCTCCATCTGTGCGCCTTGCAGATCCAGGTTCGACAGGTCCAGCCCGGACAGGTCGGCGCCGGTCAGGTTCATCCAGGCCAGCGACTTGCCCGAGCGAAGCCAGGCCAGCACTTCATCGCGGTGCTGCGCCGCGACGGTGGGCGGCATGGCCGGAGCCGGCTCCTGGAGATGGGCAGCCTGCACATAGGCCATGCGCAAGGCCGCTTCGGCCTGGGCCAGCCGGGGTGCCAGATCCAGCAGGCGTCTGGCCGCGGCACGCGGATCAGCGTCGTGCGCCGAGGCGGCAGCCAGCTTCTGCAGTTCACTCGCGGCCTGGAACGTCGGCGGGCCCTTGGGCAGCAAGGCCTTGGGATCGATGCCGTTGGCCCGGGCGATCTCGTTGGCCTTGACCACATCCTTGGCCGATTCGAACAGCGCCCGTTTGCCATGCTCGGCCGACTCGATGATCTGCCGCTCGACGTAGGCCGGCAGTTCGCTCAACGAGGGCACCGGCTCTCGTGCAGGCATGCGCACGCCCAGCAGGTCTGGATCGAGCCCCAGGCTGCGCACGCGATCGCGAGCCTGGTCGACCTTGATCGTCGCGCCGCGGTGCTGCGCATCGCCCACGAAGCCCTCCACCTTGAAGTCGGCTTCGACGGCGGCCATGTCTGGATCGTGCAGATCCAGTCCGGCCGGCGTGAGATCGGAGTCGACCAGCGCGTAGAGCGCGCCCAGCTTGGCATCCTCGCGCTTGGCTCGTACCAGTTCATAGTGCTCGTCAGGGCGCGGCTCGCCATGACGTTCCACGGCCACCATCACCATGCCCACATCCGCCGCGTCGTCCTCGGTGCAATCGGCCAGCGCCTGGTGGATGGCAACCACACGCTCGGCATGCGGAAAGAACCACAGCGTCGTCAGGTTCAGCGCCACGCTGCGCAGCTTGCCGGCATGCGGGCCACTGAGATAGTGCAGCACGCATTTCACGGTCAGCCCAGGCAGGCGGCCGCCGACGGTGGGCTTGTCGGGATGAAGGTGATCGAACGAGAACGTCTCGTGTCCGTTCAGAGCGCCGGCAAACCATTGGTCTGGCGCAGCCATGTTGAAGTGCCGCCAGTCGAGGTCTGGGGCGAAGCCGGGCGCATGGTCGATCATCCAACGCTCGTCGTAGGTTCCCCGATGCCTGGCCCTCTCGGGCCAGGTCGGATCGATCCGCCCGAAGCCCGCCACGGGAATGTCCTTGCCGGGGTCAACTGACGGCGCCTGCGGATACTCGATGTTGGGCAGCAACTGGGGCCCGCGCGGCATCGGACGGCCGCAACCCAGCGGGTTGTCGGGATGGTCGGGTCCGCCAAAGGCGCGATCCCAGCCCAGAGGCATGGCATCGAACGGCTTTGCTGCACTGGGCTGCCTCCCGTTCCAGAACCGGTCTCCATGGGCAACCAATGTCTTCTCGAGGGCACCGACCCGGGCGCGCACGGCGCAGCTCGTCGATGGCTTCTTCGGTGGATGAGCGACGGCGCTGACCAGGTACTCGGGCCGGGTCTTGACGATACCTTCGTCGATCAAAGGCTCGGGCATCTCCCGTGCGAGAAAGCTCCACATCGACGCCTCGCTCCACAGGCCGAACGGGGCAACGTCGCGGAACGGAAAGTACAGGGTGGCCGACAAGCTCAGGGCTTGGCGGCCCCGATAGCGGATGGGCCGGCACCCGAACCCGACGCAACTGGGCTTGTGGACCTGCATCGATGCGCCTTCGGATCAGTGGCTCGGCGCGGGCGGCGCCGAGCCCGGCCCTGGTCCGGAGCCGCCGGACGGCGCTGGGCCGGAGCCGGAGGGCGGTGCCGCTGACGGATTGGCGCCGGGGGCTGATGGCGCTGCGCCGCCGCCGCCCGGGCCTGGCGCGGGTGTTCCGGAGGGACCGGCCGCCGCGGCCGCTGCCGCGGCCTGTGCATCGGCCTGCGCCTGGTTGGCCATGGCGTCTGCTTCGCGAGCCGCCTGCTGCGCCTGTCGCTCCTGGGCCCGGGTGATCTCCGCCTCCGACTCGGCGGCGTGCCCGTCCAGGTAGGCTTTCGGGCCCATGCCCACGATCGTGCCGGCCATCGCCGCCAGCACATTGCTGGCCGACAGCGGATCGCCTGCGTCCTCGGCCGCCTTGAGAAACTCGGCGGCGTCCTTGTAGGCGGCCACCGCATTGGCGATGGCGCCGGCAATGCCCAGCGTGGCAGCTGCCCCTGCCAGGACGCCAGAGCCGAAGGCGGCCGCGCCACCCGCACCGCCGCCGCCGCCGCCGCCAGTCATCAGCTTGAGCGCCGCCTGCGAGACATCCACCGTCTCCTGCTGCAGCCCCATCATGGTCATCTTCAGCGTTGGGCCGGCACACATGTTGACCGTGACGGAGGCGCCCATGTTGATCTCGGCGGCCAACGTGCTGTTGATGGACGCGCCGATCGAGCAATTGAGCGCCAGTGCCACCTCGGCGTCGTTCTTGATGCCGACGAAGGTGTTGCGCGCGCCTGCGATCATGGTGCTCGAGGCCGCACCGATGTAGGTGCCGGTGTTCGGCCCGAGGAAGACATCGTTGGCCTGGTTGACCGTCCGGTTGAACTGGTTGCCCTTGAACTCCATGTTGCCGGGGCTGTCGAACTTGAAGCTGCCGGCCTTGGTCTGCATCGCGCCACCGACATTGATCGTCGCGCCGCCCGAGACGGTCTGGCCCAGCGCCCCGACGATGCCATTCTTGAGTCCGCCGCTGTTGATGACGGTGGTCGTGCCATTCACGATGGTCGAGGCCGGGCCGTTCACCTTGAGGCTGTCAGGGCCGTTGACCGTGGTGATGCGGCCCGAATTCATGGTGTTCTGGTCGAGGCCACCGCCCACGGTGTAGACCCGACCGCCCGTGATGTCGACGTTCTCGCCCTTCTGGTGGATCGTGACCCACCGCCCGCCCTTGTCGACGATCAGGGTGTCCTTGTTGCCGATGGTCTCCTTGCGATCGTGCTTGACCTCGCTGGTCTCGTCGTGATCGACCATCTTGCTGCGGTCATGGCCCACCCAATGGGCTTCGTCGTGCTCGACCTCGATCGACTGGTCCTTCTCGGCATGCAGCCAGACCTGCTCACTGCCCTTCTTGTCCTCGAAGCGCAGCGCGTTGGCATTGGTGTAGGCGCCGCCCTTGCTGCTGCGGGTGAGCACGCCCGACTGGGTGGCATTGGCAGGCAGCTGCCAGGGCGGCATCTGATCTGCGTTGTAGACACGGCCGGTGACGATGGGCTGGTCGGGGTCGCCTTCGAGAAAGTCGACCACCACCTCCTGGCCGATGCGCGGCACCTGGATGAAGCCGAAGGACTTGCCCGCCCAAGGCGACGAGACGCGCACCCAGCAGGAACTCTTCTCGTGCACGTCGCCGAAGCGATCCCAGAAGAAGTGCACTTTGACCCGACCGTACTTGTCGGTGAAGATCTCCTCGCCCTCAGGGCCGACGACCACGGCGGTCTGGGGCCCCTGCACGAAAGGCTTGGGGGTGACCCGCAGCGGCCTGAACTGCTGCGCACTGGGCATCGCGGTGAACGAGCACTGGAACTCGCCAGGCCCGCTGTCGCTCTGCACCGATTGGGCACTGGCCTGGATCGTGGTCTGGGTGACCAGGTGCTCGGCGTTCTGGTCCTCCCGGGGGTGTCCTTCGAGATGGAACAGGTGCCCCACCTGCAGGGTGTGCGAGTTGGTCTGGCCGGTGAGCCGCTCGTACTGGCTTTGCCGCTCGTCGATTCGCGAGTCGGCCAGTTGCTGGCCATCGTCCTTGGTGAGGTAGTCGCCCTGGTAGTCGAAGATCTCGTGATGCGCTTCGCCGTGATGCCTCGAGGCCGCACGCTCGACGTAGAGCCGCAGGCCGGGGTTCTCGAAGTCGTAGCTGGTCAGTGACGCGACGCCGGGCTTGACCGTCCGGGTGAAGTTCCAGTGGCTGACGTACTCGGTGTCAGGCGGAACCTGGCCGACATTGGCGTAGTAGTGCAGCGAATCGTCGCCCGCAATCGGCTGGTGACATGAGATGTCGTCGACCAGCATCAGCTTGTGCTCGCCGCCCGGGTTGTGCTCGAAGTACCAGGCGATGCCCTCGTCCTCGAGCAGTCGGGCCACGAAGTTGAAGTCCGTCTCGCGGTACTGCACGCAGTAGGTACGTTTGCGGTACTGCCGCACCAGCTTGAATTCGTACTTGGCGATCGCGGCGTGATCGGCGAAGACCGCCTCGACGATCTCCTGCACATTCTTGTCCTGGAAGATCCTGCAATCGGAGGTGCGGCTGAGAAACCACAGCCACGGGCGAACAGTGGCCTGGTAGCCGAAGTATCGGCCTCGGTGAATGCCCATCCCGAATCGGGTGACATACCCGGAGATGACCCGCTTCTTGCCGTCACGCAGGTTGATCTCCACCTCGGCCAGCTCGCCCAGCAGCTTGTCGGTGTCGATGTCGGCCTTTGTGCTGACCATCAGGAGCTGCATCTCCTCCAGGGCGTTCAGGGCCGCCGAATGCGTCATCGACTCGAAGCGCAGGTCGGCAGGCGGCAGCGGAGTGCGTAAAGTGAATGGCTGTGGCATACGAGGGCTTTCCGGGCGAATGGACGCAGCGGACGCACAGGCATGGTCGGAGAGCTTGCCCCGATCGGGTACTGCCAAAAGTCATGGTCGCCAGGCGGGGCGGGACACGCTGCGCGCACGAGCGCCGATCCGTCGAGCAACGCTTGCGGGTGCTCAGGCGGCCTTCGCGAGCGTGACCACCAGGCCGTTCACTTCCTGGCCCACCTCGAGGCGTAGAGTGGCCTGCAGCAGGTTCACCGCTGCCAGCCCGGCGGCTGCGCTGGCCGCCTGCACATAGGCTTCGGCGTGGCGATACCGTCCACTCGGCTGCAGCTCGAAGGTGGCCGACGCAGGATCGACGATCAGTTCCACCGTGAAGATGGCGATTCCGCCCGGGCGCAGGGACTGGCCCATGGCCGTCAGCGCCGGGCCGATGTCGCCGAAGTAGCACAAGGTGTCGGCGCAGACGATGATGTCAAACGCCTTGGGCTGCGTGACGAGGTAGTGCACCAGCTCGGCCTTGTGCAGCACGTCGTACACGCGGCGCTGCTTCGCCCGGCGAAGCATGCCGGTCGAGAGATCGCACCCGGCCAGGTGGCGCGCCCAAGGCTTGACCAACGGGCCGCAAAGGCCCGTGCCGCAGCCCAGGTCGACGATGTCGCGCGTGGCACTGGCCTCGCCCACCGCATGCGCCAGCGCCTGTGCCACCAACTGGGGCGCCCGGTACTGCAGCATCTCGAGCTTGGCATCGAAGCTCTGGGCGAAGCTGTCGAACACCTTCTCGACGTAGGCGTCACTCGCCCTGTCGGGAGGCCGCTCACCCAGGCATGCCGCCAGTTGATGCAGCACGACTGGATTGTCCGGCTCTTCGGCCAGCCACTCGCGATACAGCTCGGCAGCCTTGTCGCGCTCGCCCAGCAGGACCAGCGCCCGGATGACCTGGTCGCGGGATTGAAGCTGCCGGGGCCACGAGGCGATGGCGTGGCCGTTGGCCACCAGCCCGTCGTGCACGCGGCCCTGCGCCATCAGGGCCAGCGACAGGTTGTACCAGGCATCACCGAAGTCGTGGCGCCGTGCGATCGCCTCGCGACATGCCGCCTCGGCTTCAGCGAGACGGCCCTGCTTTCGATGCAGCGTGCCCAGGTTGTTCCATGCGTCGGCCGCCGCAGGGTCGGGGCCAGCCACCGCGACGCTGCGCATGTAGGCCTCGGTGGCGTCCTCGAAGCGGTGTGCCGACAGCAGCACGTTGCCGAGGTTGTTCCAGGGCCCGGGCGCCCCGGGCATGGCGGCCAGTGCGCGGCGGATCAGCGTCACAGCTTCGTCGGCACGACCCTGCGCATGACGCAGCACGCCAAGGAAGTGCAGGGCATCCGGCTGGTCAGGCCATCGCGCCAGCAGGGCCTCGAAGGCCTTCTCGGCCTCATCGATCCGCTCGCCGCGAAGCAGTGCGACCGCCTGACCCAGTGCCTGTTCCAGCGTCACCCCGGGGCTCGCGGCCTGGGCGACAGGCCGCTGCGTCCCGGGCGCTCTTCGGTCAGCCGAAGTCATAGGCAAAGTCACCGTCCTTCACGCTGACGGTGACATGGGAGATGGCCTTGCCCTCGAGCATCCGATGGAGGAACTGCTGGCTGATGGTCGGCAGCATGGTATTGGTAAGGATGGCGTCGATCATGCGGCCACCGGACTCGGTCTCGGTGCACCTCGAGACCACCAGCTTGATCACTTCGTCGCCAGCCACGAACGGCACCTTGTAGCGCTCTTCGACCCGCTTGCGGATCCTTCCGAGTTGGAGCTTGACGATTCGGGCGAGGATCTCGTCGCTCAGCGGGTAGTAGGGGATGGTGACCAGGCGGCCCAGCAGTGCGGGTGGGAACACCTTCAACAGCGGATCGCGCAGCGCCTTGGCCATCGACTCCGGGTCGGGCATCAGCTCTGGATCCTTGCACAGGCTGGAGATCATCTCCGTGCCGGCATTGGTGGTCAGCAGGATCAGCGTGTTCTTGAAGTTGATGACCCGGCCTTCGCCGTCTTCCATCCAGCCCTTGTCGAACACCTGGAAGAAGATCTCGTGCACATCGGGGTGGGCCTTTTCCACCTCGTCGAGCAGCACCACCGAGTACGGCCGGCGTCGCACCGCTTCGGTCATCACGCCGCCCTCGCCATAGCCGACGTAGCCGGGAGGGGCGCCCTTGAGCGACGAGACGGTGTGCGCCTCCTGGTACTCGCTCATGTTGATGGTGATGAGGTTCTGCTCGCCGCCATACAGCGCATCGGCCAGGGCGAGGGCGGTCTCGGTCTTGCCGACACCCGAGGTGCCGGCCAGCAGAAACACGCCGATGGGCTTGTTGGGGTTGTCCAGGCCGGCCCGCGAGGTCTGGATGCGCTTGGCGATCATCTCCATCGCATGGTCCTGGCCGATCACGCGCTCGCCCAGGATGCTCGGCAGCTTGAGCACGGTCTCGATCTCGTTGGCCGCCATGCGCCCCACCGGGATGCCGGTCCAGTCGCCCACCACCGTGGCCACCGCCTGGTAATCCACCGTCGGCAGGATCAGCGGATGCTCGCCCTGCAGCGCGGTCAGTTCGTCCTGCACCTGCTTGAGGTCGGCCGAGGCCACGGCCCGCTCGTCATCCGACAGCTTGTGCTCTTCGGGGGCCGCCGCATCGGCGCTCTTCTCCAGCGCGCTGCCGGTGCCTTCCACCGGCTCGACCGCCCCACGCAGCCGGGCGCGCAGTTCGAGCAGGCGATCCACCAACTTGCGTTCGCTGTCCCAGCGCGCCTTGAGGCCGTCGAGGCGCTCATGCTCGATCTGAAGCTGGTGCGTGACATGCGCCGCCCGTTCGGCGGTGTCGATGCCGATGGCCGCCTCGCGCTGGATGATGGCCTGTTCGACGTCCAGCGCCTCGATGCGGCGCTGGCAATCGTCCACCTCGGCGGGTGTCGCATGCAGGCTCACGGCCACGCGCGCGCTGGCGGTATCGAGCAGGCTGACCGACTTGTCGGGCAGCTGGCGGGCCGGGATGTAGCGGTGCGAGAGCTTCACCGCGGCCTCAAGCGCCTCGTCGAGGATCTGCACCTTGTGGTGCTTCTCCATCATCGAGGCCACGCCGCGCATCATCAGGATGGCCTTGGTTTCGCTGGGCTCCTCGACCTGCACGCTCTGGAAGCGCCGGGTGAGGGCGGGGTCCTTCTCGATGTACTTCTTGTACTCGGCGAAGGTGGTGGCGCCAATGGTGCGCAGCTGGCCACGGGCCAGCGCCGGCTTGAGCAGGTTGGCGGCATCGCCGGTGCCGGCGGCACCGCCTGCGCCCACCAGGGTGTGCGTCTCGTCGACGAACAGGATGATGGGCTTGGGCGAGGCCTGCACCTCGTCGATCACCGAGCGCAGGCGCTGCTCGAACTCGCCCTTCATGCTGGCCCCGGCCTGCAGCAGGCCGACATCGAGCACGCGCAAGGTGACGTCCTTCAAGGCGGGCGGCACGTCGCCACGGGCGATGCGCTGGGCAAAGCCCTCCACCACGGCGGTCTTGCCGACACCGGCCTCGCCGACCAGGATCGGGTTGTTCTGGCGCCGGCGCATCAGGATGTCGACCACCTGCCGGATCTCGTCGTCGCGGCCGACGATGGGGTCCATCTTGCCGCTGCGCGCCTGTTCGGTCAGGTCGGTGGTGAAGCGCTTCAAGGCTTCCTGCTTGCCCATGGCTGCAGGCGCGATCGCGTCGCTGGCCTCGCCGGGGGCCGCACTGCCGTCGGTGGCGGCCTGAGCATGCTCGGGTGAGGTCGACAGCAGCTCGGCGAAGCGGTCGCACAGGTCATCGAGCTTGATGCGCTCGAACTGCTTCGAGATCGACAGCAGCACGCCCCGCAACGAGGGCGTCTTGAGCATGCCGATGATCAGGAACCCGGTGCGCACCTGGGTGCCGCCGAACATCAGGCTGCCGTAGACCCAGCCGCGCTCGACGGCATCAGGGATGAACTGCGAGAGGTCGCTGATCGACGAGGCCCCACGGGGCAGTCGGTCGAGCGAGGCCGTGAGGTCGGCCACCAGGGCCGCCGTGTCGAGTTCGTACTGCTTGACGATGCGGTGCAGGTCGCTGTCGGGCGTGTTCAGGATCTGGTAGATCCAGTGTTGCAGTTCGACATAAGGGTTGCCTCTGAGCTTGCAGAACACCGTGGCCCCCTCGATGGCCTTATAGGCCAGGGGGTTGAGCTTTCCGAACAGGGAGGTCCGAGAGATTTCAGCCATGCGGTGCTCCTGGGTGGCACGTGGTCGTCGAAGAGGTTGACCGCAGGCACAGATCCCAGCGGTCAGGTGATGAGTCCTGGCCTGCGCGGTGCCGTCGCTTGCCGCCAAGCCAGGTGGTCAGGCCCAGGCGCACATGGCGGCCGAGGGCGGGGCGGGGTACTTCGCTTCGTTCGAGCCCGAGCTGGGCATCCCACACCAGATCGGCGCCGGCGGCCAGCGCCACCCAATCCCGCAGCTCGCGGAACGGCCGCTGGCCGGGCAGAAAGCTCTGGTACCTCGCCAGACTGAGAGGACCGATGCGAAGCCGAAACTTGAACTGTCGATCGAACACCTTGCTGCCCGCATTGGCGCTGAAGCCCAATTGGGCGCCATTGCCTCCGCTTGCCCGCCGCTCGACGCGGTTGCCGGCATGGCCCAGGCGAGATCGATCGTCGTGCTGGATCGTGATCCAGTGTGGCTGGTGCGACAGCAGATCGATCGGTACCCCGAAATAGCTGCGCAACACCTTGATCAGGGCTTCGGGATGTCGGCTGCGGGCCCCGAGCAGGCCGGCCTGGAACCGCTTCGCATCGTCCGGGATGGAGTCGCGGGCCTGCGTGCCGGCGCCGAGCCCGAAGGTCGCGCCTAACCAGATGGCGAAGCGGTCATCCTCGGGGCGGTCCGCCTGGACAGTGGGCTCGGCCTGAGCCCAGGCCCGGTAGAACAGGCTGAGCATCCGGTGATGAAACACATCCAGGAAGCGCGTGAGCGTGGGGTCTGCGTGCTGGTGGCGACGCTCGCGCACATACTCCGTGAGGTGCAGCGGCATCGGCCCCTGGGGGCCCAGCAGCCCGAAGAAGCGCACGCCCAGGCGCCCGGAGGTCTCGCCCGTGCGGTCGAACCGCGCAATCGGCGCCGGGGCGAAGTCGAGCTCTGCCACCTGGCCGAGGCGCAAGGGCTCCTGGATGGGCCGCAAGGCGCGGCCGACGCGGGGCGCGTCGCGGCGCAGGCATTCGATGCGGCGCATCAGCGCGAAGAAGTCGAAGTCCCACGGCGCACGCTCCAGTGCGTCCAGCAGGTGTTCGACCTGGGCGCTGACCTGCTGTTGCACAGAGGCGTCCGGTCCTGGCGGATTCGGCGCCACCGAGTGGTCGATGCTCACAGGCGCTCTCGTCCACCCATGCGGGGTGCCCAGCGGAAGACGAAGCCACGCTGGCTGGAGCGCATGGTGGTCTGTGAGAAGCTGTTGATGGCCGCGTGCCTGGCGAGGTAGCGCTCCAGCACCGTGGCCATCATGAAGGCGCTGGTGCCCTGGAACGCCAGTTCGTCGAGTTCGATCTCGATCGACAGCCCATTGCCGAACGACAACGGTCCCTTGAGCGGAAGGCGCCTGACGATGGATTGAACCGCCAGCGAGCGCAGACCGTCCACCTGCCGCGCCCATGCCACGTCGTCCACCGGGCCGTAGAGCCGCAGCATGGCACGGATGCCGGCCGCCGCCTGCTCCGGATCTTCACCGGCCAGTGCCAGATGGTTGATGCTGAGCTGGCTGACGAGGTTCCAGCCATAGGCACCCACCGATTGGCGCGACAGAGGCTTGGTCGGAGCGGTCATCGCATCGACGCCGGAGACCGGGCCAGGAGACTCGAGCTGCCATGCCGAGGGCCCGCCGCGCGCATCAGTGCCCACCGGCAGGAGGATGGGCAGATCGCGGTTGGTCACCCAGGCCATCACCGACAGTTGGCGCAATTCGGCGCGATACGGCCCATGCCGTCCGTCCACCAGCGACAGGTACACCTCTTCACCGATGTACGCGGAGCGCGTGCCCTGGGCGCGTTGCCGTTCGGACGGCATGCGCGGATCACGTCGGAGGGCGTAGTAGCCGGCGCCTTCGGAGGGGTGGCTCCAGCGGCTGTCATAGAGCGACCGGAAGCTGCGCTGCGCATCGGGGCCGGCCCCATGGCCTTGCACGGATTCGACGCTGTGCACCTCGAAGTCCATCGGCCGGGTGCGGTCCGGCACCAGGTGATACTCGGCAGAGCCCGGGCCCAGCACCACGCGATCCAGCCGCTTGCGGAACAGGTTGATCGCCGGCGTGCAGTTGAGCGCGAGACTGCCCGTATCCACCAACGCCTCGAGCGGCGCGTCGCCGCGATTGAACAGGATCACCAGCTCGGCGGTATCGCCGCTCACGCGCGCGAGGCGCTCACGCAGCCCGGTCACTTCGAAGAACAGGAAGCGCTGGGGCAGCACGGCAAGCTCCTGCACCAGGCGATGGCCGGAGAACATGCGCGACGATTCAGGCAGCAGGGCTTCGTCGCTGTCGAAGCCCAGGCCCCTGAGGCTGTCGGCGTCACGCCACGTGGGCGACTCGGAGGCCCCGGGGTGCTGCAGCCAGGTTCCCATGGTCGCGCCCAGCAACAGCTCATGCAGGCGGAACGCGGTGTCGCCCGCCGCACTGATGTAGAACGACAACCGATCGAGGGTCAGCTGGGACAGAGACAGGCCACCCCCGGCGCGCAGGCGGATGCGCAATCCGCCCTTGGAGCCCTGGGCCGCCGGCACGCGGGTCAGGGGCAGGTCGGGCGCATAGGTGAAGTACTGGACTGAGGCGATCTCGATCGGCCAGAGCGTCACCTCATGGGCGGTACGGAACTCGCACTGGGTGTTCTGGCCGCGCGAGACGCGAGAGAGCACTGAGCTGCCTCGCGGCACCGGGTAGCCCTTGACGAGGTTCGGATCGGCGAGGTCGGCCTTCATCCGCAAGACCATCATCGATGGCGTCGGGGCCAGGAAGTTGGGGTAGATCGACTCCAGCAGGTGCGAGATGAGGCGGGGATGTTCGGCCTCGAGCTTGAGCTGCACACGGGCCGCTAGAAATGCGAAGCCTTCGAGCAGACGCTCGACATAGGGGTCGGCAACCTCCAGCCCTTCCATCCCCAGGCGGGCGGCGATCTTCGGGAAGTCGTGGGCGAACTCGGCACCCACCTCGCGCAGGTGGGTCAACTCCTCGCTGTAGAGCCGCAACAGCCGTGGATCCATGCGGGGTGGGCTCCTTTTGGCTCAGCGGTTGCGGCCCGGGCTGGATGCGCCTGCATCCCTGACCTCGACCAGCCCCGCCTCCAGGTCGACCTTGGTTCGCAGCAACACTTCCAGCGGGACCGGCTGGGCCCAGAGCTGTCCGCGAATCTCGAACTCGATCATGTTGTGGGTGTCGAGCACGCTGGTGGCGTCCAGCGCCCGCACCTGCAGCTGATCGGCCAACAGTCGCGGCTCGAAGCGCAGGATGCAATCACGAATGGCGCGCTCGAGCACGCTGATGTCGATCTTGGAGGCCAGCTGCCCGGACAACGGCGGCAATCCGAAATTGAGCACGCATGCACCCAGCGCCGGATGGATGTCGCCCAGACGCTCGGCAGGCTGGACCGCGTTGAACAGCCAGCTCAGGTCACGCAGCACGGCTTGCCGCAGCTGCCCCTTGCTCATGACACGCGCGCCTTCCGATTCGACCCGCTCGGTGGGCGCGTCGTCGGTCAGGCGGTCGAGCAAGGCCGGCTGAAGCCGCTCGCGGGGCTCGAGCTGGGTGGCCATCGTGGCCTCAGGCAGCGGCCGGCGCGTCAGGCGCCTCGGGCTCGTCGTCGATCAACGGGTGAAGCACCAGTTCCCGAACATCCAGCAGGCCCACTTCAGCTTCGCTGGTGACCAGCGTGCGCTGTCCGAGTCCGCGGTATTGGCCCTCGGCCAACTCGAGCCATTCGGTCTTGCGGGACATGCGCAGGGCCACGTCGGGCTGGGCGGCCGATTCAGGGTAGCGTGACGGCACCAGCGCCACCACCTCACCGCCGTTGACCAGCTGAACCTGGGCCGGCAGCCAGACCAGGTCACGCAGGTCAACTGGCGCCTCGAACACCACTTTCGCCAGAGCCGTGAACGGAATCCAGCAATAACGCCCGTTGATCACGGCTTCGAGGATCGGGCCGATGCGCGAATCGGCATCGGCGATCCACTCGAAGGGCGCACCGTCGAGAGTGCCGGGCGTCGGGGGCGCTTGGTCAAAGGCCTGCTGTCTGAGCTTGGCGGCAGCTGCCAGGTTGCCTTCGCCCTCGACCTGGAGCGCCTGGGCCAGCAGAGCGACCCAAGGTTGCGGATGGCCCAGCACATGCGGAAGGGTGCGGCCTTGAAACACCGCCTCCCGAACCGCTTCGCACTGCACGGCCTCGCGGTAGGTGTTCACCATCGCCAACGTGCCGGCATCGAGCTCGCCACACACCTGCAACTGGCTAAGCGCGCGAGACCACTGCCCCTGGATGCACAGCAGCTGGAAGAGAAACACCCGCAGCTTCGGATCGGCCGCGCGGGTGCGGATCTCCTGTTGAAGTTGCTGGAGTGCGGCGTCCGGGTGGCCCTGGGCGATCAGGTCTGCGGCGGTGGTCAAGGTAAGTGTCCGGCAGTCAGTGCGGGGTGAGGTCGTCCGAGAAGGTCATCGTGCCGCTGCGCAGCCCGGTGGTCTTCTGTGGGCGGTACTCGATTTCGATCTTCAGGAAATTGATCGTCACCGTCTCGAGCGTGCCGCCCGCGGCATCGAAGCCATGCTCGAGGCCGGTGACCCTGGCCCCTTTGAGCAGGATGGTGAAATAGGTTTCCTGCTCGCCTCCGGCGCGCCGCATCGACAATTTGGCTTCGACCACCTCGTCGTTGGTGGCCAGGGTGGCCAACAACGCGGTGGTGGCCGAGTCGATGGACTTCTCGATCGTCAACGCGGTGTAGGACCGGCGCGAGGTGGCCGCCTGGTGTCCGATGGCTGAGGAGGAAGAGACTCCCCACCGCCAGCCTTGGACCTGGATCTCGTCCGCATGGTCCGGAACGGTGCTCTCGCCCTTGAGGACGCCTGCGCGCTTGGTCTTCAGGTACAGGAACGCATCAGCGCCACTGTCTGTCGATACACCCTTGAAGTTCACGTTGGCCATGCGAATCGTCCAGCAGTGTCACCCGGCGGCCTGCGCGGGCGTTGGGGCAAGCGATGAAGGTGCAGCCAAGGGGCTGCACCTTCGGCGCAGTTCATGGACTGGGTGGCGAATCAGGTGATCTTGGTGGACTTGACGTTCCATCCGAACTTCACGTCGCCGCCAAGCTTGCCGTCCTTCTCCTGCGGCTTGTAGGCGAACTCGATCTCGGCATAGGTCATCGAGACGCTTTCGCCGATGTCGCCACCGGATGATCCTGCCGGCGACACCGAGGTGATGTACACCTCCTTCATCGTGACCTTCAGGAAGTCCTTCTGGCCCTCGCCCGCCTTGCGGGCCGTCAGCACGACATTCGGGAAGTGCACGCCCTGGGCGCATTTCTTGGCCAGGTTCGGGGAGGCCTTGTCATACAGGTGCATGAAGCTGAAGTCGCCAGGGTTGGCCTTGCCCTTGCCCGAACCACCGCCGGTAATGTTGCTGACGTTCGAAACGTTCCAGGACCAGGACAGGACCTCGATCTCGCCCTTGTGGTCTTCGTGGGTGGCTTCGCCGTCGACGCCGTCGAACTTGATGTGGGTGTCAATTGCCATGTTGGTTCACTCCTAGGGGCCCGGGATCCGGGCCATGGTTGCTCAGGAAATACGCCTCACTGCTGCTTCTGTGACGGCAGCTTCGAAACCAGTCTCAACGACACAGTCAGACCCTCCAGCTGGTAATGCGGCCGGAGGAAGAACTTGGAGGTGTAGTAGCCGGGATTGCCGGCCACTTCTTCGACCACGACCTCGGCGGCGGCCAGGGGCTTCTGGGCCTTGACCGTTTCGGACGAGTTGGCCGGATCGCCGTCCACGTAATTCATGATCCAGTTGTTCAGCCACTTCTCCATGTCGGAGCGTTCCTTGAACGAGCCGACCTTGTCGCGGCCGATGCACTTGAGGTAGTGCGCGAAGCGGCAGCAGGCGAACATGTAGGGCAGACGGGCCGACAGGTTGGCGTTGGCCGTGGCATCGGGATCGTCGTATTCGGCCGGCTTCTGCAGCGACTGCGCGCCGATGAAGGCCGCGAAGTCGCTGTTCTTCTTGTGCACCAGCGGCATGAAGCCGTTCTTGGCCAGTTCGGCCTCGCGCCGGTCGCTGATGGCGATCTCGGTCGGGCACTTCATGTCGACGCCGCCGTCATCGCTCGGGAAGGTGTGCGTGGGCAGGCCTTCGACGGCGCCACCCGACTCGATGCCGCGAATGCGCGAGCACCAGCCGTACATCTTGAACGAGCGGGTGATGTTGACCGCCATTGCGTAGGCCGCGTTCGACCAGGTGTACTTGCTGTGGTCGCCGCCGTTGGTCTCTTCCTCGAAGTTGAACTCTTCGACGGGGCTGGTCTTGGCTCCGTAGGGCAGGCGAGACAGGAAGCGCGGCATGGCCAGGCCGATGTAGCGCGCATCCTCGGATTCGCGCAGGGAACGCCAGCCGGCGTATTCGGGGGTGCTGAAGATCTTGGTCAGGTCGCGCGGATTGGCCAACTCCTGCCACGAGCCCATCTGCATCACCGTGGGACTGGCTGCCGCGATGAACGGTGCCAGCGCCGAGGCGCTGACCTTGGCCATTTCACCGAGCATCTCGACATCGGGCGGGCTCTGATCGAAGTAGTAGTCGCCGACCAGTGCGCCGAAGGGTTCGCCGCCGAACGTGCCGAACTCCTCCTCGTAGATCGCCTTGAAGATGGGGCTCTGGTCCCAGGCGGTGCCCTTGTAGCGCTTGAGCGTCTTGGCCAGATCCGTCTTGCTGATGTTCAGCACGCGGATCTTCAGCATCTCGTCGGTTTCGGTGTTGTTGACGAGGTAGTGCAGGCCTCGCCAGGCACTTTCGAGCTTCTGGAAATCGGCATGGTGCAGGATCGAGTTGACCTGGTCGGACAACTTGCGATCGAGCTCGGCGATCATCGCCTCGATGGACGACAGCACGTCGCTGCCGATGACCTTGGTGTTGGCCAGCGCCTGCTGGGCCAGGGTGAGAACGGCCTGCTCGACCGCCGACTTGGCCTCGTCGGTCTTGGGCTTGAATTCCTTGTTCAGCAGGGATGCGAATTCATTGCCCTGGAAGGTGACGCCTTGAAGGGATTGGAGAGGGCTGCTGGATGTGTCGGCCATGTGTGCGCTCCGATGGACGTTTGTTCTGGGATGCTGCGGTCGTCAGGCGCCTTCGCCCTCGGGCTTGCGCGCGGCGGCGAGCGACTTCAACAGGGCCTCGTCCTTGATGACCTTGGCGATGAGCTCCTCGGCGCCGGTCTTGCCGTCCATGTAGGTGATGAGGTTGGCCAGCTGCTGGCGGGCTTCGAGCAGTTGCTTGAGCCCATCGACCTTGGAGGCGACGGCGGCAGGCGAGAAGTCATCCATGCTGTCGAAGGTGATGTCGACCGCGATGTTGCCCTCGCCGGTGAGGGTGTTGGGCACCTGGAAGGCCACCCGCGGCTTCATCGACTTCATGCGCGAGTCGAAGTTGTCGACGTCGATCTCCATGAACTTGCGCTCGGCCACCGGGGGCAGCGGGTCGGCCGGCTTGCCCGACAGATCGGACAGCACGCCCATGATGAACGGCAACTGGATCTTCTTCTCGGCACCATAGAGCTCCACGTCGTACTCGATCTGGACTCGAGGGGCGCGGTTGCGTGCGATGAATTTCTGGCTGCTGGTTGCCATGTCTGTCCTCTGTGGGTTGATTGCTCAGTGGCGGTTGCTGAACGACAGTAGGTCACTCCGACCGGGTATCGATGCCTGCCAGCTTCTCGAGCTGGTCGAGGCCGTCGGGCATCAGGTCTTTCACGATATCGACGAAGCTCATCGTCATCAACCTCTGGCCGCGACGAAGGAACAGTGGCGCGGGGTTGCTGGGCTCGTTGCGCTCGATCCACTCGCACAACTTGTCGATCGTGCGCACGACGTCGTCGCGGGTGGCAATGGCCCCTGGGGCAACCGACGCACCCTGGATGGGCGCCGGGGACGCGACGACCGCCCCCGTTTCGTCGATCTGCGGCTCGGCGACCGTGCCCGTCTCGGCGGCACATGCGGAATCAAGGGTTCGCACCAGGCGAGCCAGGGGCATCAGATCCGGTGCGGCCGACACCCCCACCTTGTCTTCGAGGATGCCCAGGATGCGATCAATGGCCTCGCGCCCGCGGCGCAGGGTCTCCGGAAGGCTCGAGTCCTGCTCGGCGGAGACACGCAAGGCCTCGCGTACGCCGGCCTCCGAGGGCGCCACCTCATCCGGAAGTGGTTCAGCCAACCCGAGCCCGAGCTCGACATCCCGCACCGTCACGCTGCCGCGAGCGCCCGTCAGGGCGGCGGCCCTGAGATCGCCGAGCATCGACGTGGTGGATGCCAGCGGCGCCAGCGCATTCAGGCGCATGGTGGGGTCATCGTTGTCTGACGCATCGAGCTGGGGATGGACATCCGCCCAGCGCGAATCCAGCAGGCCGGCCACCAGGGCCAGGCCCTCATAGGCACCGGCAACGCCCTCCAGGCGGGCACCGCAGCGCGCCAGCCACACGGCCACGCGCAGGTCACGGGTGCGGCCGGCCAGTTCGAGGCCCAGTTCGCGCACCGTCCGCCAGTCGGGCGGCTCGGCGGGGATGATCACGTCCTTCTGCTCGTTGCGGAACTGTCGCTCGGGCTTGCCTGCCGCCGCTTGCTCGAGCTGCAGGAACGCGGCGTCGTATTCCGGGTCGGGCCCGCTGGGCGATTCGTCCGACAGAGCAGAGATCAGGGACTCGACATCGAGCATGGGCTTGAAGGAGGTCAGGTGGTGGCCGAAGCCTTGGAGCCGCACTCTAGAAGCGAGCCTGCGAGTGCGCAGTGGTCGAAAGTCACTTTGGGCTCGGCGCAAGCGGCCTGGCCTCCACAGGGCGACGGAGCGCTCAGCTCAGCAGGTTGCGCAGCGCTTCGTACAGCCGTCGAGGCTGCACGGGCTTGAACAGCACCATGTGCCCGCTGCCAGCGATGCGCTGGATCTCGGCGTGCGCGGTATCGCCGGTGATCAGGATGGCCGGTACGTCATTGCGGCACAGCCGACCGACGCTCTCGATGGCCTCGATGCCATCCGCGCCGTCGCCGAGGTGCAGGTCGGAGAGGATCAGGTCCACGCGGCCTTCCAGCGCCTGGGTCACCTGCTCTGCCTGCTCGGCAGACGCGGCCGTCATGACCTGGAAGCCCCATTCCTGCAGCAGCCCGCGCAACCCTTCGCGAATGGGCTCCTCGTCATCGATCACCAGCACCATCTGCGGCCCGCGCGCCTGCATGGGGATCGTGTCGGCCGGGGCCACGGCATCCCGCAGTTCCGGCATCCCGCCGATGGGGATGCTGATGCGGAACATGGTGCCACCCCCGAGCCGGGACGACACGGTCAATCGATGGCCCAGCAGGTTGGCCAGGCGCTTGACGATGGCCAGGCCCATCCCCAGGCCATGGGCCCGGTCCCGTTCGCCGCGCCCGATCTGGTAGAACTCGTCGAAGATGCGCGGCAACTGCTCGGGCGCGATGCCTTGGCCGGTGTCCCACACTTCGATGTTGATCGACTCGGAGGTGGATCGGGCGACCACCACGATGCCACCTCGCTCGGTGTACTTGATCGCGTTCTGCACCAGGTTGCTGAGGATGCGCTCCAGCATCTGCGGATCGCTGTGCACCGACTTTCCGCCGGGCGAGAAGCGCAGCCCCAGCCCCGCCAGTTCGGCCTGGCCAGCGAAGTGCATGTGGAGTCGGCGAAAGGTGTCGCGCAGGCTGAACGTCTGAAGCGTCGGAGCCATCGTGCCGGCATCGAGGCGCGAGATGTCGAGCAACGCATTGAACGAGCGCTCCAGGCCATCCAGCGCACGCATCATGTTGCGCACCAAGGGCTCGTCAGGAGACTGCTGCATCCGCTTGTGCAGCGTGGCGGTGAACAGGGCCAGGGCATGCACGGGCTGGCGCAAGTCGTGGCTGGCGATGGCCAGAAAGCGACTCTTGTCGGCGTCGGCACGTGCCGCGGTGTCGCGCTCCGTCTCCAGTTCGCGGATCCTGTCGCCTTGCTCGATGAGTGCGCGCGTGTTCTGCAGCCATGCGCGGTTGCGCTGGCGCGCCACGACCATGATGCACATCGCCAGCACGGCAGCCGACACGATGGAGGAGAGGGCGGACCGATCCAGCGCACCGAGCTGACCCGCGACAGCAATCGACAAGGGCACGATGCACAACACGACGTCCAGCCCGCGAACCGTCGAGGTCGCAACTGCGCCGACCAACGTCGCTGCCAGCACCGCCATCAGCGGCACCGACGCCTGCGGTGAGACCCACCAAGGCACGACAGCGAGCAGGAGCGCCGTCGCGCTGACCAGCGCCACCATCGCGCGGTACAACAGGGTCTGCAACTGTTCACTGGGGCGCTTGCGGGTCATCTGTCGGGGCAGGAACCACGCCAGGCCGCCACACAGGGTGGTCACTCCGGTCCAGAGTGCTGTTTGCCAGGTGAGAGGCAATTGGCTGGCCACCAGGAACGCTGCAGCGGCGACGACCAGGCCCCACAGCGACAGGTTGGCCAGGGCTGATCGAAGCGCGGCTTCACGCAGGCGTCCCAGCACCGCCCGTCGATCGGCCAGCTGCTGTGCCGGCACATCGGAACCGCCCGGCAAGGCTTCTGGCCCAGCCGCGGTGAAGGTGCACACCGGCCCGGGCGGTGAACGGGGCGCGGCGCGCTGCACGTGGCAGGCCCTCAGCGAAACAGCGAGATCAAATGCGACCGCGACCGCACATCCAGCGCCAGCAACAGCGACGACACGTAGTTCTTGATGGTGCCGAGGGAGAGGCCCGTCGAGTTGCTGATCTCCTGGTTGGTGCAGCCCGACAACACCAACTCGAGGATCTCGAGATGCCGGGGTCCGAGTTCGGCCACCCGGTCGTACATGGCCGAGGAGGGGAAGCGCGGGAAGAGCTTGCTGGATGCTCCGATGGGCGGGCGACCATCGGCAGCCGACGTGGGCCAGAGCAGGGCGGTCAAGGTATCCCGCATCTCGGACATCATGGTGCCCTTGCCCACGTAGCCCGAGGCGCCGAGGGCTCGCGCCTGCCGCACCACGAACTCGTCCTGCGTGCCACTGAACACGGCCACCCGAGCCTTGGGGTGTGCCTGCAGGAACTGGCGCAGGCCCTGCAGGCCCTTGCAATCGGCCAGATTGAGGTCGAGCAGGACCGCATCGATGTCAGGCTGCGCCGTGTATGCGTCGATGGCTTCCTGGAGCGACGAGGCCTCGATCCATTCGATCTGGGTGTCTCGGAGCTCGGCATACATGGTCTTGACGCCGTAGCGAACGAGCTCGTGGTCATCGACCAGCAGCACCTTGCGTGTATCCGCCATGATGGGCATCCGGTTGTTGTCGGGTGGTCCGCGTTCGAAGCGGGCCGATGTTACTCGGGCAGATTGGGCAGCCGTGTGCATCGGACGGGATCGGCGGCCCTCTTCGGTCGGTTTGTTAGCGCGACAATGTATATTATGTCAAGTCAATGAGCGGCTGGCATAATCGCGCCATCCCCAACCGACCTGTCGCACGCATTGCCCGAGTGGCGATGCGGGCGTTGCCACCATGGCCAAAGCCGACACCAAGACCGCAATCGATCCGGACGGCCTGCGCTATCGCAGCAAGACCCCAGGGTCTCCGTTCACCGCCGCGGGCGCCTTTGGCGCCGCGACCATGTCGTGCTTCCTGTGCGGTAAGCATCGCCCGCGCAGCGCGCTGAAGTCCAAGCGACTTCTGGGCAAGGCCCAGTTTGTCTGCTCGCCCAGTTGCAAGGAAGCGGAGGCCCTCGCGGCCAAGAAGTAGCATTGCCTCGGGGCGCGCACCGATGCCGCCCCGCCCGGTCTGCATCCAGAATGGCGCCGCTCCAGTCTCGAGGCCGGGGCGCATGAGAGGCCACACCGATGCAGATCCAACTGTTCAACGACCCGGCCGCGCTGGCTCCACCCAGCGCTGTTCGCACCGACTTGCCGGGCGGCGGCTTCGTGCTGCGGCACCCAGAACCTCTGCAGCCGTACGCGAGGTGCATCGGCGCGTGGCTGGAGCATTGGTCGGTTACCTCGCCTGAGGCGTTGTTCCTCGCCGAGCGCGACGAGACAGGCGCCTGGCGCCGGCTGACCTATCGCGATGCCCGCAGCCAGGTGGGTCGGTTGGCGCAAGCGCTGCTGGACATGCGACTGCCCGCAGGCAAGCCCTTGGTGGTGCTCAGCGACAACTCGGTCCACCATGCGCTGCTGCTTCTGGCGGCGATGCATGTCGGTCGCCCCGTGTGCACCATCTCCAGTGCCTATTGCCGCCTGACGAAGGACTTCGCCAAGGTTCACGGCATGCTGGATGCGCTTGACCCGGCGATTCTTTTCGCGTCCACGCCTGAGGTCTACGGCCCGGCCATCGCCCAGTGGAATGGGAAGGTGCCGGTGGTGTTCAGCAATGGCGCCGCGCAGTTTCCCGGTGCGCTCTCGGTCGATCAGCTTCTGGACGTTGCCGAGACACCCGAGGTGCTGGCGACCTACCACCAGGTGCGTCCCGACGATCATGCCAAGTACCTGTTGACCAGCGGCTCGACCGGGCAGCCCAAGGCAGTGATCAACACCCACCGGATGCTGACGGCCAATCAGCAGCAGATCGCGCAGGTCTGGCCGTTTCTCAACCGGCATCGGCTGGTGTTGCTCGAGTGGCTGCCTTGGAGTCATACCTTTGGTGCCAATCACAACTTCAACATGGCGCTCGCGCATGGTGGCGCCCTGTACATCGATGAAGGACGTCCTGCCCCAGGCTTGATCGACAGGACGGTGCGCAATCTGCGCGAGGTCAAGCCCAACTTCTACTTCAACGTACCCCGCGGCTTCGACATGCTGTTGCCGTACCTCGAGCAGGACGAGACCTTCGCTCGCGACTTCTTCGAGCGGCTCGAAGGAGTGTTCTACGCCGGCGCGGCGCTTCCACAGAGCATTTGGGAGCGCCTGGAGGGTGTCGCCCGTCGCGTTCGAGAGCGTCCGGTGTGGTTCACCTCGGCGTGGGGCGCGACCGAGAGTTCTCCCGCGCTCAGTTCGGTCTATTGGCCGATCGAGCGAGCCGGCTGCATCGGGGGGCCGCTTCCAGGCGTCGAGATCAAGTTCGTCCCGAACGCCGGAAAGCTCGAGCTTCGCGTGCGTGGCCCCAACGTGTTCCCCGGATAT
>Ga0268298_10000650_pt1 | contig 44275 bp, 29 predicted proteins | sample WWTPWeurt_MetaG_FD_194462 | JGI IMG/M metagenome (GOLD analysis project Ga0268298, IMG submission 194462) | Activated sludge microbial communities from WWTP in Nijmegen, Gelderland, Netherland - WWTP Weurt | ecosystem: Engineered > WWTP > Aerobic digester > Activated sludge | place...
CGAGAAATCCTCCATGACCAGGCAAGATCGATCCGCTGTCTTTAATACCGAGATTTCTTTTTATTTTTGATTCATATAAATCTCCTATGGTACCCCCCAACCAGACTCCAACCCCCAAAATGGTCAGCTGAAAAATGGGGTAGCTTTGTTCAAGCAAATATTGGTTCACCAGGAATGATGCTATTACGGTTGCAACCAAACCACCTGTACTGCCTTCTACCGTCTTATTTGGTGAAATGGAAGGTGCCAAAGGAGTTTTACCCAATAACCTTCCGGTAAGATAGGCAAACGTATCGTTGCTCCAATTCATCACAATTAAGCCTAGTAAAATGCATTTGTGGTGTTCAAAATCTTGCAATAGAAACATTGCACCCAACAGCATTGGAAAGTGGATGTAAAAAATTCCAACTGGCCATGAAGTGGCCATGTCCAAGGATGGAGTTAGAAACAAAGCACCCAAGGCTACCATGATCAAAAGGGCTAGACAGGGTCCCACCAACAACCATTTGAAATCCTCTGTGAGTGGATCTAATTTTTCAAACGACATGAGCATGATCAATAAGGTGGCGATCACGGTAAAAAAAAGAAAAAGAGCTTTCACTGAAGCGGCCCGGGATGATACCAGATGCTTATACCATTCATAACTCGATCCGAGCAGGATGATCAAAAGGAGCGCAACCGCAGAAAAAGAACTATACAAAATGCATGCGATGACTGTAAACCCGAGAAATAAACCGGTAATGCTGCGCTTAAGCATGTGTAGCGAATTGATTTTTTTTAAACAAATACATTCCCAACCAAAGGGCAAGCAGGGTTGAAGCACAAGTCAAATACACGTTGGGTAAATCTGTCTCCGACAAATGAACTTCCAATTGCTCTTTTGGGATGAAAAAAAGTGTGACTACCTGAAAGCCGTTGTTGATAAAATGCAAGGCGATGGGATACCATAAATTGTTTGACATGAGGAAAACAAAACCAAGTACTAAACCTAAGAGCAACCTTGGAAAAAATCCCAGGAATTGCATGTGCACGGTAGAAAATAAAATGGAAGCAAGCACCAAGGCGAGCCAAGGTTTTTCAAACATCCTGTGCAGATGCTTTTGCAGAATCCCCCTGAATATCCATTCCTCAGAAATAGCTGGGATGACAGCCACCACGATCAAGGCCAGTAAAAAGTCTGCAGGACCGTTTAGGTTCAACATTTTCTTCAGCAAGTCGGCAACCCGCTGCTCTGAGTCCAAAACCCAATCGGGAAATGGAATGAGTTGATTGTAGTAAGCCGAACAAGCCACCAAAGGCAAAAACAGTATAAAGAAAGCTACATATTCTATAAGATTTTTAATGTCCATCGGTTGTTTGGTGGAATCGCCATTTTTGGTTTGAAAGAGCTTGTAATACAAGAAGGCAGGTACGATCAACCCAAAAATTTGCGAAATCATTTGTTGAACAAGCAATTGCTGAGGGGTCAATTGCCATACCAAAGACTCCAAACCATTTTCCCAAGAAAAATCGGCTCCTTGCTGTGCGGCAATCATGAGGATGAAAAGTAGTTGACTGAGCAATAAGCCCCCTATGACAAAGCCAATGAAATAAATGAGTTGAACAAGCTTATTTTTGGTCATAATTTCATGATATGACAACCAGATTGAGCGTAAATATCAATAAAATTGCCTTAATTAGAAATTCAAGAGGGGAGAATCAACCCAATTTGATTCAGGTTGCACAAGATTGTGAGCGGTATGGTGCTGAAGGGATCACCGTGCACCCAAGGCCTGACCAAAGACATATACGGTTCACTGACATTCCCCTGTTGAAAGAAATAGTCACCACGGAGTTTAACATTGAAGGCTATCCTTCACCTGAATTTATCCAATTGGTATTAGACAACAAACCAGATCAGGTTACTTTGGTTCCGGATCCTCCCAATGCATTGACTTCTGACACAGGGTGGGATGTTTTTGCCCAAGAGAAGATCTTGAGTGAGGTGATACCAATGTTCAAAAATGCCGGCATTCGCGTATCCTTATTTCTCAACCCGATTGCAGCATATTTGGACCAGGTCAAGCTGTTGGGCGCCGATCGAATAGAATTGTATACCGGGCACTATGCCCGCACGTATCCCAAGGATCGTGACCAGGAGGTCGAGGCACACCGCGCAACTTCCCTTCGTGCGAGGGAAATGGGTTTGGGACTGAATGCAGGTCACGACTTGAATCTTGAAAATTTGGCTTATTACCAATCGCATGTGGTCAATTTATTGGAAGTGTCTATAGGGCATGCGTTGATATGCGATGCCTTGTATGTTGGCTTGGAAAATGCCATTGGCATGTATAAAGTAGCACTTCGCACATCATATTAAATAATTAATTTATATTTAAATAACAAATAATCAATTTTTTAAATATTATTTTCCATATTACAGGATTAAAAGTTTAAGCGCTCAAATGCATTCTATTCCAACTGTTGATCCGTTCAATTTCAGCTGTTTTTATTGGTTTTTAGTGTGTTTGGCATCATATTTATTAATAAAAATTTAACCAAAAAGTATTGGAATTTCGATTCGGTGCTATCTTTGGGGGTTAACAAAACATTTAGTAAATAAAAAATTTACCAGATTATGAAGAAAGTTTTATTCATTTTTCTGACTTTGTTTACTGTTATACAGTTGGCAGAGGCACAGAGAGTTGTGAAAGGAACCGTTTCGGATAAAGACGGGAATCCTATCATCGGCGCTAACGTAGTTGCCAAGGGTACATCAACAGGAACCATCACCGATGTGAATGGAAGTTACAACCTGGACGTTCCTGCTGGAGTGAACACGCTGGTGATCAGTTACACCGGTTACAATTCACAAGATGTTACCTTGGGAATCAGCAACATGGTTGACGTCACCCTGGAAGAAGGGATCCTTTTATCCGAAACCGTTATCAGTGCACTCGGTGTGAAACGGAACAGAAGCGATGTGGTGTATGCCAATCAATCCGTTAATTCTGATGAGTTGAACGTGGTAACGAACAAGAGTGTGCTCAACGCACTGCAAGGAAAGGTTGCCGGTGTAAAAATTGGTGCCGCTTCAGGAGCTGTAGGAGCCTCAACAAGGGTCGTATTGCGGGGAGAAACTTCGTTAACACAAGGAAACAATGCGCTCATTGTTGTGGACGGAATTCCAATTAACAACTCCAACACTGCAGGTGGAGGAGGTACAGGTAAAGCGGGAGACCGCGATAACTACGTTGACTTTGGTAACCGTGCAAACGACATCAATCCCGATGACATTGAAGCTGTTACCGTTCTAAAAGGCCCAGCCGCTACGACTTTGTACGGTTCACGGGGTGGTTCAGGGGTGATCTTGGTAACCACCAAAAAAGGAAAACAAGCTGCAAAACCAGAGATATCATTCAGTAGCTCATTCAGCCGTGAAAAAGCTTATTTGCTCATGCAACAACAGCAACGATTCGGTTCAGGCTACAAATCTTGCGGTGGATGTGGCGGTGGAATTGAAATTTTCATGGGTGAGAACTTTGCTTGGGGTGCCGAATTAGATGGAAGAATTCTTCCTTGGACCGGTGCCGCAGCAGATGATCATGGCGATTTGATCCCACTAAGCAATGGTAAAATCGAGCAATTGACCAGACCTTACAGCGCGGTAGAAGACAATCTCCAGAATTTCTTTGACATTGGAGAAACAAACAGAAACAATGTATCCATCAAAGGTGGATCGGATAAATATACCTATTTAGTTTCCTTCACCAACTTCAATAACAAAGGGATTGTGCCTCATTCCAATTTGCACAAAAACAATTTGTTATTAAATGTTGGAGCACAATTTACCAAAAAATTGAGAACTGATTTCTCTTTCAATTATGCAAAATTGAATCAACGCGGTGCAACCGAGGGGGGATATCCGTTTGGTTATTCATCTGGTACGCCTGCATATTCTTTTGCATTGCAGACACCTCCAAACATTCCTTTCCACGAGTTGAGAGATTACAATTCTCCTTATCATGATTTCAAAGGATTCTACGGACAGTATTCCATCAATCCTTATTACATCCTCGATCAGCAGGATTTGCGCAACTCCGTTGACAACGTGATTTCAAGTTTGGAAATGAATTATGCTTTGACCGACCATTTCAACATCATGGGACGGGTAAGTACGAACTTTTTCATTAGCAGTGTGACTGAGAAGGGTCCAAAATTTGCTTATGAAAGAACTTTATCCTATTCCGATGGCGAATTGAGCGACTTCAATAGCCCAAGAGAAGCTTTCAGTTTGGGTTATTACAAAGAAGCTGCTTACCGCACCACCAACTTAATCTACGATTTGCAAGCACAGTACAATAGAAATCTAGGATCAGACTTCAAATTTGGAGCCGTCCTTGGTTTCAATTCAATTGAAGAAAACAGCCGCTCTGTTGCTGGCTCAACCATTGGAGGATTGGTCATTCCGGAATTTTATGACTTGACCAACTCCGCTGAAACCCCAAAGTCATTTAATGCTTCAACAAAATACAGACTGTACGGATTTTTGTTGAACTCATCCTTAGGTTACAAAGACTTCTTATTTGCTGAATATTCTGCCCGTCAGGACTATTCTTCAACCTTGCCTGATGGAAAAAGAGATTTCTTCTATCAAGCGGGTGGTTTATCATTCGTTCCTACAAATCGTAACGACTGGAACATGGGCCCATTCTCTTTCTTGAAATTCAGAGGTAGCATCGGTACTGCCGGAAAGGATGCCCCTCTTTATCGTTTGGAAAGCTATTTCTCATTGAACCCAACTGTATTGGATTGGGGCGAAGATTACAGAATCTTATTCCCATTCAACGAAGTGCCTGGAGCACAAAGGTTGAATCGCATTGGAAACCCAGATCTGAAGCCTGAGTTATCCTTGACAACGGAGTTTGGTGTTGACATGGGCTTTTTCAATGATCGGTTAAGCATCGAATACACCTACTACATCATCGATTCAAAAAATCAAATCGTTGATGTGAACATTCCATGGTCTTCTGGCTTTGCCATCATACCACAAAACATTGGGCGCATGGAAAACAAAGGACATGAAGTGGCAGTGCGTTTGAATGCAGTCAAGAATGACCTGCTTTCATGGAATATCTATGGAACATATTCCAAGAATAAGAACATTGTTAAAACCATCCTCGAAAATGATGCAAATGACGATGAATTGAATATTTATACAAGCCTTGTACATTTTGCCGGACATGGTTCTTTGAACTTGGTAGCAGCTGAAGGCCAACCATTTGGAACTTTCAAAGGAACGGATTTTGTTTATGATGACAATGGCAACCTGGTGGTCGATGGAGTGGGTAATCCTTTACGCAGCCCAGAATTGTCTTACTTAGGTTCATACCAGCCAGATTTTCTGTACAGCTTTGGAACCAATCTTTCCATGAAAGGATTTACCCTCAACGTTTTGTTTGATGGAAGACAAGGAGGATTGTTCTATTCAGGTACTAAAATCAGCACTGAATTCAACGGTACGGCCATTACCACGTTGTTGAATGATCGTTTGCCTTTTGTCGTTCCAAATTCTGTGGTTGCAGAAGGTACTGGTTACAAAGAAAATACGACCGAAACATCTGCTTATGCATATTTCAGAGGCTTGCCAGCAAGTGCTTATTTATTGGATGCATCTTTCTTGAAATTAAGAGAGATTTCATTGTCCTATGCACTGCCTAAGCGGTTGTACGAAAAAGCTGGATTTTCTAACATAAGCATCGGCGTTTTCGCAAAGAATTTGAAATACTGGGTAGCTGAAGAAAACAAATTTGCTGATCCTGAAGTAGGAGGTGTTGGAGCATCATCTGATGCGGTAGGTATCGAAACCACCACTACACCCACCTCAAGAAGCTTTGGAGCAGAGTTAAAGTTTACTTTTTAATTCGATTAAATCTTGAAGTATATGAAAAAGCATATGATAAAATATCTGTTATTGGTGTTTGTGGTGATGACGGCTTTAACATCTTGTGATGACTATCTGGACATCAACTCAGACCCAAACCAATCCACCTCTTCCCGTGACGATTTGCAATTGTCTTCTGCACAGTTGTATGTGAGCGTTGCAATGGGCGATCGTATTACCTATACTACACAGCGTTGGGCACAATATTGGACAGGAGGTCCGGGAGTGTCTTTGGGAGAACAAGATCAACACTTGTTGTCTTCTTCAGAGTGCAACCAGTTGTTTAACTCTATGTATAGGAGTATGAGTAATTTGAAGTTCATTTTGGACAATTCTAAAGAAAACAACTACAAGGGGATCGCCAAAGTTATTTATGCATACAACTTTGGGGTATGTACCGACTTGTTCGGAGACATTCCAGTGTTGGAAGCTTTAAGGGGCGACATCAAAGATGGTTCTGTTTTTGCACCAAAGTATGATGATGCTGCTACAGTGGTTTATCCTGAAATTGAAAAATTGCTGAAAGAAGCATTGCCATTATTGGAAGATACACACAGCAAACATCCAGGCAATGACGATTTAATTTTTGGTGGCGATATGTCCAAATGGATCAAATTTGCAAACTCATTGCTATTGAAGTTATACGTTCGTCAAGGCGATTCTGGAAAAGACAAATTGGCTGCCTTCTATACTGGTAACGACCAATTCATGTTGACCAACTCCGATAATGCCATGATCAGTTTTCCTGGCGGTTCAACCGGAAGCAATCCTTTTTGGACCGAGGCAAAGAGTTCGGCATTGGGAAATTACCTGGTTGGAACTACAACCAGCATTGATTACTTAGCAGGCACTCAAGATCCTCGGATTGATTACTTCTACAACAGAGCAGGAAATGGATTGCATATTGGATTGAAATATGGCGATATTGAAGCACAATCTGCTACTGCTGACTTTTCGAAGCCACATGGAGCTAAATTGCCTGACGGAGGGATCATTTTTAGTCCAACAGCACCTGTGATATTGATGTCTTCATGGGAAGTTAATTTGCTATTGGCAGAGGCTGCCGCAAAACAATGGATCACTGGTGAAGCCAAAGGATTGTATGAGGCTGCTGTAAAAGAAAATTTTGCATACCTCGGAGTTCCAGCATTGGACGCAGATACTTACCTGGCAGGAAAAGGAGCATTTGATGGCGCCAATGCCATCAAATCCATTGCACTTCAAAAATGGGTTTGTATGACCGGCTTGCAATCCGTTGAATCATGGATCGAAACACGTCGTTACGACAATTCAGGAAGTCCGATATTCAGTTCTCAAGGTGGTATTTTTGTTACCCCCACTAAAAATGGATTGGGCTCAAACCTGTTTCCTTCCATCTTGCCTTATCCGGAGTCTGAAGAGAGTTTGAACAAAAGCTTTCCAGGACAGCATCCGATCACCGCGAAAGTATTTTGGGATAAATAAAAACTACCAACAATGAAAACGATGAATATAAAATTTCTTTCATATTTAGTTGGAGCTGCGCTCTGCATCACCGCTTGCGACGAAGCGGAAGAAATCAGCTCTGTACCAAAACCTACGGCAATACCATTTGTTGCCGAGGTGTTTGTTGATCCGGCTTACGTGTATGGTTTTGGTTCAACCAATGTGTACAACGATATTCCGGATGTAGTGGCCATTGCGGTGGATTCAGTAGTTGGATTCCCCGGTGGTTATGGTGGAAAAACGGGTTCAGATTCCGTCCAAATTAAAAAGTCGGATGTGGTTTCCTGGCCTGATACAATCGATATTGGAGGTTACAGCATCAGTTTCCAGAAGTATAACAACGCGGCCTACAAAGCAGTCGTGGGAACGAATGTGGTCATAGCAGGTCCTATTGCAAACCCTGGTCCAACCGACCTCAAAGGAAATTACCGCAGGACATCAAATGGCTACATCATCGAGATCAAAAAAGTATTTGATGGGGTGTATGTAATCGACAATCCTGGAGGTGCAGGAGTTCCTGCTTTCCCTTATCTTTTGTATAATTACAAAAACCAATCTGGAGGCGATAGTTTGTCGTTCCCCAACCAAACCAACCCATGTGGAGGTGGTTTGCAATTGGTGGGCCCATCCGCACCAACCAATTTGACCAGCAAGGAATACTCAAACGGTTATCCGCCAGCAATTGCTGCGACCAGTCCATTTACATTGCAATGGAAAGTTTTTGAATTTCCGTCCTCCAGTGCAAGTTCAGCTCATACCGGAGCTGCATTGTGCCAATGGGGATTAGCAGTTCGGACTTTTGAAAAGCAATAAGAGCAAAGTCAGATATAAAAAGGGCGGGAGTTATTTCTCGCCCTTTTTTTTTCGATATATCAAAAGAGTACCTTATCTTTGCGATCCAAATTTAAATTTGATATGCTCATCATCGATGTAAAAGAGATGGAATCCATTGACAGGGCGCTTAAAAAGTATAAAAAGAAATTTGAGCAGTCCCAAACCTTGCGCCAATTGCGTAAACGCAAGCATTTTACAAAGCCATCCGTTGAAAGACGTTCTGAAGTCCTGAAGGCCGTTTACCGTCAGGAGTACATTTTAAGAAACGTATAATATTTTTCTTTAATATTTAATTTATTAACTATTTGTCCATTAGCTTTGCAAATGGATGAATCAGGCAATTGTTGCTTTTCAATCTTATTTACGCTTTGAAAAGCGGTACTCGCTGCATACCTGTGAAGCGTATATCCGGGATGTGAAACAGCTGGGGTCTTTTATTGACCGTGGAGTAGGTGAGCGTTCGCCTGACCAAATTTCGGTGTACGAACTGAGATCGTGGATTGCACATTTGAGTTCCACTGGGTTGGATAGCAAAACATTGCGCCGCAAAATTTCCAGCATTAAAGGATTCTATTCATATTTAAAACTCCGCCATGGGCTTGTTGCGAATCCGGCAGCAAAGCTCATCAGTCCAAAAATCAAGAAGCGTTTGCCCCAGGTAGTTAGATCGAGGGATTTGACAGCGCTTCAAGCAATGCCTGATCCAGAAATCGGATACATGGACTTCCTGGCCCATTGCCTGATCCGTACATTGTATGAACTGGGTTTGAGAAGGGCAGAATTGATCGCATTGAAAAGCACTGACATCGATTTTCGATTAAACCAGTTGAAGGTTTTGGGTAAAGGAAATAAACAACGGATCATCCCCTTTGGACCTGAACTTAAGCAATGCTTTCAACGTTATATTTTTTATAAGGAAGGGGTACCGAAATTGGAAGATGCCCCATTTTTTGTCCTTGAAAATGGTAAATCGTTGTATCCAAAGATGGTGTATTTGATCGTTCATCGTTGGCTAGGAAGCCGAACCAGTATTTCCAAAAGAAGTCCCCATGTACTCCGGCATAGTTTTGCCACGCACCTTGCAGATGCAGGAGCCGATATCAATGCCGTGAAATGTTTATTGGGGCACGCTAATCTTTCAGCGACCCAGATTTATATGCATAATTCGATCGAGCAGCTTAAACAAACCTACCACAAAAGTCATCCGAAAGCGGAATGATGGGAAAGGCTCGCTATAAATTTTTGTTCACCTCTAAAATCTTGTGATGATGACTCGTATTCAATCCGTTCATTTTGACGCCGATGCAAAATTGGTCCAGTTCATTGAAGACCGTTTAACCAAGTTTGGAAAATTCATTGGAAGCCCGGCTGCAGAAGCCAAAGTGGTTTTAAAACTGGAAAAGACCGGACAAGTACAGGATAAGGTTGTTGAATTAATCATCAATTTGCCTGGTCACCCATTGATTGCTAAGAGTACGCGTAAATCTTTTGAAGAAGCAGTTCGGGACGCCATCAATACCCTGAAAGTTCAATGGAGCCGCTACAAGGAGAAACTCCAAGCCAAGCATTGAACCATCTTGGAATTCATATTCGATATGAATGACTGATTTTCAATGACATATATTCATCAAGCTGGATTAACATTTGCTTGGAAATTTTTTTGACCCTTTTTTTCTAATTGTTATATCTTTGCAGTCTCTTTTTTGGAGGGTATAATCGTATGCCCTTACGAAAGTAGAAGCCAGTGTAGCTCAGTTGGTAGAGCAGCTGACTTGTAATCAGCTGGTCGGGGGTTCGAGTCCGTCCACTGGCTCAGGAATTAATAGGGGGTGCGCCGGAGTGGGAGAGCCGGGCCAGACTGTAAATCTGGTGTCTTTGACTGAATGGGTTCGAATCCAATCACCCCCACAATTCAACTGGGGTGGAGTGAATTGTGGTAATGCGGTTAGCGATGTTGAAAACATGCTTTTAGGAACAAGGAGGCTGCATCCATCGGACCATTGTGTGTTTGAATTGCCAATGACTGATTTTGAACGAACTTGTAGATGATTTTATAAAGGTAAAATCGCAAGGATAGTAAAAATAGAAGGGAAGGTGATAGGGAGACAAACGCTTTTTGACAGAGGCTGCTTTTTGGAGTGAATTGTCAGCGATTTGAATCTAGATTACCAAGACAGGTGGGAGTAGCTCAACCTGATAGAAAAACCGGGAGTTAGCGCAAGGTGCCAGAAACTTCATGGAAAGTAAAGGTTGATGTTGAAGAACATCAACGCGTGAATAAAACATCATCAAGCGGGAGTAGCTCAGTTGGTAGAGCATTAGCCTTCCAAGCTAAGGGTCGCGGGTTCGAGCCTCGTCTCCCGCTCAAATTTTAATTCCAAAAGTGGAATTCGATGTAGGAAGGAATTGAAAATAATTAGAACTCCTTCTATTTCCAGCCAATGTAGCTCAGGGGTAGAGCACTTCCATGGTAAGGAAGGGGTCAAGGGTTCAATTCCCTTCATTGGCTCTAGTAATAATTATCTTATTTAACATACAGTAAAAACAGTCAAAATGGCAAAGGAAACATTTAATCGTTCGAAACCGCACGTCAACATCGGTACAATCGGGCACGTTGACCACGGTAAAACTACTTTGACATCTGCTATCACTATGGTGTTGGCAGAGCAAGGTCTTGCAGAAAAGAAAGATTACGATTCAATCGACAACGCTCCAGAAGAGAAGGAAAGGGGTATCACCATCAACACCGCACACGTTGAGTATGAAACGGTGAAAAGACACTACGCTCACGTAGATTGCCCTGGTCACGCGGATTATGTTAAAAACATGGTTACGGGTGCTGCTCAAATGGATGGTGCCATCCTGGTTGTTGCTGCAACAGACGGTCCAATGCCACAAACAAGAGAGCACATTCTGTTGGCAAGACAGGTTGGTGTACCTAAAATTGTTGTGTTCATGAACAAAGTTGACCTTGTAGATGATCCAGAAATGTTGGATTTGGTGGAAATGGAAGTAAGAGAATTGTTGAGCAAATACCAATTTGACGGTGACAATGCCTCTGTTATCAAAGGTTCCGCATTGAAGGCACTGGAAGGAGACGCCTCTGGTAAAGCAGCTATCATGGAATTGATGGCAGCTGTAGACAGCGATATTCCGGAACCAGTTCGTTTGGTGGATCAGCCCTTCTTGATGCCTGTTGAAGACGTTTTCTCCATCACTGGACGTGGAACGGTTGCAACTGGAAGAATTGAAAGAGGTATAATCAAAGTGAGTGAAGGTGTTGAAATCATTGGTATGATGCCTCCAGGTACCAAACCGTTGACCTCAACCATCACAGGCGTTGAGATGTTCCGTAAATTATTGGATCGTGGAGAAGCAGGCGACAACGCTGGATTGTTGCTCCGTGGTATTGAAAAAGACGATATCCGCAGAGGTATGGTTATCTGTGCTCCAGGTTCAGTTAAACCACATATGAAGTTTAAGTGCGAAGTTTACGTTTTGTCGAAAGACGAAGGTGGACGTCACACCCCTTTCTTTAAAGGGTACAGACCTCAGTTTTATTTTAGAACGACCGACGTTACCGGGGAATGTCTGCTTCCCGATGGAGTAGAGATGGTTATGCCTGGGGATAACATTTCCTTGGAAGTAACGCTGATCAACCCAATCGCCATGGAAAAAGGTTTGCGTTTTGCAATCCGTGAAGGTGGAAGAACGGTTGGTGCCGGTCAGGTAACAGAAATTTTGGATTAAATAAGATAATTAACGTATACAGTGGATCAGACCATTGATTGTGGTCTGATCCATTGGTACATACGGGCATAGCTCAACTGGCAGAGCGACGGTCTCCAAAACCGTAGGCTGAGGGTTCAAGTCCTTCTGCCCGTGCAAAGAAAGAACAATGGATAAATTCATATTATACCTGAAAGAAAGTTACCATGAGTTGATTGAGAAGGTAACCTGGCCTACCCGAGAAAATTTGTTGGATAGTGCACGTGTAGTTGTTTTCTCTGCATTGTTATTGAGCCTGGTCATTTTTGGAATGGACTTTATTGTAAATCAGGTGTTGACCTTTGTTTACAGCTTATAACCGCCGCAATGAGTGAGGAAAAAAGGTGGTATTCTTTAAGAGTGATTTCCGGTAAGGAGAAAAAAATCCGGGAGCGCTTGGAATTGGAAGTAAATCGTTCCGGTTGGTCCGAGATCATTACACAGGTAATCGTTCCCTCGGAAAAAGTTTATAAAATCAGGAATGGCAAAAAAGTAATTCTTGAAAGGAATATCCTGCCAGGCTATTTATTGGTAGAGGCCCTTCCAAGTAAGTTGAGCGGTGAAATCGTTCAACACATTACCAACATGCCTGACATCATCCATTTCCTGGGAAGAAACAATCCAATTCCCATGACCCAAACCGAAGCCAATAGAATGCTCGGCAAAGTGGATGAGTCTCAACAGGTTGGTGAAACCATGATCGAGCCATTCATAGTAGGGGAAACGGTAAAAATCATTGATGGACCGTTCAGCGAATTTGTTGGGGACATCAAGGAAGTCAACGAGGAGAAGAAAAAGTTAAAAGTAATCGTCAAGATATTCGGCCGTGGAACAGAGGTCGAGTTGAATTTTATGCAAGTTGAAAAAACGAATTAATAAAAGGTATTATGGCAAAGGAAATTGAAGGCTATATCAAATTGCAGGTGAAGGGCGGCCAAGCCAATCCAGCACCGCCGGTAGGCCCTGCATTAGGTTCTAAAGGGGTGAATATCATGGAATTTTGCAAAAGATTCAATGCAAAAACCCAAGACCAACCTGGAAAATTGCTTCCTGTATTGATCACCTTGTTCAAGGATAAATCTTTTGATTTTGTGGTGAAAACACCACCCGCTGCGGTTCAATTGATCGAAGCTTCTAAAATCAAAGGCGGATCCCCAGAACCTAACCGGAAAAAAGTAGGTTCGGTGACTTGGGCTCAGGTGGAAACCATAGCAAAAGACAAAATGCCCGATTTGAATGCATTTACACTGGAGTCCGCAATGAAGATGGTTGCAGGTACAGCACGCAGCATGGGCTTGACCGTTACCGGGGACGCACCCTGGTCTAAATAAATTGATTATTCACAAGGGAGTTGTGTGCAGAACACAACGCGATGACCTTTAAATTGATAATTATGGCAGATTTAACCAAAAAGAGAAAAGTAGTAAACGAAAAAGTTGATCCAAAAAAACTTTACAACATCGACGATGCCTGCAACTTGGTGAAAGAAGTGAATACCACAAAATTCGATGCGTCCGTTGACCTTCACATCCGCCTTGGGGTGGATCCTCGCAAACCTGACCAAGCTATTCGTGGTACCGTCACGTTGCCCAATGGAACGGGAAAAACCAAACGGGTATTGGTACTTTGTACCCCCGATAAAGAAAATGAAGCAAAGGCGGCAGGGGCAGATTTTGTAGGTTTGGACGAATACATTCAAAAAATAGCCGGTGGATGGGCTGATGTGGATATTATCATCGCCATGCCCACCGTCATGGCTCAGCTCGGTAAAGTGGGTAAAATTTTGGGTCCGCGCGGGTTAATGCCGAATCCTAAAACCGGTACGGTAACCATGGATCTTGCAGGTGCTGTGAATGATGTAAAAGGAGGAAAAATTGCATTTCGCGTAGACAAATACGGGATCATTCATGCTTCCGTAGGTCGCGTTTCCTTCTCTGCACAAAAGTTGAAGGAAAATAGCATGGAATTGATCCACGCAATCAATAAACTTAAACCTTCCTCTGCGAAAGGCGCTTATTTCAAATCACTTTCTATTGCTTCCACGATGAGCCCGGGAATCAAATTGGATCCTAAAATAGCGCATTAATTTTTCCACTATCAAATTTGAAAACATGAACAAACAAGATAAAACACAAGCTATCCAGGAATTGAAAGAACGCTTTGCCCAAGCACAGTTCTTTTACGTAACGGATGCATCAACGCTCACCGTTGCGCAAGTGAACAGCCTCCGTAGAAAATGCTATGAGCAAGGAATTGAAATGAAAGTGGTAAAGAATACCTTGGCCATTAAGGCGCTGAAAAGTCTAGAAGATGAGGGTTACGCGCCCTTATACGATGCTTTTGAAGGACCGTCCTCCGTACTTTTTACAGACAACCCTTCAGCTCCCGCGCGTTTGATTAAAGCTTTTCGCGAAACTGCAGATCGTCCTTTGGTAAAAGCAGCTTACATCGATCGCGCAATTTTCTCAGGCGACGATCAATTGGATGTGCTGGTGGCTTTGAAATCAAAAGACGAATTGGTTGGAGATATCATCATGTTGTTGAAATCCCCTTCATCCAATCTGATTGGTGCACTCAAGAGTGGTGGACAAAAAATTGCGGGCATTTTAAAAACACTGGAAGAAAAAGCCAGTGCTTGATCAAATTGCCCAAACAAATAATTAGGCTTCCAAGTAATTAACGCATATTTTATTAACAATCGAAAAAAAAATTAAATCATGGTAGATGTAAATGCTTTAGCAGATCAACTGGTAAATCTTACAATCAAGGAAGTAACTGAACTGGCTGCTGTATTGAAAGACAAGTATGGAATTGAACCAGCCGCTGCTGCGGTTGCTGTTGCAGCTGGTCCTGCAGGTGGCGCTGCTCCGGCAGCTGCTGAAAAGACAGAGTTTGATGTTGTGTTGAACTCTGGTGGTGCAAACAAGTTGAACGTAATCAAAGAAGTTAAAAACTTGTTGAACCTTGGATTGAAAGAGGCTAAAGATCTTGTTGATGGAGCTCCATCTGTATTGAAGCAAGGTGTTTCCAAAGAAGAAGCCAATTCTTTGAAAGATACTTTGACTGCTGCAGGTGCAGAAGTAGAAGTTAAATAAATAATTCATTGACGCGCGTACGCCTTTGAACGTTAAAAGGTATACATAATTCATATGGCCGGTTCATATACTTTGTATATGAACCAGGCCATATACTATTTTTCGGAAAGGTTTTGAATTCAATAAAAAATAACCACATGGCTTCAATCGAAACCAAATCACAATTGAGAACTCGCCATAATTTTGGTAGGGCTGCTCTACAAGTACCTTATCCAGATTTTTTGGAAATACAACTCAAGTCTTTTAAAGAGTTTTTCCAGCTGGAAACAACGCCCGATAAGAGAATCAATGAAGGCCTCTTCAAAGTTTTTAAAGAGAATTTTCCAATCTCTGATGCAAGAAATATCTTCGTATTGGAGTTCCTCGATTATTACGTTGACCCACCACGATATTCTATCGATGAATGCGTACAACGTGGTCTCACGTTTTCAGTTCCTCTCAAAGCACGACTTCGCCTTTCATGCAACGATGAAGAACATGTCGACTTCAAAACCATTGAACAAGATGTTTTTCTTGGAAACATTCCGTACATGACACCCAAAGGCACCTTTGTCATCAATGGCGCCGAAAGAGTGGTGGTCTCACAGCTTCACAGGTCACCCGGTGTGTTTTACAGTCAGACTTATCACCCCAATGGAACTAAAATATTTTCTGCCCGGGTCATTCCTTTTAAAGGTGCCTGGATGGAATTTGCAACGGACATCAACATGGTCATGTATGCATACATCGACCGTAAGAAAAAGTTTCCGGTAACCACATTGCTACGTGCCATCGGATTTACATCCGATAAAGACATCCTCAATTTGTTCAATCTTTCTGAGGAAATCAAATCCACACAAAAGGATTTGAAAAAAGCAATCGGTAGAAAACTTGCTGCCCGTGTACTAAGACGTTGGACAGAAGATTTTGTAGATGAGGATACCGGAGAATTGGTAACGGTAGAGCGAAATGAAATCATTCTCGAACGCGATACCATATTGGATGAGGATAACGTTAAGTTGATCGCAGATGCAAATGTAGATACGGTAATTCTCCAAAGAGAAGACATTACAGAGGATTATTCCATCATTTACAACACGCTCCAAAAAGATCCTTCAAGTTCTGAAATGGAAGCCGTGATCCATATTTACCGTCAATTGAGGGGATCAGATCCACCTGATGATGATACTGCTCGAGGTATAATCGACAAATTGTTCTTCTCTGATAAGCGGTATAATCTTGGGGAAGTTGGCCGTTATAAAATCAATAAAAAACTGAATCTCAATACGTCCGACGAAACCCTTGTGTTGACGAAAGAGGACATTACGGAGATTGTCAAATATTTGATTTCACTCATCAACCAAAAAGCGGAATTGGATGATATAGATCATCTGAGCAATCGTAGGGTTCGAACCGTGGGTGAACAATTGTATGCGCAATTTGGTGTCGGCTTAGCCAGAATGGCAAGAACCATCCGCGAACGGATGAATGTTCGTGACAATGAGGTATTTACACCAATCGATTTGATCAATGCGCGTACCTTGTCTTCTGTTATCAATTCATTTTTTGGAACAAGTCAGCTATCGCAATTTTTAGATCAAACCAATCCACTTTCTGAAATTACCCACAAGCGAAGAATTTCTGCATTGGGCCCAGGAGGTTTGTCTCGGGAGCGAGCAGGCTTTGAGGTACGTGACGTGCACTATTCGCATTATGGACGACTATGTACCATCGAAACGCCAGAAGGACCTAACATTGGTTTGATATCTACCTTGTGTGTTCATGCGAAGATCAACAGCATGGGATTCCTGGAAACTCCTTATTGGAAAATAGACACCGGGAAAGTCAATGTGAAAAATGGAATCCAATATTTATCAGCCGAAGAGGAAGATTATGCACGTATTGCACAAGCAAATGTTCCGGTAGATAAGAAGGGTGAATTTCAAATCGCGAAAGTAAAAGGAAGAGAGCACGGGGAATTTCCAGTGTTGGATAAAGAAGAACTCCATTTCATGGATGTCGCACCAAACCAAATCGTTGGTGTTTCTGCGTCTTTGATTCCTTTCCTTGAGAACGACGATGCAAACCGTGCTTTGATGGGATCAAACATGCAGCGTCAAGCAGTACCTTTGGTCAGACCGCATGCTCCAATCGTTGGAACCGGCCTTGAAGCAAAAGTAGCACACGATTCACGTATGTTGATTACGGCTGAAGGCGACGGTGTGGTGGAATACGCTGATGCAAATAAAATCGTCATCAAATATGATCGCAACGAAGAAGATAATCTGATTTCATTCGAAGACAGTTTTAAGGAATACCATCTGACAAAGTTTGCACGAACAAACCAAGCTACGTGCATCAATTTGAAACCGTTGGTAAAAAAAGGTGAGCGGGTAGCTCAGGGTACGATCCTTTCCGATGGTTACGCCACTGAAAACGGAGAATTGGCTTTGGGTCAAAATCTTCAGGTGGCTTTCATGCCTTGGAAAGGATATAACTTCGAGGACGCCATCGTGATTTCAGAGCGTGTAATCCAGGAAGATATTTTTACTTCGATTCACATAGAAAGTTTCGAATTGGAAGTGCGCGACACCAAATTGGGTGAGGAAGAATTGACCAATGACATTCCCAATGTAAGTGAAGAAGCAACCAAAGATCTGGATGAAAATGGTATCATCCGAATTGGCGCCAACGTAGAAGAAGGTGATATTCTGATTGGAAAAATTACTCCTAAAGGAGAAACGGATCCAACTCCGGAAGAAAAATTGCTGCGAGCTATTTTTGGTGACAAGGCAGGTGATGTAAAAGACGCATCATTAAAAGTTCCTCCTTCTATTGAAGGAGTTGTAATCGATAAGCAATTGTACGCACGTGCTAAAAAAGATAAATTCCAAAAAGTTCAGGAGAAAGACTTGCTTACCCGTTTGGATGACAAGCATGAGATTGTACTCAATGAGTTAAAAACCATCTTAATCGATAAACTTTTAAAGATTGTTAAAGATCAAATTTCTACAGGCGTTAAAAGTATCTATGGGGAAGAATTGATTCCAAAAGGCAGCAAGTATACCAATGCTTTGTTGAAAAAATTAGATTTCACCAAAGTGGACTATTTTAACTGGACTAAGGAAACTGAAAAAAATGAACCCATTGCTAGGCTTCTTCACAACTATAACATCAAAGTCAATGAAGAAGTCGGAAAATACAAGCGCGAGAAATTCAACATCAGTATCGGTGATGAGCTTCCAGCAGGTGTTTTGAAACTTGCTAAGGTGTACATTGCGAAGAAGAGAAAACTTAAAGTTGGCGATAAGCTTGCTGGACGTCACGGAAATAAAGGTATTGTTTCGCGTATTGTGCGAGTGGAAGATATGCCATTCCTCGATGATGGAACTCCAGTGGATATCGTTTTGAATCCGCTTGGTGTGCCTTCGCGGATGAACCTTGGACAAATCTTCGAAACCGTTTTGGGCTGGGCCGGAAAGAAAATGGGATTGCATTATGCAACTCCAATTTTCGACGGGGCAACCATCCATGATATCGAAGACCAAATTGTAAAGGCAGAACTTCCGCAATATGGTCAAACATACCTGATTGATGGAGAGACAGGTGATCGCTTCCACCAACAAGCAACCGTAGGCGTGATTTACATGTTGAAGTTGTCACACATGGTGGACGATAAAATGCACGCAAGATCCATTGGTCCTTACTCGTTGATTACGCAACAACCACTTGGAGGTAAAGCTCAATTTGGAGGTCAGCGTTTTGGTGAGATGGAAGTTTGGGCTTTGGAGGCATTCGGTGCATCCAATATTCTACGCGAATTGTTGACCATCAAATCAGACGATATCATTGGTCGTGCAAAAGCATATGAAGCAATTGTAAAAGGGGACAATTTACCTGAACCGAATATTCCAGAGTCATTCAATGTATTGATTCATGAATTGCGAGGATTGTGCCTTGATGTAAAATTTGAATAACCGCATTAATGTAATTGGACTATGAATTTTAAAAATAAAACCATAAAGCAGGATCAGGAATTCGACAAAATCACCATTAGCTTAAGCTCACCAGACGATATATTGGAGCGCTCTTTTGGCGAGGTGTTGAAACCTGAAACCATCAACTACCGCTCCTACAAACCTGAAAGAGATGGTTTGTTCTGTGAGCGTATTTTTGGTCCGGTTAAAGATTATGAATGCTATTGTGGAAAATATAAGAGAATTCGTTACCGCGGCATTGTCTGTGACCGTTGCGGGGTGGAAGTAACCGAGAAAAAAGTACGCCGTGAACGCATGGGGCATATAAAATTGGTTGTACCAGTGGTTCACATTTGGTTTTTCAAAAGTTTGCCAAACAAAATTGGATACCTGCTGGGACTTTCTTCCAAAAAATTGGAATCCATCATTTATTACGAGCGCTTTGTGGTTATTCAGCCAGGAGTGGCAGCAGGCAATGGTACCGGCTATTTGGATTTATTAACCGAAGAAGAGTATCTGGAAATTTTGGATGCGCTGCCAAAAGAAAATCAAATGTTGGACGATAAAGATCCCAACAAGTTTGTAGCTAAAATGGGCGCTGAAGCTGTATTTGATTTGTTGACGCGATTAAACCTGGATGATTTGTCATTTGAACTTCGTCATCAGGCCTCTAACGAATCTTCTCAACAACGAAAATCAGAAGCACTCAAGCGATTGAGGGTGGCTGAATCCTTCAGAGAAGGACTCAACAGTAAGAACAATCGTCCTGAATGGATGATCATACAATATTTGCCGGTTATACCACCTGAATTGAGGCCCTTGGTGCCATTAGATGGCGGCCGTTTTGCCAGTTCAGATTTGAATGACCTCTATAGAAGGGTCATCATTCGTAACAACCGTTTGAAAAGATTATTGGAAATCAAAGCACCTGAGGTCATTTTGCGAAATGAAAAGCGAATGCTGCAGGAAGCCGTAGATTCACTATTCGACAACAGCCGGAAATCCAATGCGGTGAAAGCTGAGGGTGGTCGAGCTTTAAAGTCGCTGAGCGATATCCTTAAAGGAAAGCAAGGACGATTCCGCCAAAACTTGTTGGGTAAGCGTGTGGACTACAGTGGTCGTTCTGTAATCGTTGTGGGTCCTACCATGAAGCTTCATGAGTGTGGATTGCCAAAGAACATGGCTGCAGAATTGTTTAAGCCATTTATCATCCGTAAACTGATTGAGCGGGGCGTTGTAAAAACAGTGAAATCAGCTAAAAAGCTGGTTGACCGAAAAGACCCAGTTATCTGGGATATTCTTGAAAATATTTTGAAAGGACATCCTGTTTTGTTAAACCGTGCTCCGACATTGCACCGATTATCAATTCAGGCATTTCAGCCAGTCTTGATTGAGGGAAAAGCAATTCAGCTCCATCCGTTGGTTTGCGGTGCATTCAACGCCGATTTTGACGGTGACCAAATGGCAGTTCACGTGCCATTGGCCAATGCATCCATTTTGGAAGCACAGTTGCTCATGTTGGCCAGCCACAACATGCTGAACCCCCAAGATGGTTCTCCGGTGACCTTGCCTTCACAGGACATGGTTTTAGGTTTATATTACCTTACTAAAGAGAAAGTACAGGACCCTTCGAAAAAAGAGCGTACCTATTATGATCGTGAAGAGGTCATGATCGCATTCAATGAGAAAATCATTGACTTGCACGATCCGGTGAAAGTGAGAGGTCGTGTCGAGAATGAGCATGGCCAAATGGACATCCAAATCATCAGGACCACTGTGGGTCGGGTATTGTTCAATCAAGTTGTGCCTGAAACGGTGCCATATGTCAACGAATTGTTGACCAAAAAGAATCTAAAGATGATCATCGGGATGATCATCCAACGCACGAACTTCCAAGTGACTGCTAAATTCCTGGATGACATCAAAGACCTTGGATTTTATTGGGCCTTCAAAGCAGGGCTTTCTTTCAATTTGGGGGATTTGATTACCCCTTCCATTAAGAAGAAAACCTTGGATGATGCACAGCGCGAAGTCGATGAAATTTGGGATAGTTACAACATGGGTTTGATCACCAATAATGAACGATACAACCAGATCATCGACCGTTGGACATTTGCAGACAACCGAATCACAGACAACCTGATGAAAGAGCTTGCCACACACAAAGGTGGCTTTAACTCCGTGTATATGATGTTGCATTCAGGTGCCCGTGGATCCAAACAGCAGATTAAGCAGCTCTGCGGATTAAGAGGTCTGATGGCCAAGCCGCGAAAATCAGGGGACACCGGAAGCGCTATCATTGAAAATCCTATCCTTTCCAACTTCCAGGATGGATTGAGCGTTTTGGAATACTTTATTTCAACTCACGGTGCCCGCAAAGGTCTTGCTGATACGGCCTTGAAAACGGCAGATGCAGGTTATCTAACGCGTCGTTTGGTGGACGTAGCACAAGACGTTGTGGTTTCTGAAGAAGATTGCAATACATTGCGAGGAATTGAAACCACTGCTTTGATTGATAACGATAAAATCATTGAAAACCTTTCTTCCAGGATCATCGGACGATTTACATTGCATGATATTTTACACCCCATTACCGATGAAATCATCTTGCAAGCTGGGGACTATATCAATGATAAGACGGCAAACAAAATAGAAGAACTGGGAATTGAGTCAGTTACCATTCGATCAGTATTAACCTGTGAAGCCAAAACAGGTGTTTGCAACAAATGCTATGGCAAAAATCTTGCATCTGGGAGAATTGCAGAAGAAGGAGATGCAGTCGGGATTATTGCTGCCCAAAGTATCGGTGAACCCGGAACACAGTTGACCTTGCGTACGTTTCACGTGGGTGGGGTTGCTGCCGTATCTAAAGCTGAATCGGAGATCATTTCCAAATTTGATGGAATCGTCGAATTTGATGGATTGAAAGTTTCTCAATACATACAAGAAGGAACTAAAAACAACATCATACTTTCTCGTTCTGGAGAAATGCGCATTTTGGATTCGGATACAAAAAAGATGCTCACCAGCATGCACATTCCTTATGGGTCCACTTTATATGTCAAAGAAAATCAAACCATCTCAAAAGGGGATATGATTTGTAATTGGGACCCTTTCAATGCGTTGATCATATCTGAGTTTTCTGGTATCATCAAGTATGATTCCATTGAAGAAGGCGTGACGTATCGCATGGAGCGGGATGATCAAACTGGATATTCCGAAAAGGTCATCATCGAATCAAAGAATAAGAAGAAAATCCCTGTCATTTCCATCGTGAATTTAGCAGGAGAGGAATTGAAAAACTATTCATTACCCGTGGGAGCTTACATAACGGTCGATGACAATGCAGAAATCAATTCAGGTCAAATCATTGGTAAAATGCCACGAAATGTCAGCAAGGTATCAGACATCACAGGTGGTCTGCCAAGGGTTACTGAACTTTTTGAAGCACGTAATCCTTCTAATCCGGCGGTTGTTTCTGAAATCGATGGAATCGTGTTTTATGGAAAAATCAAACGGGGTAATCGCGAGATATTCGTTGAGGATGAACGTACAGCACAAAGAAGAAAATACCTCATTGGACTTTCTAAACACATTCTTGTGCAGGAGGGTGATTTTGTCCGTGCAGGAACACCTTTGTCTGATGGCAATATTGCTCCTCGCGATATCATGATGATCAAAGGTCTGTTTGCAGTTCAATCATACCTAGTCAATGGTGTTCAAGAGGTGTATCGCTCGCAAGGGATCAATATCAATGATAAACACATCGAAGTCATTGTTCGTCAGATGATGCGTTGGGTACAAATTGAAGATCCAGGGGATACAACATTGTTGGAAGGAGAACCAGTCGATCGCTGGGAATTTATCGAAGCAAATGATGATATTTTTGATAAAAAGGTGGTCACGGAGAGTGGCGATTCCTCCAAATTGAAGCCAGGGCAATTGATCAATATAAGACAGTTGCGCGAAGAAAACTCGTTCTTGAAAAGAAACGATAAAAAACTGGTTGAAGTGAGAGATGCTACGCCCGCTACAGCCAGTCCATTGTTGCTAGGGATTACGCGCGCTTCTTTGGGCACTAGCAGCTGGATCTCAGCTGCATCTTTCCAGGAAACAACCAAGGTTCTTAGCTCAGCAGCCATGGCCGCAAAATCCGATGATTTATCAGGATTGAAAGAAAATGTGATCATTGGTAAAAAGATACCAGCAGGTACAGGCTTGAAAAAATTCAAGGACATTTTTGTACGTTCTGGCGAACCGAAAGTGGAGACGGCAGACTAAAACATTTAGCCTATTGGCAATAGCTTTCTATTCGAATTGATTAAAATTTATAAGGCTGTACTGGTTGCAGCCTTTTTTTATGCATTACTTCTGATTGTGAAATAGTCACCTGAATTAGCGAAGACTGCTCTTACCCAATATGTATTTTCCAATCATATCAAATTCTACATTCACCATGCTGCCTTCGCAAAGAGAACTTAATTGGGTATGTTTCCAGGTATAAGGAATGATCGCAACACAAAACGATCCAGCTTTTAAGTCGAAAATCGTTAAACTCACTCCATTTATACAGATAGAGCCTTTCTCTATCAGAAATTTGCGTTGAGAAGATTTGATTCCAAAACAAATGCGGTGACTTCCACCCATTTCTAGTATACTCAATACTGGAATGGTGGTGTCTATATGTCCGCTTACCAAATGGCCATCCAGGCGACTGTTTAGTTTCATTGCACGTTCAAGATTGATAAGGTCGCCTACAAGAACATTTTTAAATTGTGTTTTTGCCAGTGTTTCTAGAACCAAGGTTACTTTATGGGTTTGAGTATTTTTACTTTCAACTGTCAGACAAGTTCCGTTGTGTAAAACGCTTTGGTCCACTTTAAGTAATTTGGAAATTTTAGAACTAATCTCCAATGTCACATTGCTATCATGCCTTTTGATGGATTTTATTTTGCCGACTGTTTCTACAATTCCTGTAAACATGCTGACTTATTTTCCTCTTCTTAATTCTATGAATCCGTTGATGGATTCATTTGTTAAATGATTCGGTAAACCTGAGTAAAAGATTTTACAAGTATAGTAATAAGATCCGTCGGGTAGGTAAGTACCGGAGCTCGCTTTTCCATCCCACAATATATCAGGATCTTTTGTATTGAATACCAAGTTACCCCACCGATTAAAAATTTTGAGATCAATGCTATTTACAAAACGATATGGAAATGGTTTAAATACATCATTATGTCCATCTTGATTAGGTGTGAAGGTGTTAGGTAAATTATAAATAGGGCAATAATTCAAGCAAACGGTATCAAATTCCAAACATTCATTGCCATTGTAATCAAATGAAGTCAAGCCATAGCAATCAGGAAGGGTATCGGTTAAGGTGTGTTCATATTTAAAAGTCGTTGGATCATTTATTATAGCAATTAATTTTCGTTGTTGCTCATAATAGCCATACACTTTGTATCCTGCAATATCTGAATCACTGCAGTTCTGACTTGGATTAGTCCAAATTAGCTTATTGTTAAAAATAGTATTGGAACCAGGTATATTTTCTTTGCACGGATCTTCCACCCTTAAACTTGGACAACAAGGAGGTTCATTGTCTCGGGGTATGTCGCAACGTATGTTTGATTTGTTGAGCAAAGGTGATTCGAAACGGCGAACGCCGTACTCGCCATTTCCTCGAATGTAATAACAATAGCTGCTATCGTTTTGCAATGAAGTCAATAAATAAGTATTTCCGGAAGTCGAAGCGATCGAATCAAACTTGTTTGTACCCCGATTCAAGAGAAATATATCATATTGATAATTATTCCATGGCGTCTGTGCTTCCCATCTGAGTTGTAATGCATTGTTCTTCGGTTGAGATACAGTAAAAATGCTCTGAGCACTATCTGAAATATGTTGAAACGTATTTCCTGACTGCAAAAGTACCCGAAATTGATGCGGATACTGCAGTGTATTGATATTGGAATGTAAATAGTTGGTATCCCAAATCTCATTATAGGAATTGTAAACCATACTGGCGGCAGGGATTTCTGTCCAAGTTTGAAAGGGATTCGTAGTAAAGATTTTTACTTCATAAGGTGGGGGATAAGTTTGGATATTCAGATCAGTGGCTAATGGTTTGGTCCATTTAATGTGGATTTTTCCGGCGGAGCTATCTGTTTGTTGGACGTCTGCTTGTAACATTACCGGAATGATCAACGGAAGCGTGTTGCAGCTTTCTTCGGAATGGAGACTACTCACGAAATTGATTGGAAATCCAGATGAACTTGTTGTTGCAAATTCACCTTGGACTCGATAACAATAAAATTTACCTTCTTTTACACTGGAGTCGGTATAAAAGTAATGTAGGCCATCGGTTTGTTTGGTTAAATAGGCAATTTGCTGATATCCTTTGCCCTGCAGGCCAGGTTGGCAAGTGTCCCTTGGGACAACTGACGCATTTTCCTTTCGCCATACTGAAAAACCCCTAAAATATTCTGGGGTTTGATCGCAATCGTATGGATCTTTCCACTCAAGTAAAATACTCTTATCCATGGAGCGTGTCATGAGTTCAGTCGGCGCAGGCCCAGTTACTTTTATCCGTATGGTATACAAGGTCGAAATGCCTGTACTATCCAAGATATTGTCCGTGGCTTTTATCACAACGGTATAATATTCCTTGCGAACCAGGGTACAATTTGTTTGCCATCGCAGTCTGGCTTGTAAGGGTGATTTTTGATAACCTTTCATGACCAGAAATTCCATAGATGGTTGAATAAAAAAACCAACTCCTGTAGCTTCAGCTTTTATGTATGATCCCAATGCGCTGGTGTCTGCATCTGAAATAATCACTGGAATATCTAATAATTGCCCCGCCACTATGCATGTATCCAGGATGGACTGCACAGTGGGTGGTCTATTTTTGTTGCAATCATCCCGCACAAAAATTTGCATGTCGCGAATGGTGCTTGCTATTTTCACTCCTTTGCGGTATTCATGAATGATGAATGCAATGTTGTATTCTCCAGGTTTTTTTGGGCTGATCCAGGTAAATGTTCCTTTCTGAGGATCCAGACTAATTTGGTTGTCTATGCCTGGTTGAATTTGATTTGGAAAGCTGTAGTTGGGAACGGGTGTATTGACGTCCATTAATGGAACAGTAAATTCAAAACTTAGACTGTCTCCATCCTCGTCAAAGGCTGCTGGATTGTGTTGAAAGGGAACACCAACACAAGCAAAATCGATGGGTGCTTGCAATAATTTTACAGAACGGTTTGGAGTTTGAAATTGTAAATTTAAAAGGGTAATATTTGTTTGTATGTAAAATGGAATGTTGACGCTATTCGGTGGATCAATGTTTAGAATATTTTCTACACGATTCGGATCCATTACAGACAATACATAACTTGCACGACCGGGATAACTGTGTTCTGCGATGTAATAATTTCGCTTGGTATTGTTTGAAAGCAAATCACCCGAACCGTTTGAACGGGCAATCGTGGAATAATTTCCATCACCCCAAGAAACGACCAAGCTATCGCGATCTGCTGCGGTACTACTGGCTTTTGTATAGGTGGTAATAATGATTTGAATTTTAACATCAGACAGCTGTACATAACTTATTTCACCTGCCCGGTTATGGGTTCCAAATACCATGATCAACGGAAAGAATAATGCACAAAAACCGGTCAAAAATATGCGTATCAAAGTTCCTCCTTTGAAAATTTGAGCAATTGATCAAGACAGCGATGCAAACCGGATCTCCAGGAATCACATGGCATGTCTAGAAAATTTTCAATTTTGGTACAATCAAGGCCGCTGAATGGAGGTCTAGGAGCTTTGGCTCCAAACTCTTGAGTGGAAATGGGTAATACGCAAACATCTATCTGTGCAATTTGGAAAATCTCTTTTGCAAAATCATACCAAGAACAAATTCCTGAATTAGAAAAATGAAAAACTGGGTACTCTGGGAGTAACGATTGAGATTGCCATTTTGTTATCAAATGTAGAATGGTTTCTGCCAGGTCTCGCGCGTAGGTTGGACTACCCAGTTGATCGTTGACAACACGAATTGAATGCATGGACTTTGAAAGACGTAGCATGGTCTTAACGAAATTGTTGCCTTCAGAGGAGTATAACCAGGAAGTTCGAATGATCAAGCTTTCTGCACCTGATTGGAGCACAAGGTCTTCACCCAAACTTTTTGATTTTGCGTAGATTCCAACTGGATTTTTTGCTTGGCTTTCAGGGATGAGATGGGGTTCATGCTGATGAAAAACGTAATCGCTTGATAAGTATATCATGCGAACTTTATACTCTTGACAGATATGAGCAATCCTTCCACTAGCATATGCATTCAATTCCATGCATTGATCCATTTCATGTTCAGCGTCGTCCACTTTGGTATAAGCAGCCGCATGGATCAAAAAGTTGGGCCGAATAGACTTTATTGCATAGGTAGATTGGTGGTCATCAGCAATGTTCCATTCTGTTTTCGATAAGAAGTAAAATTCAAAATTAGGAAAGGCATACTGGATGCTTCTTAATTCTTTGCCAAGTTGGCCATTGGCTCCATTAATGAGAATGCGCGCAACCATGGTTAATGATGAGGAAATGAAGGCCAAGCAAGATCTTTATCGGAGATTTGAATCATCTTTGGCGATACTTTCCAGTCAATTGCCAGTTGAGTATCCAGTGGATTAAACCCAGCTTCATGAGCTTTGGAGTAATAATTGTCGCATTTGTATAGAAACACGGCTTCTTCACTTAAAACAGAGAAGCCATGCGCAAATCCCCTTGGAATCAATAATTGCTTTTTATTATTACTGGAAAGAATTACCGAGTAATGCTTTCCAAATGTTGGACTGTCTTTTCGTAAATCCAATGCAATGTCCAAAACTTCTCCCAATGCGACCCGTACAAGTTTAGCTTGAGCCATCAACCCTACCTGGTAATGTAACCCACGTATTACTCCTTTGTGAGAATATGATTCATTGTCCTGAACAAAAAAATACTCTAGACCATTGATGAGAAATTGTTTGGCGTTGTACGATTCAAAAAAATAACCTCTCGAATCCTTATAAACTGGAGGCTCTAAAAGTAACAAACCATCTAAACCTGTTGAAATAATTTGCATGATTATTTCTCTTTAAACAGTAAACGAATGGGGGCGCCTGTAAAATCAAATAAACTTCTCATTTGGTTTTCCAGATAGTGCTTGTATGAGCCCTTGATTTGATCGGGATAGTTTGAAAAAAATGCGAACGCTGGATAAGGTTTTTTGATTTGGGTAATGTACTTTATTTTAATTAGGTGATTTCGGTAAGAGGGGGGAGGGATTTTTGAAATGGCTTCCAACATTTTTTCATTGAGTTCGGAAGTTTTTATTTCTCTATGCAAGTTTTCAAATACTTGTAATCCTGTCTCCACGGCTTGAAAAATACGTTGCTTTTCCAGTGCTGAAATGAAAAGTATGGGTACATCCGTAAAAGGAGCCAATTTGGCTCGTATTGTGGTTTCAAATTGTTTCATGGTGTTGGTTTCCTTCTCGACCAAGTCCCACTTGTTAACGAGAATCACCAATCCTTTGTTTCTTTTCACAACCAGCGAAACCAATTCCATATCTTGGGCTTCGATACCCAACGTAGCGTCCAACAAGAGGAAGCAAACATCGCATTCTTCCATTACCCGAATGGCTCGGATAACCGAGTAAAACTCTAAATCTTCAGAAACTTTTGATTTTTTCCGGATACCGGCTGTGTCTACCAGAATAAACTCTTTTCCAAATTTATTGTAATGTGTATGTATTGGATCTCGAGTGGTCCCTGCGATTTCGGTAACAATATTTCTTTCTTCACCCAATAAGGCATTTAAGAAACTCGATTTACCAACATTGGGTTGGCCTATAATGGCAAACTTTGGTAGGTTGTTTTCAGCTGCTTCTTCCGCAGGTACCAGTTGTGCGATTTCATCCAATAGCTCTCCGGTTCCGCTTCCCGAGATTGCTGAAAGCGTAAACATTTGGTCAAATCCTAAACTCCACATTTCTTGAGCCATAAAAGATCTTTCCGCATTATCCACTTTGTTGACTACCAGAAAAACTTTCTTTTTGCACTTTCGCAACAATGCAGCCATGCTTTCATCCAAATCGGTAACCCCCGTGGTTGCATCGGTCATGAACACAATGCATTGCGCTTCGTCTATAGCCAATTGCACTTGTTTGCGTATTCCTGCTTCAAATAAATCAGCGCTGTCGGGGACAAAGCCACCGGTGTCGATGACCGTAAATTGCTTTCCGTTCCAATCAGAAATATCATAGATACGATCTCTCGTAACGCCGGAAATGTCGTCGACAATGGATTTTTTTCTTCCAATTAGTCGATTGAAAAAGGTGGATTTTCCAACATTGGGTCTTCCTACAATTGCTACTGTATAACTCATTGAAAAAGTTCTGATTTGTTTACAAAATGGGGATCGTCTCTCCAATTTTGCCTTGTTTTAACACTTAAATTTAAGTACACTTTTTGATTTAAAAAAAGCTCCATTTCCTGCCTTGAGGCGATTCCTATTTTCTTCAATTGAGAACCATTTTTTCCAATGAGGATGTGAACATGACTGGATTTGCCGGTGTAAATGGTTGCATAAATTCTTGCCAACGGCTGTTCGTCGTCTACCCCTTTACAGCTATCGATCACCACAAAACAATGGTATGGAATTTCTGCTGCATAATGAAGCATGATTTGTTCACGGATGAGTTCAGATAGAAAAAAGCGGATGGATCGATCACTTGCGAAATCCTGTTCAAAGTAAGGGGGGTGAATAGGTAACAAAGGAAACAAGTCTGTCAATACGTCATCGACCCCTGTTCCATTACGGGCACTTACCAGATGAATGGCATGAAATGGCAAACCCAGTGCCAGCGACCATTCTTCTTTCAGTTTGTCAATCTCTGAAACCAGATCAGACTTGTTGATACACAAAATAATGGGCACCGTCGACTTTGATAGCATGTTTATAAAGGACTCTGGCAGATGCTCTTTGTTTTTTGGATCGATCACCAATACCAAAGCATCTGCATCTTCCATTGCCAATTTTATCTGAAGATTCATCATTTTGTGCAATGGGTATGCCGTTTTTTCAATCCAGCCTGGGGTATCCGATAAGATCAATTGTTGTTTACCGCGATTCAATATCCCCATGACGCGCTGTCTAGTCGTTTGGGGTTTTGCCGAAACGATGGCCAATTTGGATTTCACCAGTGCATTGAATAAAGTTGACTTGCCGCTGTTGGGCAATCCTACCAAGTTCACAAACCCCGATCGCTGTGTTGAATCTTCCTTAAGCATGCGTTTGAATGTATTCAAATAAAGTTTGCGGAGAAAGTTTACGCCAATTTAGGTCCTGAAAAATATCACCCATCAATGCATGAAATTGAATTCCGTATTGTTTGAATTCTGAGATCAGATGGTTTTGGATGTTCACGAATACAACGTACCCAAACGCTTCCCCAACGTCCTCTTTCCATTCCTCATAATAACAATCATCGGATCCGTGAAAATTGAATACATGATCGCATAGTAAGATAAATTTATTAACGCCTTTCCGGATGAGCGGATCAGCAACATTCCGTTTTAGATACATGATGTCATTGTGAATGCAATCGTTCCATTCACCAATCAACTCCAGTATACAATACCCCTCTTCATAATCAGCATATTGTAATTTTACAAACAAGGTCTCAGAGCCTATTTCATCCCAAAATGGGTGGATGTAATAATTGTAAACGCGATTCGTAAACTGCGATATTTCATATTCCATCCCATAAAAAGGGCAGAACTCATCCTCTGCACTATCGTACAACTCTTTCCATTGATAATAAGGTTCAATATCATGCATATCTTTGGGATGGAGAAAAAATCAATGGCACCAATCATTACATTTACTGGTCCAGAATCCTGCGGAAAATCGACCCTTTCAATGGAATATGCCACACATTGCAAAGGTAATTGGATTGCTGAATATAGTCGGGAATATCTGCAAAGCAATGGCTTGCAATACACAGAAAAAGACGTCATCAACATGGCCAAAAGCCATTCCATGCTCATCCGGAATGCAAAGAAATCCCAGCACATGGCAATACTGGATACAGACTTATTAACTTACCTAATCTGGTTTAGGTTCAAATTCGGGTATGATTCTGAGCAACTCAATGCATTGTGGCTTGAAAATCCAGCAGATTATTATCTGATTTGTCACCCAGATCTACCTTGGGAATACGACCCCATGAGGGAAAATCCTAATGATCGGCACTTGCTAGTGGCCGCATACCGGGAATTAATTCATGAAAGAAGGATTCCTTTCGACATCGTTACAGGTTGGGGAAGAAGAAGATTTTTCAAGGCTTCCTTATTAATCGATTTATTTCAACAAACTCAATAACTTTGTACTTTCTAATTTCGGGGTGCCGCATATGCAAATAGCCGGCTGAGATCAGACCCGCAAAACCTAACAGGGTAATGCCTGACGGGGAATTTAGCTTGCGCACTCCACTAAATTTTTGCAGCCCATGTTAAAGCAAGTGTTCATTATTTTTATTGTTTTGTTCAAACTTGGGGGTACAGTTTGTTCCCAAAACCAACTGTCGGTTTATGTTCAAGGATTGGATAGCGTGCCGATACTGGATGCAAACATTTTACTGTTGCCTATGGGAAAATCTCTGGTCGTTGATTCTGTTGGAAAGTATCATTTTAAAAATTTATTACCAGGTAAATACGCACTCCAATATATAAACCATGAGGATTATTCGATCACTGAGTTTGAAATGTTTGCTCAGGATACAAGCATATGGCTTTTGGTAACTTCGACCATTTCATTGAACGAAGTGTTGGTACGGGCAAACCAGATGAATACCCAAAATTATCCCAATGTAACATCCTTGCAAACTCCTGAAATACAGGAGCGCAGTTTTGAAAAAGATTTGCCATATGTACTTCAGCATGCACCTGGGGTGATGTCTCAATCGGATGCTGGAAATGGAGTAGGGTACACCGGGATACGTTTTAGGGCTTTGGATCCATCACATATCCAGCTGACCTTGAACGGAATTCCATTTACAGATGCAGAATCTTCTTTGACTTATTTTGTAGATATACCAAACATTGTATTCATTGCCGATAATATCCAGTTGTATCGGGGGAATGTTCCGAATCGACCAGGAACCCCTTCTTTTGGTGGAGCGATCGATGTTCAGACCAATAAAGTTTACTCAAAGGCCGGCGGTAATTTGGATCTGCAATTTGGCGATTTCAATACTTGGAAATACAGCGTTATCGGACACTCCGGTTTATTGTTAAAACAACTCTACGTTGATGTGGGTGTTTCGAAGCAACATTCCGATGGATACATTGACCGCTCTGAATCGAATTTAAATTCAGTGTCCTTTTCAATGGGACTTTTAGGAAAAAAAAGTTCGTTTCGTTTGAATTATATACATGGAAATGAACTGACCCAACAGGCTTGGTTTGGTTTACCTATTCAATTTGCAGATAAGCCAGAAAGGAGGACGTTTAACTTGGCAGGTACATCAAAGCCAGGGACCCCTTTTGATCAAGAAATCGATCGTTACTCCCAAGATCATTTTCAATTTTTTTTCATAAACGAATTCAACCCACAATTCACCTGGTCAAACACCCTCAATCTAACATTTGGAGATGGATATTACCAAAATTATATAGCATCCGCCAATCTGGTCAATTATGGAATTGAAAGTCCGGATGCAGTAAGCGATTTGACCAGGCGAAAATGGCTTGACAATCAATTTATCTTTTTTTGTTCCAATTTGGAATATCGATATCAGCCAGGCTTTGTGATTCAGACAGGAATTGGTGGATCCATATACAAGGGTTCACATTATGGAAAAGTGAATCAAGTGTATAACGATGATTTTAAATACCTGAAGGACCCTTACTATGAAAACGATGGTGAAAAAAAAGATGGTTCTGTTCAAATGAAGGTTAACTGTACAAAATTTGAAGATTGGAAATTCGGACTCGATGTGCAATACAGAACCGTTCAATACGTGGTCAATGGTCTTTTGGAATATGCTTCACACGTGGATGCAGAGGTAAAATACGGATTTTTTATTCCAAAACTTTTTGTCGACTATGAAGGCATGAAAAATCATATCTTCTACGCATCGGGGGGATACATGCAAAGAGAGGCTTTTCGAGAAGACTTAATCAGCCAATCTCCAGATTTGCGTTCGGAATTGCTTTTGGATGCCGAACTGGGTTTGAAAGGATCATGGAAAACATTCCATTATGCAATCAATGCATATTACATGCATTATCCGCGATTGCGAGGCCTTTCAGGAGCTTTAAGCGATGTAGGGGAACCTTTATTCATTGTCCTTGAGAACGTATCAAACAGGGGTGTGGAAATTGGCATTCAATGGAAACCTTTTAAAAATCATAATTTATTCCATCAATCTGCATTTACAGATTCCAACATTCCACAATGGAAGGAAAGCATACAAATATATGAAGCGGATTGGGCTTCTGTCACTACAGAGCATGTTCAACATTTCAATAAACCGCTGGCTTATCAACCCTCTTGGGTTAGTTTCACCGAATGGAAAATGGCCCTGCCATGGCATTTTACTCTCCTGGACGAAATGAAGTTATTTGTGCAACATCAATTGGTGGCCGACTTTTATTTGGATAACACCGGAAACCCATCCAGCCTTTTAAACGGTTACCAGGTTTGGCATTTAGGATTTTCTACCAGGGCACGCATATTTGGAAAAATGGATTTTGAAGGCTGGGTCTCCATTCAAAATCTATTCAACCAGGAATACGCAAGCCATGGCTGGATTTCACGAATCGGGTACAAAGGAACTTTAAATCTATCGGATGACCCATATACAGGAAAAGAAGAAGCGCCTTTCTACCATTACAAAGCCTTATACCCGCAGGCACTTCGACATATCACGGCAGGCGTTCGGATGTATTTTCGCTAAAAGTGAAAGCTGATGCCTGCCCGATAAACTATAGGAACTCTATAAGAATCGGGATCCTCCAGAAAATCGTAGTTGACATATACTTCATAGGCGATGTCACCACCGCTCGTATAACCGATGCCAAACAATAAAATATCGCGCCATTGCCTTTCTTTTTCGAGATATCCCGGATAGAGGTATGCTATGGTTTCATTGAGCCAACTGTATTCAAAATGGACAAACCAATTGGTGAGAAATTTCATCCGGGAGAAGAGTCCAACTCCATAATCCAGACTATTGTAGCTGTATGTATCAAAACCATCTGAAAACTTGGCCGTTGTGAAATCCAAACTGATCCGAGGCCCAACGGATAGCCAAGAGTTGAACTTATGGCCAGCCATTGGGGAAACACCAATGCCAAAAACATTTGACTGATAGCCATTGTAGTAACTGGAATTAAATCCCAGGTTAAAGCCACCTCCGAACCATACTTTTTCCTTCCAATAATCCGTTTTATCCTTTTTAGTCTTTCTACTTTGGGCCCAAGAATTTGGGCAAAAGAGTACAGACAACATCACAATCAATACGGACGATTTAATGGATTTTTGCTTATTCTTGATCACCTTTTTAATATTTTAACGTATGATAAGTTAAAATGACTTTACTTATTTCGCTATTTCTTAAATTTACACCCAAAATAACGGATATATCATGAGGTTTCGCACTATTTTATTGTTAATTGTAGGGTTTGTTTGCCATTTCATTGATCTTCAGGGACAACAGTTAAGACTCCAAAAGGAAGTCGCGGCTGCAAATTCTCCTTTGAACCAGTTATTCTTCGAATACAAATTGGTTAAAATTAATTTCGATGAGCTTCGCTCAGCCATGACTTCCCGAGGCAATCAACATACCTTAGAATGGGTTCATCCGGATTTTACTTGGAACATGGAATTATTCGAACAAGATATCCATAGCAGTGATTACGTGCTCACCGTTGCATCAGATGAAGGCATAAAGCGTTACCACAGAAAACCCGCCAACCGACCAATGATAGGCCGATTGGATGGTCCAAGGGGCGGAAATGTCCGATTGGTGGTTGCGGATCAATACATCGCCGGTATGGTAGAAGAAGGCGGAGCACTGTATTTCATTGAACCCGCAAATCAAATTGACCCCGCGCTGCCTGCAGAGTGGTTGGTAATTTATGACCGTGATAAAATCATGCATAACCCCAACATTGAATGTGGTTATGAAAAATACATTCAATCAAAACAAGAGTTGGAACAATCCCAACAAGGGAAAGAGTTAGGCGAACGTAGCCATTGTTTGCAGGTAGAAATAGCCATAGCCAATGACTTAACTGTATTCCAGAAAAAAGGCTCAGTTGCCAACGTGGAAAACTGGAATACCACCATCCTTACCTTGCTTCAAGACAACTACGACAATGAGTTTGAGCATTTCCTGGAATTTGTGCAAACTGCAAGTTTTGTTGCCACCTCCACCGGATCGGATCCATGGAACGGCGTAAACAACATTGACCAGCATCTCAACATCCACGTGAGTTGGGGGAATGGGGGCGGTTATGGAGCGGCCTACGATGTAGCTACTGCTTGGACAACCAAATATAAATCAGGTGCAGTAGGACTTGCATGGGTTGGCGTGATTTGTGCGAATTTGCGTTACAATGTTTGCAGCGATTACGGAGGTTCAAACAATTGTTTAAGGCAATTGCAGGCCCATGAATTGGGCCATAATTTTTCAGCCGGTCACGATGCCAGCGGAGCCAGCACCATCATGGCCCCCTCGGTAAACTGTTCAACTTCTTGGTCAACCGCTTCCGTTACGTCCATCAATAACCACGTGCGTACCAGAAGTTGTTTGAGTATTTGTGCAGGAGGGTCAGCGCCGGTGGCCAATTTTTCTGCAGACCAAACTAGCGGATGTGCTCCGCTGACCGTTAGTTTTAGTGATCTGTCGACCAATGACCCTACGTCTTGGCAATGGACATTTCCCGGAGGAACTCCTTCATCGTCCACTCAACAAAATCCAGTGGTTACCTACAAGGCTTATGGAAGTTATGATGTAATTCTCAAAGTATCCAATGCATACGGTAACAATACCGCCACGTTCAAAAAATACATCGTGGTGAATACCGTTCCGGTTGCAATGTTTTCTAAAGTAGTCCTGGATAAAACGGTCTTGTTCACCAATACATCACTATACGGAGGAACCTACGAATGGGACTTCGGAGATGGTGAAATTTCCAATGATCCCAATCCAACACATGTTTATGACATGGACGGAGAATACATCGTTGTACTTACAGTAGAAAATGAATGCGGTACGCACCAAACTTCGATGAAAGTAACCATCGTTACCATTCCCGTGGCTTTATTTTCAGCCGACACAACTTATGGATGCGCTAGTTTGACCGTGAAATATAAGAATTTGTCTACCACCAACGTAACCAGTTGGGAATGGGATTTTCCTGGGGGAGTGCCAAGTACTTCAAACTTGTTTGAACCGGTGGTAAAATACAACCTCGCCGGAGAATTTGATGTAAAATTGGTTGCTAAAAACAGCAAGTACAAATCAACTTCTTTAAAAACCAAATACATCAAGGTCGACTCCGTTCCCGTGGCAACCTTCGACCACTCCGTGAATGCTGACACGGTACAATTTGCCAATCATTCCATCTATGCCAAAAACCACTTGTGGAATTTTGGAGATGGATCTGCTACCGATACCGTGTTGAATCCAAAGCATATTTATGCTCCTGGAACCTATACAGCTATGTTGGTTGTTAAAAACAACTGTGGGAATGATACGTTTACCCAAAACATTAAAATTGGAAGCGGACTCACCGCGGGATTTAAGACGGATGTTCAGAAAGGATGTGTGCCTTTTGTGGTTAAATTCACCAATACATCGTCCTCTGCAAAAACTTACCGTTGGAATTTTCCAGGAGGCCAACCCTCAAGTTCTACTGAAAAGGATCCGGAAATTACTTACCTAAATCCGGGAAGTTTTGATGTGGAATTGATTGCTGTCAATGGAAATGAGGAAAAGTCAGAAATTAAAAAATCATACATCCAAGTTGAAGCTCAGCCTGTCGCAGAATTTGCGAAAGCTGTAACCGGGTTTAACGTAATGTTCAGCGACCAGTCAAAAAATGGAAAATCATATGTTTGGCAATTTGGTGATCAATCAAATAGCGCAGAGGCTTCTCCCAGTCATACTTATGCAGCTGAAGGAGAATATGATGTAACGCTTATCGTGACCAATGATTGCGGAGCAGATACCATGCATCAAAAAGTTGCAGTATTCCTCATTCCTCGTGTTGATTTTAGTGCAGATACCACCATACTTTGCGGCTCTGGAAACATCCAGTTTTACAGCAAAACATCTTCCGACGTTAGCCATTGGAATTGGCAATTCGACGGTGGTTTCCCAGACCAATCTAATGATAAAGATCCCAAAGTATATTACGAGAAAAAAGGAATTTACGCGGTGAAGCTTGCGGTTGTCAATAGCAATGGATCCAATGAAATTACCAAAATCGCATTCATCAAGGTGATTTCACCTGTTTTGTGTCCGGAGTTTGTATTTGAAAAGACAGATGCATTGAATCCATCTTTTGAATTCCCTATTCGGGCTGTGACGGAAAGTCGTATGGAAATAACACCGAATCCTTTTAATGACCAGTTGAACATACGCTTGAATGCAAATGGCGCTTCAGGTAGTATTCAAGTGTACGATTTGTACGGTAAAAAAATGTGGAGCAAGGTCATTGCGCAAAAGGGATTATGGGATTGGACCATCAATGCTCAAGGATGGGCAACAGGAACTTATTTGGTGCATTGGACCACTAACGAAGGTTCATTCACTCAAACGGTTGCTTTGTTACGATAACTGAAAACGTGTAAGCTGTTCTTAATAGCAATAGGACAGAATACAAACAAAACGATACCAACAGAAGCTATTAATTAGGCTATTAGGCCATACTGGTTTGGTTTTTGCAAGATTGTTTCAAGCTGATACCAGCCAAGTTTTTATTATAAAATGAAACATGCGACCATTTTGATGGAACATCGCTTCTGTTTTTTAAAGAATCATTTGCACCCTGATTTCCAGGCTGGTTTTTTGTTTTTTAAATATTTCATCGGGCGATCATATGCGTAAGGTCTTGTCCGACATAAAATGTTTTAGCTGGATTTGCTTTTTGGCGCTCCAAAGCCCGCTATATTGCCAATGGTGCTGTTCGGACTCTACCTTGTTGATTCAAGATAAAAAAACAAACACTTCCAAGCTTCAAATTTCAGGATTGTTAAACAATGATCTCAACGATCCCATCCAGGGAGTGTGTGGAGTTCGCATAGAGTTCGAGCATCAATTTTTGGGAGATGTAACCATGGAATTGATTTCCCCTTCCGGTCAACGGGTGAAGCTCTTGGGGCCGGCTGGAAATAGCGGATTTACCTCCTTTTCTAGGTGGTACATTACCTTGATACCCTGTGGAGAAACAGCAGTTCCTGATCCTGGTTTTAAACCCAGGTGGGACAATGAACAGTCTTGGGGACTTTTTGGCAAATTTTACAATGGAACGTATTACCCATTCCAAGGTTGCCTGGAAGATTTCAATTTGGGCCCTGTGAATGGTACTTGGACCCTTTCCGTGAGGGATGATGAAAATTTTTATCAAGGTAAGGTCTTGAGCTTTTGCATTCTTTTTTGTGATCCCCGTGGAATTACATGCCAGGAATGTAGTCCCAATGGTGGTTTTTTCAATGTTGAAACCAAAAGTTATTGCGAAGATGATCCGGGCCTATTCCTGAATGATCGTGTCATTTTTCCAATTTTTACGCCGGACCCAACATCTTATGGATACCAATATTTTATAACACAAAACGATACCATACGAGCTATCAGTGACTTGCCGGATGCAAGGAATCTTCAGCCAGGGAAGTACTTTGTTTGTGGAATTTCATATTTGTTGGCGGACAGTGCAATGCTTCCTGAAATTGGACAAGTTTTGTCTAAATACCGTGAAGATTTACTTTCGAACCGATTGGGAATTTGTGCAGACTTATCAAAAAGTTGTATTGGATTGGAGATCCACCCCGTTTACAAAGGTTTGATGGAACAAATCATTCTCTGTCGTGGAGATAGCATTCTTAGAAATGGCATATGGTATAAAAATGAAGGACCGTATCAAATTCCTTACCAAACAAAACAAGGATGCGATTCGACTATATTCTTGGATTTGAAATTGGTTGACTTTAGTATCAGCGTTCCTGCCATTGACACAATTGATTGCAATCATTCCAGCATTCGAATCGATATTTCCAATTCGACATTAAGTACCCGTGCACACATCCGCTGGACTACAATCAATGGGTCGATCATTGATTCAAGTAATTTATTGAATATCGAAGTAAATGATTCGGGCCAATACAAGGTGTTCATAGAAGATGGTGCTTGCATGGACTCTGCTATTTTTCAAGTTGTGAAATTAGGAACAGTGCCCGATTTGCTTGTGGAGTCAGATACCATCAATTGCAATCACCCCATAGCCACTTTATCAGCCAGAACGTCCGTTCCAAATCCCAAATTTCAATGGTCTGACGGAATGGTTTTGTTGGGTGTAGATTCCATCTTGCAAGTGAACTCAGGTGGCCTTTATCGGGTCACGCTCACAGATGATAGAGGGTGTACCAATGAAAAGAGTATTCAAGTAATTATGGATACCATTCCGCAAAAGGTTTTGATTTTTTCCGATACCATAACTTGTCGAGATTCACAAGTTTTGTTGAAATTCCATAGTGCAATTCCCCAGCAGGTGATCGGTTGGTTTAATCAGCAAGGATTGATCAGCACGGAAGATAGTATTTTGGTTTCAACAGGAGGGAGATACCGGCTTGAATTCGTGGGAAGAAATGGATGCCTGGGAAGAGATTCGATCGACGTTGTCAACAACAAGCACATACCGGATTACTCCCTGGTATTGGATACATTGAATTGCCTCAACCAAATGCAATTTGTGCTTCGGGCAAGGAGCAATTCAAGTATTGCGACCATTGAGTACACGGATCCTTTGAATGGCAAGTTGATTGGATTGAATCCTACGATTCGTATTCCGGGGCGGTATAGGCTTATGCTGAATGATACATTCGGGTGCTTATTGGATACTTCATTTATAGTCGCTATTGACACCACCACACCAACAGTGAAGTTGCAAGCTGATACAATGGATTGCTCGATAGATAGTGTGCAGCTAAGACTTTCAGTGAATGGAAATGATAGTTTAAGCCTTGCATTTGAATGGTTTGATACGCAAGGTTCATTTTCATCACTCAAGGAGCCCTATGTGAATAAACCGGGGACATATCGTATAGCTGTGACAGCGCCTAACGGGTGTATGTTTCACGATAGCATTCGCGTGCTGTCCGATTCAACAAGACCTGATATTCAGATTGATTCAGTTGGCAGTTTAAATTGTTTAGACCGCAGTATGTTGCTTATAGCAAAATCCATGAAAGCCGATTCTTTTTTATGGAATGGACCCGGAGTGGTCAACGACACCAATGCCCAATTGAACGTGAGCGAACCCGGTATGTATACGCTGACTGCAATTTCCTCAAATGGTTGTGAATCCGAACAAACCATTCAAATTGTTTTAGATACATTCTTGTCAATTGGTCTACTGTCTTCTGATACACTAAGTTGCAATAAGGATAGTGCGCAAATAAGTGTTCAATTGAACCAACCGACGGATTCATTGTGGTGGATTGGGCCTGGAAATTTCAGAAGCAATCAATTGAAACCAAATGTGTTAGTAGGTGGTCGATACATGATTCAGGTCTGGGGAACGAATCATTGCCTTGATACTGCAAGTGTGGAAGTGGTTTATGACACATTGGTACCACAAGTAGAGTTGATATCCGATACCATCGGATGTAATAAATTAAACGCTACGATCCAAGTCGTCAATCCATTGCCCGGAGTAACATACCATTGGAAATTTCCTAACGGAGATTCCACGCAAGCGGCTTCCGTTGTAGTATCTGATACCGGGTGGTTCCACCTTATTACTACATACAACAATGGCTGTAGCAGGCTGGATTCAACTTTCGTATACAGCCGATTGGATCGTCCTATGGTATTTGCTGCGTCGGATACCATTAGCTGTAAAAAACCGCAATTGCTTTATGGATTAAAAGGAACTGAAGCAAATATGCAATACGTATGGAAAGGTCCACAAAACTTTAATTCTACAGATTCCATGATCGTCATTCGACTTAGTGGATGGTATCACTTCACCGTTACAAATGCATTTGGATGCACCAGCATGGATTCAGTTTTTATTCATGAGATGAATGGACCACCAAATGTAATTTTCAGCGATCCATATTTTGATTGCAGCAATTACCAACAAGGAAAGTTAACTGCTCGTCCATTGGATAGCATTGTACAATTTCAATGGATACTTCCAGGCGGGGCAGCAGTGAACGATACAGTAGTCCAGGTCATTGGTTCCGGAACCTATGTGTTTATAGCCTCCAATCCATCGGGTTGTCAATCAGTAGACACCCTTATGGTCGTTGTGGATACCCTTAAACCAAGCATATTGAGTTTGCAGGTCGACACCATCAATTGTAAGAATGCAATGGTATTTCCTATAGTGAGTGCAAACCAAGCGAATGTCGCTTTGCTGTGGATTGCCCCAAATGGCGATACGATCCGACAATCCAACCCTGGCTTTTCAATTGGAGGTCAGTACACAGTCCAGGTAGTTGGGAACAACCATTGTTTTACAGATAGTAGTTTTATAATTCAGGTCGATACCACCATTCCCAGCTTCATACTGCAGGGAGATTCATTGAATTGCAAACGACGAAGCGTTCGTTTGGTTGTTGTGTCAAGTGACAGTCTTGCCAATATTTTTTGGACAACACCGTTGGGCCAACAAATTGCCCAAAAGCATCCAACGGTCACAGATTCCGGGTGGTACCGAATCACGGTGCAAGGATTAAACGGTTGCATCAAAACAGATTCACTTTATGTTTTAGATGATCAGCAATTGCCAATGGTACAGCTGGAGAATGTATTTATACCATGCAACACGGATTCGGTGACTTTACAGCTCATGACCAACGATAGTAGTGGAACATTTTCATGGACTGGACCAGGCGTGTTTCAAAACAGTAGCTTTCGCCCTATGGTAAAGGATACGGGCACTTATTATTTGAAACTTACTGCAGTGAATGGTTGTGAAATAGTGGATAGCTGCAAAGTGGAATACCGCAGAGATCCTCCGCAACTTACAGTTGTTAGTCCAACCTTGAATTGCAGACAGTTGACTGGAAGTTTGAAGGTTGTTGGGGACACCATTGGGGTTAAACATCTATGGACAGGACCTGGTTTGCAGGATTCTGTTTCTTGGGAGCCACCTGTTTTTATTCCTGGAAGATACCAATTTACTGCTATCAACCAGTATGGATGTAGATTGGATACCGCACTAATAGTGGATTTGGACACCCTTCATCCTCAAGCACAAATTTTGGCATTGGACAGCATCATTTGTTTAAAGCGCAACATTCAATTGACGTTGGTGAACCACATGCCACAATTGGACTATCAATGGAGCACCTTGAATGGATCTATAGTAGGACCAACCAACCAGGACACTTTGGATATAAATGGCCCAGGTGATTATGGGTTACTGGTGACAAGCCAAGGAAATGGATGTACAGGTTTTGCCAACATCCTAGTGAAAGAATACAATTTGGCGTGGGATTCCGTTCAAATTCTAAAGAAAGATCCAAATTGCTTTGGAGAATCCAACGGCTATATTCAGCTTGTACATTTGGTGTCAAATTTTGCACCTTATGAGTTTTCAATCAATGCAATCAATGTTCCGGGAATTGGTCCCTTTTCCGATTTAGCTGCAGGAAGCTATACCATAGAAATCAAATCTAGATATGGTTGTCAGTTAGATACAACCATCGTATTAATCAATCCACCGCAAATGATCTTGGACGTTGGTAGAGACACCACGATCCGTTATGGTCAGACTTATGACATTTTCCCGAGCACCAATGCCAATATTAACCGGCTAAGATCGATGCAGTGGATAACCGGTGATGGCTTAAATTGCAATCTCTGTTTCAATACGAGTGCAAAGCCATTGAATACCAGCATATACACGCTTGAACTGATTGATGAAAACGGCTGTGTAGTGGAAGATGCTTTGGAAATTCGGGTTGTCATCGATCCTTTGATTTTTATGCCCAATGTATTTTCGCCCAATGGTGACCAAATCAATGACCAACTCAAACTGGAAGTGAGTCCCGAAATCAAATGGATTCAAACATTGAGAATTTTTGATCGATGGGGCAATCTAGTCTTTGATCAATCTGGTTTTGACCCCCGTTTGGAAAAATATTCGTGGGATGGAACATTCAAAGGGCAGAAAATGAATCCTGGCGTCTTTGTTTTTGCCATCGAAGCCTTGACCGAAAACGGTCAAATTTATCGCTTGGCTGGGGACCTTACAATCCTTCGTTAAAGTTTTTTACGGTATTTCGTTAAATTTACAAAAATTATTGAAGGCCAGCAAGCGAATTGAAGGTTTGGTGGGTCTTGTAGTTGTAGGGAACCGGGGCCCTGCAGGACTAAGAAAAGGATTTGGAAAGGATAAATTGATTCGGTATGTTTTTTGGTAATTCTAACGAAATGCCAAAGAAATACTAAAATAATTCACAACAATATCTTAATTTTAGTTCGCTTTCAAGTAGGTATATGTACATCATTATTTATATTTAAAGTAAACATTTTCAATATGTTAAAAAATTTACTTTTCGTAATGTGTTTATTCACAGCATTGGGCGTCCGATTGAATGCACAATGTACTCCACCCATGGCAGAAAACTGTGATGAAGCCAGTGTGCTTTGTTCATTGGATGAGGTGAATGGTTATTCGTGCCAAAACAATAGTACTGTTCCAAGTCCATGCGCTCCGCTGTGCTCGCAGGGTGGGGTTGGACACAACACCAGTTGGTGGGGTTTTGTAACGCAAGGTGGTAATGTAACCATCACGTTGACCATTGGAGGTTGTACCACGTCTCAGGGACTTCAATATGGTATTTGGGGAGATTGCAATTGCTCTGAAGAAATTGCGTGTCGTTCCATTCCATGTGTTCCTCCGGGAAGTGTTGAAGTAATCAAT
>Ga0268298_10000652_pt1 | contig 44114 bp, 42 predicted proteins | sample WWTPWeurt_MetaG_FD_194462 | JGI IMG/M metagenome (GOLD analysis project Ga0268298, IMG submission 194462) | Activated sludge microbial communities from WWTP in Nijmegen, Gelderland, Netherland - WWTP Weurt | ecosystem: Engineered > WWTP > Aerobic digester > Activated sludge | place...
AGTGTTACTTTCTGGACGATGCGGTTCTACTGCCATTCTGGCTTCTGGTTGGCCTGACGCTGAGAGAAACCGAAACCGGACAAACATCGGCAAAATCTTAAATTTCTAAACGGCCGCGAACAAAAACCTGATCGCTTCCTGCAAGTGATCGCCACAAAAAAGGGTTGAACCCTGGGCTTTGACGCGATGTCTAAGGCTTAGTAATACGTTTCAGGAAGGTTCCTTTCATGAAGTTAAAGATCCAAACGATCATCACCCTCGTCGGGTTTGTATTCGGTCTGGCTGCAACGCGAACGATCCAGGCAGATTCTCAGTGCACCAATTTGTCCCAATCACAGTGCGAAAAAAATGACGATTGCACCTGGGTGAACGGATACACCACGCAGGCAGGCGTAAAGGTAGATTCATACTGCCGCGCAAAGCCTGGCAAAGCAAACGACCAGGGAGACCGCGACCGTCGCGACCGTGACAAAGACAAGAACCGCGACAAGGACAAAGATAAAAATCGCGATAAAGACAAAGACAAGAACAAAGACAAAGATAAGGACAAGCGGGACAAGGATAAGGACAAAGACCGCAACAAGGACAAAGACAAGAATCGCGATAAAGATAAAGACAAGAACAAAGACAAAGATAAGGACAAGGACAAGAGAGATAAGGACAAAGAGAAGCGCGACAAAGAGAAGAAAGACAAGGAAAAGAAGGACAAAGAAAGAAAAGATAAAGAGAAGCGCGACAAAGAGAAAAAAGACAAAGATAAGAAAGATAAAGACAAGAACAAGTAAGAGTTCCTTGATCCAACGCGGCCGGTTCTCCGGCCGCGATTTCGTTCCAACAGTCGGAAATCATTTGACCCCCGTTCCATAGATGCCATGATGAACGCGCACCTCTGCACGCGTCAGAGCATGCGCAAACAGCTAGATGGACGTACGCACACTTTACTTATCTCTTAGCCTCACTGCATTGACGGGTTTACTCATCTCCTGGCTCTCCATACACAGAGACCGCAGGCAGGGAATGCAATGGAATCTCGGAGCGATCGCATTGTGTTTGGGTAATTTGCTTGTTAGCATGCGCGGAACCATCCCGGATCTACTGTCGGTAAACGGTGCTAATACGCTCTTGTTGCTGGTCGCGCCACTCATAGAGGCGAGTCTGCAAAGATTCTTGCGCGGTCGGCGAATTTCTCGATTGATGCTGTATTGGTCGCTCGCGGCAATGATCGTTTTCAATGCAACGGCGCATCTTGCTTCGCTACGGGAGCGAATCCAGCTCATGAGCCTCGCCTTTTCCGGCCAATGTTTCTTGCTCGCGTGGGTCGCCACAAACATGCCCAGGGACGTTCGATCGCGAGTTGTAATCGTTTTTGGGGTAGCGTTTGGCTCGCTGGGACTACTGGCCCTTACAAGAGCAGTCCTCGCGATATACCTTTCTGAAGAGGAGGACATGTTTGCCCTGAGGGGCTTTGCGGTCTACTATCTAGCCGCAACCAATGTATTCCTAATGATCATCCTGAACGGATACGGCTTGCTGGTAGGAGACCAAAACGCACACGCCCTTCGCGAGCTACAAAACGCTGCGGAGCAAGCCAATCGTGCGAAATCCATTTTCCTGGCCAACATGAGCCATGAGATTCGCACACCTCTAAGTTCTATCATCGGAATGAGCGAACTCTTGTTAGATACTGAACTCACCTCCGACCAGCGCGAGCGCATTAAAGTCATCAGACTTAGCGCTGATACGCAACTGGCAGTTATTAATGAAATTCTAGATTATTCCAGACTCGAAGCGCGCAAGGTACACATAGATCCGCACGTCTGCGATCTAACACAGTTGCTGTCTGATACACTGGCAATCATCAGACCAATGGCAGACAAAAAAGAAATTGGTGTCGTCGCGGAAAACGATCCGAATCTACCACGTTACGTGGTCTGCGACGGCCCAAAGCTCAAACAAGTATTGCTGAACCTCCTGGTCAACGCGGTCAAGTTTACAGCAAACGGGTTTGTTGCATTGCGCGTGGACCTGGAAGAACGCTCAAACACGCATGTCAGACTGCTGTTCAGCTGCAAAGACACCGGAATCGGTCTCAATCACGCGGACAAGGCCCGCATCTTCAAACCTTTTCAGCAAGCAGACAACACAATATCGAGGCAATTTGGTGGAACGGGCCTGGGCCTCGCGATTTGCAAGCAACTCGTCGGCCTTATGGGTGGCGCCCTGGACGTCGATTCCGAACCTGGCTCAGGTTCCCGCTTCTTTTTCAGGTTGCAATTCCCGCTGGCCGGCAAAGCAGAAATCGAGTCACATCACATGCGAGAGCTGCGACCGGAAGCTCACCTGATCAATAAGCATATCCGCATCCTTGTAGCCGACGATAACGACGTAAATCGTGGAATCATGCAAATGATGCTCGATCGTATCGGTTATTCGTCCGAAACATGCATCAACGGCCAGGAAGCAGTCGACAAGGCATCCAGGAACTCATACGCAATCATACTGATGGACATGCAAATGCCTGAAATGGACGGCATTACCGCGACAAAGATCCTGCGCGCTCGAGGTCACAAAGCGAAGATCATCGCGCTGACCGCGAATGCGAGCGCGGAAGATCGCCTCTTGTGCGAGGAAGCCGGTATGGATGGTTTTCTTACAAAACCTGTATCAATGCAAGAGCTATCCACATTGGCCGATCAGTATCTAAAAGCAGTGAGTCTGCCGATCCGTCCGATACTCTAGTATGACTACAGTACTGTTGCTCATCGCGAGCAATGTGTTCATGACCTTCGCCTGGTACGGTCACCTCAAATTCAGGCACATTCCCATCTGGGCTGCGATCTTCGCCAGCTGGGGAATTGCATTCTTCGAATATTGCCTTCAGGTTCCGGCAAACAGACTGGGCTATGGCCAGTTCAATGCCTTCCAGCTCAAGATCATCCAGGAGATAGTAACTCTGGTTGTTTTCATTGTATTTGCAATCTTCTACCTCGGGGAAAGTCCGCGATGGAATCATCTGGCGTCTTTGCTGTGCATTGTGATGGCAGTGTACTTCGCATTTCTATCTGCTCCGGCGTAAAAAAGATCGCAGGCATCCGGAAGGAGTCTGATCTAAAAAAAATTCTGTCCCTGTACGAGCGATTCCACAGCCTGGGGTGAATGAATGCCGCAGCCTGGAAGGAAGGTGGGAAATATTTTCGTCACAATGGACATAATATTTTTTACCGCCTGGACGGAAGCGGAGAAGCAGTTATCTTTCTGCACGGCTTCCCTACTTCTTCGTGGGACTGGGAAAAAATCTGGCCCGCTCTCACTTCTCAGTTTCTTTGCGTGGCTCCGGATTTCATTGGCTATGGCTACTCAGACAAACCTCACGAATACAACTACTCCATTCTAGACCAGGCAGATCTCGCTGAAAATCTACTGCGAGAGCTGCGAATAGAAAAAGCGCACATCTTCGCACACGATTACGGCGTGAGCATCGCCCAGGAAATGCTGGCTCGTTCCCAGGATCGCAAAAGAGAAAGAATCAAGGGCGGACTTGAAATACTTTCAGTTTGCTTCTTGAACGGCGGAATTTTTCCAGAAGCACACAGGCCAAGACTCATCCAACAACTTCTTCTCAGCCCCGTTGGAAGATGGGTTTCCATGTTCATCAATGAAGGCGCCTTTCGCGCGTCGTTCTGTGAAATCTTCGGGAAAGGCACTCAGCCCGCTGAAGAAGATCTCAAGCAATTCTGGGAACTCATTCGCCTGAACAAAGGGCATGAAATCTACTATCGTTTGATTTCTTACATTCCAGAAAGAGAAAAGAACAGAGAGCGTTGGGTAAATGCGATCATGAACTCACGTGTTCCGCTCAGACTCATCAACGGGCCAGAAGATCCAGTCTCTGGCAAACACATGGCGGATCAATACAAGAAACTGATTCAAAAACCGGACGTGGTTCTCTTGCCAGGAATAGGCCACTATCCGCAATACGAAAACCCGGACGCAGTGATCGCGAATTTCCTGGAATTCGTCCGGCGCAAAGAAGAAGAGGAATAGTATGAACGTACTTCTGATTGGCTCAGGCGGGCGAGAACACGCGCTCTTCTGGAAGCTTTCTCAGAGCACGCAGCTCGGATCCATCCGGGTTTTTCCAGGCAACGGTGGGTTTGCACCAGAGAGCATCGCTCTGGGTATCGATCTCAAGAATTTTGAAACCATCCGATCTTATGTAAAACAGAATAAAATCGATCTGGTGGTAGTTGGACCCGAACAACCTCTCGTAGACGGAATCACAGACGCTCTATCAAGAGATTGCCTGGTATTCGGACCAACGGCTTTCTGCGCGCAATTAGAGGGATCTAAAGATTTTTCAAAAGCGTTCATGAAAAGACACGGCATCCCGACTGCGGATGCGGTGACATTCACAGACTCAAATGCAGCTATAGAGTATCTGCGCACGCGAAAGCTACCTATCGTAGTGAAAGCGGATGGTCTGGCTGCAGGCAAAGGCGTAACGGTGGCCACGAGCTACGAAGATGCAGAAACAGCCGTAAGAGACGCAATCGACAAAAAGATATTCGGAACATCCGGTCAGTCCGTACTCATAGAAGACTTTCTAGAAGGTCAGGAAGCGAGTGTCTTCGCAATCTGTGATGGACAAAGAGCTCTACCCATGATCGCAGCGCAGGACCACAAGAGAGTATTCGACAATGATCAGGGCCCGAACACAGGCGGAATGGGCGCGTATGCTCCTGTGCCTTTCATGAACGCAGACGTTATGCGACAAGTACAGACGGAAGTGCTCGATCGCGTGATGGCGGGAATGCAGAAAGAAGGTCATCCGTATCGCGGACTTTTGTATGCTGGCCTCATGGTGCATAACGGGTCTGTGCGAGTAGTTGAGTTCAACTGCAGATTTGGTGATCCAGAAACGCAGGGGCTTCTCAGATTGCTGGATGAAGATTTGCTTGAACTGTGTAAGCTGAGTGCTTCTGGAAATCTTCCGGAAAGACAAATTCATTTCAAACAGGAAGCCGTCATCTGTATAGTGCTCGCAGCAGAGGGTTACCCCGGTGAAGTGCGGAAAAATATACCCATCCCGGATCTCAAAATCATTGACTCGTTAGGAGACATAATCATGTTCCACGCTGGCACTGCCCTTACACCGGGCGGAGTCGTTTCCACCGGGGGAAGAGTGTTGAATCTGACTGCAACGGGCCGTGATTTGCTCGAAGCGCGGAAGCTTGCATACAGTGCCCTGGAGCGTGTTCACGTTCCAGGCCTCTTCTACCGAAAGGACATAGGACAGAAGGGAATTCCCTGAGAGGTCGCGATGTACGTTTCCGAATGCTTTCAGAACCTTGCGATAGAAGAAAGAACTCGCCTTGAAAAAAGACTCGGCATCATTCTCAGGCGAGTAGAAGAAAGACACCAGATCCGTAAGACGCTGCGCAATATTTTTGAATCCATGGAAGTGCGCCTTCGTGCCGAATTCGAAGCAGGTGCCATCTGGACCGGATTGCTCGACCATTTCTGCATTCTGCCCCAGGATAGAATGACTGGAGAAGCGGCGGAAGCTCTGAAGAAACATCCTCTCACTTTCTGGCCAGAATCGCACATCTGCACCATGTCTGCAGAAGCCATGGAAGTAGTGGGTAGAATGGATTGCGTTCGCGAAAGCAGATCCATCCTGTCAGAACTATTGCGCATGGGCACACCGGACAAGCGCGCACTCTCGCGATGGCTCGGCCTGGACGCTCCTGCCTCCGCACTCGATCTATACTCTCTCATTGGCCAGACAAGAGGAAGCGAGTCACCAGACTTTTCCGAATTCAATCATCGGTACCTCACCGACCTGTTCCCCGAAGATGCCATGGCCCTTTTGTGGTTCTACAGGGGAGTATTGCCTCTTTACGAATGCCTGAGACTCGCTGAAACAGAAAACATCCAGGCAGAACAAAAGAAATGCCTCGAAGGATTTCGCCTGGGGTATCTGATCGCAGAGCCACTGCCAGTGGAATTTGGCCAGACTCAGAAGTTCAAGATCGTGTGCACCAGAGAAAAAAATGCTGGCATGGTATCGGACCTGCCTTCCCTCTACAAAGAGGATACGCTGCAGCGTAGCCTCTTTTGATGACTCACAGATTCATTCTTACACTACTGGTCTTTGCTACATTCTGCCGGGGTCCTCTTGTAGAAGAGGATTATGCATCCATTGGTGGCAAGAGTATCAACGGCATAGACAGCTTCGCAGAAATCTTAAAATCCACGGGACGAACCGTTCGCACGTCTGCCTATTTTACAAAAGAAACCGCAACATCAGATGTAATCATTCATTTCGAACCAGACTTCGGTTACGACGAAGAAGTATATCGCAACCTGGAAGCCTGGATGTCCGGTCTGGATTTGAATCCGGAAGACCTCACGGACAAAGACAAGGTGGTTCATGATTCTCGCACGTACGCGGTGCCAGATACAGAATCCAAAGAAGCGCACGGCGATCCCGCAGAGAAGACAGACGAAGAAGAAACCGCAGACAATACAAACACAGAAAAGGAAGTCGATCTCAAACCTGTGACGTTGATCTACTTCTTGCGCGATACGACCGCTTCTGCTGAATTCTGGCGAAAGCTGGAAAACGCGCTGAAAGACTATCCAGAAGAAAGGGCATTCGCACGCTACAATCTGGAAAGAACAGAGTTTCGCGAGAGCCCTCCTCAAGGAGAAATTCCAACGTTATTCGGCTTTCGTTCCCTTTTGAAAGGCCAGAAAGAAGTCCATCAGGCAAGATCTTTTAGCAGCGATGAAATCGAAGACCTACCTCCCTGGTTTCCATACAGAATCCTTCACTCGGGAGAACCTGCTCTTTCCATAGAGGAAAGGTTCGCTTATCGCACCATCCTCCTCGGAGACGATCATGATCTCATACGAGAATTCTTTCTCAAAAGAGGTCGCGTGATTCTAGTCTACAATTCTGAATCTTTCCTTAATTACGCGCAGGCAAAAACGGCCCAGAGAAAATTTGCCGAAAAATTCACCACCTACGCTCTCAAAGACGCTCCTAAAGACGGAACCATTTCGATTATCCAGAAAGCACCCGTCCCGCCGCGAACTCAAAAGGAAAAGGAAGAAAGTCCGTTTAGAATCTTCACTGTTTTCCCGCTCAACGTCATATTTTTTCAGTTGCTCGTCTTCCTCCTGGTATTCCTTCTCTCCAGGGCGAAGGTTGGCGCTCCCTTGCGCGAAGAAGCGCCAGCGGGGAGTAGAGACTTCACAGAACATTTTACTGCACTTGGAAACTTGATTCGCAAAACAGGAACCAGATCATGACACCGGAAATCCAGAACCTCAGAAGAGAGATCGGCAAAGTATTTGTGGGACAGGAGGATCTTGTCACCGGAGTCCTTACGTGTCTGCTCGGAGGAGGGCATGCTCTTTTAGAAGGGATGCCGGGTCTCGGGAAAACACTGCTGGTTCGGACTCTGGGCGGTGTGCTCGGGCTCGATTTCGCACGCATCCAGTTCACTCCTGACCTTATGCCAACGGACGTAACGGGCACTCAAATTTACAATCAGAAGAACCAGGAATTTGTTTTCCATCGCGGGCCTGTGTTCACTCACATTCTACTTGCAGATGAAATCAACCGATCTCCCGCAAAAACGCACTCTGCACTTCTTGAAATCATGCAAGAACAGCAGATCACTCTAGACAATCAAACATACAAAATAGACGCGCCCTTTCTTGTACTGGCAACGCAGAATCCGATTGAATCAGAAGGAACCTACGCGCTGCCAGAAGCAGCACTCGACCGCTTTCTTCTCAAATTGAAAATCAATTATCCAGGTGAACAGGAAGAACTTGAAATCCTTCGTCTGCAAACCAGACCTTCCGTAGAGCAAGCTATTGCGCGCGTGATCACTCGCGACCAGGTGCTGGAACTTCAAAACAAGACAGCACAGATCCACGTGGCCAACTCAGTACTCACATACATCAATTCACTCGTGCGCGCCACCAGGCAACGTCGTGAAATCTATGTGGGTGCTTCTCCTCGCGCAGGCATTGCACTTTTGAAAACAGCACGCGCCGTGGCACTGCTGGCCGGCAGAACCTATGTAGTGCCGGATGACGTTAAGAAAATGGCTCATTCCGCCATGCGTCATAGATTGCTTCTTTTACCGGAAGTGGAAGTAGAAGGCAAAACGCCGGATGACATCATTGACGATCTACTCGCAACCGTGCCGGTGCCAAAAGACGAATGATTGCGCTGCCAACAAAACGCGCGGCGATTCTGTTTGCAGTCCCGCTGGTTCTGTCCGTATTTTTGCTTCCGTATTTCATCCTTTCAGGAAGCAATCTGCCTGCAGCGCCCATCATTCTGGGGATGAATTTGTTCTTCCTTGGAATCTTCGCCATGGACTGGTTTACCATTCCACGCGCGAAGCGATTCACGGCGGAACGCGAAACAGAACCAGTTCTCTTGCAGAATGCAAAGCACTCGATCACACTTGCACTCATCTACCATTTAAAAAAAGGCGCGTCCGTTCAATCATCCATTTACGACGACATTCTTCCTTTCATGGAATGCAAAACATTTCCTCTGGCCGTGCCCATCTCTCCAGGAAGAAATGAATTTTCGTATCCTGTAACTGTAAGCAGGCGTGGCCCGTACGATCTAAAGCACGTTCACCTTACAGTCTTCGGAGCACTTGGGCTCGCGCGCAAAGTGTATCGCATTCCATGCGAAACGAGCCTCCGTGTATACCCCGATCTTAGAAGTGTAAGCAAGCTCATTCTACTTTCGCGCACATCCAGATTGAGCTTCATGGGCATCCGCCGCATTCGCACAACAGGTGGAGATACTGAATTCGAAAGGCTGCGCGAATATACGCGAGATGATGAATTTCGCAGAATCGACTGGAAAGCAACCGCGAGACAAAGACGATTCATGGTGCGTCAATACCAGCAGAGCAGAAATCAAACCATCATCTTCATGCTGGACTGCGGGCGAATGATGACTGCCGAATCCCAGGGAGTGCGCGTGCTCGATCAGGCAATCTCGAGTATACTTCTGCTTGCGCGAGTGGCCCTGGATCAGGGAGACAGAGTGGGAATTCTCGCTTTTAGTTCGCGCGTTCTTCGCTTTGTTGCGCCTGTTTCCGGCTCCGGCAAACATCGCGTTCTGGTGCAGGCCTGTTACGATCTGTATGCGTCCCATGAGGAAACCAATTTCGATCTTGCGTTTCGTCACCTGCAGCGCGCATCCCGCAAAAGAGCGCTTGTTTGCGTGGTCACAAATGTAATCGACGATGCAAATGCAGACATGATTCGATCTCACCTGGAAGTACTCAGCGGCAGACATCTTCCATTTGCAGTTCTCTTGAAAATCCGGGAAATTCATGAAATGGCAGAAAAAGCAAACGATGCAGCCATTCGTCTTGGTGTTTCAGATTTTCTGGAGTGGAGAAAGAACGTCATTCATCGCCTTTCGGCGGGAGGCGTTCTGGTTCTGGAAAGCTTTCCAGATCAGCTGGAAGTGTCTTTGATCAATCAATACTTATGGATCAAAGCAAGAAATCTGCTGTAGCGACGAAATACTAATTATTTTAAACAATAGGAATTCTTTATGAAAAAGCGCAGACTCGGCACAAGCTCCATGGTAGTTTCTGAAATTGGCCTTGGAACCATGACATTTGGATCTTCCTGCGATGAAGAGACGGCATTCAAAATCATGGACCTGGCGTACGAATCCGGAATTGATTTCTTTGATACGGCTGAAATCTACCCTGTACCTCCGGAAGCGAAATGGGTTCATCGCACAGAGGAAATCGTAGGCAAGTGGATGAAGGGAAAACCTCGCGATTCCATCATTCTGGCAACCAAGGTGTGCGGGCCCGGCCATGGATGGTTTGTTCCTCCGGTAAGATCCGGCAAAACTGCTCTCGATCGTGTCAACATTCGGCGCGCCATCGAAGGAAGTCTCGAAAGACTGCAAACAGACTACATTGATCTCTACCAGACTCACTGGCCGGATCATGATATGAGATACGAAGATACTCTAGAAGTACTCACGGAGCTAGAAGAAGAAGGGTTGATTCGCGCAGCCGGTTGCAGCAACGAAACTGCGTGGGGATTGATGAAAGCTTTGCAGGTCTCCGAGTACCACGGACTGATCAAATATCGCACCATCCAGAACAACTTCAGTATGGTGAACAGAAGATTCGAAGATGCACTGGCCCAGGTTTGTCGCAAGGAACAGGTGAGTCTATTACCCTATTCTCCTCTGGCAGGGGGAGTGCTCAGCGGAAAATACAACGACAATCAAGTGCCAAAAAACGCACGATTCACAAAGTATCTGGAATCGGGTGAAAGACAAAAGAAACAGGCGCATCGGTTCGTGAATGATAAAACGCTCAGCTCAACCGCGGCATTTCATAAAATCGCAGCGGAAGCGGGCATTCATCCCATCGCCATGGCTGTAGCATGGAGCAAGCAGCATGATTTTGTTGCTTCCACTTTGATTGGAGCCAATACTCCTGAACAACTTCGCGAGATTCTCGGTGGAGACGAATTGATTCTATCTCCGGAAATACTTGCAAAAATTGATGAAGTGAGCAAATCGATCATGTACCCCATGAATTGATTTTGAAGGCGTTCTCGGGTGAATCTGCAAATCTTTGCCATTGGCTCCATTTATATCTGCGCGTTGATTCGAGCCTGTCCTCTGTTCCTTCTTGGACCGGAGACCGGAAAGCTGACTGCAACGGTTGTTGAGAAGATTGCCTTCGTACTCTCTGTGATCCTTGCAATCATGCTGATCTTCAAACCGCCGCGAAAGACGGAGACCACAGAGCGTTCGTACGCAGAAAACGTCCTTGCGATCGTTCTTATTTCAACATTCACACTTACCGGAATTTTGTTTTCGATTCGATGCATGGATGGTTTGATTCTGGGGGCCTACGACTACACTGGAATCAGCCTTGTTGCAGGCGGGCATCTCTATGGGCAGTTTCTTTCTTCCCCCTACTACCAGAGTGCAAACGGCTCCATCTTTTACCTCGCGCATCATTTTTCACCCATACTCGCATTCTATTCTCCCTTCTATTATCTGACCTCTTCGCATGCGATCTACGGGATTCTGCTTCAAATTACAGCCGCCATTGGAATGTATGCCGCCTATCGGTTTGCGCGCGCGGGACTGCTGGCCGCGTGTGCGATTGTATTTCTTCCTGTCATCTATCAGTTCACAATTTCATTTCACTACGAGATATTTGTTCTCTGGTTTTTCTTTTTACTGCTCGGCGGAATCAGGAAGAAACAGTGGGTTCAGATATCTCTTGGACTATTGCTTCTACTCATGGTGAAAGAAGACATGAGTGTTTATCTTTCACTCTTTGCAGTTTACCTGATCACCGGGAAGGACAGAGTCGAGAGAAAGATCGGAGCTGTGATTCTGGCCGTATGCGCGGTTTCATTTGTTTGTGTTTCTATACTTTATATGCCCAGAGCTTCCGGAGAAGTAAACTCCAGATTCTTAACTTACTGGGGCGTTTCTTCTTTATCTGATTTTATTTTTTCCCTGACTCCAACGCGAGTGGCAGGAGCCTGGATCGACTCCTGGCCAGTGATTATTTCTTTTATTGCGCAAACAGCTTTCTTGCCTCTTCTGCGCCCTCGTCTCTCTCTCCTCGTTCTGGTTCCTATTTTCACTCTCCATCTTCTCAGCTCGCAACCATTCTTTCACACCCTCAGCGCGTACTATATGTATACGTTTACGCCGTTTCTACTGTATGGAGCATTCGAAGGCGCTAAAACTTTCAAACATTTTCGCTCTGCTGCGATCGCTGGCTTTTGTGCGGCTGCAGCCTTCACTGCTTCCACGCGAAAGGAAGTGCCCATGGTGGTCCTGCCGGACCCCTCCGCAGGCCCTGAAATTCGCGCACTTCTTTCAAAAATGGAACCAGGGCGAAAGCTATGGACGCATGCCTTTCTCTCTGCACAGGCGCCCGTGCAAAATCCAGTTTTTCCCCTTCTTCACCCGACGGCCCCGGATTACATTTTGATTGATCCAGATCGCAGCTCGCCGCAAGGCGAATCACCGCAAGATGTGGAGAAGGCTCTCCAGATTGCTCGCAGAGGATGCATCGTGGGGCGAGCCTCCGGAACCGTTCTCTACCGTGTGTCTCAGGAATTGACACAGGAGACAAAAGAAAAACCATGCACCCGTGACTGAATTATTCACAGAAAAAGAAATCACCGTCCAGGATGCATTGGAACACGGGCTGACTGCAGATGAATTCGAAAGAATTCGCGGCTTCCTCGGAAGGCTGCCCACAGTAACTGAACTTGGAATCTACTCAGGACTCTGGTCAGAACATTGCAGCTATAAGAATTCCATACTACAACTGAAGACTCTGCCGACCGAATCGCCCAGGCTTGCGGCAAAAACCGGAGAAGAGAACGCAGGCGCACTGGACATCGGAGATGGACTTGCAGTCGTTTTCAAAATCGAAAGTCACAATCACCCAACTGCAGTGGAGCCTTACCAGGGCGCGGCCACAGGTGTTGGTGGAATCATGCGCGATATCTTCACTATGGGTGCCAGACCCATCTGTTCCCTCAACTCTCTTCGCTTCGGTTATCCGTCAGAAAAACGCAGCCGTTATCTGCTCAGTAGAGCAGTGAAAGGAATCGGAGACTATGGAAACTGCCTTGGAGTTCCGGTATCAGGCGGAGAAATCTTCTTTGATGAGTCTTTCACACGTAACTGTCTCGTAAACGCGATGACCGTTGGTATTGTTAAGAAAGACAAAATGGTAAAGGCAAAAGCAGAGGGAGAAGGCAACCCTGTTTTCTATGTGGGCGCACGCACAGGCAGAGATGGAATCCACGGGGCCAGTTTCGCAAGCCGCGACCTTTCAGAAGAATCGGAAAGCAAACGCAGCGCAGTCCAGGTGGGAGATCCATTCATGGAGAAGCTTCTTATGGAGGCGTCTCTCGAGCTTGCGCAGACTGATTCCTTCATTGGAATGCAGGATATGGGCGCGGCCGGACTTTCCTGCGCCACATCAGAGATGAGTGCGAAAGGTGCTGTTGGAATGGACATCGATCTGGATCTTGTCCCTCTCCGCGAAAAGGGAATGAACGCGTACGAAATCATGCTGTCAGAATCCCAGGAACGCATGCTCGTTGTGGGCAAACGCGGCCAGGAAAACACGATTATACGTATCTTCAACAAATGGGGTCTTGAGGCGGTAGAAATCGGGCGCGTCACTACAGACGGCAGGCTTAAGATTCGCTGGCAGGGAAAATTGTGCACAGACATTCCGGCGGACAGTCTGGTTCTGGGTGGCGGTGCACCTCGCTACAAAAGAGACACAAGCAGACCTGCCTACCTGGATCAGGTGGCAGATGCAAATCAGCTCTTACAGAAAAGACCTCCGCAAAAAGAAGGAATGCTTGCCCTTCTATCGTCGCCTAACGTCTGCTCACGCAGACCAGTCATCGAGCAGTATGACAGCGAAGTGGGTCTGGCCAGAGTCCTCGGTCCAGGCGGGGACGGTGGAATCGCGCGCGTTCCTGGGACAAACAAAGGAATTTCAGTATCCACGGACTGCAACAGCAGGTATGTTTTCCTGGATCCGTACAAAGGAGCAGCGCAGGCTGTTTTCGAATCGGCCAGAAACGTTGCCGTTACCGGAGCGGAGCCTCTTGGAATCACAAACTGCCTGAACTTTGGAAACCCGAATATCCCGGAGAATTACTACGTTTTCAGCGAATGCATTCGCGGCATGGGGGATGCGTGCAGGTCCATGGGGATTCCTGTAACAGGAGGAAACGTTTCCTTCTATAATGAAAGCGAAGATGGGCCAGTATTTCCAACCCCAACCATTGGGATGGTTGGTCTGGTAGAAGACATTGGACGCGCGGTGTTCCCGTGGTTTTCCTCTCCCGGAGATTTGATTTTCGTCGCTGGTCATTTTGCTCCGTCCTTTGGCGGAAGCGAATACTTGAAATTGAATACGGGGAAATCCGCCGGGCAAACAGCGGACCTCAATTTCGATCACGAAAAACAACTCATTCAATTTCTGCTGCAGGGCGCAAAGAGGAGACTCTTTGCATCTGCGAGAGACCTTTCTATCGGTGGACTTTCTGCCGCTCTCGCAAGATCCGTTCTTTCGCGCAATTTTGATCCACGCGCCACTTCTTCTCCCCGTGGCTTTGCACTGAGCATCGCCGAGCCTTACAAATCGGACCTGGATTTAACGTTATTCGGCGAAACAAACGGGTGCGCGATCGTAACTGTGAAGCCTGGAAGTGAAGCACAGACAGAGGCCCTCGCAAAAGCATCCGGAATTCCGCTGTGGAAAATCGGCACTGTGTCTTCAGATGCAATGTTTAACTACGGTGGCTTTCAGATCAGTTACGAAGAAGCGGCCGCGGCCTACGAAGGCGGACTGGCTGGAGTTTTTTGAGATCAGGGCAAGGTGAGTACGCGCATTCCCTGATCCTCCGGTAGATTCTGCAGATCCTGAATGGAAAGTGTCTGGATGGATGTTCCATCTCGCAGGATTCGAACGATCGGGTAGGTTCGCGCGTCGTGAATATTATAACGAATCAGGAACAGTGCTTCTGAATAACCTCCTTGCATGGCAGGCAGGTCCAGTTTGTAGTAACGTATGTCCGTTCTGAGGACTGCTTTTTCACCACCCGGATCCATTCTGTGAATGGTCACCCCGTCCGTGTTTCCCGCAATCCTCAGATCCACGACTCTGGCTTCCGTGCCAGTCTCCACGGTTCTGCAATCGACGAGCGAGATCGCGGTAATTAGAATGGTCAACGTTAGGCGGCTTTGAGGCAACCTCAGATTACCTCGTCCGCGAACAGAATTCTGTCCTTGCCTCTCTTTTTTGCAATGAACAGAGCCCGATCCGCTGCCTTGAACAGGCCGCGTGGTTCACTTTCATGTTCGGGATAACCTGCAATTCCACCGCTGCAGGTTACACTTCTACCATAGATTTCAAGCTTTCGCACTTCGTCGAGGAACCGCTGCGCTACGATCATCGCATTTACTGGAGTAGTTAATGGAAGGATCACAACAAATTCTTCTCCTCCGTATCTGCAAACGATGTCTTCTGCGCGGAAACTCTTTCTGAGCTGATCCGAGAATGCAGCCAGAACCTGATCCCCGGCCGCGTGGCCATGCCTGTCATTGAATTCTTTGAAATTGTCAAGATCCAGAGCGAGCAAAGAAAGGCTGTGGGAATGACGACGTGCGCGGTTGATTTCGCGATTCAGCGAACGCTCGAAGTAGCGCCGATTGTAGACCCCGGTCAATTCATCCATGAGTGCGTTCTGCATCATTTCGTCATAGAGTGCGATTTCAAGAATCACCGGACTTTTCAAAACGCGATTGAGATTGATGAAGTAGTCCATCATGGCCACACGAAAGCCAATGGGCCGACCAAGCTTAGCCTGCATTTCCGCAGAGTGTTTCAAAATGTCTGCCCAGTGTGTCATGGCCGCATCTGGTTCAAATTCGTGATGGCACAACACTCTAAACAGATTCACGAAGAATCCCGCGTCGGACTCCTGTCTGAGTGCGTCTAGTTCAGAAAGAATGCGAGCCTCATTTGCCTTGTCTTCATGCAAGACACTGCGAATGCGAGTCTCCAGACTGGCCTTTTCATTTTCAAGGCCTCGCACCTGTTCGTGCAGGCGAATGAGTTCTTCGCGGGATAACTCCTGCTGAGATTCGCGCGCCTGGAGTTCCTGATGGGCCTCCAGTAGCTCTTTGTGGCTCAGTTCGGACAATTTGTCGTAAGCTTCTATGGTCTTTTTTAGCTTTTCTAAGTCTTCCTGACTCATGTGCAGACTCTTTTTTGCTACCTGAAATTGACCATCCACTTTTTGTTAGGCGAATGAACGAACTGGCTCTCTATGTTATGTCCGTATTCTATATCTTTGCGGGCATCATGCACTTCGCGAAACCTAAACTTTATTTAAGAATGATGCCTCCCTGGCTTCCAGCGCAAAAGGCTATGAATTACATCAGCGGCGCGGCAGAAGTTTTTCTGGGAATTGGCCTGGTACCACTTGTAACGAGGGCATGGGCCGCCTGGGGAATCATTGCACTTCTGGTTGCGGTGTTTCCGGCTAACGTCTACATGCTCACAAGCGGAAAGTTCAAATTGCCAAAGCCGCTTCTGATCCTGCGACTCCCACTCCAGCTTGTTCTCATCTGGTGGGCCTATCAGTATACCGGTCAATCGCTTACGCGATAGACCTGAATGATCTTTTCTTTTCCCTTGAGCTGGAAGCCACCCAGCTCTTTGAATTTGAACTGATCTTTTGCCAGTTCGTATGTGTTCTCTCCGAGTAGAACGGAAGTGCCGTGTTCCTTGTTCAGTTGCTCCAGTCTGGCTGCTATATTGACGTCATCCCCGATGACTGTGTATTCGAGGCGATCCGCCGATCCAATGTTGCCGGCTACAACCACTCCTGTATTGATTCCAATTCTAGTTCTGAGCTTTCTGTCTTTGCCAAACGTGCGACTGGACGTTACCTTCTCAATGGCAAGAGCTGCGCGAATCGCATTGGCTGCGTGATTGGGATCATCCAGTGGCACATTGAACATGGCAAAGATGGCATCCCCGATGAACTTATTGACCACTCCCCTGTGAGCGTGTATGATTTCTACAAGTTCAGAAAAGTATTCGTTGAGCATCATTACGATTTCGCGCGGAGTGAGCGTTTCCGAAATCGTGGTATAGTCTGCAATATCGGTCACCAGAATTGTGGCCGTGCGCACTTCACCTGCCAGATCAATTTTTTCCTCAAGGATCACGGTCGCAACATCTCGAGTCACATATTTTCCGAATGTATCTCGAATGAGCTCACGCTCCTGCAGGCCTCGAACCATCCCGTTGAATTCCTGGGTTACAAGGCCAATTTCGTCCTCCGTGATGACGGCGGCCTGAGTAGAATAGTCTCCTTCGCGTACCCGGTTGATTGCTTTGATGAGGGATCGGATTGGTTTGGTGAAGGTGCGTGTAACAAGCACTACAGCAACTATGGTTCCCAGAAATACAATGAAGCGATCGATCAGAACTGTTTGTAGAGGGCTGAGCTTTGTAAACTGGGCGTACTTATCCTCGACCTGAAACGCAACCTTGAGTTCGAGTATGACCAGTAAGGATGGAAGAAACACAAGAAACAGAAAAACGAAAAACAAAGTCCGTCCAATCCCTTTGCTCCCGGCATCAAAGAGCATTTTAAAGCGCGCGCTTACAGTCTCTTTTAAATCGAGAATGAAATCGTTGATCAAGAAATACGCAATGAACGACGGAAAGAGAGCGTACACAAAATAAATTCCAGGGACAATGGAGAAAAAGAAAAACTGCGGCGGGATTTTATCTATGACAAAGTCTTCCGGATTTTGAAAGATACGCGGAAAAAAGTAGAGAGGCAAAAGAGCAATCGCCACATAAATGTTTCCAATCAGAAAAATCCACGCAGTAGATTGCCAGGTCAGTTGTTCGATTCTCTTTCTGGCTGCGGGCAGATCTCCAGTTCCCTCAAACAAACGATCCACAGGTCTGTAGAGTAGACGCGCGCCGATGTAATTAATAAGCCCGTACAAAAGCAAATGCACAAAGCCAAGTCCGAGAAAAATCGTAATGGATTGATGATAGACAAAATAGATTCCGTCTATCACGATGATAAACGGAAAGAGACCCAGCATCGAAAGATAGTAGCGATTTTTCATTCGATCATCGCAGAAGCTTTTTCACATTCTCCGGCGGCCTTCCAAGGACTGCTTTTTTTCCAGACACTACAATCGGACGCTCGATTAGAATCGGGTTTTCCACCATTGCCTGGATCCACTGTTTTTCCGTAAGAGTTTTGCCTTTGTATTTCTCTGCGTAAACAGTTTCCCCTTTGCGAATCAGATCCTCTGCTTTCATTCCAAGTTTGTCGAGAATAGCAGACAGCTCGGTGGCAGTGGGCGGATTCTTCAGATATTCAACTATTTCTACTTTTGCGCCGGAGTCCTGAATGAGTTCCAGGGTTTCGCGACTTTTTGTGCACCTGGGGTTGTGATAGATCTGCATATTTGCATGCATGGAAATAATGCGAACGAGCCGTGCAATCACAAAGCCAGAATGATTGACTGGATATTTTGACTCAGCCAAAGATGCACTACTTTGCGCCGACACCTTGCAACCGTATTCGACCGGCTATTCTTTGTTGTTGGTATTCTGATTCTTGCAGTCAGCGCAGGGCTGATTTCCGTCGCACAGGTTTTAAAACGACCCTGGATGTATGCCTGGATGGTTTCGGAAGACTCGCTCACAGTGGGTAGAGCAGAAACAAGAACACGTCAAAAGTTTTCAGAACCTCACGCCACCTATCGGTGGTGGCAATTGCGCACAACGGGGAAACGCTATTTTCAGGCGGAACGTTTTGCAGATGGCCTGGCGCATGTGCAAATAGACCGTGAGATGGGCTACATTGACACGAAGGGAAAGCCTGCATTTACCGCGCGCTTCAACGACGGAGAGCAGTTCCACAATGGAAGGGCTGTGGTCCGAGTCGGTTACCACTACGGCGTCATTGATAGACAGGGCGAATTCGTCATTGCGCCGGTGCACTTTGCCATTTCTCATCTTCTCACGCCCGACCGTCGTCTCTCCTTCTTCTCTGTCTCCAACTCCGAGTACGGTGCCCCGCAGCTGTTAGACGCAAATGGCAAATTACTCCTGGATGCCGCGTATCGTGTCACAATTGGACCTCGCTCTTTGATCGCACAGGGAAACAAGAAGGTAGGTGCAGACTATGAGGACTTCTTTGCCATATATGATCACGCGGGCAGAATCATTTCGGAACAAATCGGAGATTTTTACAACAGCCGCGGAATTTTCGTCCAAAACCACTTATGGGGAGTCATGAACGATCAAGGCGAGATCACAGTAGCCCCTTCATTCAACTATCTGCAATTTCTCCAAAACGGAAATATCTATGGAGAGACTGAGTGTAAACCCTCACTAATTGGAAGGGATGGAACGCGAACCGAATCCATGCCGCTATTCAAAGGAACGCGAGAAGAAAATCCAAATGGGCATGTGTACTGCGAATACATGCAGGATGCATCCAGATGCCCGTGTGTTTATTCAGGCGGAATCATTACCTGTAATATCAACGATACTACGAAGTTTCGGAAACCTTTGAACTACATTGGACCATTTTCGCGAGGGCTCGCCATCGCGAAACGCACGGCAAACGAACCTTTCGGATTCGTGAACGAGTCAGGTGAATTTGTAATCGCTCCCCAATTCGACTCTGCCATAGAACCAGACGCCTGCTTTGCCTACGCACGCAAAGACAACGCGGTCTTCGCGATAGATCCTGTAACACTACAAATTCGCCCTGCACTTCTATCCAATCCCGGACGACTCCAATTCAAAGACGGAATTGCATGTGGCGAAATGGAATCGGCTCAAGGACAGGGTCTCTATGCCAACTCCAATCGAACCGGTTGCGTAAATGAATCAGGCACCATTCAAGTGCCGCCTCGCTTCTGGAGAATCGGCGAATTTAGCGAAGGCGTAGCCTTCGCGCAGACGTTAGGCGGCAATTCAGGATTGATCGACATAAACGGAAAATGGATTTCTGTCTTACCTGCGCTGGATATAGAACCATTTTCATCGGATCTTGCGCAGTTTACTGATTCCACCGGATATCACGGATATATCGATCGCAGGGGAAACGTGAGCCTCCCTCCTGTGTATGAAAGCGCCGGGAATTTCAACGACGGAGTCGCACCGGTTCGCCGCAGATCAGAAAAGACCACCTACATACGCAAAGACGGAAGTCGCGCATTCCAGAACGATTTCGAACTGGGTTATGACTTTAGCGAAGGTCTCGCCGCAGTTTCATGGTCTACAAATGAAGCCTTCATCGATCGCACAGGCAAAGTCGTATTCGGTGGAAAATATCGCTATGGGTCTCGCTTTTCGGAAGGACTTGTAAGTTATTCTGATTCTGGCTCACATTTGATGGGATACGTGGATCGATCCGGAAACGTACAGATTCCCGCACGTTACACTGCGGCATATGATTTCAAGGAGGGACTCGCCGCTGTGAAGCAAGCCTGTGGAACTGAAAATTGCCCTTTTGGCTACGTCGATCAGAGTGGTCAGGTTCGAATCGCACCCCATTCCAATCTAACAGGTGCTCCCTTTTATAACGGAAGGGCGACCATTCAAAATGATAAAATGAAATTCGGACTGATCGATCCATCGGGCGCGATCATTGTATCTCCGATTTATGACTCACTGGAGCCGGCGGGTGCTGGATTGTACAGGGCAAGGCGCGAAGGAAAAGCGGGATTCATCGACAGGAATGGGAAAATCATTTCTGGAAAATTTTATCAGGATGCGCGTCTGTTCAGAGAAGGTCTGGCAGCAGTGCAATCAGACTCTGGCTTTTACGATTTCATAGATCCACAGGGAAACAAAGTCATTGAAACAGGCTTCTCAGATGTTGGAAATTTTTCGTGCGGACTTGCCCTGTTTGGGTTCACCGGATCCGGCTACAATCAGAAGCCGCCGGATGCGTTCGAACGCTTTTACTACCCGAGCAAAGGATCATTCTTCTCAAAAGGAGAAGGCAAAGGGCAGAAGGCAGATGGAGGTGATTACTTTCGCCTCGATCGATATGAAGCACAAGTGCGGTATGGCTTCCTGAATAAGAATGGAGAAATCCAGATCCCGCCTATGTTCGAACGCGCAGCCACTTTCGGCATAGAAAACGAATTCGAAGACAGAGGGGAAATGGATTCAGAAACCAGAAAATGCATCTCTCACGTGACTGCGCCTGACAGAAAAAATGCGTACTACATGGATGTGCACGGAGATCGGATCGGGGATCGACCTGACTACTACCCTTACATTCTCTACTTGCTGGGCCAGTATCAGGACTGGCTGACAAAACCTTAGACCTAGAGACTGCGCAAGAATTGCAGGAGAAGTGCTCGATCGCGCGCGGCCAAAGAAAGAAAACCGTTTCGAGACGCTTCCGCCTGACCGCCGTGCCACAGGATCGCTTCTTCAAAGCCACGCGCACGACCATCATGAAGAAAAAATTCATGGCCATTGACCGTCTGCACCAGACCAATTCCCCAGAGAGGAGCCGTTCTCCATTCGCTACCCGTTGCTTCTCCATCGCTGCGATGATCCGCAAGCCCCGGGCCCATTTCATGCAGCAACAAATCCGTGTACGGGTGGATCACCTGATAGGTTAGATGATCAAGTGAAGTTCTACCAATGACAAATGTTTCCGCATGGCAATTCGCACAGCCCAGTCGAAGAAACACTTCCTCGCCTCGTTGCACGTCAGGATTCCAGGGGTCTCTTCGCGCAGGCACTCCGATAGATCGTATGTAAAACGTAATATTCGCAAGTACATCATCCTTCATCTCGGGCTCGGACGCATTCCCGGCAGTCGCAGAATCCAGGGAAGCAGGCAACAGCCGGGATGATACACCCATGTCACGAAAGGCCGCGCGGGCAATCTGATCCTCAATTCTCGCCACACTTGCCTTCCACCCAAAACGACCTGGAATTTCGTCTCCGTCACCGTTGCGCACATGATTCATTCTGCCGCCGATCGCCGGATTTACATCCTTCACTCTCTGAGAACGAATCAAGATTTCAGACTCGCTGATGGATTCCAGTAGACCCAGTCCGATCAAAGCGGGAGCTGTGCGCGCTGAAAAAGCAGGAATCGTTTCTGACTGCACATTGAACTCAACGATCGGCTTACGAAGCGAATACGGAGTGTGATCTGCATATTCTCCTTTGATTTCCTCGTAGCGAATTCTAAAAGACGGTTCAGGATTATGACCCTGGATCGCACGAGTCTGGAGAGTGTCGCCGTATAACGGATGGTTCTTTCCGGAATCTCCCAGTTGAATCAACATTCCGTGATCCAGGTCACCCGGATTTTTCGGAGGTTGACCACGACCATCTCGCGGATGACATCCGGCGCATGAAGTATGGTTGAACAAAGGTCCGAGGCCTGGTTGCTCGGCGCCAGCCTGGACCGACCATGGAGTCTTAAAACTCCGGTTTCCCCGGGCAAACTTTACAATCCATCGTGGATCGATGTTGGCGGCGGGCAAAGAAAATGCGCTTTCTCCAGTGGCCGAGACGGTGGCCAGTCCGCCCGGGTTATCCGGGCCAAAATCAATGGGGCGCCTGCATGCTTGAGCGATGAGCAGAATCAGAATCAGCGCAAGTCGGATGAACACGATCCTGATTAGGAAAGTTCCGCCCAGGACGCAATCACAAAGGGGGCGCGCTCATCTCAAGAGCGCGCCGATCTGATTTGTCTCAAGCGAACGGATCCGTGGCCAGGGATTCGCGCCTCATAAGTGCGCGGATCAATAAGAAAGTAAACAGACCGATCGGCCCAAACATGAACGTCAGAAACTGAGACGGAAGAATGATCCATCTAGAAATACCCAGCTTTTGCGCATGAAAAGAAATCCAGCTTCCTACAAACAAATCAAACGCAAGATAGTGCACCCAGCCGGCCAGAAGTGCGTACGGATTCTGAAACAGCATGGACACTCCTTCGAGGCTGCTGAAATTTCCGCTTCCGCCCGCAGCCATGCTCGTTCCCAGTGCGAATGCATAGACGCCTGCAAATACTAGAGAGCTCATGATGGTCACCGTGAAAACACGAACGTATTTCCACCCTGGAAACAGCACCAGGACAAGCCACGCAATTGTCGCGGCCGGATTTGCAATTTGAAAGATTAGAGATGCATTCATTTTCTTACTCCTGAATCAATTTAGAATCCATGCCTCGCGATTGCCCGCGAAACAAAACAAACAGTACCACTCCAGCAAAGAAGATCGCACAGGCAGCGTAGGAACCCAGTGTCAAAGAATCCATTCTAAAAAATGGAATGCCGCGCAGTGCTTGTAAGAGCAGAATCACTACTACTGCGCCGTACACGACGCTCAAAGCCCGAACCAGAAGAATGCGACTTTCCGCGGATATCTTAAATGCGCTCAGAAGAAGAGCGAATAACGGTAAAATTTGAAGCGCGTGAAGACCAACAAAATGACTGACCCGCAAATCTCCGCCGGTGGTGCTCCACCCTAGAATTGCAAGACCTGGTGCGTCTTGAGGCGCGCCAATGATGTGTCCGGTTGGATACGGCTGGCCATTCGGACTGAACTGGACAGGCCCGTTGAACCCCGGAGCAGTCATAACAAAAGCCACGACCATTCCAAGGGCCGCCACAATCATTCCTCCGCGCACCGCACTGCTGAGCGGCCCAGTCCACGTGCGATCACGAAGAAGCGAAACCGAAGTGACTAAATGCGCGATCCAGAGGATGGCAATGCTGAGACCCATGATAGAGAAAATCGCTCCGTCCACAGGAGCATCCACATTGAAGTGACTGGCCACTCCTCGCGCAGCCTGCAAAACAATCAGGATCATCTCGATCAAAAGAGTCACAGCTACAATCCAGGCAACGCGTCTGGCCAGTACTTGCTTCTTCACATATCCAAGAAGCCACATAAGCGTTCCTGAATAGAGTGAAACAGAAATAGCGAACTTCAGTGGCTTGATCCACACCGGCTGCCCCGTGACCAACCTGGTGTCCAGGAATGCGAGAGGTAGAAGCACACAGAACAAACCAAGATTGGCCACGACCGTAAGAACGAGAGGCGGATTCATTCGCAATAGATCAGAAAATCTTTTCATATAGTCTCCCGGCAGCAAAATTCAGCGACCGTTATTGAATGTAGACACTGTATACATGACCCGGAGGGCGGGTCAACAAAAAAAGTAGTCAGTGTCTACATTCCACAGACTTGCGAAACCTAACGATTTGGGCCCGGTTTCAATAGATCGGGTTTGTTCGGCCGAATCTTGTTCGTGTCCACATTCAAATATTCCTTGAAAGAAACCTTGTACCAGTGTGATTTACGGTCTCCCTCGAGGAGGGAGAAGGTCCTGTTTTCGGGCGGTGCGGCTGGCTTCTCATCACTGCCCTGAACATTTGCATTCACGATCCCTGTAACCGCGGGCTGCATTTCATTCTGGCGGACTGTCGGCTTGTCTCCAGGTCTGTACTCTTTGCCTTGGTAAGAGACAAAGAAGTCCATCCGATACTCCGTTCCAACGAAATCCTCTATAATAAGACTTCCCTGGTTGGGAGCGGGCATGTTCAATTCCATTCCATCTGAAACGCGAACCAATTTCCAGGTGAGCTTCGCTCCAGACAGAGAACCATCCGCAAGGCCCATTGAAAAAGAATTCTTCGCACCCGCAACGCTCGAAAAAGCGATTGGTTTGCGCGTATTCGCATCCAGGATTTCAAAGACTGTCTCTGGAGTTGCGTTCGCAGACCCTTTCACAAGGCCGTCTAACGGCACCCAGTATCGTTTCTGTGCGGCGGTTTGACTTCCGGTGGTCACCCATACATTTCCGGTGATTCGCACTCTACCAGGGCTTACAATTTCAAGTCGCGGGTCCATGCAACCCTTGCCTTTCCCGTCAAAATTGTAGGCTGCATACACCTGACCATTCTGGTCATTTTGGCATGCATACTTTCCGCCTACGGTGGACTGCAGGCGAATCCAATTTTCGGAAGCACCGCTTCGCAGCCAGAAACGCTCTGTGTCGCCTGCACTCGAACGATCAGAACGCATTTCAAAACCGCGCGAAGGGTCCACGCCCAGGTACTTTCCTGCGGCGCGCAGAATCACTTCACGCGCACCTTCAGGCTTCGCACGTCTGCACCGAGTGGACACCAGAATTCGCCGTGACTCGCGGGTATAAGAATCCATCGCGTTTTCTGAGTTGAATCCTGTGTCAATGTAGACAGGTCGCGGGAACAAGAAATCCGGCACATGCGTGACTGGATTTTCGTCGTATCTACCGCACACATCCGCACTCTTCAAACGATCGGACGAATTCATAGAACTTGTTCCCATGTGGCTGAGAATTTCAAACGCGGGAATGACTATTCTGGCGCCGTCAAAATTGCAGAACCCTGGTGACTTGCCAGTGGATGTTTTGTATGTCTTGCCTCTGAACTCCATTCGATTTCCATTGGCAACCCACATGCCCCGCTGTTCGTCCTGAACAGTGACGTATTCCGTGGCCGGACCCCAAACGGATGCGCTCACTTCCTTTATCTTTGTACAAAACGTTCCGGGATCTATGCGCTCAAAAGTGATGGTTACATTCTCTGTGGAAGGTTTGAACGAACCGTCCTCTTGCTGGATGAATTCCAGAGAATAAAGATCAGGCGAAAATGTAACCTTTGAGGTTACGCCGCTCTTATCGGGAGTCTTCTCGCTCTGAGGAGGATAGATCTCCGCAGAAACTTGCGCCAGGCACAAGCATGTAAACAGAAGGAAAAATATTCTTCGCATGCGGTTTAGATGCAGTACGGTAGCGATTTGATCAATATTAAAAAAATTTTAGAACCTGGATATTGCCCGAAGTGCGACGCAGGCGGGCGAAGCAGCCGCGTTCTGCTTGACGTACATTCGGAAAATGTAGACACTGTATACATGGCAAAAACGGAAATTTCGCGCTCTAAGCGCGCTTCTGCCAGCCCCCGCAAAGCAACAGTAAGATCGTATCATCATGGCGACCTCCGCTCGGCAGTACTGGACGAGGCAGACAGATTGCTTGAGAAACACGGAATCGAGAATCTGAGCCTTCGCGACGTTGCTCAGAATCTCGGAGTGAGTCATGCGGCACCCTATAGACATTTCCCACGCAAACTCGATCTACTTCTTGCTCTCGCAGAAAAGGGATTCAGTGAACTCGGCGACGCAATGGAAAAAGCGTTCGCGGCAAAAAGTCCAGAAGAACGCTTTCAATTGTCGGGGCTGCTGTACGTGAAGCTTGCAGTCGCTCATCCTGTGCGAACCCAGTTGATGTTTTCAAAAACAATTCAGTGCGATGATGCTCCCGATTCTTTGCAGCAAGCCGGCCAGAGAGCGTTCCAGGGACTGGTTTCGATCATAGAGGACGGACAAAAAGCCGGAGAGTTCAAAACAAATTCTGATGCGATGACTCTGGCTGTTTCCGCGTGGAGCATGGTTCACGGAATCGCCGGTTTGATTTCCGGCGGACAGCTGGCGGAGGCGGCGGGCAAAGAGGACGGATTTGTGCGAACCATTCTATCGCAGCTTTATTCAGGCGTGCGAAAAGAAAAGAGAGGGCGCTGAGACGGTTATACGAAATACGCGATATGAACGACCAGGAAACTGCTCAAAGAATGATCGATGCTGTGAAAAGCGTGAATCTGGATGCGATAGAGGGCGCGCGGGATGCGGTGAACAGAAGCATCCTCGAAATATTGCTGCCTGAATTCGAGAAGCTCACGGACGACTACCAGCGCGCGGCCTTTGCTATGCTAATTTGTGACCTGATGGATCCGATCACTCTACCCGTGATGCGCAAAGTACTGAGACTCCCGGATACCGAGGATATTTTCAACATTGCGCGTGCGACAGCGCTGGACCATTTAGCCGGGAAATTTGGTACCGCGCCCGATTGGACACACACGGAAGATCTGAACAGGGCAGTTCTGGAAGCGCTCCGGTCCTAACGGAAAGGGTTGCGAAAAATCGTATAACGTATCCTCCTGCGGATTCTGGATGACAGAACCGATGTGATTGCGCAGTACCACGCTACTTCTTGCAAGCAGACCTGAATCCGCTCTCGCGGATTCATTCAAGCACGCTAGCTTCTAGTGATGGTGCCCGCCTGGACCGTGAACGTGCCCGTGTTCGAGTTCTTCTGCAGTAGCATCCCGCACTTCCACGACAGCCACATCAAAATGAAGATTCTTTCCAGCAAGTGGATGATTGCCGTCTATCGTTACATTGTCCCCGTCTATCTTTGTGACTACAACTGTCTGAACCGCGCCGTTGTCCGCATGCGCGTGAAACTGCATTCCAACTTCTAGCTCTTCTACGCCTTCAAATTGATCGCGTCGCAGAACATGAATTAGGTGATCTTCGAGGACTCCATATCCTCTTTCCGGAGGAACGCTAACACTGAGACGATCTCCCTTTGATCCGCCCTCGAGAGCGGATTCAAGCCCAGGAATCAAATTGCCCACTCCCTGGATGTATGCGAGAGGTTCTCCTCCGCGCGATGAATCAATGATGTTGCCTTGATCGTCTTTCAGCGTGTAGTCAATGCTGACGACTTTATGTTTTTCGATTTTCACAGTTCCTCCGGACGTTCGAGCCGTTATCCAATCAAATTAGGACTCGATTTACGCCGGGCAACTGTTTTTTAGCTCTTATTCTTACGCATGACGAGCTTCAATTTTCCCTGCTCGTCTGTGATCAGCTCAAAGCCTTCTTTCTTCAGCCCCTTCTTGATCCTGTACAGAGCAAGACTCACTACTTTGGGATTGTTCGTGATTTTCTCGATGCGATTATGGGGGCGCTTCATCTACTCCATGATCGGATCATCGCATGGTGAAAATTCACTTGCTCGCGAAGATTCCGGAGCCTGGCAGAGTATCCCTCACCATTTTCTGAATCCGCGCTGAACCGCGAATAGACGCAAAAAAAATGTCTCCTGCTATTAAAGTTCCGGCCGCACGCTTCATGGCGAGAATTTGTGAATCGGCGGCGCCGCCTGGCACCCGCTGTTTTTCGAGCGCAGCATAAAAGTTTGCCAGCGCGCTTTCCGCCGCAACCTGGTTTCTTGCGCGCACCGCATTCAAAAACAATTTCCACGAAACGTTCACTGGATGGTTCGATTCAAACGCAAGATATTCCGCTTTCAGATAAGGAGCAACATCGAGCACTGCATGTAGAGGATGAACAGCCGCTCTCTGGCGATAGATCTCATCGATCGGCACTGGCCGTGGAGTTCGACCAGCGATGAAAGGAGCATACTCTGGCTGGTTGAACAAGCACTCCTGAAAAAATGGCTGTGCGAAAAGCTCCCTGGGTATGTCCGCCGGGGAGGATTTAAGGGCGATCATGGCTGCCTGTCTATCCCCGGCCCGGCAAAATCGCTCCACTGTCTTGGAAATCACAACGAGTGCGGGAGCTGGAGGCGGAGTTGGACCTGTACCGGTCGCCCAGAGATCGTAGAGGGCAGACAGAGCGGGTCCGTTCGGCGAAATTCTGTACGATTCCGCAAATGCGCGCGCCGCATCGTCTTTTCTGCCTTCTCGGAGCAAGAGCTGGCCCAGGTCGTAACAGCTGATATAGCGCCCATCCTCCAGGCTCCTGCAAGCCCAGGACAGCAAATCTATTGCGTTTTCTTTCCTTTCTTCTCGAAAATATAGGTGAAATGCGAGCTCGTATGCGTCTAAACGATCATGGACTGGCCGATCCTGAACAGGCGCGGTACTGCATCCACAGAAAAGAATGAAAAGAATCGACGCAAGAGAACCACCCTGCATGAACGATCCCAAAACCGTGTATACCCTGAGGTTATTTTTCGTGAAACCCTTCCAGTCCTTTGCGCTGTCTGCCATACTGACCGCCTTTGTCTATAGTATCGGCTGCAATCCGGCGCAGAGCCGCGTTCCAGGAGAGTTCTCCTGGACTCAATTCGATGAGATACTGCGCTTCGCGCGCCAGAACTACATTGATCCGGACAATATTAAAGACAACCGCGCGTATGTGGGTGCTGCAGAATCGGCACTTCGTTCTCTGCCCAATCCTCTCATCCTTTATCCACGCAAATACTACCAGGACCTCCGAGCAAAGCAGCCGGAGGACAAAAAGATTCCTGGCAACATTGTTGAAATAGAAAAAGGAGCCGCTTACGTTGTTCTGGCCCCCGACTATTCTGCCTGGGATAAGAAACAGGATGCGCTCGCTGCAAAGGAAAGGGAGCGCCGCAAGAAGATCTCTTCCAAACAACGCCAGGAAGAAGTAGAAAAACAACGCAAAGAAATCATGGCAGAACAGGAAACTCTGGAGAAAGCCTGGAACGATGTTGGATTTGGTAGAAAAGATTTCGAAACAGTGATTGCCTGGATCGAAAAGAACAAAGGCCAGTACAGCACTCTTCCTCCCAGCTACAAGGGAGAAAATCCTTACCGCGATGAACCTTTTGGAATCCAGCATGTGTTTTTCGCATCTGCCAATGGATTTCTGCAAACCATGGATCCGCACAGTGCTGTGATGGATATGGAATCATGGCAGAAGATTCTAAAAGAGTCTGAAGATTCTTCCTTTGAAGGAATTGGCGCCATGCTCCGCGGCGGCGGAAATCAGGAAGTAGTAGTAGAGACTCCTCTGCCGGGATCACCCGCTCACAACGCAGGCATTCGCTCCGGAGACGTAATCGTAAAAGTAGACGGCAACTCCATCGAGAACATGGTCCTTGGAGAAGTAGTCAAAAGAATCCGTGGACCAAAAGAGACTTTCGTCACTCTTGAAATTGAACGCAAGACGGAAGTGGCCAATCTGATCATTCGCATCAAGCGCGGAGTGATCGTGCAAAAATCAGTAAGCTCTTCTTATATAGAAGATGGAAAGATTGGGGTCATCAAGCTCAGCTCATTTCTTTTCTCTGAGAAACGTCCTACAGAACTGATTCGCCATGAATACGAATCACTTGTGAAAAAAGCAGGCGGCAGACTGGGCGGACTGGTTCTTGATCTGCGTGGAAATCCAGGCGGAGATCTGGATGAAGCGATTCGAATCGCCGGACTCTTTGTTCCGGAAAACAGAGTGGTGGTGCAGATCAAAAGGCGCGGAGACAAAGAAGAAAGACGCGCAGATGAGTCTCGCATGATCCCGGCTGACCTTCCCATGATCGTGCTGATCAATGCAGGCTCAGCCTCTGCTTCTGAGATTGTGGCATCCGCTCTCATGGACCACAACACAGCTCTTGTGCTCGGAGAAAGAAGTTTCGGAAAGGCAACCGTACAGAGTCTGCAACCCCGCGGCAAGATCCTGATCAAACTCACGACTGCTCGCTACTATGCTCCGAATGGTTACACGATCCAGGTGTACGGAGTGCAGCCAGACATCGCAGTCTCAGAAGAAGAGGACAACGGGTTTCCACCACGTTTCCGCGAAGAAGATATGTGGAAGCATCTTCCTGAACTCACGGCGCGCGACCGCAATCCTGCGCGAGAAGCCTGGATTCAGAAGATCAAAGCCGCGGTTGGAAACAACGAGAAGGCAGAACAAGAAATCAAACTGCACAAAGGCGATGCGCTCAAACCAGATTATATGATGCTGCGCGCGCTGAGTTATTTCAATGCGCTCAAACAACAACCGAGCCCGACCGAGTAATGCCCGGACGGCATTCTCGGTCCTATTTGTTCTGCCCGTAGTTCTATTTTTGTTCCCGGTGCGTGTCCTGCCCACAGTTGTGGGTCAGGACAAGTGTAAAGAAGATCCGGTTGTCGGGACCTGGATTGCACTGACAACGCACGGAGAACGCAAGCAGCACCTCACCCTTCGCATCGACGAAAACAAAGCGGGGAAATTGCGCGGCCTGCTCTTGAATCTAAGCTATTCGCCCAATCTGAACCCATCCCAACCGCCTTCACACTGCGAGAATCCGGATCATATCATTCGCTTCAGGCTGCCGGGGGATGGAACGTTAAGCGGCAATGATTTCTTCTTTCGCACAATCGAACTAACAGGGACCGAACGTATATGCATGGATCCAACACAGCCAGACTGGAACTATGAAATGGATCGATTCAAGGGCAGACTGGACAAGAAGGCGGGTACGATCACAGTTATCTGGGACGATGACGTCTATGTGATCCACAAACCCATCATCTTTAGGCGCGTTTCCTGTACGTAAAAAAATTCAGACCCTCTGTCACAAACCACACCTGCCCCCCGTCTCCCCTTTGAAGCGGTTCGACCGCGGGAGGAAACAATGAAAGATTCAATAGTAATAGGCGGAGGCCTCGCGGGCCTGATCGCCGCAAATATCGCAGCCAGAGCAGGACTCAGCGTGACGGTGGTTGAAAAATCAAAATCACTGGGAGGAAGAGCCAGGAGTGCGGTGCGCGACCAATTCATATTCAATCAGGGACCGCACGCTCTCTACATTCGCGGAAATCTGGCGCGCACTCTGTCTGATCTGGGAATCAAAGTGACAGGGAAAAAAGGAGCACCGCGCGGAACGTACATCAGTCGCGAAAGCGAATTCGCCTCTATGCCAACAAACGTACTTGGACTTCTCACTCATCCATGGTTTTCCAGAAAAGGAAGAGTGGACATGATTCGATTCTATGGAAGAGCAATCATGGGTAGAATGAATGGAAGCGCACTTGCGTTTGAACTGGATCAAATCAAAGACGCAAAGGCAAAGGGATTCGCCTCTTCTCTCGTGAGACTGTCAACGTACAATGCAGAGCCGGAAAGAATCGTTGCACATGCGGCCGCGGATCAATTGAAACTGGCCACGGGCGGCGTACTCTATCTGGACGGAGGCTGGCAAACAATCGTAGACGGTCTTGAAAACTCTGCGCGTGCTCTGGGCGTGGAATTCCTGACAGGCCAGAAAGTGGAACAAATAGAATCCAGCAGAGATGAAGTGCGCTTACACACAACAGACCGCATCATAGAAAGCAGGACCGCTATCCTGGCCGCCGATCCTGAATCGGAGAACGCCTGGCTTGGAACAAAGATTGGAAGTGGCAAGAAACTTCGCGCTGCGTGTCTCGACGTGGCACTTGACCGCCTCCCGGAGCCGGATCATATCTTCGCACAGGATATTGCTGAACCTCTTTATCTATCGGTCCATTCCGCCAGCGCCAATCTTGGCCCGGGGCAGGTCATCCATGTAGCGCGCTATCTCAAAGAAGGAGAAGAAGCGGGCGAAGGGACGAAGAAGCAGTTACGCGATTTTCTTGCCAGGTTCCAGCCAGGCAGCGAAGATCGAATCGTACAGGAACGATTTTTACCGGACATGATTGTGGCACACGATTTCCAGGATACAACCGAACAGCCCGGGGTAGAAATTGACTCCGCCAAACCGCTGTTTCGCGCCGGGGACTGGGTGCGCGGATCAGGCATGCTCTCAGATCGAAGTGCTTTCACTGCAGTAGCGGCCGCAGAAAAAGCAATGGCTCGCATTCGCGCAAAGTCATGACCCACACAAGTCTATACACCGAACACAGACGGCTTCTTTTCTCCATCGCTTACAGGATGACGGGGAGCTCGTCTGATGCGCAGGATATTCTCCAGGAAGGCTATCTGAAATTTCAGAACGTAGCGCTCAATGCAGTAAATAACTCGCGGGCATTCCTCATCACTCTCATCACCAGGATGTGCATCGATTTTCTGGATTCCGCCTATGAAAGGCGTCGCACATACATTGGGCCCTGGCTTCCCGAACCAATCACGGTAAGTCCCGAAGAAGATTACGTGCGAATGGAGAGTCTATCCACGGCCTTCTTGCTTATGCTCGAAAGGCTCAGTCCTGTGGAACGCGCTGTGTTTCTACTTCGAGACGTATTCGATGTGGACTACGCAGAAATCGCCTCGATGCTCGAGAAATCAGAAGAAAATTGCAGACAAATCTCTTCGCGTGCGCGCAAACACGTTTCCTCGGAAGCCATTCGGTTTGAAACTCCTCCTCAGAAAAAAGATCAGCTTTTTCGCGCGTTCCTTCGCGCCGTTCAGAAAGGAGATGTCCATTCTCTGGGTAAGCTGCTGTGCGAAGACGCGAGAATGATTTCAGATGGCGGCGGTAAGGTGAACGCGGCGCGAAACGTGGTCAGTGGTGCCGCCAAATGCATTCGCGGCATTCTCGGTGTTGCAAAAAAACAACCGCCTGACGCCTGGCCTGTGCTCGTAGAAGGAGGAGGAGAGCCTGCACTCGTTTTGCTCACAGGCGGCAAAGTCTACACGATCCTCAATCTCTCGTACCGCAACGGGCAGATCGACGCTGTCTACAGCATCCTGAATCCGGACAAACTCCAGAACGTGAAAGTGCCACCACTGGCTCGCGTCGCGTCGATCGTGTTTTCGTATGGGCTAATCCCATTTCGCAGAATTTTCGGACTCGTCGCGAGAGCACTTTCGCGCGCGAAATAGAGCATGCGAAGAGTACGCGAAAGTCGTGCGAAGTTATAAAAAATTTATGGACTGCGAAACGTCATTTTCGCGTACTCACCACATGGCCCGACCGCGCGAATTCGACAGTGACGATGCCCTGCAGGCTTCCGTGAATTTGTTCTGGGAAAAAGGCTACCATGCAACATCCATCACCGATCTAACGGAAGCAATGGGAGTCCTGAGGGGCAGTCTCTACAAAGCGTTTGGAGACAAACACACTCTCTTCATCAAATCCTTGAAGGCATATTCAGAAAACCTCCTGGAAGGAATGCGAAAGAACCTGGAAACCAGCAAACCAGTGGAAGCGTTGAACCGAACCCTGGACATTGTAGTCGGCACCGCTCACGGAAAAGCAGCCAGAAAGGGTTGCATGATCGCAAATAGCGCGTTAGAATTGGTCCCGGAAGATCCTGTCACTGCGGTGTGCGTCAACAAGCACTACGATGCAATGGAAAGCCTGCTCACGCGGGCCCTTGAAAAGGCCAGGACAGACGGAAAACTCAAAACTGAAATGAGCCCTACGGAAGCGGCACAGGCGATTCTAGTCTGGATTCAAGGCACACACACGATTGGAAAAACAAAAACAGGGAAAGTAAGAGCTGCAAACTCTCTGGCTCAACTCAAAAAGACTCTAAACATCTAGAGTCGAACCTGCCCTTCGCCTTCCATCACATAGGTGGTTGTAGTCAAATGCTCCACTCCCATCGGGCCTCGCACATGCAACCTTCCGGTGGAAATTCCAACTTCTGCGCCCATCCCCATCTGGCCACCATCGTGAAAGCGGGTGGAGCAATTCACAAACACGGCCGCAGAGTCCACGCTTGCTACAAATCGATCGATTGCTTCCACGTCTCTGGACAGAATTGCTTCTGAATGTCCGCTGCCATATTTATAAATAAACTCAACTGCTTCTTCCACAGACCCAACCATCTTCACAGCAAGCCTGTTATCCAGATATTCCTGGGCATACTCCGCGTCTGGATTTTTGATTTCCCCCACGCCCTCGTAAGTATCGCGCGACTCCTGGTCGCCAAGCAAAATCGCTCCTTCTTGCTCAAGGCCCATGAGTAGTTTCTTTGTATGCGGATACGCGCGATGGACCAGCAGATTCTCAATCGCATTGCACACAGAAGGCCTTTGCAATTTCGCATTTGCAACCACGCGCAGAACAAGATCGAAATCTGCATTCTGATCTACGAAGAGATTGCACACACCGCGGTCGTGCTTCACAACTGGAATGCGCGAATTCTCAACGGTAAATTGAATCAGAGCTTCCCCGCCACGCGGCACAACCAGATCGATCAGCTGATCCTGGTGCAAAAACGCAAGCATGAGTTCGCGATCCGTTTCCGTAACAATCTGAATGCTTTCCGCAGGCAGGCCCGCTTTTACCAGAGCATCCTGAAAAATAGAATGAAGTGCAATGTTCGTGTGAATGGCTTCCTTGCCTCCGCGAAGAATAGCCGCGTTTCCGCTTTTCACACAGAGTGCGCCAATGTCCACAGTCACATTGGGACGCGATTCAAAGACTGTGAAGACTACTCCGAGCGGAACGCGCTTCTGGATCATGCGCACCCCACTCTTCAGAGTGCGACCGCGAATGACTTCACCCACAGGATCTGGAAATTGCGCAATTTCGCGAACGGCAGAAGCCATCTCTTTCATTCTCTTCACGTCTAGCTTCAGACGATCCACGAGAGAAGCTTTGAGATCATTTGCGAGAGCGGCTGCGAGATCCTTCTGGTTTTCTGCGAATACGTTTTGTTGAACAGAATCCGATTCAAGTGATTCAGCAAGGATCAAAAGAGCATGATTCCTCATGGCAGAAGAGGAGGATCTCAAAATGCGAAACGCATGCCTGGCCGCTCGACCCGCTCTGGCTGCTTCTGCAACAAATTCCTGACTTGCCTGGCCCACATGGACGGGATGGATTTTGTTCCGGCAGTGCAAAGAAAAATTCAGCCTTGATCAATGCCGCCTGCGTCCAAAATCTGCAAAACATATGAAAAAACTCACTCTGGCCCTGATCTTCCTGATCGTGCCTCTTTTTGCAGATGAAGTGCCCGATCAGGATCTCGACGTTCCATACGAACCTTCCCACCCGAAGGTAGTAGAAGCCATGATCAAGGCGGCCGCAGTCACCGGCCAGGATACTCTATTTGATCTGGGTTGCGGAGACGGCAGAATCGTAATTGCAGCCGCAAAGCTGGGAGCCAGGGCCATTGGTTATGACATAGACGAACAACGCCTCATGGAGGCGCGCGAAAGAGCACATGTGGCCGGAGTAGAAAGCAAAGTTGAGTTCAGGCGCGAAGATATTTTCAAAGCAGATCTTTCAAAGGCAACGGTTGTAACCATGTATCTGCTCGATGAAATCAATCTGCAGATGAGGCCGCGTCTATTTCGCATGCTCAAACCGGGAACCAGAGTTGTCACTCATGCATTTCATATGTCTGACTGGAAGCCGGACTCATTTATTGAAAACGAAAGAGCGCGTGATCACAAAATCATGTACTGGGTGATCCCTGCGTCGGCAGGAGGCACCTGGACCTGGAAAGCAGGCGGCCAGGATTACCGTATGGATCTCATCCAGAAGTTCCAGGTAGTTACAGGCACGATTCGCAGCGGAAATTCATCCGCAAACATTGAAACAAAAATCAACGGAAAATCTTTCACAGTCGACGCGACACTGCGAGGTGGTAAAGAAACTAAAGTATCTATCAAAGGCATGATTGATGGAGACCGGATGACCGGCAACGTCGAGACTGCAGGCGTGCGAAGCGCACTCGACGCCAAAAGGACGCTAACAAACCCGGAAGGAAAGTGGCGAATAGAAATGGCGGAAACAAAAAAAGTGTTCAGCGGAAACCTCACTCTGGTGAAAGACGCAGCCGGATGGACTGCAGAGTTCGAAGCGGACAAACGTTATGCGATCACAGATCTCTACGTCTGGGGGGACAGCGTTTACTTTCGCGTACCTATCCTGGGCGCGGAAAATCCTGCCATCTACACAGGACGCCTTCAGAACGAAGGAACGGGATTTCTCACAAATGATGCTGCTTCCTTTACTACCAGCTTCACTGTAAAGAAGGCCGCGAAATGAAGCGAATCTCAATACTGCTTTTAGTCGGCACAACTGCTATCGCCCTTTTATTTTCGAGCGCAACCGCCCAGAACAAACAATGGAAACCAGGAAGTCGAGCACCTCAGGCCGGAGACGAATACGTAAATCCAAAAGACGGAACTGTTCTGGTCTTCATACCAGGCGGTGAATTTACAATGGGCTCCGATTCAGGCGACGCGGATGAAAAACCCGCGCACAAACAGACTGTGCAAGGATTCTGGCTGGGTAAGTATGAAGTCACCAATCAACAGTATCAAAAATTCCGCGATGCAGAAGGTTACCCCGATCCACAGGCAATGGACGATCCTGCGTTCAATGCCCCCAATCAACCTGTGATCGGAGTGAAGTTCATGCACGCTCAGTCCTATGTAAAGTGGGCTGGCCTTCGCATGCCAACGGAGGCTGAATGGGAATATGCAGCTTCCGGCGGAAAAAATCTAAAATATCCCACGAAGACAGGCGAAATCAATCACGACCTTGCGAACTATCTAGGAAAAGAAGGTGCGGACAAATGGGAAGATGTTCCGTCACCTGTTGGAAGTTTTCCTCCCAATCCGTTTGGAATCTATGATCTTGCGGGGAATGCCTGGGAGTGGACTTCGAGCATGTATCGCAACTATCCGTACAGTGCAACAGATGGCCGCGAAAACCAGACGGACCGCAGACACAGAGTGATGCGGGGCGGAACGTTTCATTTTGGCGAAAAATACATTCGCACTACGCATCGACATCATTTCGCGATGCACCTCAGGCTGGATTATGCTGGAATGCGAATGGCAGCATCTACAGATCAATTGAAATAGAATGAGCGCGCTCCAGAATACAATGTCGTGGAGCGCGCGAAATTTCATTTTCTTGCTGGCGATAGCCCTTGCGTTGCTTGTTACATGCTCTCCACCTCAGGCAATCTGCTACATCGTAAACAAATACGACAAACCTGTGACTGCAAAAGTAACTTTCCCGAGCCGTCACATATTTGAGATTTTCAGAGACGCTGAATTCACACTGACAGACGCGAAGCACGAAAAGTACACGGGCGATCGCGCTAAAGCATCCGCGGATGAAAACAAACTCATTCTGGAAATCACGGTGCCCCCTCACTCTGCAGTTGCCATCTCCAATCTGGGCGGGCATTCGTATGCACTGAATCGACATTGTTCTGAGATACTGGAAAAAGCAGCAAACTCTGAAGAAGGAGATCGATCGTCCTACGAACACGGCTGTGAATCTCTGATCTACCGGGCAGCTTCCCTGCAAGTGGACACTCCAGACGGAACGATCCAGCTCCGGGGACTGCAGATCGCCATGGCATTTCGCAGGCAGGAAGCTCTCGCTTACGTACTCGAGCTCGATCCGGATTTACCTGAATTCACACCAAAAGAGCCTCGCCTGTGTTGCTGCCTCTAGAGCAATCGTTTCGAATACACTTTTTTCCCCTGGAGTGACTTATGCCCCGCTACGTTGCATTTCTTCGCGGAGTAAGCCCGATGAACGCCAGTATGGCTGAGTTAAGAAAGCGCATAGAGTCCGCAGGCTTCACGGATGTGAAGACTGTGCTGGCAAGTGGCAACGTAGTTTTCAACTCAAGAAGCGCATCCAACGAAAGCCTGCAAAAAAAAATCGAAGCCGCCATCGCGGCCGGCCCGGGCAGACCCTTCAGCACAATCATTCGTTCTGTGGAACTGCTGGAATCATTCCTTGAAGAGGATCCTTTCGAACAGTTCAAACTACCCGCGAAAGCAAAAAAGGTGATCACCTTTTTGCGCGAAGCAAATCCAAATCCTCCAGCGCTCCCCATAAAACGGGATGACGTTTTTATACTCACCATGTCAAAAAGCGAAGTGTTTTCTGCCTATGTGCCTGACCCAAAAAAAGGGCCGATCTTCATGCAAATGCTGGAAAAGAACTTTGGAAAGGACATCACAACTCGCACTCTGGACACAGTGAAGAAATGCGTTTCCGCATAGCGGGCGATTCGCATGCGGTCAAAATACAGCGCACTTCCCATAGGAGAAATTTCGCAGTGCGAAATTTCTTCATCCAACACCGCCTAACGTCAATTCGTGGCCCGGCAATTCCCACGCCCTCTGTTTTCAGAACCCCACTTTTTTCAAAAGCCCCCGCACCCAGTTGTCCACATCGTTCGCATAGAGCCTGGAGAATGGACTGTCAGAAGGCCCTCCGATGATGGAAGTGTGCAAGCCCGGCTCATTCATATCTGCCACCATACGATAGCTGGGCGCAAAGCTTGTATCTCTACCTGCACTGCGATAGATCTGTCCCTGATGAATGGTGGCGCGATTTCCGGGAAGACCCACCGGCCCGCGATCGATTCTAAAAAACAGAGGGAATTTTCCGCCCAGAATGATGTGTTTTAAGATGAGATTTTGTCCTGAGCCGTAGGCCTTCACTTCTTCTGAAAGAGCACGCGTGAGTGCCGCGGAGAATAAGTCGTCTCGCGACTTTGATCCAAACCATTTGGATTTGCGCGATAAAAGAATTCTGTCGAAGTTCCCAAAGAAGTCAGTGAGTATCCCTGTCTCTGTGCGGATATGGGTCCAGACCTGTTTACCAAAAACGGAACCAAACACTTCTTCGAGCAAGAATTCATAAAACTTCTCAAATATATAGGCACCTTTAGAATCCAGATCATACCTCAGATCCCAACCGCGCAAGATCTCCGCATTCGGATTAGACGCGGGAAGAGTAGGCCTCAGGATTTCCATATATCTCTCTGCCTGGAGAGAATACACATCCATATGCATTTTCTGCATGTCTTCTACAGTGAGTTCAGACCGTTTGAGTAGTTTTTCGATTCGATCCGCGCGATAGCTTCCCATGGGAGCATTGATGGGCGCTGCATTTCCCCACGCATTGAGATCATTGTTTGCCGTTACAATGTATCCTTCTTTTGGATTGTAACGACGAGGCAAATCCATGTGAGAGTGAAAACCTTTCCAGTCAAAATCAGAATCCCAGCCAGGCATCGGAGGAAGACCGGACCAGTTCTTCTGTCTTTTGGGCATGAGACCGGACATCTGGTAACCAATGTTTCCCTGCTTATCAGCTAACACCCAGTTAAACGACATTTCCAACCTGCCCATCGTGTCCATGGCCTGCTTTACTCCGGTCACGTGAAACATAGAAAGAATTGCTTCGAGCGATCTTGCTCCTGTTCCAGAACCTGAGGCCCAGCGAGTCGCCAGATAGAAACCTTCTTCTCCTGGATCGCCATCGAGAACTCCATGCTCGTTCTCATAGAAGATTTCGAGATGATCGGGTTTCTTCTTTCTTTTGATGATTTCGCGGCGCTCTTTGAATCTCACCCACTGCACGCGCAAAAATTGACTGCGCTTATAACTTCCCTGTCTGCATTCTTCTACCCAGGAATCCACCGCGTCCATGAAAGTGTACGTCGCGCCCCACGACACATCCGGATTGCGGCCAATCAAAATCCCGGGAAGACCTGGCATCGAAACGCCGCATGCAGTTCTACCTGCGAATGTCAGTATGATCTCTTGCCACACATTCGGAAGGCGATTGATTTCAAGATGAGGATCATTGCTGAGAATCGGTTTTCCGGATTTAGTGCGAGAACCAGCCACGACCCAGTTGTTGGATGCGATTACCTTTGGAATGATGCGACTCCACTGAAGCGCGGCCGGAACAACTCGCTCTGACAATTTCACCTGACGGATTACTTTCTCATCCAGATGATCCAGGCTTCCTGGAAAAAATTCTTCCAGAAGCTTGCGATCGATTCCAGCCTGAACCATTTGAACAAACAATCTTTCTACTTCTGTCTGCGACTGCTGAAGACTGATGTAACCGATCATACGAGCCAGAGTGATCGAATCATCGATTTCCCAGAGTTCATACTTCAAACCAATCAAGAATCGAAATTCAAATGGGAGTTTCTTAGAAAGAAATGAATTGATCCCGTCGCAAAAAGCCTGCGCGAGTTTAGATGTGGCCGCGTCCAGCTGCCCTGCAATCTGAGCGCTGTCACCGTACCAGTTCATCCTCCGAAAGAAACGATCAATCTCAAGCATCTCATCCGAGGATTCGAGTATCTCGGAAGCGCGACCCTGAGAAAGAATGCGCATCAGTAGAATCTGCCTTCCGCGATCCATTGCCTGAGCGTAGCCCTGGCCAAAATACATGCCGCTTTCCGTGTCTGCTGTTATGTGAGGAATTCCGTTCTGATCCCGGTCAATCCTGACTTTTCCGTGATATTCTAGTTCGATCATGTCTTTGGCTCCGAATCCCAGCAGGCGGAACGATCCGCAAATTTGCGAGAAAATTTCTCTTTACAATTTCGTCAAAATCACTCAACTTCAGACGGGGGATATGCACTTCAGCGGAACAAAAATCCGAGCCCTGCGCGAGGAGCGAAAGTGGACTCAGAAAGAACTCGCAGAGAAGATTGCACTCACCGGACATTTTAGTGGCTTCACACACCAAAGAATAGACAGACTCGAAAAAGGAGACAATGCCTCCCATCGAGTGCTGTGTGCGCTGTGCGAAGTCTTTAGAGTGCGGCCAGGTGTATTCTTCGAAGACGGAGATTCTGCGACATAATATGATTCCTCACACATTCAGCATCTTAGAAGCAGGCCAAAAGCTTGTGGTGGACCTGCCGTGGTGCAGAAGCAATCCGGAAGAGATCCATGAGAAAACTCGCATCCTCACACAGGATATGCAATATCGCCTAACGTTTGATGGAAAGATCATCAAAGAAGGCAAAGTCGGACGCGATTTTCGCATAGAGGTGGATCTGCGCGGTCAAAAGAGCGGCGTCTATACCATGCAAGTCATGGGAAACGGAACCACAGACGGAGGAGTCCGCGAATTCTGGAAACAGCATATATTTGTTCAAACATCATCGCGCAAAACACCGGAACAAATTCGGGAAATCGCAAACCGTTATGCGCCCATCTTTTTGTTCAGCAAGAAAGAGCAGTATTTTCCGGTTGCACTCGGAGATCTCATCCACTCCCCTGAGCTTCTCAAGTCCAATGGAAAGATTTCTGTAGATTCTATCGCAGGGGAACTGCATGTCCCCATCACAGAGCTAGACGAATTTCTGCGACACAACGGGCACGCAGACTATCTGTTGAATCAATCCGTTTTCGATTTAGATGGGGTGTTCAAAGAAATCCACGGAGACTTCAGGCGATCCGTTGTCTATTACTCCTACATAGAAGACAAAAACTCAGACAGATTCTTCATCAACTACCACACGTTCTACGCATTTGATCCAAAGACGGGCATTGCAAAGATGCTCAACATTGGGCCGCATGTCTTTGACCGAGAAAGTCTTACCATGGTGTTTCGCGGCGACGGAACGCCTGAGTCTCTGGTTCTATCAGGGCATCTCGAAAATCAGCCCATCCTGTTTCTGGAAAAGCTGATGATCTGGAGCACTGGCCGGGTGCGCATCCCGGCGCCGGATCCTTACGGTCCCTCAGTGGATACTCATCCGATTGTGCCGGTTGCAGAAGGATCCCACGCTCTTTATCCAACGGCAGGACTCTATCACATTTCTCTTCTTACAGAACTCGCAGGCCATGTCTTTAGAAACATTTTACAGATGGATACGGATGATGACGATCCGCGCGAAATGGACACTCATCAAGTTCTACTGCCCCCGACTATGCCATCGGACAAATTCGCAAACTACGATTTGCGGCCACTTCGTTTTGATTTGATGAGGAGCGAACCAGGATCTGCTTCCCCGCTGTACGATCCTTCCGTGTGTGCACTTGTGTTCAGTGGATACTGGGTAGACGTTCCCGGCCTCCACAATGAGAGATTTCCGCCGTTTTCGCGTAAAGAAATGGAAATCGAAGACTGGATCGATCAGGCTTATTTGTGGAAATGGGAGGAATTGCCGCCTGACGTTCTTAAGCACAACAAAGCGCTTTCAGAATACATTGCAAAACATCTGAAGAGTCCGCCGTGATCCATGAGCTGAAAGGCAATCGGCACGTGCGTACCCGCGCAGTCAGCGTCTTTGCACTTTCGGCTGTGTTCGCGTCCGCACTCGCTTCTTTTGCATCCCTCCCTGCACGCGAAAATCTCATGAGCTGTTCCATGGATGGGAGGGGCACTCCGAACGTGTTCGGAGTGTGCGTAGAATTTCCTGCAGAATCAGGGCGTCCCGGGTTCTACTGCGGGGAAGACATGACTGTGAATTACATTCCGTGCGCACTTCGCAATCGAGTGGGGAGCTGCGAAATGCAATCAGAAAGGGGCCCTTTTCTGGTTCATTACTATTCTCCGCAGCGGAACGGATCCGGGCTTCCTGAGTTTTGCGCGCAGAGAGGAAAATACCACGCACCTAACTCTGGTTATACGCTTACACTGGGCCCCTCTCCAAGAAAGCAGCCTGATCCTGGCAAGTTGCTTGAGGAAACAAAGGAAGTATCCTCCTGGAAAGAAAGCGCCGGATCTCCAAAAGAAGACGGACTCCCGGATAAGCCGGGAGGGGACAAGAGTGCCATCAGAAGGTGTTCACCGGATGCGAAGGGAAGCCACACGCAGTGTTGCAGAAGACTACTGCGCGATTGGAGGAAAAGTGTCAGAATCGCGCTGCGATCCCTCCGGCAGAATCGGCACGTGCAGAATAGAAAAACCGGGCACTGTCATTTTTGTTCATCACTATCCCCCCGCTCTCAAAGAAAACCTGCAACCAACGTGCGAAAAGTTTGGAGGGACTCTGTATGCACCGGGAGAAGATTTCATAAACGACATGCGCCCCGTGGAAAAAAGACTGGAACGTTGCAACGATTTGATCGATTTATTGCGCAAACTCTACGAAGGAGCACCTGCTTCACCGCAGGAATCGAGCTGCAGCGAATACGGAAAGATGATTCAATTGCGTCTGACAGAAGCGCCGGGCCTCGACGCAGAGCAGCGAAGCGCAGTCACCATGATAGGCCGCACACTGTGTACCTCCAAACAAAATGGAACCATGTCCTTTGCGGCTTTCGAAGCTGAATTTAGAAAGAAAAGGGCCTGCCCGAAATGACTCCTATTGACAATCCGGATTGATGGACTCCACGTATGTGGGCGCGAGGTGACCGGAAGCAGCAAAGCCTTCGAAACCTTTTAGTTTTTCAGTATGATGGTCGAATAACGTCTTCCAGTCTGCAAGAAGGAGGCGGGAAATAGGAAGATACGACCAGTGCCATCTTTCCTCGTAGTATCCTTTCTTCCTTCCTGCAGTGTATGGTTGACAGAATCCGTATTTAGACGCGTTCTTCTTGAACCAGTCATAGACGATCTTTCCGTTTCCAGAATCATAGTAAACATTGGTGAGAACGTTCATGTCAAAATCAGTTCCCCAGTGATGGCGAGATGTTCCGGGCATGGATGAAAACTCCAGTATCTTCTGGGCGCGTTTCGCAGGATCCTGAATGGACTTATTGAGTGCTTTTCCTTCTACCAGAGTCCCTCCGTTCCATTTGCTTTCCCAGATTCCCTTTTGATCGTAATAGTTCCGGGTAGAGCTCACAACCCAGAATTCAGCCTGGGGATGATCGCGTTTCAAATCGCCAAGAAGGCGACCGAGCGCTTCTGCAGCTTCTTTTCTAAGAAATTGTTCGCGACCTCGAGTGGGAATGGCCGTAGACGAAAGTTTGATGAATGCAGGATGCTGGTCCACGCGAAAGCGACCGAGCAGATAGTCTTCTCGTGACACTGGTCCGTAGATCGATGAGGCGGTGGGCGGTTGGGAGTATGTCGATTGTACTGCCAGAAGGAGAATCAGCAGAGCGCGAAACAATGTCATGGGCAATTTTTTTCTCGTCTAAATTGAAGCATATTCGTAAATCCTCACATCTTCGATGTTCTTTCGCCGCGAAATCCTCCTTCTGCTTTGC
>Ga0268298_10000653_pt1 | contig 44082 bp, 31 predicted proteins | sample WWTPWeurt_MetaG_FD_194462 | JGI IMG/M metagenome (GOLD analysis project Ga0268298, IMG submission 194462) | Activated sludge microbial communities from WWTP in Nijmegen, Gelderland, Netherland - WWTP Weurt | ecosystem: Engineered > WWTP > Aerobic digester > Activated sludge | place...
AAAAGGCCAGCGAGACCTATATGAAGGGGATCCTCGAGGTCACATCCGACGAAGTGGTCAGCTCGGACTTCATCCATTGCAAAGCGTCGTCGATTTTCGACGAAGGCTCGGGCATCGAGCTCAACAAACGCTTCTTCAAACTCGTCAGCTGGTACGACAACGAGTGGGGTTATTCGAACCGCGTCGTGGACCTGGTGAATTACATCCTCGCCAAACGCGCGCCGGTCGCCGCCTAACCCGCCGACGTTTCCCAACGCTCCCGTCCCCCGCGAACGCGGGGGACGGGAGTTTTCTTTTGTCCTTGACGCCCCCCGGATCTTCAACAATAATGGGTTACCATGAAAATCCGGTTTTGGGGCACACGCGGCTCCATCGCGTCCCCCGGCCCTCACACCGTGAAGTACGGCGGCAACACCTCCTGCGTGGAGATTTCCGACGAGGAGACTCTGGCCATTTTGGACGCCGGCAGCGGCCTGCGGCTGTTGGGCGAGGATCTCCTGAGGCGCGCGGGGAAAAACGGCCGGATCGTGGGGCATCTCTTCATCAGCCACTTCCACCTCGATCACATCGTCGGGTTCCCTTTTTTCCGGCCTCTCTACAAACCCGGCAACGAGTTCACGATTTACGGCTGCGAGGGCACCGGCCGCAAGCTGGAAAATATTTTCGTCGGGCAAATGAGCCCCGAGTATTTTCCCGTCACCCTGGCCGAGATGCCGGCGCAGTTGAAGTTCGTGCAGATGACCACCCGGCCCATCACGCTCAACGGGTGGACCATAACGCCCGCTTACGTCAATCACCCCGGCCTGGCCCTGTCCTATAAAATCGACACGGGCCAAAGCAAAATCGTGTACATGACCGACAACGAACCGTTCCGTTACTTGTTGCGACGTCTGGGCAAACGGCAGGACGTGTTCGAGGACCTGGCCCGGGGCGAGGTCGATCTGGAGCGCGAGGATCTCATGCTGGTCGACCACTTGGCGGACGCCGACCTCTTGATCCACGACGGCCAATACACGGAAGAGGAATACAAGGAAAAAACCGGTTGGGGCCACAGTTTTTTCGAATTCGGACTTGAAATGGCGCTCCGCGGCAAAGTCAAAAAGCTCCTCTATTTCCATCACGACCCCGACCGCACGGACGCCGACCTGGACCGCATCGTCGAACGGATGCGGGCCCAGGCCATGGCCCGGGGGTCCGCCCTGCAGGTGGACGCGGCCCGCGAAGGGCTCGAACTCGAGTTCCCGTAACCTTTCCGGGATCCTCCGGAAAACGTAGACTCTCCGTCTATGAAGCCCCCCGTCATCGTCATCGCCACCCACAACATGGACAAGATGAGGGAAATACGAAAGATCCTGGGGCGCGGCGTCGGCGCGGTCAAGGGGTTGGTGGATTTCCCGCCCGCCTACACCGTGCGGGAAACCGGCAAAACCCTCGAGGCCAACGCGTTGCTGAAGGCGCGCAAGGCCGTCCGCCGCACGGGCGTCGCCGCGCTCTCCGACGATTCGGGTTTGGAAGTCGCCGCCCTGGGCGGCCGCCCGGGGGTGTATTCGGCCCGCTTCGCGGGGCCCGGGTGTTCCTACGCCGACAACAATCGCAAAGTCCTTCGCCTCCTGGGCGACCGCCCGGCCGCGCGGCGGGGGGCGGTTTTTCGTTGCGTGGTCGCCCTGGTGTTTCCCGACGGGCGTGAGAAATTGTTTCAAGGCCGTTGCCCGGGTCGCATCGTGCCGGCGTTGCGGGGCTCCCAAGGGTTCGGTTACGACCCGGTCTTTTTGCCCCGGGGGAAAAAGAAAACTTTCGCCGAAATGTCGCTGGCGGAAAAGAACCGGTTGAGCCATCGCTCCCGGGCCTTTCGAAAAGCCGCCGCGTATTTGAAGAAATGGGTCGGGTCCGGAGCGGGCCGATGATCGGCGCGGTGTTCGCCGGTCTTGAGCGTTTCTTCGGGGAGGGCCTGGCCCTGTGGGCGGTCCGCGCCCACGCGGTGTCCCTCGGGATCGTCGTCCTGGCCTTGGCGATTCCGCCCGCCCGTTGGTTTTGGGCTCGTTGGAAAGCCGCGCGCGGCGCGGGGTGGGCCCCCCAATGGATCTGCCCGGCCTGCGGTCACACCAACGCCCACGCCGATGGCGCCTGCGCGAAATGCCGCGCGGGGGGTGGAACCTCCCCGGGGCGATGGTTTCGAGGGTTGCCCGGCTTGGGTTGGTTGGCGGGGGGTGCGCGCGCCACGGCGTTCGTCCTGCGTGCAACGGGTTATGTGTTTTTCTACGGAATGACCTTGTTCGCCGCGAACCGGTTCCGGTTTTTCCAATTTGATCAAAAGCCGCTGCAAGAACTGCTCGGGGCGGCGGCCATGGTGTTGTTGGTGCTGGTTCTTTATTACGCCCGCCGGGTGGTGTCTTGGAAATGGGGGTCGCCCGTTTCGCGGGCCACGGATTTCCTCGTGATGATGTCCCTGGCCGGTGCGTTCTTGATCCTCTGGATTCTCTGGGCGGCGGCGCCGTTTGTCCGGGGCGAAGCCCTGGCGGTCCTGGCGGTGACCCCCGACGGCCAGCTCCGTGTTTGGCGGCCGCGCCGACGCGTCGGGCGGGTGGTGGAGAACCCCGAAACCGCGCGTTGGATCGTGCCTCTCCAATACGCGCGTTTTTCCTGGCCCCTGGTCGGCGTGGATCAAACGTTTTTGGTCCGGGTGGGCACCCACACCGTGATGTCCTGGGCGGGGGCGCGTCTGGTCAAATTCGGATCCGACCGCTGGGACGGGGATTCCCCGTGGCGTCCGCGGCTCACGACCGCCCGCCACACGTTGGAGGCCGCGGCCCCCGGGCTTTACGAGATACACCCGTCGTCCGTCGGCGAGGGAGTGGTTCTGACGCCCCGGGAGGCGGTTCAAAAATGAAGACGATTTTGGTGACGGGAGCGGCGGGTTTCATCGGGGCCTGGACCGCCAAGGCGCTGGTGGAGCGGGGCGAACGCGTCATCGGCGTGGACAACTTCAACCCCTATTACGACCCCCGCCTCAAACGCGACCGGGTGAAGGCCTTGATCCCCCGGGTCAAAATCCACGAAATCGATCTGGCCGATCGCGCGGCGCTGGCCCGTGTGTTCCGCGCGAATAAAATCGACCGGATCTGCCACCTCGGCGCCCAGGCCGGCGTGCGCTATTCCCTTCAAAATCCGTTCGCCTACGAAAACACCAACAATCTGGGAACGTTGAATTTGTTGGAAACCGCCCGGACGGCCGGCGTCCGCTCTTTCGTTTACGCGTCCTCGTCGTCGGTGTACGGCGGCAACCGCAAAGCGCCTTTTTCCGTCGAAGACGCGGTCAACCGCCCCCTGTCGCTTTACGCCGCGACCAAGCGCGCCAACGAGTTGACGGCGCACGTCTACCACCACCTGTACGGGTTTCGTTGCACGGGACTTCGGTTTTTCACGGTCTACGGGCCCTGGGGCCGGCCCGACATGGCGTTGTTTTCGTTCACGAAAGCGATTATGGAGGGTCGGCCCATCGAACTGTTCAACCGGGGAATAATGCGTCGCGACTTCACCTACATTGACGACATCGTCGCCGGGGTCTTGGCCGCCTTGGATCGGAACACGGGGTATCGCATTTATAATCTGGGGAATTCGCGGCCCGTGACACTGGGACAATTTGTTCGGGCCATTGAAAATTCTGTCGGACGAAAGGCCGTCAAGAAATTTCTTCCCCTGCAGCCGGGCGATGTCCCCGCGACCTGGGCCGATATCGATTCTTCGCGCCGGCGATTGGGTTTCCGACCCCGAATCGGCATCGAAGCGGGCGTCCAGCGGTTCGTGGATTGGTACCGCTCCTACTTCCGAAAGTAAAATTCTTGTAAAAAACTCTTGAAAAAAAAGCTTTCTGGGTTTACCCTGTTTGGGCAATGGAACCGAGTCTTCTCATTAAATGGTGGTGCCCGTATAAAAACCGCCCGGAATCGGTTGGTTTTGGCGAAAGTGGCGCATGCATAGCTTGCGAGGGGGGCTATGAAATTTAATCGTTTTTCATTCCTTGTCGGCGTTTTTACCTTCCTGGCCGGTCTCTCCGGCGCGGTCGATGGCTACCGTTTGGAAGGTCCCAAATCCTTGCCCGTGGGCGGCGAGGGGGCATTAACGGTGTTCCCCATGCAGGGCCGACAGGCCGATCCCACGCCCCACGATATCGAATTTACGAATTTGCCGGCGGGTGTGACCGTGGCCCCCGTTGATGCCCAGGCCGGTTGGACCGTGCGCGGTCCCACCGAATACAAAATTTCATTCAACACCGCCGTCCGTCCTGGGATGGTCGGCCTCGTGGTCCGGAACCGGGAGCGCCCCGCCGCGGCGGGGTCCTGGGTTGTGCGGGCCATTCCCGCCACGGCCCGGTTGGTGGTCACGCCCCTGCCCACCCGCGTGGGTGACCCGCGTCGCCGGGTCCGTTTGGTGGCCCTGGACGACCGCGGTTTGATCGCGGTGGATTTTCGGGACGAGGTGGTTTTGACCGCCAGCGCCGGGGCCCTTTTGAACGACCGGGTGCCCGCCGAACGCTTCGAAAACGGCGTCGCCGAGGTGGAAGTCGAGTTCCGGGGCGCTCCCCCGACCGGGTTGGTGCGCCTGACGGCGCGGGCGGCCTCGGTGCCCGTTGGACGAAAAGCCCCCCCGCGGGGCGAAGGCCGCGCGCCCCGAGGGGCCAAAGGGGCCAACCGGTGAGAACCCTTCGGCGCTTTGTTTTGGGGTTGTTGTTCACCACCGGCGCGGGCGCGGCCCACGCCGTCGTCGACCATTACATCGTCACCGCGCCGCTCGCGATCATGAAGGGCGACAGCGGCATCAATTTCACCGTCGATCCCCGCGACGCCGCCAATCTCCCCGATCTCAGCTCCCACCGCGTGCTCTTCGTCGTGCCCCCCGGGGTGACGGTCGAGGGCGCCGGCGGCACCGGTGACCCCGTCAACGGTTGGATTGTGGCGGGTTTGACGAATTTCACCGTCCGGACGAACGCGGTCGCCCCCGTCGGTTTCTTTGATTTGCGCGTGCGGGACAAAAACGACGCCAACGTGTTCGGGTTCCAGAGCGTGCAGATCGAGCCGACCGTCGTGTCCTTCGAATTGGTGCCGCCCCTGGTCCCCTTCACGGGCATGGCCGGCGTCGGGTTCAACCTTCAAGTGCGGGCGGTGGGTCCCGGGGGTGTGACCATCACGTCCTTCCGCGACGACGTCCTTTTGAGCGCCCAGATCGGCGATTTGTCGATCACTGTCGGCGGCGCCGGCCAACTCGTCAGCGGCGCCACTTTCATCAACGGGGTCGCCTCCATCGTGGTGACTTTGTTCGGGACGAACCCCGTGACCCGGCAGAACAACATCCTGGCCAACCAGGTGGAAACTTACGCGGGCCAGGCCGTGCCGGCCACGGGCATCACCTCGCCGCCTTTGACCATCGATCCCAACGTCTACGACCACATCCTCCTTCGATTCCCCGGTGAAACGCTGACCCCGGGGACGGGCGCGGGAAAAACCGGCGCGGCGGCCACCCAGGTGGCGGGCGCGGGCATCAACCCCGTCTTCGTCGACCTTGTCGACCAATGGCACAACCCCATCAACCCCGCGGCCAACGCCGGCATCTACCCCTTCAACATCAACTACGTGTCCTTCTTCGCCGGGGTCCCCCCCGACACGGTGCCCTTGCCGTCGGTGTTGGTCAACACCAACCAGGCGAACGTCAGCTTTGTGATGCGCGTCGCCGGCAACCACCTCATTCAAGCCACCGCCGGCGTCGAAGTCAGCCAGAGCATCGTGCCGGTGGTCAACTCCGCCGGGTTCCGGTTCAAAGTGACCCCGGACCCCATGCCCAATTCGGACGCCGTCACCCCCTTCATCATCACCGTCGAGGCGGTGGACATTTTTGACAACCCCCTTGTGGCTTACAACGGCACCGCGCTCGTCACCGCCGACAACTGCGCGGGGGCGCCCTTCGGCAACAACACCCTCGACACCGCCCCCGGCGTGCCCACGCCCGGCGCTCAAAACACCATCACTTTCGTGGCCGGCCAGTGGATCAACCGGCCGGTGCAGGTGTTCAAGGCGTCGAACCTCACCCGCCTTGTCTTTGTGGACGCCGGGGCGGGCTTAAGCGGCAATTCCACCTGTTTTGACAACGACGCCGGCGGCGCCGCCATGCTTCACTTCACGCTTCCCGGGCAGGTTTACACCCCCGGGGCCTTCCCCGGCAACTTGAACCTGCCCGCGACGCAGTCCGCCGGCGCCCTCATTTCGGCGGTCGTGCGCGTGACCGATTTAAGCTGGAACCAGGTTTCCATCCCGGTGCCCCAGCCGTTGACCTTGTTCATGGACAACACCGTGGGTTTCATCGACGTGCCCGGCGGACTGGTGATGCCCCCGGTGGGCGACATCACGGTCAACAACATACGTCTCCGCTCGTCCTCCTTCCGGCCGCTTTCGGCCGCGGTGCCCCAGGTGTTGCGGGCCCAGATCCCCGTGCCGAATATTTTGGGGAACAGCGACGGCATCACCGTCAATCCCGGCGCCTATTCAAACGTGGTCGTGGTCGCTCCGACCGAAACGCTTTCCCCCGGGAACCCGACGGAACCCGACGGCAAGATCAACTCCATATCCACCCAGGCCTTCAACGTCGGGTTCCCCATGCAGGTGTATTTGACCGACTCGTTTTTCAACCCCGTTCAAACGCCGCCCTACTCCGGCGCCTGGCCGAGCCTCCAATTCACCCTTCTGGGCGGGGGGGACATCACTTTCCCCGCCCCCAACCCCGCGCCCATGGCCTCGTCGCTGTTCTCGAGTTTGGTGACCTCCCGCAAAATGGGGACCAACACCATCGTCGTCACCGACACCCTCAACCCGGCGCGCAATTCCCAGGTGTCCATCGACGTTCAGCCGGGGGCCGTCACGCGTTTTGTTGTCACGCCCAACCCCGCCTCCGTCGTCCCGGACCCCATTCCCATCCAAACGGCGGGCGTTCCTTTCAGCATGACTTTTAAGGCCTTTGATGGTTTTGGCAATTTGGCCCGAAATTTTGGCGGGGACGTCACTTTGGAGTTGTGGGCGAACGGCGTTCCCGTTCCCTACGTCGGGGCCATTTCCCCCAGCTCGGTGACCTTTGTGTCGAACCCCATCCTCGGCGGCGAGGTGACCCTCCCCGTCACCGTCACCTTGGCCGAACCCTCCCTCGGGTTGGGGCCGGACCAACTTCAAATTCGCGCGTTCATTAACACGCCCGCCCTGCGGGAAGGGTTCAGTGCCTTCTTCAGCGTGAGAGAGGAGGCCATCTGGGACCGCATCGTCGTCACCCTGCCGGGGGAAACCCGACGTCCCGGTTTGGGTCTCACGGGCGTCTTTAAAGTGGGCAACCCGAATCCCGTGATGGCGGGGGATTCCCTGCTCGTGACGGTGACGGCCGTCGACCGGTTCGGGAATCGGTTGAACCAGGCGGATGTCGCCACGCTCACGCTCCCCACGCCGGGGGTTTTGGCCAATTTGGGGGCGCCCCCGACGGTGACGCTCGCGCAAGGGGTCGGCAACGCGGTGATTCAAATTTACACGGCCACCCCCGCCGCCGTGGTTCGGGGCGAGGTCATCTCCCAGGGGTTCGTCGCCACGTCCACCGTCCCCGTCACGGCGGGATCCTACGCCGCTGTCACGGGACGATTGTTGTTGTTGGCCCCGGGCGAAACGATAATCCCCGGGTCGCCGGCGTCCCCGGGGAAAAACACCGCCGCGATCCTGCCGGCGCAGGCCAACACCAACATCAACTTCCAAATTTTCGCCTGCGACCGGTTTTACAACGTCGACACGACCTACACCGGCAACGCCGTCAACCTGTCGTCCGATGACGGATCGGTCAGCCTCCTCAACCTGCCCATCGTGGCGGGGAGCGGCACCGTTCCCAGCGTCTACTTGACCGGAAATCTTCCCAACCCCTCGACCGTGCGGGTCACCGCGGTCGACCAGGGCGACACGAACAAGACCTCTTTTTCGGACGTCCCCGTCACGCCGGGGGCCACCTACCTGATCACCCTTCCACCGGCCGCTCTGGCCGGGGCCAATTTCCCCATGACCGTGGAACTGATCGACCCCCTCTCGGGACTTCCCATGGCGGGGGCGAATAACTCCTTCACGATGCAGGCCTTGACCCCCTTGGGGGCCCCGGCCACGGTGGCCCTGGGCGTGCCCCTGCAAACCTTGAATAACGGGGCCGTGGCCTTTAACCAGAGCTACAGCCACGTCGAGACCATTAAAATCAAGATCACCGACAGCTTTAACCGCGTCGCCTTGAGCGGCAACATCAACATCACGCCGAACGGATTGAAATATTTGGTCACCCTGCCGGCGACCTCGAGGACGACCGACGATATTTTTCCCGTCAGCGTCGGTCTCTACGACACCCTGCAAGACGCTTTCCCCATCGCCGATTCCTCCTACCAACACACGTTCAACGTTTTCGTTGAAGTGGGCGGCCTGCCCGCGGTGGGCAGCGCCCCCGTTTCGGCCGCCACATTGACGAACGGGGTGGCCACCTTCAACTTCAGCTACACCAAGGCGGAACACATCGTGGTGAAGGCCACGGGCGCCGTGGCGGGTTTTGTCGATATTTCCGGATTGGACGACATGGACATCACCGCCGGCGCCTACGTGAAGCTTCAGATTTTGGCCCCGGGCGAAGTCGCGCTCCCGGGCATCCCGTCCTTGACGGGCAAAGATTCCACGGGACTGGTCGCCCAGGCCGCCCGCGAGTCCTTCAGCGCGCAGGTGAACGCCGTGGACCGCTACTGGAACGTGGTGACCTCCCTCAACACACCGCTCGCCCCGAGCATCACGCTCACGGCGTCGGACGGATCGTCGATCCCCTCGGTGTTGGGGTTTGTGAACGGGCAGGCCCTGTTCGCCGGCATCGCCCTCAATTCCCCGCCCCAGGCCACCCTGACGGCCCGGGACACCGCCAACGCGGGCATTTTCCCGCAGTCGGTGGTGATTCCCTTGACCGGGCGTGTCTACCAAGCCGTCACCGCGACCCCCACGCCGCCCGATTATTTCAGCGGCCCGCCGGACTTTTTCGATGTCCAGCTGGAATTGGTGCGGTTCGACGGGGTCAGCACCGGGGCGATCGTGAACGGATTCTCCGGGGAGGTCACGGTCACTCCATTGACCGCGACCCTCGACCCCTTGCCCGTGACGAATTTGGTGATCCTCAACCCCCCCCTGCCGGACCCCCTGCGGCCCAACATGTTCAAAATGCTGCCCGCCGGCGTCATGACGGTGACGATGGCCTACAAAGTGGCCGAGGACGTCGTCCTGAAGTTTGTCGATGAGGACGGTTGGCAGGGCTTCAGCGCGCCCATTCCCTTCGTGCCCCGGAACGTCCGCTACGAAGCGGTGATCCCGGCGGAGTCCCGGGTCGGGCCTCCCGACAGCTTCACCATGTCGGTCGTGCCCAAGGACACCAACACCGGCACCGTGCCCAAGAACTGGACGTCCAACGTCAACATCGTCCCGGTGAGCCCCATCGGCACCCCGATCACGGGGGTGTTGCAGGTCGGCGCCGTTCTGGTGACCGGCGGGACGACCACGTTCCAGCAGGCCTTCTCCCAAGCGGGCGTGTTCCGCTTTGAATTACAGGACGGGCCCCGGCTCTCCACCACGGCGGCCATGAATTTCCTCCCCGGGCCCCTGGCGGCTTTGAACACGACTCTGCCGGCGACCCTGGAGGCCGGCACCACGCAGTCGGTGGACGTCACGCTCCTCGACGCCTTCGGGAACCCGATTCCGAATTTGCCGTTGGCGTTCCGCTTGAGCGACACCTCCTTCGGCGTGTTGTCCACGGCGAACGGGGTTTCCGACGTCAACGGCCAATCCTCGACGCAATTGACCGTCAACGCCCAAAAGGCAGGGTTGGTCGATTTCATCGCGGTGTCCAGCCCCTTCAGCGTGCGGCAGGCTTTCCGGGTGCTCGGCCCGCCCTTGACGACGTTCTCGGTGGGGGGCTACGGCGTTCCCGTGACCGCGGGGTACAGCCTCAAAACCGCGGACCCCATCACCCTGACGCCCGTCGTTCAGCCCGGCATGGTCCTGGTGGAAACCCGTTATTCCATCGACGGGGCGCCGTTCCTGGCCTACGTCGCTCCCTTCGCCATTCCGACCGTGGGCCTGCACACCATCGAATATTACAGCGTGGCCCAGTCGGCCCTGCTGCACACGGAGACCACCAAAACGGCCCGCACGGTGTTCGTCACGGCCGACACGGACCCCTCGGAGGGATTGGTCAATTACCCGAACCCTTTCCGCGCCGGCACCGAGACGTTCCTGGAATTCAATCTCGCGGCGCCGGAGCCGGTGAAACTCACGATCTACGACATGATGGGCCAGTTGGTTTACGAGCGGGATGTCATCGAGGGTTCGGTCGGGGCTCAGGCGGGATTGAACCGGATCCCCTGGGACGGCCGCAACAGCGCAGGGGCGGTGGTCGCCAACGGCGGCTACGTGGCCATCCTGAAGGCCGGGAGTTCGACTTTTAAACGAAAGATCGCGGTGAAAAAATAATGGACAACACGATGCGGCGGTGGCTGGGCGCGGTGGCGTTGGTGGCGGCGGGATTGTCCGTCGTCCGGGCGGAAACGGTGTTCGGGGACGCCGGGGATTATTTGCGGCAGGGCGCCGGGGCCCGGCCCCTGGGCATGGGCGGCGCCTTCACGGCGGTGGCCGACGACGCCTCGGCGGAATACTGGAACCCCGCCGGGCTGGCTTTCCTGGACGAATACCAGTTGATCACCATGTACGCCCCTTACAATTTCGGCACCAACCTATACTATCTGGGGGTCGGCATTCCCCTGGGGCCCAACGGGTCCCTCGCGGCGTCGAACCTCATGCTGCGGTCCGACGGGTTTCAGGACCGCGACGCCCTCAACCAGCCCTCCGGGTCCAACCAATCGATTCTGCACAACGCGGCGTCCCTCTCCTACGCGCGGGCCTTCCGCGACCGCTGGTCGGCGGGCGCGCGGTTGCGGTTCCTTCAACAGAAAATTTTCTCGGCCTCCGGCAACGCCCTCGCCTTGGATTTGTCCGGCTACACCAAGCCCTGGAACGGTTTTTCCACGGGCCTGACCCTTAACAACCTCAACCGGCCAAAGATTACCGTCGATTCAGAGTCCGACGAATTCCGCCCCGCGGCCCGCCTGGGTCTGGCCTACCGGGCCCCCCGGGACAGGTTCATCGTGGCTTTTGATTTGAACAAAACCGAACGCCAAAGCGTTTATTACACCGCGGGGCTTGAATACGCCCCGACTCCCCTGCTAAGCTTACGGGCCGGCTGGGATGAGAAAAACGCCGTCACCGCCGGCATGGGGTTCGGGTTCCGTTATTTGAAATTTGATTACGCGTTTTCCACCCAACGGGACCTGGGGGACTACAACAAAGTCTCCCTGACCTGGCGGTGGGGGAACGTTTACCAGGCCAAGATCGACCCCGAAGGCATCGTGAAGGAAACGGAGTCGATCTATCTCGAGGGCCTGCGCAACGAGCTCAAGTTCCGGACCAATGTGCCGAAGTTCCGCGTGCACCGGTACGTGTTGGCGATCACGGACGCGATGGGCAAGCCGGTGCGCACGCTGTCGGAGCAGTTCTCGCCGCCGACCGTGATCCTCTGGGACATGATGGACGAGGGCGGGCGGCCGGTCAAACGCGGCAAGTACAAGTTTCTGTTCCGCGTGGAATACAAGAACGGCAAGACGTGGGAAGAGCGCGGGGGGTTCCGCCTCGATTACAAAACGAACCAGGTGCCGGATGTGGAAATCCGGATGAAGGGCGACGCGGAGGGGTTGGAAGGGGCGGACACGGCGACCCCGCCCGCCGCGGCCGCGCCGGCGCCGCAAGAGACGCCCGTGCCGATGGAGATGCCGAAAGAAGCGGACAACGCCCAAAGCGCCGGGGCGCCGACCCCGGCCGGCCCCGTCACCGGGGAAAACGCGCCGACGCCGGCGCGGTAGATGAACGAAGGAAGCGGAGGAACACCACGATGACTCACACGACCGTTCGACGATGGCTGGGCGTTTTGGCGTTGGTGGCGCCGTGGGCGGGGGTGCGCGCGGAGTTGATCAACCCGGACGCCGAGCGTCTGTTCGCCGTCATCGCCGGCGGTTTCCAATCGGGCAAGTACGAATCTTCCATCGCGGACGCCCGCGCCTTCCTGCGCCAGTTCGGTCGCGACCCGAAGGCCGTGTCCGCCCAATACATCAAGGCCGAATCCCTTTTCCGTCAAAACCGCTGGAACGACGCCGCCGCGGAATTCAAGGAATTCATCGACGCGAACGACAACCCGACGCACCGCGCGATGGTGATCAGCGCGCGGCTGCGGCTCGGCGAATGCCACTTCAACCTCAAAAAATATTTGGCGGCCCTGGACCATTTCGCCTGGGTGGAAAAGCAAAAGAACGCCGTCCTTCGCGCCGAGGCGTTGAAGGGAGCCGCCTACTGCTACCTCGCCCGCGGCGAGAAAAACAAGGCCGAGGTTTATTTCCAGCGATTGCTCCAGTCAAACCCGGGGTATTCCAACCTGCCCCCCATCGTGGTGCCCATGGCCCTGATTCATATGGAACGGGGGCGCTACCAAGACGCCCTGGATCTTTTGGAGCGCGCTCCGGCCGACCCGGCGTGCCTGTATTACCGCGGCGTGTGCCAGCGGCTTTTGAACCGGGTCATCGCCTCGGCCCAATTGCTGAAGGAAGTCGTCGACGGGGACACCACCCGGACCTGGACCGACCGCGGTCTGTATCAAATGGGCGAAGCCTATTTCCAGTCCAAAGAATACCCGCTGGCGTTCAGCTCCTTCAAACGGATTTACGACAAGGAATTGGAAAGCCCTCTGCGACCCTTCGCGCTCTTCCGCATGGGGTGCGTCAATTTCCAGAACGGCAACTTCGCCGCCGCCGGCCAAAACTGGGCGAAACTCGTGAAGGAATTCCCGCAAAACATTTCGGGTCCGGCCAGCCAGTATTTGCTCGCCGAAATCGCCCTGCGGCAAAACGAGCTGGGGCCGGCCATCACGGGATTCAGCGGCCTGGTCGCCCTTGACGATTACTCCATGGACGCCCAGTACAAGGTGATTTGGTCCCTGGCCGTGCAGGGGCAGTACGACATGGCGGTGTCCCGCGCCAACCGTTTTATTAAGGACTTTGAATGGGGCGAATTGCACGCCAAGACCTCCCTCATCAAGGGTCTTTGCCTGCACCTCATGAAAAAACGGACCGAAGCCATCGACAGTTACCAGTTCCTGTTGGACCGTTACCCCAACACCGCCTATTTCGAAAAGGCCCTCTACCTGATGGCCGTGGCCCTGGTGCAGGACCAGCGCCACGCCGAGGTCGTGACCCACGTCTACGCCATCCTCAAGAGCGCCCCCGCCAGCCCCACCCCGTGGCAGGCGCAAACCTACTACTGGGTGGCCGAATCCTATTTCAACATCGGGCAATTTGAGTTGGCGAAGCAAACCTACGAACTGTTGTTGAAGAACTACCGCGCGACCGATTTGGTGCCCAGCGCCACGCTCGGCATCGCCGCCAGCCTGGCCCGCATGGGCGATTACGACCGCGCCATCGAAATGCAGGCGCGCGCCCGCGAATTGTCCCAGGGGGCCGACGACCCGGAAGTCAAAAAGACCGCGCTGTTGGATTCCGGCGACGTCTATTTCAACAAGCGCGAGTACGAACGCGCGGTGGGGTTCTACGAGGACTTCATCAACAAATACCCCGACGACCCCCGCGCGGACCGCGCCCACTATCAGGCCGGACTGGCCCTTTACCGCCAGGAATTTTTCACCGAGGCCATCAAAAAATGGAGCGTGATCCTGGCCCGCTACCGCAACAGCTCCCTCGCGCCGGAGGCGAACTTCCAGGTCGCCCGCACCTACTTCGGCCTGGGCCAATACCAACAGGCCTACGGCTCCTTCCGCCGCGTCACCGAAATGTACGCGGGCACGCCGTTGGCGAAAGAGTCCCTGTTGATGATGGGCCAGTGCCATTACAACGCCGGCGACATCCCGCGCGCCATCGACCAATACAAGGCCTTCATGGAGAAGTACCCCGACGACGAAAAGACGGGCGAGGTGCAGGAACTCCTTCAAATGGCCTATTACAAGCAGGGGAAAAGCGGCGACGACCTGAAGGCCATGATCGCCCAATTTCCCCAAAGCAAGTTCACCGCCGACATCTATTGGGAACTGGGCGCCGAGGCCTACAACCGGAAGGATTACGACAGGGCCCTGGATTATTTCCAGCGGTTGATCCTCGACTTCCCGAACAGCACCCAGGCGCTCCAGGCCTATTATTACAAGGCGGATTCGTCGTTCCTGAAGGGGGACTACGAGGCCGCGGTGACGAACTTCAAGAATTTTATCGTCAGCTACCCGCAGGACGTGCTGGCGAAGGATTCGCGGTTTAAATTGGCGGTTTCGTACTTCAGCTTGAAGAATTACCCCGAGGCGGCCATCGCCTTTACGGACTTCATCGAAGCCCACCCCGGTGATCCCAAGGCCCGCGACGCGGCCGTCAATATCCCCGTCTGTTACGCCAAGGCGGGCCAGCCCTTCCAGGGCATTGAGGCCTACAGCAACTTCCTCCGCCGCTACCCCGACGATCCACAAGTCGCGGCGTCGATCCTCCAGATGGGCCAGTTGTACGAGGAGGCGGAGGATTACGTGAAAGCCGTGGACACCTACAAAAAGGTGCCCGGCGACAAGATGGAGATTTTCGAGGCGCTCTTCGCCCAGGGCCGTTGCTACAAGAAGCTCAAGGCGCCCACGGAAGAAAAGGCGGCCTACGAGGCCCTTCGGCGGCTGACGCCCCGGGACAACAAATTCCGCCTCGCCGGCCTCGTGATGTTGGGCGAGATGCTGGAGCTGGAAGGGGCCAAGGATCAGGCCGTCGCAATTTACCAGGACATCGCGTCCTACAGCCCCAACGCCGAATGGCGTCAAGTGGCGCAAGAAAAGATTCGCGAATTGAAGGGCCGTTGAGCTTCGTTTTGACGCTGGACATCCAAGGGAGGAACGCATCATGATGCAAATGGGCTTCAAAGAGTGGTTCATGGTGAACCCGCCCATCATCAGCACCATTTTGATTTTTTCGGTGTTGTTGGTGGCCTTTTCATTCGAGCGGATGTGGATTTTTCGTCGGGAAGCCACGTTCCCTCGGGAGCTCTGGGAGCGCATCGTGGGCTTGATCCGCGAAAAGCGCCTTCGCGACGCCATCGCCCTTTGCGAGGTGTCCTCCGGGGTGTTCTCCAAGGTCTTCAAGGCCGGCCTCGAGGGGTCCCTGGTGTCCCGCCTCGACGCCGAGGACGGCATGGTCATTGAAAAGGAAGAGGGCCAGGAAATCCTGCGCAAGCGGGTGGGCCTCTTCGGGACCATCAGCTTCATTTCGCCCTTGATCGGGTTGTTGGGCACGGTGTTGGGCGTGTTGCGCGCCTTTCACGACCTCGCCAAGTCGGGGTCGGGCGGCCCGTCGGTGGTCGCCGCCGGTATTTCCGAGGCGTTGATCACTACGGTGGCCGGCCTCGTGGTCGCCGTGCCGGCGGCCATGATCTACAACTATTTTAACTTCCGTCTGCGCGCCGTTTTGGTGGAAATGAACACCTACGGCCAGCGGCTCCTCCTATCGATTTTCGGGGAAAAACGGTAGGAACATAACGGCCCCCGGGGTGTCTTATTAAACAGCCATGAAACGCTCCTCGATTGAAAAAGGCGAAGGCGAAGATATCAGCGAAGTGAACGTCGTGCCCCTGGCCGACGTGTCGCTGGTGTTGCTGATCATCCTGATGCTCATCACCCCCATGGTCATGCAGTCCATGATCAAGGTGTTCGCCTCGCGGGGGGCGGTGGCCGTCGAGGCCGACCGCACGGTCAAGGAAAAGCCCCTCTTCCTGGAAGTGCGTCCCGAGGCCTACGTTCTCAACACCAACCCGCTGACCACCGAATTGCAATTGCTGGCGAACTTGCGGGGGGAGCTGTCCCGCAAGGACGACCGCACGGTCATCGTGACGGCGGCCAAGGGGGTCACCCACGGGCGGATGGTGACCGCGCTGGACATCGCCAAACAGGCCGGGGCGGAGAAGCTGTCGTTGGTGAAAAAGGCGGCCAAGTCATGAAGAAAGTCCGCGACCAAAGCGGCTCGGGCGGGATTTCCGGCATCAACATCACCCCCATCATCGACATCACGCTCGTTCTTCTCATTATCATGTTGGTGGCCGCGCCGGTCATGAACATCCCCAACATGGAAGTGGAACTGCCCGAGGCCTACACCTCCGAGACCAAAGAGCTCAACATATCGATTTCCCTCGGCACCGACCTGCGGGTGGCCGTGGACGAAAACATCGTGCCGATCACGGAGCTCCCGCGCACGCTCGATCGCCAGCTCAAGCTCAAAAAGAACCCCATCGTCATCATCCGGGCGGACCGGTCCGTGCCCTACAGCGAAGTGGAAAATTTGATGGAATTGATTAAGGTGAAAACCCGGGCCAAACGCATCGCCGTGGCGACGAAACAGCGTCCGGGCACCGCCCTGGCGGCCAACCCGTGACGGCCCTCGAGCTCAACGACCACGTCTTCGGCAAGCCCCGGGAGATGGTTTTCCTCGCGGCGGCGCTGATTCTGCACGCGCCCTTGTTGTTTTGGAAGGCGCGCCCGGACCTTGGCCCCACGGGGGATCCCATCGTCGGCGTCGATTTCGTGATCGAGGAAGAGGCCAAGCCGGAACCCGAACCGCCCCCGGTGAAGAAAGAAGTCGAGGAGCCCAAGCAAACGTTCTTCAAGAAGATTCAACAGAAGATCGGCCTGGCCAGCAAGCCGGTGTCGATGGAGAAATTCCTCCAGCCCACCCCGGAGCCCGCCAAACTGGCCGGCACCGGCAGCGCCGGACCCATTTCGACGGCGAAAAAAATCGAATCCATTTTGGGGTCCGACCGGTTGTCGGACAAGACCCGCACGGCCGGCTCCCTGGCCGGCACCGTGGACGTGTCCAACATCAAATCCCAGGCGACCCTGGCCCCCGGCGGCATCGGGGCCGGCCCCCTGGTGGCGGGCGGCGGCACCTTGAAGGAAAAATCGAACACGGCGTTCCGCGTCGGGGCGGGGGATCTTCCCTTCGCCGTCAAGCGCGCGCCCGAGGGGGAACTGCCCGCGGGCCTTGAGGACGCGCCGCGCATCGCCGTGGGCGCCCGGAGCGACAAGGGCATCAAGAAGATTTCCACCGGCTTTTTCGGCACCGGCGGCGGCACCGGCGGCGGCGACGGCGCCGGGCACGGTTCCGGCGGGGGCGGTGGCGCTTTGACCGACAAGGGCGGCGGCACCGGCACCGGTCTCTCCGGGGTGGGCGGCGCCTTCGACGGTATTCCGAGCGACGTGTCGGGCGGTGGCGGACGGCAAAGCGGATCCCTCTCGGGCATCGGCTCCGGCGGCGGGGGCGGCTCCGGGACCGGCGGGGGAAAATCCCCCTTTGAGATCACCGGCCCTCTGTCCGGTCGAAAGATTTTGTATCTTCAGTTGCCGCCCTATCCCGATTGGGCGAGGGAAAAGGGTCTCATCGCCACGGTGTCCCTGCGGTTCTACGTGTTCCACACCGGGGTCGTGAAGAACAACATCACGGTGTCCCGCTCGTCGGGCTACCAAAAATTGGACGACGCGGCGCTGAAAGCGTTGTCCGAGTGGCGATTCGAGCCCCTGCCCTCCTCCCAGTACGGACAGGAACAATGGGGCTTGATCACTTTCAAGTTCCGGGCGCTTTGAGGCGTTCAAGGAGAACCGCATGAGACTTCTCGCGAGAATCTTGGTGGTGGTGATGGCTCTCAACGGGGGCGCGCTCCGTGCGGCCCCGGCGGCGACCAAGGACGGGGCCAAGCCGGCCGCGGCCAAAAAAACCGCGCCGACCACCAAAAAGGCGCCCACGCCGCCGCCCCCGGATCAGCCCGCCCCCTCCGCCGCGGCCCCCGCCACCGGCGGAGCCAGCGAGAACCTGGGTTCTTACGAGGTGACGGGCCAAGCCAAAGACAAAGTGCTTATCGAGAAATCCTCCCCCGAAATAAAATTGGACGTCAAAGAGATCGTGGATTCGGTGACGGACAAGACGGAACAGCTTTTGGAGCGGCCCCGAACCATTCCCGACCAGGAGGATTACGACCATTTCGACCGGTTGACCTCCAACCAGACCGCCCGGCCCTGGTTGCCGGACCTGGCCGAGCCCCCGCTCATCAGTTTCCAGCCCGCTCCGCCCAAAACCACCGTCACCGGTTGGCGGTTGGAAGTGACCAACGACCTGGGGGAGGTCATCAAGATCATTTCCGGCAAGGGCAACCCGGTCAAGGAGATCGTCTGGGACGGGATCGACGCCAAAGGGCAAATGATCCGCGTGGCCGCGGCCTATTCCTTCCGCTTCATCACCATCGACGAATTCCAAAACACCCACACGACCCTGGGGAAAGCTTTTACCCTCCGGCATTTGAAATACCAGGACAAACGCAACGTCATCGTTGAGATTTCTTCGAAATTCCTCTTCAAGGACGAAAAAGTTTCCATCGACGCCGTGCCGATTTTGGAGCGGACGCTGGATGTCCTGCGCGAATATTCCACTTACCCCTTTTCCTTGGAATTCCAGACCGAGGCCCCCCAGGGGGACCCGATCAAGGAACGCCAGCGCCGGCTGACGGACAAAATCACCAAGGATTTGCAATTGCCTCCGGACAGCGTCAAATACACCTACAGCCCCATCAAAGACCGGGGAGAAGTCACCCGTTTCGTCATTCGCCTCCGTTGATCCCCCCGCGGGACGGGTTTCCTCTCGTTCCGTGAATCATGACGTCCGTCATGTTCGTCCTCTTCAATAAGATCTATATAGACCTTAGCGTCCAACTGTTATGGGGGAAAAATGAAAAACATTTTGAAATCAATTTTGGCGGTTTGGGTGGGTTTGGGGTTGGCGGTCCCGGGATCCTGGGCGGCGGAGGCGAAAGAGCTTTCCTTGGACGATTTGGGTTTTCAGGCCGACCAAATGAAATCGGACCCCGCGATGCAGGCCCGACTTCATAAACGCTCCCGCATGTTAAAGACCCATCAGATCCTTGGGTTGGTGACGGCCGTGCCCATCCTGGCGACGGTGATGACGGCCCCGGAATTTGAAGGCGGCAACCCCGCGGACGTCGAGTCGGAAACAGACACCCACAAAATGCTGGGCATCGCCTCGGGCGCCATGTACTTGACGACGGCGGGGTTCGCCCTGGCCGCGCCCGAAGGGGAAACCGCCGGGCGAAACAAAGGTTTGACCAAACTGCATAAAGCCCTGGCCTGGGTTCACTTCCCGGCCATGGTGGCCGCCCCGATCCTGGGGTACCAAGCCTACAAACAGGCGGAAAAAGGCGAGAGCATTCACGGTTCCGCCAAATACCATCGGGAAGTGGCGGGGGTCGCCGCCGGTTCGTACCTGGCGGCCATGCTCGTGATGGTCTTCAACTTCTAATCCCCGCCCCCATGCGCCGACTCTTGCTGCTGTCGTTTTTGGGTTTTCTGTCCGTCGTGGCCCGGGCGGAAAACTGGGTTTTGCAATCCTCCACCCTCACCTACCGCGTGACCCATCGGTTGCACAAGGTCGAGGGAACGAGTCGCCTTTCCCGAGGGAAGGGCCTGTGCGACGCCGGGGGATGCCAATTCCTCGTGGCCGCTCCGGTCAACAGTTTCGACTCGGGCGACACGAACCGCGACCTGCACATGATCGAAACCACCCGGGGCGCGACTTTCCCGATGGTCAAAGTGACCGTTAAAATGCCGGCGGTTCCCGCGGGGGATTCCTTCGCCGCCGACCTGGGCATTGAATTCTCGGGTCAAAGCCACACGTACAGGGCCGTGCCGTTCACTGTCGTCGGCCGCGCCAACGGGGGGCTGACGTTCAAGGGCGTCGTTCCGTTGAACGTGGACGATTTCAAAATTCCGAAACCGTCGCTCCTCGGCATGGCCATCAAAGCCGAGGTGCCCATCGACGCGGAGATGACCTGGGCTAAACGCTAAACCGCACATTTTGTTCCTCGCGCCCCGGCTGTATTAAACGGCCGGGGCGCGATGTTTTTAAAGCTATAATCCTTATTTCGGGGTGCCCTCGCACAAACCGCGAGGACTACCCTGGGCAATATGGTCTTAGAGTGACCGGGGTGTAGCTCAGTTGGCTAGAGCGCCTGCGTGGGGCGCCGTGTGCCGGGGGCACACGTATGGCGCGGACGGCTTCAGCCGTCCAGGGCGACCAAAGCGGTTAGGCGCTCATAAGATTTTTCGGGGTGCCCTCGCACAAACCGCGAGGACTACCCTGGGCAATATGGTCTTAGAGTGACCGGGGTGTAGCTCAGTTGGCTAGAGCGCCTGCTTTGGGAGCAGGAGGCCGTGGGTTCAAGTCCCTCCACCCCGACCAGTTTCAGTTCAAGAAAAGGGCCGTGGGCGGAAGCGCTCGGCGGAACGCCGAGGGCCTGAATTTGGGGGTGTTCCCCGCCGTGGGGCGGGGGAGCCCAGCGGAAGCGCTCGGCGGAACGCCGAGGGCCTGAATTTGGGGGTGTTCCCCGCCGTGGGGCGGGGGAGCCCAGCGGAAGCGCTCGGCGGAACGCCGAGGGCCTGAATTTGGGGGTGTTCCCCGCCGTGGGGCGGGGGAGCCCCGTTCAAGTTCAGTCACCCCGACGTTTTTTATTCTACAATCCCGCTCCCTTACCCATATCCATGCTCAACGTTCAAGACCTCCATAAGGCCTTCGGCCAACAGGTCATTTTTGACGGCGCGTCGCTCCAAATGAACGCGGGGGACCGCTACGCCCTCATGGGCCCGAACGGGGCGGGGAAATCGACCCTTTTTCGCATCCTTCGCGGAACGGACACGCCGGACGACGGGGTGATCTCCTACCCCCGGGGTCTTAAGGTGGGTTATCTGCCCCAGGAGACCGCCGACATCGGCGACGGCACCGTAATCGAGGAAACCCTCGCCGCCTTCCACGGGGACGCCGACCCGGCGACGGCGGAGCGCCGCGGGGCGGAGGCCAAGAAAATCCTCATGGGCCTGGGCTTCCGCGTTTCGGATTTCGACCGCGCGGCCACGGCCCTGTCCGGGGGCTGGCGCATGCGCATCGCCATCGCCCGCCTTCTGCTGGAAGACCCGGACCTTCTGCTCCTCGATGAGCCCACCAACCATTTGGATTTGGACTCGCTTCTTTGGTTCCAGAACAAACTGCTGGAGAGCAAGTCCACCCTTCTTCTGATTTCCCACGACCGGGCCTTCGTGAACGCCATCGCCCACGGCATTTTGGATTTGCGGGAACGCAAGCTCAACAAATACCCGGGCGACTACGAGAATTTCCTGGCGGCGCGGGAGCGGGAGGAAGAGCAGCGCTTGGAGGCCTACAAACGCCAACAGCGGGAAATCGCCGACGCCCAGGAATTCATCAATCGCTTTCGAGCCCAGGCGGCCAAGGCGCCCCAGGTGCAGAGCCGCATTAAATGGATCGAAAAACAGGTGTTGATCGAAATTCCGCCGGAAATCCGCAAGGTCAAGATCAACTTTCCCCAGCCTGAGAAGCCCGGCGTGCGGGTTCTGTCCCTTCAAGGCATTCACAAGGCCTACGGGGACGTGAAAGTCTACGAGGGTCTCGATTTCGAGTTGGAACGGGGGCAAAAGGTGGCCCTGGTGGGCCCCAACGGGGCGGGCAAATCGACCCTGTTGAAGATTTTGGCGGGGGTCCTTCCTTTTGAAAAGGGGGAACGCGTCCTGGGTTTGAACGTCAAAGCGGGGTATTTTTCCCAACACCGTTGGGAATCCCTGCGCCCCGACCGCACGGTCCTTCAGGAGGCCATGGACACCCGCCGCATGAACCCGGACCTGCTGGTCCGCACGATTTTAGGCACCTTTTTGTTCCGGGACAACGCCGTTTTTAAACAGGTGGCAGTGCTGAGCGGGGGGGAAAAGAGCCGCCTCGCGTTGGCAAAGCTGTTGTTGGACCCCCCGAACCTGCTGCTATTGGACGAGCCGACCACCCACCTCGACATGTCCAGCGTGGAGGCCCTCGTGGACGCCCTGCGGGATTTTCCGGGGACGCTGGTCTTCATCAGCCATGACCTTTATTTCGTCAACGCCTTGGCGACTCACGTGGCCCACGTGGACAAGGGCCGGGCCCGGCTCTACGCCGGCAACCACGACGATTTCCTCCGCCAGGCGGCCTACGCCTTTTCCTCTTCGCCCGCCGAGGACTCTTCCCCGCCCAAGTCGCCCGGCCAAAAAGGGACGGAGGTCTCCTGGGTCAAGGGTTCGGCGGAGGACCTGCGGCGCCTCCGGGAGGCCGAAAAAGAGCGTTCCAAACGCCGCAAAAAGATCAACCAGAAAATACGGTCGTTGGAAGAGGAAATCGCCGATTTGAACGGCGATTTGAGCTCGGTTTTCATTCAAAGCGACTACAAGAAGCTGATGGAGCTGGACCAGGCCCTCAAGGGCCGGGAAGCCGAACTGGCCGAAGCCCGGGCGGCCTTGGCGAAAGAAGCCTAAAAACTGGTATAATAAGAAAGATATGCCGGACGCCTCCCCATCGGGGGAGAGGGTCCCCTCCAAGACAAATCTCTCAACCAAACGAGGGTCGTTTGAAATCCAAATTTGCGCTGTTTGTGTTCTTTTTCATCCCCGTGGTGGGCGCCGCGGCCCCGCCGATTCTCGACTTGATCGACGTGCCCACGGCCGAAGTGGTCGACCGCTACGGCTACGACGCCTCGTTTCGCTTTTACGGCGGCGGCGGGATGCTGGCCAAGGGTACTTTCGGCGTTTTTTCGCGGTTCAACATGGGCCTGGGAATCGACACGGAGGGGTTCATCGGCAGCGGTTCCGCCGATTTCAACACCCCCACGATCCACGCCCGGTGGCGCGTTTTTGACGGGCGCCGCTACTGGCCGGCCATCGCCATCGGTTACGACGGCCAAGGCGCCTACTACAACGACAAGGAAGGCGAGTACCGCCTTCCGGAAAAAGGCGTCTACATCGTGGGCTCGGGGGAAATCCTCGTGCCCAATTTGAGCCTTCACGCCGGCGTCAACAAATTCGGGTTTCAAGACGACGGGCTCTACGGTTTCGCGGGGTTGCGCTATTCGTTTCAAGACATTCTGGGCCTGCGAGCGGAATGGGACAACGTCCACCACATGGAAGACAGCCGAGTGAACGCCGGCGTCGAGGTTTGGGTCTCGCCCAGTTTTTCGGTGGAGTTCGATTTTCGCGACCTGTTGGGCCCCGGTTACGACCGGGAGCGGATGGTGCGCCTTGCGTATTCCGGAGGGTTTTAGCCCGGCGAGAGCCGGCCAAAAAGATCAAGGATGGTGACGGCCATGGCCGAACACACCTCGACATTTAAGGGATTTGATTTCGAAAAGCCCCTCCTCGACCTGGAGGAGCAGATCCAGGCTTTGGAAAAAACCGCCCAGGCCAACGAAGGGGTGGATATTGGCGGGGAAATCGGCGCCCTGCGCCAGCGTTTGGAGGAGTTGCGCCGCGATATTTACGGCAAGCTCACCCCTTGGCAACGCGTCCAGATCGCCCGCCACCCCCGCCGCCCCTACACCCTCGACTACATCGCCCGCGTCTGCACCGATTTCATCGAACTCCACGGCGACCGCCACTACGCCGATGACAAGGCCATCGTGGGCGGCCCCGCCTACATCGACGGCCAGGCCGTCGTGGTGGTCGGGCACCAAAAGGGGCGCACCCTGCAAGAGTCCATGGCGCGCAACTTCGGCATGCCCCACCCGGAAGGCTACCGCAAGGCCCTGCGCCTCATGCGCATGGCGGCCAAGTTCGGGGCCCCGATCGTGGCGTTCATCGACACCGCCGGCGCCTACCCGGGCATCGGCGCCGAGGAGCGCGGCCAGGCCACGGCCATCGCCGAGAATTTACGGGAAATGGCGGGTTTCGCGGTGCCGATCGTCTGTTGCGTGATTGGCGAAGGCGGGTCCGGCGGGGCCCTGGCCATCGGCGTGGGCGACCGCCTCTTGATGATGGAAAACGCCTGGTATTCGGTGATCTCCCCCGAGGGGTGCGCCTCCATCCTGTACCGCGACGCGGCCCGGGCCGCCGACGCCGCCCGCGCCCTCAAGATCACGGCGACCGATTTGAAAGATCTCTCCATCGTCGACGAAATCGTCGCGGAACCCCTGGGCGGCGCCCACCGGGACATGGACGCGACCGCCGCGGCCCTTAAGAAAGCGATTTTGAGCCATTTGGCGGATTTGAAAGGCCTGTCGGCCGAGGCGCTTCTGGAGAAGCGGTACCAGAAATACCGCGTGCTCGGGCGGTTCGATGTGGAAGAGGGCAAGAAGCTCAAGGCCGCGCCCCGCCGCAAAAGCAAAGCCGCGACGCAAAAAGCCGAACAATCTTGATCCGCGCCCGGGGCCGGGTCTTTCGCCCCGCGGGGCGGGACCGGCCGGTCCGGCACGGAAATTAAACGGAGGATTCACACCCATGAGCAGTGTCGTCGAAGCGCCCAAGAAAAGTTCCATCGCCGAGTTGCTCGGCAAAGACGCCGAAAATCTTTTGACCTACAAGGCCAAGGTGCCGGCGTCCCGCCTGCACCTGCCCGGAGCCGACTACGTCGACCGCGTGTGGACCGCCTCCGACCGCTCGCCGGCCGTGCTCCGCCACCTTCAGAACTTATTGAACACCGGCCGCCTGGGCGGCACGGGGTACGTGTCGATCCTGCCCGTGGATCAGGGCATCGAACACTCCGGCGGCGCCTCCTTCGCGCCCAACCCGGATTACTTCGACCCCGAAAACATCGTCAAGCTTGCCATCGAGGGCGGTTGCAACGCCGTCGCCTCGACCTTCGGCGTGCTGGGCGCCGTGGCGCGCAAATACGCCCACAAGATTCCCTTCATGCTCAAGATCAACCACAACGAGCTCATGTCCTTGCCGCAGGTCCCCGACCAGACGCTCTTCACCAAGCGCGTCAAGCAGGCCTACGACATGGGGTGCACCTCCCTGGGCGCCACCATTTACTGGGGCTCCCCGGAGAGCCGCCGCCAACTGCAGGAGATTTCGGAAATGTTCTCCGAGGCCCACGCGTTGGGCATGTTCACCGTGCTCTGGTGCTACGTCCGCAACAACGCCTTCAAAACCGCCGACAAGGACTACCACGTCTCCGCCGACCTCACGGGCCAGGGCAACCACCTGGGCGTGACCATCGAAGCCGACATCATCAAGCAAAAATTGGCCGAAAACAACGGCGGCTACAACGCCGTCAAGTTCGGCAAGACGAGCCCCAAGGTCTACTCGGACCTGACGACGGACCACCCCATCGACCTCTGCCGCTACCAGGTGTTGAACTGCTACGCCGGGCGCGCCGGCATGATCAACTCCGGCGGCGAATCGAAAGGCTCCTCCGACTTGGCCGACGCCGTGCGCACGGCCGTCATCAACAAGCGCGCCGGCGGCATGGGCTTGATCTCCGGCCGCAAGGCCTTCCAGCGCCCCTTGAAAGAGGGCGCCGCCCTGTTGCAGGCCATCCAGGACGTCTACCTGGACAAGTCCGTCACCATCGCTTAATCCACTGTTCAACACCTCCCCGGCCCCCCGCGGGGCCGGGGAGGTTTTTTCAAACGAGGTCACGCCATGAGCCCCATCTCTCCGCTTCAAAAAGAGCGCCTCAAATTCAAACCGACTCTGCCCGCCGTGTTTAAGGCCGGACCGGGGACGGTGCGGCCCCAGGGGGGGAAGGTCCCCCGGAGCGTCACCGACGGGGAGGCCCTGCGCGCGGTGTTCCCGAAAACCTTCGGTCTTCCGGTGGTCTCCTTCGGCAAGGGGAAAAACCCGGGCGCGACCAAAAAAGCGGTGCGGGTGGGCGTGGTCTTGTCCGGTGGACAGGCGCCCGGCGGGCACAACGTGCTGGCGGGTTTGTTGGACGGCCTGAAGAAAGCCAACGCCAAAAACAAACTGTTCGGTTTCCTGGGCGGCCCCTCGGGCATTTTGGACAACAAAGTCCTGGAACTGACCCCGGCCGTCCTGGCCGCCTACCGCAACACCGGCGGATTTGATTTGATCCAATCCGGCCGGACCAAGATCGAGACGCCCGAGCAGTTCGCCGCCGCCAAGAAAAACATCGCGGCCAACAAACTCGACGCCCTGGTGGTGGTCGGGGGCGACGACTCCAACACCAACGCCGCCCTTTTGGCGGAATATTTCAAAACCGAGGGGCTCCCGGCGAGCGTCGTGGGCGTGCCCAAAACCATCGACGGCGATTTGAAGAACGAGCGGATCGAGACCTCCTTCGGTTTCGACACCGCCACCAAGATCTATTCCGAACTGGTGGGCAACATCGCGCGCGACATCCTGTCGGCCCGCAAGTACTGGCATTTCGTCCGTCTGATGGGCCGGAGCGCCTCCCACATCACGCTGGAGGTGGCGCTCCAGACGCACCCCAACATCGCCTTGATCGGCGAAGAGGTGTTGGCCCGGAAACAAACCCTGGGCGAGGTGGTTGACGGCATCGCCGGCGTGATCATGGCGCGGGCCGCCGAAAAGAAGAATTACGGCCTGGTCTTGATCCCCGAAGGTCTCATTGAATTCATTCCCGAAATGCGGCGCCTGATCTCCGAGCTGAACGACGCCCTTCCCCAGGCGGAAAACGCGGCGTCCTTCGCGGAAAAGCGCGAGATCGTCCGCAAAATGTTGTCGGGGGAAACGGCCGCGCTGTTGACCTCCTTGCCCGAGGCCCTCCAAATCCAGCTGATGCTGGACCGCGACCCCCACGGGAACGTGACGGTGTCCCAGATCGAGACCGAAAAACTTTTGGTGGAGATGGTCAAAACCCGACTGTCGGAAATGAAAAAGACCGGCGGCGACGGGGGTAAGTTCTCCGCCATCACCCACTTCTTCGGCTACGAGGGCCGCTGCGGGGCCCCGTCGAATTTCGACGCGACCTATTGCTACGCCCTGGGATTCAACGCCGCCGTTTTGGCCCTGAACGGGCTGACCGGTTACCTGTCGTCGATTCAAAATCTGACGAAGCCGGCCGGCCAATGGAAGGCCGGGGGCGTTCCTTTAACAATGATGATGAACATGGAACGCCGAAAAGGCAAAGACAAGCCCGTGATTCAAAAGGCGCTGGTGGTGTTGAACGGTCGCCCCTTCGGCGCCCTGGCCGCCGCCCGGGCGGCTTGGGCCAAGAACGACGATTACGTGTTCCCCGGGCCGATCCAGTATTTCGGTCCGGCGGCGGTGACCGACGTCCCCACCCAAACGCTTCTTTTGGAATCCCGATAGCCGGCCCATCGTGACCGTTCACGAGTTGGATTTCCGCGTTTCCTACGCCGACACCGATCGGATGGGCGTGGTCTATTACGCCAACTATCTGATCCTGTTTGAGCGGGGGCGCACGGAGTTGATGCGCGAAGCCAAGGTGCGTTACCGCGATCTGGAGGAGGAGGGCCTTTTTCTTCCCGCCATGGAGGCGAACCTCCGTTACCTGTCCCCGGCCCATTACGACGACCTGCTCAAAATCAAAACACGTATTTGTGATTTGGGCCGCGCTTCCATGACCTTCGCCTACGAGGTCGTCAACGCCGACACGGGAAAAACCTTGGTGCGCGGGACCACCAAACACCCCTTCGTCAATAAGTCCTGGAAGCCCGTGGCCGTGCCCCCGCGCCTGCGGGAACTGTTGGTCCCGCTCGTCCGCCCCTCCGTCTAAAACCGACGATTGAAAACCCTCCGTTTCGGGGGTAAACTTTCGATGAGAACGATGCATCGAAAGGACACCGCCATGCCCAAGGACCTTCCCGCCGACCCGGGACCCTACCGCGATTTCACCCTGCGCAACCGCGGGTACATCGATCCGGGGGGTCAAGAAAAGATCCGTGCGACCCGCGTTTTGGTGGCCGGCTGTGGTTTGGGCAGCACGATCGCCGAGTCGTTGTTGCGGTCGGGGTTCGTCCATTTGACGCTGGTGGACCATGACACCGTCGCCGCCCACAACATGAACCGTCAAGCCTACGGCCGGGGGGATGTGGGCCGGCGGAAGGTCGATGCCCTGCGGGACCGACTTTTGGCGATTTTCCCCGAAGCGGAGATCGCCGCGGTGGCCCGCCGTGTGAGCGCGGAAAACGCGGCGACGCTTGTGGGGAACGCCGACCTGGTTATGGACACCATCGATTTTCTCAGCTTGCCGGACCTGATCGCCCTGCACGACGCCGCCCGGAAGGCCCAAACGCCTCTTTTATCCTGCCTCTCCGCGGGGTGGGGGGCGGTGGGGTTCTATTTCCCTCCCGATGGACCATGCACCGCCCGGTCGCTCTTCGGCCTCCCTTCCACCGGATCTGTGGACGGGGCGTCCTACACGGAGCGGTTCGCCGGGTTGATGCGCGCCCTGGCCGGCCAACTGAATCCCGCGATTGTCGGGGTCATGGCCGAGGCGTTGAGAGTGATGGAAGACGGCACCCCGTGCCCGGCTTCCCAGGTGGCCGCCGGCGGCGCCGCCGTGGCCGCCCTGGCGGCCACGTTGGCGGTGCGCGTTGTTTCCGGGCGTCCGGTGGCGGCCGCCCCGCGTCTCCACCTCGTGGATCTCGACCGGCTGGTCGAGACCGGCACATTCACTTTGGGAGACGCGACCGCGTGATCGCCGGCCCTCCACCTTCATGAATCAACCGCGCGAAAGGGACAAGGGGATGGGGACCTCGCTGACAAAGCGGTTCGCGACCTTGGGGGTTGTGGAATACAAGATTGCCACGACCCCCCAAGAGATGGAGGAGGCTCTTTCCCTGGTCTACCGGGAATACGCGAAACGCGGCCTCATCCTGCCGGCACGTTACAAAGCGCCGATCCGCGTTGGGGTCCACCACCTCCTGCCCGAAGAGACCCGGGTGTTCATCGGGGTCAAGGAAGGGGAAGTCGTTATCACCCTCTCGGCGTTTAAAGACTCGCCGCTCGGTCTCCCGATGGACGGTGGGTACGGGCCGGAGGCGGACGCTCTGCGCGCGGGGGGCCGGAAAATAGGCGAAGTGGGATACTTCGCGGTCAAAGGCGGTCTGTTCAAGCGCAAGCGGTTATTGGGTTTTGACCCCGAAAAACTTTCTTTTATTTTCACGATGTTTCGCCTGGCCCTGCAATGGGGTTTGTATTTTACCGACTTGGACGACGGCTGTCTCGTGACCAACCCCGATCCCAAGCGGATGTCTTTCAAATATTTCCCGCTCGACGTGATCGGTGGCGTCAAACACTTCGGGTTTGATGAAACGCACGTCAAGCCCAAACCGGCCGTCGCCAAGCGGATCGATTTAAAAGCGCTCCGCGCCGCTTTGAAAAAACCCCTGTCATGGCTAAATTTCAAAATCGCGCTGTTTCGTTGCGCGCTTGATAAAGCCATTCCGCGGGAGGTCCTGGAGCCGAAATTGCGCCTGAGTCCTCGAGACCTCCATCGTTTCTTTGTTGAGAAATCGGACGTGCTGAAGAGTCTCCAGGGGGAGAAGCTTGAATATGTCCTGAAATCCCACGGGATGAGCAAAGATGACTACAACCTTTTACTGTCCGGGCACTGGTAACAAGGTGTCCCTTTCCCTTCAATCCGGCCGCCGGGATCGCCCGTGACCAAGGCGCCCGAGCGGGATTGGCGCGGCCGCGCCGCCGCGTTCATCGCGCGCCGGTCGATGATTCTCCCCGGACTGGTCGGGGGTTTGGCCTTTTTCCTGATGGCCCAGATTCCCCGGCTCACCACGGCCAGCTCCGTGGACGTCTTCCTGGATTGGACCAACCCCGCGGCCCGCTATTTTCGCGAGTTTAAAAAGGAATTTCCCAAAGAGGAGTATTTCCTCATCGCGTTCGAAGACGAGGCGTTTTTTTCAGCGGGGTCCCTGGGCCGTCTGCGGGCGTTGACCCAGGACCTGTCCGGCCTGGAGGAGGTGTTGGACGTCACCAGCCTGGCCAACGTCACCGACACGGTGGGGGACGGCGACGCCTTTGTCGCTGAAAAGTTCCTCAAAACCCTGCCGGCGTCGCCGGCCCAGTCGGCGGAATTGAGCCGCCGCGCGGTCGCCCACCCCCTCTACCGCCGCCAATTGGTGTCCGAAGACGGGCGCGTGGGGGCGATTGTGGTTTACGCGCACCACCGACCCGAAGACCCCACCTACCACGAACGGCTTCTGGGCAAAACCCGGGAGATTTTGGCGCGTCACCCTTTGCCGCAGGGGGAATACCGTTTGGCGGGGTATTTGGTCACCAACGTGGCCCTGGACGAGTTCATGAACCGCGATCTGGTGCGTTTTTTGCCGCTGGTCTTGATCCTGGTTGGGGGGACGGTGCTTTGGGTGTTTCGCAGCGGACGTTTGTTCGCGTTGGCGATGCTCAACATCGGCGTCACCCTTGGGTCGACGATGGGGTTCGCCGCGTTGTGCGGCTTCGCGTTGAACACGGTGACGACCATTGTGGTCCCCCTGTGTGTTTCCCTGGCGCTGGCCGACACGGTGCACGTGTTCGGTCGTCTGAAGGCGGACACCCTGCGGGCTCACCCGGACCCGCGGGACGCCCTCGCCGCGGCCCTGCGGGGGGTGATCTTTTCGTGCCTTCTCACGAGCGTCAACACGGCCCTGGGTTTCGCCTCCTTCGCCAACAACCGCATTCAAGCCATCGCCGAATTCGGCATCGTGGCGGCGGCCGCGATGGTTTTGGAATTCGTTTTCACCTTCGGGCTGTTGGCGCCTCTGCTGTTGCGATTCCGCGCGGCGGCCCTCTACCGGGAGCGGGACCTGGGAAATCCGCACCTCCTGCAAAAAGCCTTGGCCGCCTGCCAACGGGCCGTGCGGGCCCGCCCGGGGACGATTCTCGCGGTGGGGGCGGTGGTGTTGTCCGTGGCCGCGGCGGGGGTCGGCCGCGTGCGGGTGGACACGGATTTTTTAAAGTTTTTCTGGCCGCACGAGCGCATTCGACAGGACGTCGAGTTCATTGAAAACCGCCTGTGCGGCACGCAGGACCTGAGTTTGTCCGTTCGGGGGCCGACGGCCGGGGCCTTTAAAGACCCCGCCGCCCTGGCCGTTTTGGAGGATCTACAAACTTTCGCGGCCGGGTTGCCCCGGGTGGACGTGACCACATCGCTCGTGGATTACTTGAAAGACATGAACATGTCCTTTTACGATGAAGACCCCCGCCGTTCGGTCCTCCCCGCGACGCGGCGCCTGGTGGAGCAATTCCTCCTCTTGTACAACGCCGACGATCTGGAGGATTTCGTCACCCCCGATTTCCGGCACGCGCGGATCATGATTCATTTGTCGGAACACAGCCTGGGGCGCCTGGGGGAGATCGCCCGGCGAATCGAAGCCCACACCGCCGCCCTCGACACGCCTTTCGAGATTAAAATCACGGGTTACATGGCCCAGGAAATCAACACCGCGCGGGTCATCGTGGAGGACCAGGCCAAGAACTTGTTCCAATCGGTGGCGTCCATCGGGCTGGTGATGTGGTTGGTGTTGCGGTCGTTCCGTTTGGCCCTGCTCTTTCTAATGCCGAACCTGTTCCCCATCGTTTTGAATTTCGGGCTGATGGGTTACACCGGGGTGGCGCTCGACACGGGCACGGCGTTGATCGCCGCGGCGGCCTTTGGCATTGTGGTGGACGACACGGTGCATTTCATGATGGACTACCGGGAGCGCCGGCGGGGGGGGGACGGGGTCGAGCCCGCGGTCCTGTCGGTGATGCGTGAAAAAGGGGAGGCCGTCCTGACTTCTTTTTTGGTGCTGACGTTGGGGTTTGGCGTGCTCCTGCTCAGCCGGTTCGTGCCTATTTTCCATTTTGGATTGCTCAATGTGTTCGTCCTTGTGACGGGCGTACTGGCCGACGTGTTTCTTTTGCCCGCGTGGTTGTTGTTCTGGAGCCGAACCCCCGCGCGGCGTTTCTTCAATCGGCCTTAAGAGGACCATCGTGAATCAACCCGACCTCCCGCTCCGCCAAAGGCTCGTGATGGGCGCGGCGCGGCTCATCACGGGGCGCCCCCGGATTGTCGCCTCCGCCGTGCTCCTGTTGCTGGGGGTGCTGTGGGCCCACCTGCCGCGCCTCGCCTTTCGAACCGACGTGGATGACTTCGTCGTGGAAAAGGATCCCGTCCGCCTGTTGGGGCTGGCCGCCGAGTCGGTCTTCACCCGCAACGAACACGTGGTCGTCGCTTTTGAAACGGCGGACCTCTTCACGCCGGACAGCCTGCGCCGATTGCGCGAAGCGACGGACGCCCTCCTGGCGGTCGAGGGCGTGGCGGACGCCATCAGCCTGGCCCGCGTGGAGGACATGAAGGGGACCGAAGACGCCTTCGTCGTCGAGCCCCTGTTTGACGAAATCCCGCCCGCGGGGGCGGCGATGGAGGCCCTCCGCCGACGGACGCTGGGCAACCCCCTGTACCGCAACGCGCTTGTGTCGGGAGACGGCCGGGTGGCGGCGATCATCGTCCATTTGTCGGCCGAGTCCCCGCCGGGCGGCCGGGCCGGCGTCGTCGCGGCGATCGAAAAAACGCTCGCGCCCCTGGAAAAAGGCGGTCCCCGTTTCCGTCTGGCGGGGTGGCCCATCACCAACGTCAAAATGGCCCGTTTCACCAACGCCGACGTGATGCGCTTTGTGCCTTTGACCTTGTTGTTGACCCTGGGCACTTTGTGGTGGGTGTTCCGAAATCGGCGCCTTTTGCTGATGGCGGGGGGGGGGATCGTGTTCACCTTGAGCGCCACCATGGGTTTGGCCGGTTTGTGCGGCATTCCCGTGAGCATGACGGTGGTCGCGGTGGTCCCGCTCGTCATCACCTTGGCGCTGTCGGACTTGGTTCATTTGTTCACGCACTTGAACGAGGAGGCCGCGCGGGGCGGCTCCTCGCGCCGCGAGGCCCTGGCCCGGGCCCTCGAACCCATTTTGTTCCCGTGTTTTCTCACCAGCGTGAACACCGCCATCGGGTTCGCGTCCTTGATGCTCACGCCGTTGCCCGCCGTTCGCTGGTTCGGCTTCCTGGCCGCGGCGGGGATGTTCTTTGAATTTTTAATCACTTTCGGGGTCGTGGCGCCCGGGCTTCTCCTGTTCCCGGTGGAGAAGATTTACCGGTCGGTGGAGGCGCGCCGCCGTCGCGCCATACCCCGACTGGTGTCTTTTGTGCACGAAGCGGTGCGGGCCCGACCGCGGACGGCGTTGGCTCTTTGCTTGGCGGTCGTGATCGCGTCCCTGTTCCAGGCCCGGCGGGTGCGCGTGGAAACAAGCCCGATGGAGTTTTTTCCACCCCGCAACGCCTACCGTCAGGACATCGAGTTCGTGCGCGACCGTCTGGCCGGCGTGACGGTCATCGACCTTTCCTTCCGCGCCGCGGACCCCAACGCGTTTCGCGACCCGTTGTTTTTGAACCGCCTGCGCGCGGCGCAAGAAAAAATAGAAGCCATTCCGGGTGTCGACAAGGCGATCTCCCTCACCGACTTCTTTATGGAAATGAACGAAGCCTTTCACGCCGACGACCCCGCCCAGCGACGCCTTCCGGGCACCCGCCGGATGGTCGATCAGTACCTCCTGTTGTACGGCGGGGAGGATATGCGGGAATACGTCAACGAAGCCTTTAACTGGACCCGCGTGCGCATCCGCCTCCACGCGGACGGGTCGGCGGCGGTGTTGGCGATTCTGGGGAAAATACGTTCGATCCTGGGGGAAACCCCGTGGCCGGGGGTGGAATGGGAATTCATCGGGAAAATGGCGGATCTGGTGCGATCGCAGGTGGTGATGGTCAACGGGCAAGTGCAAAACATTCTTTCGGCGGTGTTCGGCATCGGGTTGGTGATGGCGGTGGTCCTGCGTTCCCTGCCGCTCACGCTCCTCTTTTTGGTCCCGAACCTTTTCCCCGTCCTTGTTAATTTCGGCCTCATGGGCGCGCGGGGCATCACGTTGAACACGGGCACCGCGCTCATCGCGGCTTCGGCCTTCGGCATCATCGTGGACGACACGGTGCACTTTTTCGTTCGTTACCGCGAGCGGCGATGGGCGGGCGTGCCCGTGGCGGAGGCCCTGCACGAGGTCACCGAGGAAAAAGGCGAGGCGTCCCTCTCTTCGGCTTTCGTCCTTTCGATGGGTTTCGCCGTCCTCATGCTCAGCGAATTCGAGCCGATCTTTTTCTACGGTCTTTTGAACGTCGCGATCATGGCGGTGGGCATGGCCGGCGATATGGTTTTTTTGAAATCCCTCTTTTACATCGGCTTGGCTTCCCGTTTTCGGCGGGAGCCCGCCCCCGCGCCTTGACCGGAGATGGCCCTTGTTTTTCTTGAAACCGGTTGTAGACTTGGGACGAGCGACAACATGGCGAATCTTTTCAAGAAACTGACCCCGCGCGACTTTTCCAACGGCTGGCCGGTGTTTTGGCGGGTCAACCTCCCGTTTTGGGTGCGACTGGTTCACCTGACCGTGGCGTTCGTCGCGGCCTACACGGCCGAGACCCGCTGGGGCGACATCTTGGCTTCGCGCTGGCCGTTTTTGTTGCGTTCCCCGGTCGTCACCCTGCTTTGGGGGGTGGCGCTGTTTTTTATCCTGTTGTGGCCCCTGGAACGGTGGGTTCACCGCACGATCCAACGACGGCTGGAAGCCGATTTTTGGCGCGCCCAGTTCGCTCTGGTGGACGGCTTGACGAAGTTGAGCCAAGGCTTGTCGGCGCTTTTGGCCGTGCTCTTCCTTTTCGCCCTTTGGGGGCGAAGTCATTGGCCGGCGGAGCAGGTGATGTTGCGTGTTTTGGTGGGGGTGTTTGCCGCCGCCCTGGTGGGGGTCCTCGTGATGTTCGTCGGTCTGTACGGTTGGTTGGCCCGCCAATGGGGCGAATTGTCCCTGGAGAAACCCCGTGCCTGATATCCAAGAACTGCTGACCCAGCTTTCAAGAGCCGAAGCGTCGGATTTGCATTTGTGCGCGGGGTCGCCGCCCTGCTTCCGCGTGAACGGTCACATCGAGCCCGTGGAGCCGGGGGCCAAGCCGCTGGAATATCGGGACCTCGAGCAAATGCTTTACCGCGTGCTCACGAACGACCAACAGGCGCGGCTCCAGAACGATCGCGAATTGGATTTCTCCATCGGGTTCACCGACGTGGGACGCTTCCGGGGCAACATCCACCGACAGCGCGGGAGTTGGGCGGCGGTGTTCCGTAAAATCCCCCTGGAAATACCGTCTTTGTTGGAGTTGGGTTTGCCCGAGATCGTCCGGACCCTGGCGCTCAAAGAATCGGGGCTCGTGCTCATCACCGGGCCCACGGGCAGCGGCAAATCCATGACTTTGGCGGCCATGATCGAGATCATCAACACCGAACGGGCGTGCCACGTTATCACGCTCGAGGATCCCATCGAATTTCTCTTTAAAAACCGCCGGGCCCTCATCAAGCAACGGGAAATCGGCCAGGACACGGACAGTTACGGCGTGGCGTTGCGGCGGTCCTTTCGCCAGGACCCGGACGTCCTTATGATCGGGGAAATGCGCGACCGCGAAACCATCGGCATGGCCATCACCGCGGCCAGCACGGGGCGCCTGGTGCTCGGCACCCTGCACACCATGGACGCGGCGTCCACCATCGACCGCGTCATCGAGAGTTTTCCTTCGGACCAACAGGCGCTGGTGCGCAACCAAATTTCCGGAAGTCTGGAGGGGGTCCTCTCCCAGCAATTGGTGCGGCGTTCGGTGGGCAGCGGACGGGCGTTGGCCTTGGAAGTTCTGGTGTCCACTCCGTCGGTGCGGAACCTGATCCGCACGGGAAAAACTTTTCAGGTGGTCAGCGACATCGAAACGGGAAAACGTTTCGGCATGCAATCCCTCAATCAGTCCTTGCAGGACCTCGTGGCGAGCCAAACCATTAAATTGGAAGAAGCCGTCCGCCACACCCGGTTTCCCGAGCAGCTCATGCAAAAGCTCGGCGTCCCCCAGTAGCGGCTCTTTCCCCCACCGGTTGAATCGATGTAAAATGCGGGTCCCATGAGTACCGCGGACCCCCGGCCGGCGATGTCCCTCTGTCCCCATTTTGGAACGGGCGACCGTCCTCCCGGTATTCCGGCCAGCGCGTGCGGCGGTTGCGCTTCCCAGGATCGCCCCTACGACCACCAATTGGCCCATAAGGAAAGCCTGGTCCGCCGGTTGACCGACCCTTTCTTGACCGGGGAATTCCGGCCGATCGTTCCGTCTCCCGACGTCTTCCACTACCGCAACAAAATGGAATTCGCCTTCGGCGGGTTGAAGGACGAACCGCCGCTTCTGGGCCTGCGCCAAAAGGGGCGCTTTGACCGCGTTGTGGATTTGACCGAGTGCCGCCTGCTGTCGCCGGAGGCCGGGCCCCTGTTGGCGGCGGTGCGCGGCTGGGCCTTGGCGGAGAAATGGCCCACTTACCACCTGAAATCCCATAGGGGATTGTTGCGTTACCTGGTCGTGCGGGAGGGGAAAAACACCGGCGAGCGCATGGTCGCCCTGGTGACGGCCGAGGGCGAGATTCCCAAAGACGGTTTTTTGGCGGCCTTGGACGCTTCGGGGGCGCGCGTCGACACCGTGGTTTGGATGGTGAACGCCGGGTTGTCGGACGTGGCCCATGGCGAGGAGCGGGCGGTGTGGCGGGGGCGGGGGACCATTGACGACCGGTTGGGAAAAAAAGTGTTCCGTGTTTCGCCCCGGTCCTTCTTTCAAAGCAACACCCGGGGGGCGGAAAAGCTTTACGGGATCGTGGGGGATTTCCTGGGCGAGGGCGCGGACACCTTGTTCGACGTCTATTGCGGCGGGGGGGCCATCGGCCTGTGTTTGGCGGACCGGGTGAAACAGGTGGTCGGCATCGAATCGAACCCCGCGGCGGTGGCGGACGCCCTGCAAAACGCGCGGGTCCAGGAAGCGCCCAACACGGAGTTCCACGCGCTCGACGCCGCGACCTTCGCCAAAACCCCCGCCTGGGTGGAACGCTGGAGGGCTCCCCGCGCCGTGGCGGTCATGGACCCGCCCCGCCCCGGCCTGCAACCCGATGTGCGGCGCCTGCTTTTGGAACAACCTGTTTCGCGCTGGGTTTACGTGTCGTGCAACCCGGAGGCGCTGGCGCGGGACTTGGCTTATCTCGCGCCGGTCTACGATGTCAAAACCGTCCAGCCGGTGGATCTTTTTCCCCACACGCCCCACGTGGAGACGGTGGTTCGGCTGGATCTCAAGTAGTTCCGTCCCCCCAGGGGTCCTCCCCGGGACCCGAATTCCCAGAACGAAAATCTTATTTTGAGTCGGAGGGCAGTTCGCCCAATTCTTGGAGGGCTTCCTTGAGCGCCTGTTCATGGCGGCGGCTCTCGAGGCGGGCCGTGAGGCTGTAAGCGCACGGCACGACGTAGAGGGTCAACAGGGCCGACACCGACACGCCCCCGATGATGACCAGGGCCATGGGCACGCGGGTTTCGGCCCCGGGGCCCAGCGCCAAGGCGGGCGGAACGGCCGCCGCGATGGTGGACACCGTGGTCATGATGACGGGCCGCAGACGGATCGGGCAGGCGTCCAAAAGGGCTTCGCGCACGGCCATGCCCAAGGCGCGCCGTCGTTCGTTGGTGAAATCGACGAGCATGATCGAGTTCTTTTTGACGATGCCCATCAAGAGGACGATGCCGATCATGCTGAACATGTTGAGGGACTGTTGGCCCACCCACAGGGCCAGCACGGCGCCGGTGACGCTGAAGGGCAACGCCAAGAGCACCAGGGCCGGGTGAATGAAGCTGTTGAACTGGGACCCCAGCACCATGTAGGCCACAATGATGCCCAGAAGGATGGCGGCCACGAGGCCGACGAAGGCTTCCTTGAAGGTTTCGGCCGCGCCGGAGAACACCAGCGTCACCCCTTCGGGCAGAATGTCTTTGCCGATTTTTTGAACGGCCGTCAAGGCTTCGGCCTGGGACTTGCCGGGGGCGATGTTGGCGAACAGGCGGATCGCCCGGGAGCGGTTCTCCCGGGTGATGCTGAGCAGGGTCTGCCGTTCTTTGACGGTCACGACGTCTTTGAGAGGCACCACCTGCCCGCGGTTGTTGCGGACGTAAATTTTGTCCAAGTCGGCGGGTTTGTCGCGGTCCTCGGGGCGGAAGCGCACGCGCACGTCGTACCGCCGACCGCCCCGGGAAAACTTGCCCACGCGCTGGCCCCCTAAAGTGGCGTTGATGGCGTTGCCGATGACCGACACGCTCACGCCCCGGGCGGCGGCGGCTTCGCGGTTGGGGAAAATTTGCACTTCCGGCATGCCGAGGGCGTAGTTGGAGTCCACGTCCACCATGAGGCCGGTTTCCTTCATTTTGGTCCTCAAGAGCTCGCTGGACTTGGCCAGTTGTTCCCAATCCCGGCCCCGCAGCGCCAGGTCCACGGGAAAGCCCGGCTCCGCGCCGCCGCCCGCCACGGACAGGTCCATTAAAATAATCTTTTCCACGCCGGGGAGTTTGGCGATTTCGGCGCGGAACACGTCCATCAATTCCTGTTGGCTGAACGCGCGGCGCCGGCCCGCGGGCGCGGGTCGTTCTTTCGGGGTTTTGAGCGTGATGAACATGAAGGCGTTGTTGATTTCGCCTCCCTCGAAGCCCCCGACGGCGGCGTAGTAGCGCTCCACCTCGCCGCGGTCCATGGTGAAGGCCTCCACTTTCTTTAAGGTCTCGTCGGTGAAACCCATGGAGGAGCCCACCGGGGTTTCCATGCGCAGGAACAGGATGTTCTGGTCCTGGGGCGGCATCAATTCCATTTTGACGAGCGGGAACAGGAGGAGCGACCCGTGGAACAACACGGCCGCGACAATCACCACCGTCCAGCGGTGATTGAGGCTCCAGGTCAACGTGGATTTGTAGCGGCGGGTTAGGGTCTCCATCAAGGCGTCCACGCCGCGGGTGAGGCGGTTGTTTTGGCCGATTTCCAGGAACTGGGCGCAGCGCATGGGCGCGAGGGTCAGGGCTTCGACCAGGGAGAACATGACCGCCGCCGAGATGGTGATGCCGAATTGGAAGAAGTATTTGCCGATGACCCCTTTGACGAACACCACGGGAACGAAAATGGCCAGAATGGCCACCGACGTGGCCATGGCGGCGAAATAGATCTCGCGGGCGCCGAGGATGGCGGCCTTGACCCGGGGTTCGCCCAGCTCGCGGTGGCGGACGATGTTCTCCAGGACCATGATGGCGTCGTCCACCACGATGCCGACCACGAGCGTCAGGCCCAGCAACGTGAAGGTGTTTTGCGTGAACCCGAGGAAGTAAAGCACGATGAAGGTGCCCAGAATGGACGTGGGGATGGCCAAAATGATGTTGAGGGCCGAGCTCCAGGAACCCAGGAACAGCCAGCAGATGAAGGACGTCAGGATCGCGGCGAGGAGGAGGTTGAAATTCAACTCGTGGGTCGCGTCCTCCACGAAAACCGTGCCGTCGTAGTTGACGGCGAGAATCACCCCCGCGGGCAGATTCTTTTGAAGCGCCTCCACCTTCTCTTTGACGCGCCGTCCCACGTCGACCATGTTGGCGTTGCGCTGTTTAAGGATCCCGAGGCCGATGGCGGGCTTGCCGTTCACCCGGGAAATGGCGCGGGCGTCGGCCAGGCCGTCTTCGATGGTGGCGACGTCCTTTAAATGGAACGGGCGATAGACCGGCGCGCCGTTTCGCGCGGGGATGACCAAATTCTCGAACTCGGCGACGCCGCCCGCCTCGCCCATCACCCGCAGGTTCCACTCTTTGGTGGCGGAGGTCAGGTACCCGGCCGGGCGCTCGGTGTGCTCGGTGGCGACGGCCGCGGTCACGTCGTCGACGGTGATTTCGTTGGCCCGCAATTTTTCCGGGTCGAGCCACACCCGCAGGGCGGGCTCGATGTAGCCGCCCAGGAAGACGTTGCCGACGCCGGGGACGGTGGTGAATTCGTGTTTCAGTTCGTCGCGGACGAACTCCATAAGGAAACGCAGGGGGCGGTCGCCCGACAGGGAGAGCCACATGAAGGGTTGGTCTTCGGGGTTGAACTTGGCGATGATCGGCGGGTCGAGGTCGCGGGGAAGGTTGAACTGGGCCTGGGAGATCTGGCTTTGCACCTCCTGCAGGGCCACGTCCACGTCGGTCTTAAGGTCGAATTCGATGACGATCCGCGCCTGGCCCAATTGAGAGGTGGAATTGATTTTTTTGACGCCTTTGACCGAGGTGATGGCGTCTTCGATGATGTCCACGACGTCGGTTTCCATGACGTCGGGGGCGGCGCCCTCCCAGCGGGTCAGGACGCTGATGATGGGGAAATCCACGTCGGGCAACATGCTCTTGCCGATGGAACCAAAGCCGATGAGCCCGAAGAGGATCATGGCGAACATCATCATCCAGGCGAGGACGGGGTTCTTGATGGCGGCGTCGGACAATCTCACGGCAGGACCTCCGCGGCCACCATCAAGGCGACGTAACGGCGGCGGCTTTCGATGCGGGCGTCGTCCAGGGCGCGTTTCGCGTCGAGCAACGTTTGCAGGGCCATGAGGACGTCCAAATTGGTCACGAGGCCGAGGCGGTATTCCTTCACCTGGGCGTTGTGGCTCGCCTCGGCGGCGCGCTGGGCGGCGGCCAGGTCGGCGATTTCGGCCCCGGAATCGACCCAGTCGTCGTAGGCGCGGCGGACGTCGGTGTCGATGCGGCGGGCGAGTTCCCGGAGGTAAAGCTCCGACTGTTTCTTTTGGGAGCGGACCTCGGCCACGGTGCCCACGGTCCGGCCGCCCTGGTAGAGGGGGGCGCGCAGGGACAGGCTCGCGTCCCAATCGATGGGCTCATACAAGGTGGGCCGGCGGGTGTACCAGTGGGCGGTGAGGCCGAGGGTGGGATAGCGGTCCGCCCGTTCGTAGCGCAGGTTGTACTCCCGGCCTTCGGCGTCGCGGCGCTGGGCCTCGAGATCCGAACGGCGTCGGGCCCCGTCCAGGAATTTTTCCAGGGGTTGGCCGCCCGGGGCCGCTTCCAAACCGTCGGGCAGGGGGTTGTCGCCCAAGGGGCGCTGGGTGAGGAACGCCAGCTCGGCGCGCGCCCCGCGAAGCCGGCTTTTCAATCGGGTGACCTCCGCCCGCAGGCGCGCGGCCTGGGATTCGGCGCTGTGGACCTCGCTGGCGCGGGTTTTGCCCAACCGCAAAAATTCCCGTAGGTCTTGGAGACGTCCTTCCGCGAGGCGGCGGGCGCTGTCGGTGTCGGTCACGGCATTTTGCAGGGCGACCACGTTGTAATACAAGGTCGCCACATCGGCGAAAAGGAGGATTTCCGACCGTTTTAAGAGGAGAAGGTCCCGGGCGGCTTCCTTCTTAAATCCCGCCCGCGCCGACCATTCCCGAAACCCGTGATAAATCGACTGGTCCAAGGTGAATTTGGACTCGATTTGGTCCCGCTCGATGAAACCCCCGAAAGTGTTTTGAAGTCCCCGGGTGTCCTGGCGCGTGCCGCGCCACTCCCAGGCGACGTTGGGCAGCGCCCCGGACAGGGCCACGCGGCCCCGCGCTTGGGCCTGGGCGATGGTTTCCCGTTGGCGGGCCAGACCTTCGTGGCTCGCGAGCGCCCATTCGTAACAACGGCGCAGGTCGGTCTCCGCGCCCTGGGCCAGGGGGGAGAAGGCGATGAAAAGCAAAGGCCATTTTTTCATAGGGAATGGACTATTTTACGAAATTTAAACCGCGCATCTGGTATAATCGCGCTCCGACGAAAATGTTGCCCCCCGACCTGCTCAACACCCTCAACACCCCCCAACGCGAGGCCGTGACCCACGGCGCGGGACCGCTGTTGATCCTGGCCGGCGCGGGTTCGGGCAAGACCCGGGTGATCACCTACCGCATCGCGCACCTCCTTTCCGAAGGCGTGGAACCTTGGAACATTTTGGCCGTCACCTTCACCAACAAGGCCGCCGCCGAAATGCGCCGCCGTGTCGACGAATTGACCGGCGGGCGGGGGCGGGGCGTGTGGATTTCGACCTTCCACTCTTTTTGCGCGCAGTTTTTGCGGGTGGAAGCCCGCGCCGTGGGGCTGGACCCCCATTACGTCATCTACGACGACGGCGACCAGACCCAGGTGATGAAGGAGTGCCTCCGGGAGCAAAACCTGGATGAGAAAAAGTTCAAACCCAACCAGGTGTTGAACGTGATTTCCAGGGCCAAGGACGATTTGCTGGACTCCGATTCCTACGCCATCCACGCCCTGGCCCAGAACGACCCTTTTCGGGAGGTCGTGGCCAACCTCTACCGCGCCTACCAGAAAAAGCTGGTCAAAGCCAACGCGCTGGACTTCGGCGATTTGATCCTGCGCACCACCGTCGCCCTGCGGGACACCGCCGCCCTGCGGGAAAAATACCAGGCCCGGTTCCGGTACGTGTTGGTGGACGAGTACCAGGACACGAACCACGCGCAATATGTTTTGACCAAGAACCTGGTGGCCCCGCCGCGCAACTTGTGCGTGGTGGGCGACGACGACCAGTCGGTCTATTCCTTCCGGGGGGCGGACATTCGCAATATTTTGGAGTTCGAGCGGGACTACGCCAACGCCCGGGTGGTGAAGTTGGAGCAGAACTACCGGTCGACCCAGTCGATCCTGGACGCGGCGCACAACGTCATCAAGCGCAACCGGTTCCGCAAGGACAAGAAACTTTGGACGGACGCCCCCGGGGGGGAACCGGTCCGTTTCCGGGAGTTCGGCGACGAACAGGAAGAGGCGCGCACCGTGGCCCAGGAATCCTCGCGACATCTGGCGGCGGGGCGTCGTCGGTCGGACATCGCCGTTTTTTACCGCACCAACGCCCAATCCCGCGTGCTCGAAGACGCTTTTCGGCGGGAGAACATTCCTTATGTGTTGGTGGGCAGCGTCCGTTTTTACGAGCGGATGGAGGTCAAGGACGTGTTGGCCTACCTGCGGGTCGCGGTGAACCCCGCGGATTCCGTGGCCGTGAAACGCGTCATCAACGTGCCCGCCCGGGGGTTGGGGAAAACCACCCTCGAATCCCTGGACCGCGTGGCGGCGGCGCGCGGGGTGAGTTTTTACGAGGCGGCCGTCGCCACCGCCCAGAACCCGGAGGCCCCCACGGCGGTCCGGGGGAACCTGACCAAATTTTTGGACATTATAAAGGGGCTTCGCGAAGCGGCGTTCCAGGCCACGGCGTCGGTCCTCGTCCAGCGCGTGCTCGAAGACGCCGGCTATTGGGCCCATTGGGAGAGCCAAACGGAATCCGACCCCGAGGCGGCGTTCCGCTTGGACAACTTGCAGGAATTGGTCAACGCCGCCAAGGAATTTGAGGAATCCTCGGAGGAGAAAACGGCCGCCGCTTTCCTTGAAAAAGTGTCGCTCGCCTCCGGGTTGGATGTTTTGAAGGGGGACGAGGGCGCCGTCACCCTCATGACCGTCCACCTCGCCAAGGGGCTGGAATTCCCGATCGTGTACGTCACCGGTCTCGAGGAGGGCTTGTTCCCCATCGGGGAGTCCGCCTTTGAGGAAAAAGAATTGGAAGAGGAGCGCCGCCTGGCCTACGTGGCCATCACCCGGGCGCGGGAGCTTTTAACGTTGACGTCCGCGGCCTCGCGGAAAATTTACGGGCGGTCCCATTGGAACACGCCCTCCCGCTTCGTCACCGAAGCCGGCCTGGTGGTGGAAAAGCCGGCGCGGGCCTTCGCGGCGCCCATCGCGGAACACGCGCCGCCCGCCGCCGGGCCGGTCATCGGGGTTTTCGATCCGGACGGGGAGGCTCTCCCGGCGGAGGGCGTTCCGGCGTCCGGTCCCCGGCCCCTTCGAATCGGCCAGCGCGTCAAGCACCCGATGTTCGGGTCCGGAAAGATCCTGGACAAATCGGGGTCCGGGGAGAACGTTAAGGTGACGGTCCTGTTCGATTCCGGCGCGCGCAAGCAGATCCTGGCGCGCTACGCCAACTTCGAAACGGTTTAGAAACTGGTAAAATCCCTCTTCCCATGAGCCTGACCGAAAAAGACGTGAATCACGTGGCGCGCCTGGCGCGTTTGGCCCTGACGCCCGCCGAACGGGCCAACGCCCTCGGCCAGCTGGGGCGCATCTTGGAACACATCCAGGCGCTGGCCAAGTACGACGTCACGGACGTTCCGCCCACCAGCC